>Ga0210394_10000346_pt1 | contig 104848 bp, 81 predicted proteins | sample IncBWC12MmetaG_FD_160121 | JGI IMG/M metagenome (GOLD analysis project Ga0210394, IMG submission 160121) | Forest soil microbial communities from Barre Woods Harvard Forest LTER site, Petersham, Massachusetts, United States - Inc-BW-C-12-M | ecosystem: Environmental > Terrestrial > Soil >...
AGCCGTTAAGCGTTGCCGTCAGCCCATAATAGGCACCCAGGTTTAGCGCGTTCGTGCCGCTGATCGACACATTTTCCGTGCAGGGCCCGGTCACCAGAATGAAAGAACCGGGGGTGGCGTTCGGCAGTGCGCGGTTGATGCTCGGGTAGGCAGAAGGATTTGCTCCGGTGCAATCGACGATTAAGTACTGCGCCCGAGCACCCGCGGGGCAAAGCAAAAACATCGCGAGTAGGGGGACACTCAGAAACAGACTACTGACTTTCAGGTTCTTAAACTCTTTCATGGCCGCTCCTTTGAGCTGCGGCCGGTCCCGCCGGTGAAAAGCCACGACCTGGTGTGGGTCTTGATTCGGCCGGGATTTACCGTTGCCATCAGCTGCGGCCATCGTAGGACGGGCCACAGCGCGACGCAAGCGACATCGAGCGACAACGGGCTCTCAGAGCCGATTGGCGTGCTTTGTCACACCCTGTCGTGTCGATCGAACGGCTTTCGGCAGAGGCGGACCCGCCTTCTCTGCGGCCCTGTCGGGAAGTGCATCAATGTTTTTTCACAAGTTAACCGGACCATGCCTGATCAACTAATCAGCCATTTGAGCACGGACGGGCAAACCGATTTCGCCCTCCCGCTTGCGTTGGTCCAAGTAATTCAATGTGAGCGGCGCAATCATGTAGAAAACGACCAGGAATCAGGGTCCCAGAGCCAGCGTGCCGCTTCCCGGACGGTCGGCCATCGGGAAGCTATGAATGTTCGACTACCAGACCTTGAGCGGCGGCCTTTCGCCCGCCTCTAGAGTTGACGGCGGGTGCCGTCCGCGGTGGACTTCAAACGAAGATCTTCCCTTGGGGCACTTCCATCCTTAATGTGCCAATCATCATGCCGCAAAATGCGCCTGCTATTTCTGTCTCTCTAAGCGGCGGGCTGGTCGTCCGGGTCACCTGGAAAATGGCCCGAGAAGCGTTCCAGCATCTGCCGCAAATCATAGACCTGGAGGTTTTAATGTCCCTGTTCAAATCCCTGTTCAAATATGTCCGCTTTTTCGGAGTGTTTGCCCTGCTGCTGGCCATGAGCAGTTGGCGCGCAAGCGCCCAGGAAGACCGGGAAATCAAGCATGTGTTCGTAATCGCGATGGAGAATCACAACTGGACTCAGCCGACGACCGTCCCGGGCGGGATTCAGCAGATTTTTCAAAACCCGAACGCTCCGTTCATTAACAGTCTTGTGAACGGAACCGCCCTGGCATTCATCGATGGCCAGGTGGAGAACATCAGCAAGCACGTCTCCTACGCGACGGCCTACCACAACGTTCTAGCCACTCCCAGCGGAGCTAATCCTCATATTCATCCTTCCGAGCCCAACTATCTCTGGGCGGAAGCCGGGACCAATTTTGGCGTGCTGAACGACAACGACCCCTTTGTAGTTCCCGGCGGTACGAACCAGAACACCGACCAGCACTTGACTGGTCTCCTCGAAGAGGCCGGAAAAACGTGGAAGTCGTATCAGGAAGACATCGATCTCATGAAGAACGCAAGCGCACAGCTCATCGATGTGCCTCTGCCTTGGCAGCTGCGAACCTCTCCGATCTCAAGCTTTTCGGGGATATTTGCTCCCGGCTACCTGAATGAGTACAACGATTCAGACCAGTTCAACTACGCCGTCAAGCACAACCCTCAGGCGTTCTTCAGCGATACCAACGGCGGCGACAATGCAACTCCCGCGAACCCGCTAGCCCGAAACTACGCCCCTTTGCAGCAGTTGGCATTCGATCTGGCCGAAGGCCACTGGGCCGATTACAACTGGATTACGCCCGACCAATACAACGACATGCACAGCGGACTAACTGGCGGGTTTGCAGGGCTGACCGGTGATGCCGGCAATATCAGACAGGGGGATAATTTCCTGAGCCGGATTGTTCCCGTAATCATGTCCTCCGAGGCCTACAAAGACGGTGGAGTAATCATCCTCTGGTGGGACGAATCCGAAAACGACGGCGCGACGAGTGATAACGGGGACGACTTCAACCACACGATAGGCGAGATCATCATCTCCAACCTCGCTCATAGCAACGAGAACGGCTTGCCCTACGCCAGCCAGATCGACTATACGCACTCCTCCGATTTGCGCACCATGCAGGAGATCTTCCACGTTAAAGCAACCTCCGGCCCGTCACCATTTCTGGGTGATGCCGCCAACGCCACCGATTTGTCAGACCTGTTTGAGCCCGGTGTAATCCCCACGAGGCCGTAGGAAATTTCGCCTGGTTCTGCCACTTCCAGCAGCCTACGCACCAGCGGCGCAGAGATCCTTTGTTTTAGGATCTCTGCGCCCTTTGCCATTAGAGCGGAGTCTTTTGTTGCACAGGACGTATTGCTTACTAATGCCAGCGGTGCCCGCCACCACTGGCGGCGGAGTAGGAAGTCGCGGCAGACCTATTCGAAAATGGCTGGGAGCCGCTGGGCTGGAGGCGGTGTGCGGTGTGCGATCAGTCGATCAAGCTACCGATAGCTTACCACTAGCTCGTCGAGGCCCAGCGTAAGCTACTGGAATTGCAGGGGATATGGGAGTTCTGGCGGCTGGCGCGGCGGCCGCGCTGTTTAGGTTTGTACCCTACCCTAAAGGACACGCCGTCCCGGACCGAAGCCGCAGCAGGGAGGACGTGTGGCGATGCCGGACTCTCCTTTTGACGTTCCGAGGAACTGGAAGACCCGTGGCGCACGACCCGCTTGGGGAACCCGGATTACACTCAGAACACATTGTGCAGCTGCCCTGCTACGCGCGATTGTAAAAGATGAGGCAGTGAGGCGAGAATAGTAGCCTCATGCCCAATCACGATCTGGCCGTTGTTATTCTTGCCGCGGGAAAAGGCACGCGGCTGAAATCCAGCCTGGCAAAGGTTTTGCACCGCGCGGGGGGCCGCACGCTCATCGAGCATGTGGTCCGCGCGTGCGCGCCATTGGGTGCGAAGCAGACGATCGTGGTCGTGGGGCACCAGGCGGAGCAAGTCACGCCGGCGGTGGAGCCCTTGGGCGCGGAGACTGTTCTGCAACAGCCGCAGCACGGAACCGGGCATGCGTTGCAGATCACGCGTCGCGCGTTGGGCCGGGCGAAACTTGCGATTGTTTTGCCGGGTGACGCGCCGCTGGTGCGCACGGAAACGCTCAAGGCGCTCATCGCCGCGCATCGCGCCGGAGATGCCGCTGCCACGATCCTGACCGCGGTGCTCGCCGATCCATCGGGCTACGGCCGCATCTTGCGCAAATCCGAAACAGCTGTCGCGGCCATCGTGGAAGAATCGCAGCTCACTCCCGACCAGCGCGAACTGAACGAAATCAACTCCGCGATCTATTGCTTCACACTGGACAAGCTCTGGCCGGCACTGGCTCACCTCAAGCCCAACAACAAGCATCGCGAGCTTTACCTGACGGATACTATCGCCGTCATGACTGCGAAAAACGAGACCGTTCTGGCAGAACTCGCCCCGGACGCCCGCGAAGTTCTGGGCTGCAACACGCGCGCGGACTTGGCGGAAGTGGACCGCGTATTCCGCGAACGGAAGCGCGCGGCACTGATGGACGCGGGAGTCACCATTCAGTTGCCCGAAACGGTGCTGATCGATCCCGAGGTCATGGTGGGAGAAGACACGGTGATTGAGGCCGGCGTGCAGCTTCTCGGAAAAACTAAGATCGGGGCGCGTTGCACGATTCGCAGCGGCAGCGTGCTGACCGACGCGCTTCTCGGCGATGCCGTGACCGTCGAGCCGCATTGCGTCGTCGCGCGGAGCCGTTTGGACGATCATGTGATCATCGGACCGTTTGCGCGTTTGCGGCCCGACAATCACTTGAAGGCTGGCGCGCGGATTGGCAATTTCGTCGAACTGAAAAACAGCACCATCGGCGAAGGCACCAAAGCCATGCACTTGACGTATCTGGGCGATACGAGAATCGGTGCAAAATCGAATGTCGGTGCTGGCACAATCACCTGCAACTACGACGGCTTTCACAAATTTCCGACTTCGATCGGAAACAAAGTGTTTATCGGGAGCGACAGCACGCTGGTTGCGCCCTTGCGCATCGGCGATGGCGCGTATATCGGGGCTGGCTCCACGATTACCGACAACGTCCCTGCGGATGCGCTGGCTATTGCGCGCGGCCGCCAGGCCAACAAGCCGGGCTGGGCGTCCAAAAAGCGCCGCGAATTGGCCGCAGCTGAAAATCCCAAGAAGGCTAAGCGGTCCCGAAAGAAATCAAAAGCCCGTCAGCCGTCCAAAAAACGCAAGTGAGTTTTTGTCCAGAAGAGCGGCGTCAACACTCTACCCCTCCGACCATCCCAAGCCGCTTGCAAAAGCGGGGCCACCAAACGTTGAATGCAAGTGCAGCGGATGCTATCGTCCGCGGTACGTGAATCCGAAGGAGTACGCCTGTGGGCAATTGGGTGAACTGGCTGTTGGTCATTGGCGGCTTGATCTGCGTGATCATCGAATTGGCGCTCGGAGCGCTCACCGGCCTGGACCTTGCGCTCGTCGGCGGATCGCTCACGATCGGAGGCACCATCGGGCTTCTGGCCGGCTCGGCGCGAATCGGTTTGCTGGCTGGTGGGGTTCTCGCGCTGCTGTACCTGGCCATATTTCGAAGCTGGCTGAAATCCCAGCTCACGGTAAAGAATATTGCGAGCAATGTGGACGCGGTGGTGGGAAAAACCGGCGTGGTGACGAAACGCATTGCGCCAAGCGAGCCCGGCATGGTGAAAGTAGGCGCGGAAGTTTGGCGCGCGGAGTTGGCGGGCGCGGAGGATGCCGCGCGGGATTTGGGCGCGCAGGTTACGGTGCAGTCGGTCGAAGGCGTGACACTCAGAGTGAGGTGAGCGGCTATGGATCCTCTTGGCGGACTGGTGATGCTGGCAATTTTTGTGTTTCTGGTATTGGGACTCGTGGCGCTGGCCAAAGGCGCGCGGACTGTCAAGCAGTATGAAAAGGGATTGATCACCCGCCTCGGCAAATATCACGGCATGGCGCCTTCGGGACTAACGATTATCCTGCCGTTCGTGGACGACATCGTGCGCGTGGACATGCGCGAGCAGGTCATCACTGTGCCGCCGCAAAAGCTGATCACCAAAGATAACGTGACCGTTGAAGTGGACGCAGTGGTCTATTACAAAGTGATCGACCCTGTGAAATCTCAATATGAGGTGCAGGATTTTGGCTATGCGTGCACTACACTGGCGCAGACGAATCTTCGCAATCTGATCGGCGACCGCACCCTGGATGAAACGCTGGTTGCCCGGGACATGATCAACACGAATTTGCGCGAAGTCCTCGACGAAGCCACCAACGGTTGGGGCGTGAAGGTCACGCGCGTCGAGGTGCAAAAAATTGAGCCGCCGCGGGACATTACGGATGCCATGTCGCGCCAAATGAAAGCGGAACGCGAGAAGCGCGCCGCCGTGCTGGAGGCGGAAGGCATAAAGCAGAGCCAAATTTTGCAAGCCGAAGGCAAGAAGCAATCCGAAATACTGAAGGCCGAAGGCGACGCCCAGGCGCGCATCACGCGCGCCAACGCCGAAGCGGAGGCCATCAAGCTGGTCTCGAACGCCGCGGAAACTTATTTCAAAGAACGAGCCGAAATGATGCGCCGTCTCGAAGTCTTGAACAACACGTTGGCGCAAAACACAAAATACATTGTTCCTTCCAACTCGAGCCTCGTCAATATTCTGGGCCTCGATGGCGCGACTCCCGCCGCCGTGCCGGCCCCCAGTTCCCTAACCTCATCGGGCCCAGCTAGCTCCGGGCCCGGAGGCCGCTCGGTCTAGTCCGCCAGAGCCGGAGCCCCACGGGGCGCGCACGGTAGAACCTCAAGCAAAAGGCATCTGTCGAAGGCAGGATGATTTCGCCGCCGCCGTCGTCGTGCCGGAGGTCCTAGCGGAATGGAAGGCGTGCGGCGCGAGGATCATCGAGGCGCCCGCATGGACCGTCTGGAAGTGTTCTGATGTGGGTCCAGGACAATTTCTGTTTCCACCTGGGCGTTTCGGTGGATATGGCCTCTCAGGCGAAGGGAGATAGACTCGGTCCGAAACTCGTCCGAAACTGGCGAATGAAGTTCCGAATGGCCCGCGTGTGCTAAAATAGGTGTTCCCCGAATGCCCTACGGAGCCAACACGCAATGAAATTCGGAGTCGTAGTTTTTCCCGGTTCCAATTGCGACCACGACGCGTTTTACGCCATCGGCAATGTCCTCGACAAACCTGTCGAATTTATCTGGCACCAATCTCAGGAACTCGGGAATTCGGACGTCATCATTTTGCCGGGCGGTTTTGCCTATGGCGATTATCTGCGCACCGGCGCCATCGCACGGTTTTCCCCGGTGATGAAATCGGTCGAGAAATTCGCCAACGGCGGCGGCCTGGTCCTGGGCATCTGCAATGGCTTCCAGATATTGCTGGAAGCCGGCTTGCTCCCTGGTGCCATGATGCGCAACAGCGGCCTCCGCTACATCTGCCGGCAGGTGCATATCCGCGTCGAGCAAACCGACACGCCGTTTACCAACGCCGCGGCCCCTGGCCAAATACTGACAATCCCCATCGCGCACAACGACGGCAACTATACCTGCGAGGAAACAACCCTCGCGGAGCTCGAGAAAAATCGCCAGGTCATTTTCCGTTATACGACGTCCGACGGAGCAGATGACGCCGCCGGCAATCCCAACGGCTCGATGGGTAACATCGCCGGTATTTCCAACCGCGAGCGCAACGTTGCCGGACTGATGCCCCATCCGGAGCGCGCTGTGGAATCCGCTCTGGGTTCCGCCGATGGGTTGGTCATTTTCAAGTCCATGATCGCAGCCCTGGTCGGTGCTCGAAAGGCCACGGCGTGAGGATCGCCGCGGCTATTTCGAAGAAGTCCGAGCTGGGCTCAAGGCCCTCTAGTTTTGAGCGACGCCATGAATGAAGAACTCTCTGAGCTAAGTTACGAGGAATTTGTTCGCGCGCGGAGTCTGTACTGGCAAAAAGAAGCGAAAGGCCTGGCCAACGGAATGGTCCTGCCAGAAAACGGCGGAGTGCCGGCGGCAGACGACAGCAGCAGTTTCATGCTTTATGCACCGGGCCCGGAAGGCATTTTCGCCATATTTGAGGATGCCGACCAAGCCGGCTGGTTTTATCTTTACGGTGCGAAGCAACGCGAGATTTTCAAGCGCGCTCACATCTACGATCGCTCGAATGTCGCTGTCGATGAAGATGTCGTGGACATCGGATGGGCCGTTGACGGTTCTGCTTGCGGCCTTGCCGTTTGGGGCGAATTTCGCGCGTTTCTAGGAGTCTCGAACGATTTGGAAATGCGAAAGCCGGTCATGAACGCAGCGGAAGACGGCATACCCGTCAAGGATTGGCCTGCCGGATTTGATCGCTATCTCGATACGAAAATCGAGTGAAGGACCACGAAACGTAAAAATGCCTACCGCAAGCGCCGAAATCAAAGTGACTCCGGAAATCGCCGCCGAACACGGTGTGACGCGCGAAGAGTATGCACGCATCCACCAAATCCTCGGCCGCGATCCCAACATCACCGAGCTGGGCATTTTCAGCGTGATGTGGAGCGAGCACTGCTCCTACAAATCGAGCAAAGTGCACCTGAAGCGCCTGCCTACGCGAGGCAAGCTTGTGGTGCAGGGGCCGGGGGAAAATGCGGGAGTCGTGGACATCGGCGATGGGCTGGTTGCCGCGTTTAAGATTGAATCGCACAATCATCCCAGCTACGTCGAACCGTTCCAAGGCGCCACGACTGGCGTTGGCGGCATCCTCCGCGACATTTTCACCATGGGCGCACGTCCGATCGCCGTCCTCGATTCGCTCCGCTTCGGTGAAATCGTGCCCGGTCCAGGAACGAGTGAAGAAGACGCCGCCAAGAACCGTCGCATTCTCGACGGCGTGATTCGCGGGGTCGCCAGTTACGGAAACTGTTTCGGCGTCCCAACCGTCGGTGGAGAAGTCAGTTTCGAGCCGTGCTATTCGCAAAACCCGCTGGTCAACGCGCTAGCCCTTGGCATCGCACGCAAAGAAGAGATTTTTCTCGCTAAAGCCAAAGGCATCGGCAATCCCGTCATCTATGTCGGCGCAAAAACCGGCCGCGACGGCATTCACGGCGCTTCGCTGCTGGCCTCGGCCGAGTTCACCGAAGAATCCAAGCAAAAGCGCCCCAACGTGCAGGTGGGCGACCCGTTCCTGGAGAAGCTCCTGCTGGAAGCCTGCCTCGAAGCCATGCAGACCGGGGCGGTCGTAGCCATTCAAGACATGGGCGCGGCCGGCCTCACCTGCTCGACGATGGAAATGGCCTCGCGCGGCGGCACCGGCATCGAAATCGATCTCGCCAAAGTTCCCCAGCGCGAAACTGGCATGACCCCCTACGAAATCATGCTCAGCGAATCGCAGGAGCGCATGCTCCTCGTCGCGGAAAGAGGACGCGAGCACGAAGTTCTCGAGGTCTTCAAAAAGTGGGGACTCGATGCCGTGGTGGTCGGTACGGTCACCGACGGCGGTATCGCCAAGGTTTTGCATCACGGCCAAATCGCCGCGGAAATCCCCGCGCATCCGCTCGCCGAAGAAGGCCCGGTCTACCGCCGTCCCATCGCGCAACCGCCGCTCCGGCACGAAACGACCGCCGATTGGTTTCCCTTCGCGCCGGACGGCACAGATTTCACTGCGAATTTTCGAAGGCTCCTGGCTTCCCCAGCCATCGCCTCGAAGCGTTGGATTACCGAGCAGTACGACACCAGCGTGCGCACCAACACGCTCGCAGGTCCCGGCGCAAGTGATGCCGCAGTTGTGCGCATCAAGGATCCCAAAACGGGAATCGTAAAGTGCGCCTTAGCGCTGGCCACCGACGGCAACGGGCGCTGGTGCCAGTTGAATCCGCGCGTTGGCGCCATGCACGCGGTCGCCGAAGCCGCCCGCAACGTTGCCTCGTCCGGCGCGCGCCCCATCGCCGCAACGAACTGCCTCAATTTCGGCAGCCCGGAAAAACCGGATGTCATGTGGCAATTCAGCGAAGCCATCGACGGTCTCACCGTGGCCTGCAGCGAACTGGGCACACCCATTACGGGCGGAAACGTCAGCTTCTACAACGAGACCCTGGGCAAATCCATCTACCCGACCCCCGTCATCGGTATCCTCGGCATCCTCGAAGACGCTTCCCGAGTTCTGAAAATCGCGTTCCGCGCCGAAGGCGATGTCATCGTCCTGCTCGGTAGTCTTGCCGTAGGGCTGGCCCCGGGTTCGCCAGCGGGCGGGGCAAGTTCCGTTCCTGCTGAATTCGCGCGTGAATTCTCTTCCTCCGAATATTCCAAAACCATCGCCGGCATCGTCGCCGGCGAACCCCCAGCCATCGATCTGACCTCGGAAAAACGACTGATCGATTGCCTGGTCGCTCTGGCCTCTGAAGGCTGCCTCGAATCCTCCCACGACGTTTCCGACGGCGGCATCGCCGTCACGCTAGCCGAATCCTGTTTCGCCTCCGCTGGACTGGGCGCGCACGTTTCTCTGGACAAGGATGCCTCGGCGGAGTTTGCAGCCTTCAACGAACGCGGCGCCCGCTGTGTCGTATCCGTCTCACCCATAAAACTTGCCGCCGTTCTCCTAACTGCGAGACAATACGGTGTAGGCGCGCGCGAAATCGGCACAGTGCATCCTGGCAGCGCGCTTCGCATCGAATATAAGGGGAGCGCGGTAGTCGAATCCCCTCTCGACTCCCTGCGCAGCATTTGGGCCAATTCGCTCGAGCGTACGCTAGCCTCAAAATGACAAAAAAGCTCGCTTTCGCCGACGATCACTTCCACGATGAGTGTGGTGTCTTCGGCGTTTACGGTCATCCCGAAGCTGCGAATCTCGCCTATCTCGGCCTCTACGCGCTTCAGCACCGCGGCCAGGAGTCTGCCGGCATCGTTTCGAGCGACGGCAGCGAGCTGTACCTGCACCGCGCCATGGGCGACGTCGAAGAGATTTTTCAGCCCCCCGTGCTCGCCAAGCTTCCGGGAAGCTTGGCCATCGGCCATACGCGCTATTCCACAGCCGGCGACAAGGCCCTGCTCAACGCCCAGCCCATCATGATCGACTGCAACAAGGGCAAAGTCGCCCTGGGCCACAACGGCAATCTCACCAACGCCGCCGAGTGGCGCCGCAAACTGGAGCACCGCGGTTCGATCTTCCAGACCAACAGCGACACCGAAGTCATCGTGCATCTCATCGCGCGTTCGCAAGCTCGCAATCTTTCCGGCGCGCTTGGCGACGCACTCAATCAAGTGGAAGGGGCGTACTCGCTTCTCGTCCTGACCCAGGATGAACTTTACGCCGCGCGGGACCCTCGCGGTTTCCGCCCGCTGGTGCTCGGCAAGCTGCCTCTGCCCACCGGTGGCGAAGCCTGGCTCGTCGCTTCAGAGACCTGCGCGTTCGATCTGCTCAATGCCCAATATGTCCGCGAAATCGAACCCGGCGAAATGGTGCGCATCTCCCGCTCCGGAATCGAGTCCATTCACTTCGCGCCGGAAAAGCCCATGCAGCAATGCATTTTCGAGCATGTCTATTTCGCGCGCCCGGACAGCATCATTTTCGGCCGCTCCGTCAACGAAAGCCGTGAAGCCCTCGGACGCCTCCTGGCGCGCGAACATCCTGTTGACGCCGATATCGTCGTGCCCGTTCCAGACTCCGGCGTGCCCGCGGCCGTGGGTTACGCACTCGAATCGAAAATTCCTTTCCGCATGGGCTTGATCCGCAATCATTACATCGGCCGCACCTTTATCGAGCCTTCGCAAGCCATCCGCAATTTTGGCGTGAAACTAAAACTCAATCCCATCCGCGGCCTTATCGAAGGCCAGCGCGTCATTCTCGTCGACGACTCCATCGTTCGCGGCACCACCAGCCGCAAAATCGTCCGCATGGTGCGCGAAGCCGGCGCTCGCGAAGTTCACGTGCGTGTCAGTTGTCCGCCCACGATTTCTCCGTGCTACTACGGCGTGGACACGCCCACGCGCGAAGAACTCATCGCCTCGTCGAACTCCCCGGAAGAGATTTGCAAGTTCCTGGGCGCGGATTCGCTTGGATACGTCTCGCTTCCCGCTCTTCGCCAGGCCGTCGGTGACACCGAAGGCAAGTTTTGTACGTCTTGTTATACCGGCGTCTATCCAACGGATCTGGTGCAGCTCGAAGTCCGCGAGAGCAACCTCAGCGCCTCGGACGTGAAGAACGGCAGCTCAAGGGACGACGCACCTATGGAAAAACCTGTGGCGGTGGAACGTGAAGGCTGACGCAAAGCAAAAACCAATCGGCAAAGAAACGGGCAAGGAAGCCGGCAGAGTCCCGGGTAAAGCCGTCGAAGAACCCAAGCTTCCCATGGGTCAGCGCGTGCAGCGCGAAGTCATCGCCTGGTTCTGGGTGGGCCTCGCGTTTCTGCTCATCAACGGCACCATCGGCCAAGCCCGCGTCATTCCTTCCGGCTCGATGGAAAACACTCTTCTCATCGGCGACCACCTCATCATGAGCCGCGTCGGCTACGACGCCGGCGTGCCCTTCACCAACTGGCACGTCTCTCTGTGGCGTGATCCCAAACGCCAGCAGATCATCATCTTCAAGCCACCTTTTGCGCCCGATCAACCGGACTACGTGAAGCGCGTCATCGGTCTGCCCGGCGACACCGTCGACATCCACGACGGCGCCGTCTGGATCAACGGCCAGAAACTCAATGAGAATTACACGCTGGGGCGCAGCGAACCGGGCGACCAAAAGCTGCCCTTCAAAGTTCCGGACAAGTGTTATTTTGTGATGGGCGACAACCGCCTCAATTCGTTTGACAGCCGCTTCTGGGGCTGCGTTCCGCGAAACGACATCATTGGCACGCCGGTCATGATTTACATGTCGCTCGCGGTCGGGCAAGATGCCTGGGAGCCCGGCCAGATTCGCGAAAGGTTTTTTGCTTACGCGAATGCCTTTATTCATCCGGGTACGGTGCGCTGGAAGCGCCTGTTCCGGCTGTTTTGAACCGGACGTTCTGATGTTCCTAACTGAGCCACGCGCCAGGTACGCGATTTGCGCGTGTCTAGTTGTAAGGTTTCGCAGTGCGCCCGGCCGCGGCAGCTTCGAGTTCATTCCGCAGATTAGAAGAGGGGCGCGATTCTGTGCCCAGATAAAAACGAAGGCGAATCACCCTCGATGAAATATGCCGATGCCGGAGTGAACATTGCTGTCGCCGACGAAGTGAAGCAACGCATCCGGCACCACGCCAACCGCACGTTCACCAGCGGCGTCCTCGGCGGCATCGGCGGCTTCGGCGCGCTCTTTGCCCTCGACAACAAAAGATGGAAAGAACCGGTTCTTGTTTCCAGCGCCGATGGCGTCGGCACCAAACTGAAAATCGCCATGGCCATGGGAGTCCACTCGACGGTCGGCGGCGACCTCGTCAATCATTGCGTCAACGACATTCTCGTCCAAGGTGCGACACCGCTGTACTTCCTCGATTACCTGGCGATGGGAAAACTCGATCCGGCAGTCATCGAGCAGCTTGTCGAAGGCATGAGCCGCGCCTGCCGAAAAGCCGGATGCGCGCTGATTGGCGGCGAAACTGCCGAAATGCCGGGCTCTTATCCACCGGGAGAATACGATGTCGCGGGCTTCATTGTCGGTGTAGTCGAATGCAAAAAAATTCTCACCGGGAAATCCGTAAAACCCGGCGACGCGCTTCTCGCCCTTCCGTCCTCCGGTCTCCACACCAACGGCTATTCGCTAGCCCGCAAACTGGTCTTTGAAGTTGCTAAGCTGAAGCCGGACACCTACGTCCCAGAAGTTGGAAACAAAATCGGCGCGGAGCTCTTGAAGCCGCACTTGTGCTACGCCCCCGCGCTAAAAAATATCGTAGCGCGCGGCTGGGTTTCCGCCCTGGCGCACATCACGGGCGGCGGAATTCCCGGCAACTTGCCCCGCGTTCTGCCTGCCGGCGTCAAAGCGCAAATCGATCTGGCCTCCTGGCCAGTCCCGCCCATCTTCACATTTCTTGCCGCGCTCGGAAAAATCGAAACCAACGAACTCCTGCAATCCTTCAATATGGGCATCGGCATGATCCTAGTCGTGCCACCGGCCCGCGTAAAATCCGTCGAAGCCGATCTCAAACGCCGCCGTGAAAAATTCTTCCGCATCGGCCGCATCGAGCGCGGCGATTCCGGCAAACCCCGCGTCGCCCACTCCGGTTCCCTCAATCTCTAAGGCCATCGGTCGGAAAGCCTTCCTGCCGCTCTCGGCGCCCTCCGCGTCCGAGGCGTTCTCGGTGTAAACTTTTTTCTAATTCCCAGCGACGGCCACCGTCCAGAACGGCTGCTTCGCCGGCACAAACTCGATGGGCACATCTTTCACAAACATTTTGAGCCACCGGGCGCACTCTTCCATTCCAGCCTGCTCCGACGGCACATGCCCAATCACGACGAGCGCCTTCCTCTTCCGCTCGCTGACCGCGTCCGCGACATACTCAACGGTTTCCCATTCCCGTGTCTCTCCCACCAAGAGCACTTCCACATTGTCCATTTCTAGAGCGTGCGTCTCCCGCGCAAAACCTGCCGAGCCCGGGCTGAAGGCAATCCGCGTCACCTTCATACCGCGCTCCCCGACCACCCGTACCACTGGCGAACCCAGCTTCTTGGCCAGCTCAGCTGCCAGCGCCTCTACGGTTCTCTCCGGCATGGTGAACAGATAGGGATTTTCTTCCTGCTGATATTTCTCCCAGCCCATGGCGTGCACCATCCCCGCCAGAATTCCGTCCGGTTTTCTCCTGTGCCAGTGATCGTGAAATCTCCAAACCACCATTCCATGGTTCTCAAGGAAGGCCCGTTTCTCTTTCCACACCGGATCGCTCTCCGCCATTCCCTCAGGTACGTCCAGGTGATTGTAGAAAGTCGGCTCGTGGGTAATCACCAGGTTCTGCCCATTGGCCGCCGCGCGTTCAAGCACGTCCAGCGTCGCCATCATGGTCACCGCGATGCCGGTCACCGGCGTATCCGGATTGCCGGCTTTGAAAGTGTCTACCGTCTCTTTTTGCCACGGTATTCCTACATGCTCCTGAATCGCGGCCACTACCTCTCGCGCTGTCGGCTTTTTGTTCTGCGCAAGCGCTGGATGGCCACACAGTCCGGCGCACGCAAACGCCATCGTCATCCATACCGCCATAGCCCATCTCATCCTGAGTTTCGTGCCCTGCTCCATGAGCGAGCCCTCCTCTCTGAATTTCGTCCTGCATATTCCATACCATGACTCCATCCAGCAAACTCTACTGCGGCTCCGGAGAAGCATAGTCCGGATGTTTTGCTCGCCCGCGTTTCTTCATTTCTCGCGCTACGCGTTCGAGCCAACCGAGCTCGGTCTTAAACTGCTCGATCACCAAGCTCACCATCCACACCGCCTCATGATAGGGATGCCCGACTTCTTCCAAAATGGAACGCAACACTTCCTTTTCGCGCACCAGTTCCTGTTCCAAAAAGTTCTGCCGCCGCTGAATCTGCTTTTGAAACACACCCGGCCGCGCTTGCCAGGAAAGCGCGACCCACGTCAAAAACGGCGGACGGTCGCGCTGCGTGGTCCATTCTTCACGTTCCAGAGCATCGGCCAGCGCCGTGCGCCCTTGCGCAGTCGTTTCAAAGCTGCTTCGCTCCGGTCCCGAAGCCGGCTCACCCATTTCCAGGGAACGAATCATCCCGGCCCGCGCCAGTTTTTCCAGGGAATAGTAAACCTGCGGCCGCGAAATCCCCGCCCAATCTCGTATCTCGCGCCGCTCCAACTCCGCGTTCGCCTGATACCCATGCATGGGCCGCTCCGCCAGCAAACTCAACAGCACCAAATCCGGCGTGGTCAACGCCAATTTCTCTCTCGCGCTAACCTTTCTCTTCAATCTCTCCGCGCTCCTCTCGGATCTCTCGGCCTCTGCGTTATCTTCTTCTTTTCTTCTCTCTCTGTCGTTATTTCTTTAGGTCCTTAGCTCGTTCCTTCCTTCTTCTACTCCACCACCACCACTGGCACTTCTCCGCCGCTAGCCGTGGGTTCCTAGCCTGCGCCACTGCCGCACAAAACGTATCCAGCACGCAGGGATCCTGCCGCTGACCCGTCGCGCGTTCCATCTTTCGATACATCCGCTGTGGATTCTGCCGCCCGAGCGCCGCCACGCTGCGTATCCCCAACAGCTGGAAATCCCGCAACATCGCCGGCCCAATGGAGATCAAATCCCCGAGATTCCGGGTTTTCTTGGCCATGAAAACCTCCTTGACAACCGCAGCCAGCTTCCTTACTCTCTACTAGTCTAAATGAGACTAGTATCCGTTGCAAGGAGGAATTTAGACCTGCGCGTCCTCACCCGTGCCGTTCTAGCCGCTGCCCTGTTTTTCGGATTTGCCGCTCTCGAAGCCCATCAAATCGAGGAGAAGAAAACTATGAACGTGAAGAAAATCACTGCAGTCCTGCTCGTCGACGAAATCGAGCCCATCTTGCCCTTTTGGATCGACCGCCTGGGGTTCACAAAAACCATCGAAGTCCCCAACGGCACGAAGCTTGGCTTCGTCGCCTTCCAAAAAGGCTCCGTCGAAGTGATGTATCAAACCTACTCGAGCGTCGAACATGATGCCCCGCCCGCCATGGCCGCCGCGGCCAGAAAGGGCCCCACGTATCTCTACCTCGAAGTCGACAGCCTGGACGCGGTCCTCCGAGCGATGAAGGACGTGAGCAAAGTCATGCCCGAGCGCACCGCCTTCTACGGCATGCGCGAATTCGCCGTCCAGGACCCCAGCGGCCACTTCATCACTTTCGCTCAGCAAGCCGCTCCGCCGAAACACTGACGTTTTCAGCCTGCCGGCTCACAACTCCTGGCAGGGCGCACTAGGCTGCGCCCTGCTAACCGGGCGCAACCTGATAGCCCTACCTCAAGATAAAACGGCCGGAACCGGCTAGGCCGGCGCTCTTGACAAGATCGTCTCGACGGGCACGATGGAGCGCTCGAAAAGCTGGAGCAACTGTTGGTAGCCGAAGCTGCATGAACCAGCTGCGTCGGGAGGGATGAGCGTCAGCAGTGTTCGGGAGGGATATAAATGAACTACGGACGAATCGCTCTCGCAGCTCTTGGTGCCTTTGTGGCGTATTTTGTCGTAGGGGGCCTCGCGTTCGGCGTGTTGCCGCTTCTTAGGAATGCGTTCCTTAAATATCCTGCCGTGTACCGCTCCCAGGAAGGAATCAAGAGGGTTATGCCAGGCGGCATGGCCGCCATGTTCGTGGCGATGGTTGTGCTAGCGGTAATTTACTCGATGCTTTACCGCGGCGGTTCCGGGCTGTCGGAAGGTGCGCGCTTCGGTGCGCTGATTGGCGTCTTTGCGATTTGTTCCTTCGTAATTCACAACTACGTCAATCTGAACATCGGCCTGAAGCTGACCATCCAACAATCTGTCGCCTACTTCATCGAATGGCTCGTCGTAGGCATCGTCATCGGCCTAGTCTACAAGCCCCTGCTCCCAGCTGCGCAATGAATGCAATGACCTGGGCTGTCGCCAGCAAGGTTCCTTACTGCTTGGGCTGCGTCGGCAGCGGCGGTGGCCGCCGCTCCATCTCCGTCGGCGCCGCAATCGATCGCGCGCCATTCTTCCCGACCGACCGCACCGCGAAGAAATGATTGTCCGTCGATACGCCCTTCAGAATCATCTCGCCTGTCGCCGTTCGAAAATCATAAACCTGCCAGCGCCCCTCGCTCGTCTCCCGCCAAAGAATCTCAAAGCCGGCGCGTGCGGGATCGTCTTCCGCCGACCACGACACTTTCGCGTCAGGCGTCACTGCTCCTGTGAGCTTCGCCCCCGTCGGCGTCGCCGGGGCCAGCGCCAACTGCCGCAGCGCTTCCGCGTTGTCTCGCGCCACGTCGCCCATAAACGCAAAACTCAAGTATTTTTCGTAGTCCCCATACTCGACACCGTTCTCTGTCCGCGGCGTCTGGTGCTGATGGTTGTAATCCTCAAGAGGTTCCGTAAACCGCACTCCGGGCAGCCCTGCCTTGTAGAACGGATAGTGATCGCCGCCGCGCCCATAGCGGTCCACGCGGAAAACGAGCCGTATTGCTGCGCGCCCGTCGATCTCTTCCACCGCGCGCGCCAGTTCCCGCGACGGCGAGTCCGCATCGTCAATTTCTCCGTTGCCGGAAAAAAGCCGCACGCGATGAGGTCCGCCCGCCGCCGTGTCCGCGCCAACGATGTCGTCGTCCAGCATTCCGCCCACGGTGTAACCCTGCTGTTTCAACCAGTCCACCAGGTGCGTGCTGCCGAGCAGCCCTTGCTCCTCTCCCGAAACCGCCGCAAACAATATCGTGGCGCGATACGTCCCGCGCCCATTCGCACCGGCTTTGCTCAGCAATCGCGCGCACTCCACGCTCACCGCCACGCCGGACCCGTCGTCATCCGCGCCAGGAGCGTCCGCCTCCGGGTCCATCACATTCGTTGGACGCGAATCAAAATGCCCGGAAACGAGGAAAATGGTTTTCGCAAGCTTCTCATCGGAACCCGGCAGAATCGCGTACACATTTTCGAGCGAAATCGGTTTATCCCCGGTCCGCGCGGAAGTCGATTCGAACTTGTCCACTACCACTTGCAATCTACCGCCCGAATCCTTCGCAATTTCGTTGAACCGCGCCACGACTTTGTCGCGTCCGCATCCCGCTCCTCGCTTCGGGCCCGTCCACGAAGAAAGCGTCAGCCGCGTCCCGCAGCCCACCAGTTCATGAATCAGCGCGCTCATAGACTTTTCGTTCACTGATGCACGCGCAATCGCGCCCGCCGGCCGCGCCAGAATCTTCGGATGCGGCGTCCCGGTCAGCGGCTCCGCCGGATCGCGCGACACAGTTGGAGCCTTTGTCGCGGCGCTCTGCTGCGCAAAAGTAGCGCTGGCCGAGAAGCCGAACGCCAGAAGAAACAGCATCACGACGCACAGAAAGTGGTTGCGGAATAGTTGGATCCAGTTAGTCATGGTCTACGCTTTCGATATAATTTACGTTCGGCGAATGGGCATTCTAACGCCATCCTCCCCACTTTGCGACGCAATTACCCATTGCGCTGGGCGCGCCGCCAATGCGCCGGAGGTACGTCTCAAATTACAACCCAGCGTGCGGCCAAGTTTTGCCGATGCCCGCCGTTGTGTTAACGTTTTTCGTTTATGAAGAAGCGCATAGGCGTGCTGTTAAGCGGCCGCGGTTCGAACTTCGAAGCGCTAGCGGATAGCGTTGCGTCGGGCCGAATTCCGGACGCGGAAAGCGCCATCGTGATCAGCAACCGCGAGGGCGCACCGGGCCTCGAACGCGCAAAATCGCGCGGCATTTCGACGCGCGCCATCCCTTCGAAAGGTCTGGAACGCGAAACCTATGACCGCCAAGTCGTCGCGGTGCTGAACGAGCACAAAGTCGACCTCGTCTGCCTGGCCGGCTACATGCGCCTCCTGTCGCCGTTTTTCGTGTCTTCGTTCCCGAACCGCATCCTGAACATTCACCCGTCGCTGCTGCCCTCTTTCCCCGGCCTCGAGTCGCAGCGGCAAGCTCTCGAGTACGGCGTGAAATTCGCTGGCTGCACGGTCCATTTCGTGGACGAAAATCTCGACGCCGGGCCAATCGTTCTGCAGTCCGTCGTGCCCGTAAAAGATGACGACACCGAAGACACGCTCTCTGCGCGAATCTTGCAGGAAGAGCACAAAATCTATTCCGAAGCTGTTCGCATCGTGCTCGAAGGTCGTTACAAAATCGAGGGCCGCCGCGTCATGCGAATAACCTGACAGAAAAATGTCCGAAACTAAATTCAAACCCGTCGAAGAACAGCTCGCCTACTTGAGAAAAGGCGCGGCTGAAATCGTTCCCGAGGCGGAGCTGAAAGCGAAGCTCGAAAAATCATTTCGCACCGGCGAGCCGTTGCGTATCTATCTCGGCGTTGATCCCACCGCTCCCGATATTCATCTCGGCCATACCGTCGTGCTGCGCAAGTTGAAGCATTTTCAGGACCTCGGCCACATCGCCATTTTCTTGATCGGCGATTTTTCCGCAATGATTGGCGACCCCACCGGCCGTTCGGAAACGCGCCCGCCGCTTTCGCGCGAAGAAGTGGACGCCAACGCCAAAACCTATCTCGCCCAGGTCTGGAAACTCCTCGACCAGGAAAAAACCGAAGTCCGCTACAACAGCGAATGGCTCGACAAAATGTCCAGCTACGACATCGTCCGACTCTGCGGCCACTACCGCCTCGCTCGCATGCTCGAACGCGAAGATTTTAGCTCGCGACTAAAAAACCAACAGCCCATCTCCGTGCACGAGCTGCTCTATCCGCTACTGACCGCCGTGGACGCAGTTCAGCTCAAGTCTGATGTGGAAATTGGCGCGACAGAACAAAAATTCAACTTGCTAATCCATCGCGATATCCAGCGCGAGTACGGCCTGGAAGGCGAAGTCGCTTTCACCATGCCCATCCTCGTCGGCCTCGACGGCCAGCGCAAAATGTCCAAAAGCCTCGGCAACTATATCGGCATCACCGAGCCGCCCAGCGAGATGTTCGCCAAGCTCATGTCTATCTCCGACGAGCTCATGTGGTCCTATTTCGAACTGCTCACGGACAAAACTGCAGACGTTATCAAGAACTTGCAACAGAATGTTCAGGCCGGTACGACTCACCCCAAACAGGCCAAAGTGTCACTCGCGAGTGAAATTGTTAGGGATTTCTGGGGCGAAGACGCAGCGCAGAAAGCTGCTGCGCGCTGGGACAGCCAATTCTCTCGCCACGAAGTTCCTGAGGATGCCCCGGTGAAACACCTGCCAAACGATGACTATGTTGGTGCCAAGCCCGGCAAGATGAAACTTTCCAGAGCTTTAGTACGCCTCGATGCAGCTCCCTCTCGTGCTGAAGCTGAGCGCTTGATCAAACAAGGGGCAGTGGAACTCGACGACGTTGTCATCGCTGATCCGACCTATGAAATTGACCTCAACACGCCGCAAAAACATTTGCTGAGAGTTGGGAAAAAGAAAGTCTTTTATTTCGTCGTTCAATAGTTGTTCTGCGGTCGTCGATTGCTTCAATCAAACGTTTCCGCGACCAGCTGCGCAACATGCTCGGCGATCGACGGCGCCGCCGTGAGCCCAGGCGACTCGATGCCCACAAGCTGAATCGCCTGCGGCACTGCCGCATCCCGGGTAATGACAAAATCCGCGATTCCTGTTCCTTCCGGCGGCACTAGTTTCGGACGCAATCCGGAATACCCCAGCTGCAAATCACGCTCCTCGATTTCGGGCAACAAAGTTTTTGCGCTGTGAGCAAAATCCGCAATCGGCAAACGCTCCCGCTCGTAATTGTCTTTCCCGTCGACATACGTCGCCGTGGGCCCCAGCAAAACCGTCCCCCAAAGCGTCTTGGTAAAATGCACGCCCAAGCTTAGCCCGTGTGCATGCGGCAAGGGATACACAAGATCATTAATCAAAGAAGCCCGCGCCCCGCGGATTTCACAATATTCTCCGCGCACCGGATAGATCTTCCAAGAATTATTCCCCAGCAAGGCCGCCACTTCATCGGCGTAGAGCCCGGCCGCATTGATCACACAACGCGTCTCAATCGTTTCGCTCTGTGCTCCTTCCTCGTCGCCAATGAGAATGCCAACGCGAATGGTTCCCTTCCCCGGCTCCAGGGAAACAACCTTGGCCCGCTTGACGATATTTGCGCCCTGCCCGCTAGCCACGCGCGCATAGGCGTGCACCAGCTCTTCGGCCGATACAATTCCCGTGGAAGGGACCTCTATCGCTGCCGTGCCCGCGATATGCGGCTCGCGACTGCGAATCTCCGCCGGACCAATCAGCCGCAATCCCTCTACGCCGTTGTCTTCCCCTTTTTTTTTCAGCGCAGCCAGTTCCTCTTCTTCCTGGGTATTGGCCGCCACGACCAGCTTCCCGGTGTGGCGAAACGGGACGTTGTGCTCCTTACTGAATTCATACGTCAGCCGGTTGCCCGCGATGCAATGGCGGGCCTTGAGGGAGTTCTTCGGGTAATAAATGCCCGAATGAATGACCCCGCTGTTGCGCGAACTGGTCGCCATGCCCAGCTTGGGATACTGCTCGACGAGGAAAACGTCCTGCCACCGCGCGGAAACAGCTCGCGCGATGGCGCACCCGACGACGCCTCCTCCGATAATCAGAATGTTGGCTTGCTCCATAGGTCCATTTTATCCGCGGAAGCTATCCGTGCGCATTGATTTCATCGAAAAACGGTTTGCATTCGGCCAGCCGCGCCTGCGTTCCGTCGTGCACCGCATAAACCGAGTGTCCCTTTTCCTCGTAATGATTGCGCCACAGAGAAGCGGCCCCGGGCACCCCGTCTTTATTCAGCGCATAAAAGAAAATGTGAAACGTGGAAAGTTTTTTCTTGTCGTTGTTGTAATTGCGTGCGATACGCCCGAGCGCTTCGAGGCACGCCTCCTCGGGAGATTTTCCCCGCCGCATCATTTCGATAATAGTGTGCCCGCCGGAAATCTTGATGTTCTCTTCGCCTTTTCCAGTCGACCCGGCTGCGCCCACCTCATTATCCACGCAGCACCCCGCTCCAATAATCGGCGAATCGCCCACCCGTCCCGGGATTTTCCACGCCAAACCGGAAGTTGTGGTGGTGGCGGAGATGTCACCTTTTTCATCCACCGCCATGCACGGAATCGTGCCCGTCGGCGGATGCGCAATGACGCGCTCGGCATATGCGATTTTCGCTTCATCCTCATCGAAGATGGCCCGAACGTGCTCTTTCCATTCCGGGCTGTCAACCCCGGGCCGCCAATTCATCGACGACGAGGCTTTCCAAGCCAGCCAAATCTTCCGCGAATGCTCGGTGAGCAGATTCATTTCCTCAAACCCTTCGGCTACCGCAAATCGCCGGGCCCCCTCGCCGACCATCATCACATGATTGGTTTCCTGCATCACCGTCTGCGCCAGCCGCGCAACATTCTTGATCCGCCGCACCGCAGCGACAGACCCAGCCCGGTGCGTGGGTCCATGCATCACACTCGCGTCCAGTTCGACTTCGCCTTCCTCATTTGGCAGCCCGCCAAAGCCCACGGAATCGTCGTTCGGATCATCTTCGACAACCGTTACCACCGCGACGGCGGCATCCAGCGTGTCGCCACCCTTCCTGAGAATGTCCATGCCCTTATCAAGAGCGTGAAGCCCGTTGGCGCTGGAGATGATGATCGGCCGCGTGCCCGGAACAGCGGCGGCTCGGAGAGGCGCTTCATTCGCCGGAAGCGAGCCGGCCAAGAGCTTGCCAGCCCCCGCGGTAAAACTGCTGGCAAGGGACATCAGAAAGAATTTACGCCTTGACCAGATTCCCATCGTGATGCCTCCTCGGTGTGTGCGTGCAATATACAAGCGGAAAGGAGAGATTGGAAGTTGTACAGTCCACTCCGGCGTTTTACCCCGGCTCCGGTCGGGAGACCGACCGCCTTGTCAATTCAGAAGGGGTTGGCCACCTGGTTTTTTTGCCACATGCGAAAACCGCCGAGAAAGGCATTCTCATTGTTGCCGAGGCGCGCTCCCGGCGGCAGCTTTTTCAATTTCTTGCTGTTTCCGCCGCCCAGCACCACATAGTCCGCATCCAGCGCGGTCTTCAATTGCTTGGTAACTTTGGCCACACAGCGGCGCCACTTTTTTGTTCCCATGCGCTCGAGGCCGCGCAGTCCCAGATAGTCCTCGTAGCTTTTGCCGTTTTTATAGGCCAAATGCGCCAGCTCCATGGGCTGCAAAATTCCGTCGACGATCATCGCCGATCCCAACCCGGTTCCCAATCCGAGAAACAACATCCGGCCGCCTTTGTAACTCCCCACCGCTTGCATGGCGGCATCGTTCAAGATTTTTACCGGGCAGCCAAACGCTTTGCCAAATTTGAATCCCACCCAACCCGGGCCCAGGTTGTGAGGCTCGCGAAGCGGATGCCCATTGATGATGGGCCCAGGATAGCCGAGCGAAATACAGTCGAACTTCCAATCGGCGACGGACTTCTTCACCAATTGGACCATCTTTCGCGGCGTCATAGTGGGGCCGGAAGGATATTTTCGCGGCTCCTTTTCGCCAGTCGCCAGGAGTTTGACGTTTGTGCCGCCAATGTCAATCACAAGAACTTTTGGAGGTTTGGCCCTTGGTGTTGCTTTCATCACCGCTCCTTTGACCCTTTGCGAATTCTAGAGGGAACTGGCGATTCAGCGAAGAAAATTCGCAGTCTTGGTTGCCGCGAGGTTTAGAACGGGGGGAACCTTTTAGACGTAGGCCTGGCCGGCAGCGCCAAAGTAGCCCACGTCTCGTGCGGACATATCCACGCGATATCGACCACTCCGGCGCGAGCCATGTCCTCGAGGAAGGCCATGTAATCCGGCTTGGTTTTATTTCGCTCCATGGCGAGTTTAACCCCTCGAGCAGCAAAACTTGCGCTGGGTTTCAACGGAGTAAACTCCGGCGGCGGCGGCTCCGGGATGGCGTCTCCCGCTCCGTGGTAGACGATGTCGTGAGTGGCGAGGTCGGTCTCGCAATACTCGACTCCCGCGTCTTTGAGCGCATCAAATATTCTTGGGTAGGCCCACTTTTCCTGCTTGCTCATAGTGAAAATCTCTTCGACGCGCTTCCTGTTGAGCCTAGCCATCTCGGTTCTGGCCTCCGACCGCCATCTTATCACCCGCAGAAACGGGTTTATTCACAGTTGGGCGTAGCGGGGCTTGAGACCAGCAAAGCAGCAGCCAAGAGGTACACAAAAGTATGGGGCCGCGCGGACGCGGGAGGTAATTGCAGAAAAGCGAACACGAAAGCCTTCCCATTTCTAGGACGTGGACTTGCTAGGCGGACAGTACCGGCGGGCTTCCCGGTTGATGCTTCCCGCGGTACAACGCATCTTCCATCGCCGAAGCCTGGCATGGCTCGCTAAAAACCATACGGGGATCTCTAGCCACAAGACTGAGTGACAGGCCGCTGTCGCAAGACGGAAGCACTAATCCGAAACTGATGCACCAGCTGGTTTGTAGAGCCACGCAGCGGGAGTAGCGGGAAGACCGTTGCCACTTTCGGCATAGCCTCCGGTGATCAGCGCTTGGCCGCCGGAGAGAAGCGTTAGAGCGGCGAAGAAGCGCGCGCTTCCCAGCGAGCCCGGCACTTTTGTGAAAGTGCCCGCGGTTTCGTCATACAACTCCGCGAAGGGCCCGCCGCCAGCAACGAGAACTTTGCCGTTCGGGAGTAGCGCTGCGGCCGCGGGCAATTTAAAGCGTGCAGTATTCATCGCGCCGGTCGCGGAGAATGTTCCCAGGGCAGGATCGTAAATTTCGGCGCTGGCATATTCGCCGTGCCAATCGCGGTTGTCGGAACCACCGACAACGAGAACTTTTCCGCTCGGAAGAAGAATCGCGGCGTGTTTATGACGGCCGACGATCAGCTGGCCCGCGGAAGTGAACTTGCCGGTGCGGGGATCGAAAAGCTCCGCAGAGCGATAGATATTTTGCGAAGGGTAATGGCCGGAACCCCCGCCCACGATCAAAACTCGGCCATCCTTGAGGGCTGTTGCGGTGTGCGCTCCACGAGGCTCGGCCATGCTGCCGGTCTCTAGAAACTTCCCCGTCGCTGGATCGTAAATCTCGGCGCTGGCAATGGCATTTTCCTGGCCATCCACACCGCCAGCCACAAAAACACGGCCGTCCGGAAGAAGAGTGGCGGTGTTTCCGGCACGCTCGATCACCATGTTACCGGTGGGCGTAAACGCACCGGCGGCGGGATCGTAAATCTCCGCGGAGCCCGGACGACCATAATGGCCCGTCCAGCCGCCAGCGATCAGCACCCTGCCGTTCTTCAAAAGCGTCGCGGTGTGGCCCGAACGTCCGATGGCCATGCTGCCGGCAGACTGAAATGTTCCGGAACGCACATCAAAAAGTTCGGCGGTCGGATAGGGGTTGGACTCGCCACCACTGCCGGCGAATCCCCCAGCGATGAGCACCTGGCCATTCGGCAGCAGCGTCGAAGTATGGCTGGCGCGGGCCAGGTGCATCGCCGCGATTTCCGATAGCGCGCCAGGTCCGGAAGGCCACGGAGCGCCGGCGCGTGAGAAGCAAAGCCCAGGCACGAGCAGCAGCGAGAGCAGTAAGACGCCAGACGTTTTTCGAGAACGCGATTGCATGGAAGGCCTCACAGGTTGATTTGCTGAGGTGCTAGACGCTCCGAAGAAGGGAGGTGTTAGCAGGAATTGTGAAAAAGGGATGCGCAAACTAGTGCGGCGCGAGAGTAGTAGAAAAGCTGTCGTACGCGGCGGTGTCGTACAGATGCAAAAGGTCCGCGGCGCGCTTGAGCAAATCGGCGGGCAAGTCCCCAGGCTGGTAGTCGATCCAACCGGTCGTGAAGTTGAGCGGAATTTTTTGGCCCGAGGAACTCACTTCCACAGTGCCCAGGCGGTTTAGAACTTGCTTGACCTCGTTCACGCCGCATTCCGGAAGCAACAGGAGGAAATCATCGTCGCTCAAGCGCGCGGCAATGTCCGACCCGCGGCTGGCCTTTTTCAGGCGCCGACCGAGTTCCTTGAGCGCGGCGTCCACGGCGGACTTCCCGTATCGCTCGCTGAGATGAGCGAACTCATCCACATGAACCGTAGCGAGGCTCAACGTGGTGTTCTGTCGGCGCGCCCGGGCTAGTTCTTTTCCCAGATGCTGCTCGAGAGACGTTCGCGTATACAACCCCGTGAGCGAGTCGAGCGCAGCCGCTTCCGAAAACTGCTGCGGAACGGCTTGCCAGTCTATCGGCTGCTCCGTCGAGTTTCGTCGCAGACGCCGGAGCGACCATTGGCGATAGACCAGCCGAGCGTTGAAAATGAGAATCAAGCAGAGCGTGGCCCAGCGCGCTTGATCGGAGCGAATCTCGTAAAAAGAGTCCGCGTGGCGAAAGAAGGAATGAATCGAGGAGAGCAGAAAGGCGACCGCCGAGAGGGTAGTGACCAGTAAGGCCGAGAGCCACAGCCACCATTCATGCCGCGAAATTTGTTGCGGGTCGGAGCCGTTTGCCAGGACGCGGAAATTGCCGGAGCCCGCGAGAGGCGAGTGTTTTGGCTTGCTTCGGGATATTCCCAAAAAGGATTTCATTTAGCTAACGGCGGATCTGGGCTGTTATCACTGTAGTCTCGTACAACGAACGGAAGCAACAGCGAAAACGTACAGGGTCGCAAGAATCAAGAACCTGTCCATCCGGGCAGGCGCGGTGAACAACAAAGCTTTCCCATTCCTTTTTTTGCGCCGCCGCGCTACCCGCCGTCATTTCGAGCGCCGCGGGCCGATGTTTTTTCTTCCCACTTCGCTACCCGGACGGAGTCGGCCCGCGCGACAAGAAATCTCCCTTTCGCTTCCCCCGGCGCGAAACAATGCGCGCAACTACAGCACCGTCCCGTTCGGCAAGTTGGCCACAGGAGATTTTGCGGCGGGCAGCGGCGCGTGTTCGAGCACTCGGCGTGCATAGAGCGCGACGTTCCTGACGCCTGCAGCGTACGCCGGGTTGGGATTGCGAATACCACCGTTGTAAGCGCCGATGGCCTGGTCGACATCGCCGCCAAAGCGGTCCAGCAGATCGCGGAGAACAAGTCCGGCGTACGTGGTGAGGACTTCGCTCGTGACGGAATTCACGTCGAGATGGCGCGAAGGACGCAGCCGCGGCGGCAACTGGTCGTAGTGGCGTTTGTCTTTCAGGTAGAGCTGATGCGCAGCACGAAGAGTCTCGCGCGAAATTTGCCACGTGCCGATCGAGTAGTCGCTTACCAGAACACGCTTGCGGCCACGCTCCAATACGATGTCGCCACTCTCCGCCCGCTTTTTCCAAACAGCGTGCGTGAGATCGCCGTTCACATCCATATAGTTGTTTTCCATGGCGCCGACTCCGAGAAAGTAATCGAGCGGCAGATCGTAAAAATGCGCGACGTCGAGAATGTCGGAAGCCAGCCGGAGCGCTTGATGATGAGTGAGCGGCTGAGGAGCGCGCGTGCTTCGGCCCACGACGCGCCAGTCGGTTTGCGATTTAAAGACGAGGAAATCCGCAAGAGCGGGAAGCAATTGAAAAGACGGAAGCGTTTCCAGCTTTTGTTCAGTCGGTACGTTGTAGGCGTTCTCGAACATGCGGCTTTGCTGTTGCGCAAGAGCGAGATCCTGCTTGGTCCACGCAACAAGTTCGTAGTGCCTGATGAGGCCGTGAGATTCCATGCGATTGAGTTGAGGAATGGCGGTGAGCTGATCGTTTTCGACCAGAAGGAAAATCTTGTAAGAGGCGTGCTTGCCGGAGTGATCGGCTGTCAAAAAGATTTTCGAAGCGTCGTCCGGGTCGCGACCGCGGAAATATTCATAGCGAAGGAAGGCTTCCAACTGGTCGTCAAACCTGGCAATTTCCGCCGAAGCCACTTCGTTTGAAAACGGGAGAGCAATCTGGCGGCCGTGAAACCTCGGACGGAGATGCCCGGGTTGTCGAACGGCGGACATCTGCCGCGGCCAGAGGCGATCGGCAGTCCAGCAAGCGAGCGCAAGCGCGGAGAGCGCAACGGCTTTGAGCGCGTGTGCGGGAAAATGTTTCGCTGCCGCGGGACGGCGGAGATTCTGGGTGAGCTTTTTGGCGCACATGGCTCGAGCCCTCGCTCGCTTCGATAGTGATGGCTACTCGAACCACGACAGTGCACGCCCGCGGCCGGAGAAAGCGCGGCCCAAGCCGTTCTCTAAACCGTAGAAAATAAGCGCTTTAGTTTAACCGTCAGACCTGATCGCCATGGCCCTGTGGGCGAGCTGCGTGTGTGCGCGTCCCAGGTTCCACAGAATTTCGTTCCTAGAAAAGCGGCTCGAACGATGCTGGCCGAGAGCTTGGCGTGTCGGGCCATGCTGGTTACTCGAAGCGCAGCGCGACGAGAGGATCGATGCGCGTGGCGCGGCGCGCGGGAATATAGCAGGCCAGCAGGGCGACGGCCATCAGAATAAACGTGATGGAGACATAGGTGACGGGGTCCCAGACGCTGACGCCATAGAGCAGTGTCGAGGCGTACCGCGTGATGGGCAGAGCGATCGCTACACCCACCAGAACGCCGACTCCGGCGAGGAGCATGCCTTGCCGGAGGACCAGCTTCAGGACTTGCTGTGACTGGGCACCGAGCGCCATGCGGATGCCGATTTCGCTGGTGCGCTGGGCGACGGAATAAGACAAAACCCCGTAGATTCCGATGGAGGCCAGGATGAGAGCGAGCAAACCGAAAAGGCCGAGGAGGGCGGCGCCCATCCGGGCGGCCCACAGGCCTTGCGCGAGGAGCTGCTCAATGGTCTGGCCATTGGTCAGGGCGAGATTGCGGTCGAGCTGGTTGATCTCGGCGCGCACCGCGCCCATGCGCGCTTGGGGGTCGCCGGTGGTGCGGACGGTGAGAGCGCCAAACGGAGAGTACTGTTGGCGCAGCGGCAAATAAGCTACAGGCTGGGGATCTTCACCCACGGCTCCGACAATGGTGGTGGCAACAACGCCGATGACCTCGTATGGATGGGGGTCAACGACGATAGTGAAGTGCTTACCCATGGGATCCTGGCCAGGCCAAACAAGATCGGCCATGGCTTTATTGACGATGACCACCGGGGCGGTGGTCTCGCGGTCAAAGTCGGTGAAATCGCGGCCGCTGATCGTCGGAATGCGGGCGGCTGCGAAAAAGCCGGGCATAACGTCGTCAAACGTGACCAGCGTGCCGCGGTTGTTGGGATCGGCCTGCTCGCCCTCGCGAAAGATAGTGCCGGCAAAGCCGCCGCCGATCATGCCGTTGGATGAAACGGTAGCATCGGCAACACCGGGAACGGATTTGGCGCGCGAGACGGCGTCGCGGAAAAATTGCTGGCCGTGATCGGGAGTGTAACGGAGCGCGCCGAGGTCAAAGTTGTATTGGAAGAGATTTTTCGACTCGAAGCCGGGATTGATTTCCTGAGCCTTCTGCATGCTACGGAGGAAGAGACCTGCGCCGATGAGGGCCACGAGTGCCAGCGCGATTTCCGACACCACCAGCAGGCTGCGCATGCGATTGTGAGCCCAACCCATCGTTCCGCCACGGCCGCCGGCTTTCAGTACTTCGTTGAGGTCGGTGCTAGAAGCCTTCAGTGCGGGGATGATGCCGAAGACCAAGCCGGTGAGAAGAGAGATCGTAAGGGTGAACAAGAGGACGCGAGAATCGAAGGAAATATCAATCGAGCCCTCGGGGAGAAACGGCGGCCGGAAAGACCACAGGAGTTTTTTGCCCCAGAGCGCAATCAGCAGGCCGGCCAGGCCGCCGAGGAGAGAGAGCAGCGTGCTTTCCGTCAGCAGCTGACGCACCAGGCGAAAGCGGCCGGCACCCAGAGCAGCGCGCAGGGTCAGCTCTTTTTCGCGTTTGGCGGCTTGGGCAAGCAGGAGATTAGCCAGATTCACGCAGGCGATGAGCAGCACCAGGCCGACAACGCCCATCAGCACGCCGCCGGCGAGGGAGAATTGGGCACGCTGGTTGATGCCCAGCGCGGATTGATTGAGCGGGTAAAGCTCCGAAGTGCGGCCAGGGTTATCGCGGGGGTACTCCTTCTCGAGAGCTGAGGCGATCGTTTTCAGGGCAGCGCGCGCCTGCTCAACGCTGACATGGGGTTTCAGGCGGCCGACGATGGAGATCCAGCGCATGCGGCGGTGATTCTCAAGCTCTTTAAGCTGACCTGTGAGGACGTAATCGCGCATGCTGAGGGGAATCCAGAGAATATCCGGCGGGGCGAGCGAGACGATGCCTTTGAAATCGGGAGGAGCGACACCGATGACGGTGTACGAGGTGGCGTTGAGTGAGATGGTTTGACCGACGACGCCGGGGTCCGAGCCAAAACGGCGAGCCCAGAGAGCATTGCTCAGAACGACGACGGGATCAGCGCCGAGTTTTTGACCTTCGTCTGGGTAGAAAAAGCGGCCACGATAGGCTTTCACGCCGAGAACATCGAAGAAATTCGGGCTGACCATGGAGGCCTGGAGTTGCTCAGGCTCGGATTGGCCACCCCAGTTGAGGGGCAGGGCGAAAGTCACGGCGGCCAGGCCGGTGAAGACGGTGTTCTGGTCGCGATAGTCTTCGTAGTTGGGGAGGGAAGTGGGAGTGAGCTGGAAGTTGCTATTGGCGTCGACGGTTCTGGTGTCCCGGGTGAACATCTCGGCGAGCTGCGCGGGCTCCTGGACCGCAAGCGGATGCAAAAAGACGGCGTTGATAATCGTGAAGATGGCCGTGTTGGCACCGATACCGAGAGCCAGCGAGAGAATGGCCACAAAGGTGAAGCCCGGGCTTTTCTTCAACATGCGCACGCCACTGCGCAGATCCTGTCTAAGTGTTCCAGCCATTTAGGCACCTCCCGAGCACACCTGCCCGCTGGCTAGTTTGACGGCTCCGGATGGACAATTGTTTCCACCACCGCGCGAGCCGCTAGATTCGATTTTTGGGTCGAGGGGGCACCGGGGTATATCGGGAACTCTGAAGCAAGCGTATGAAAAGAATTGAGTTGCGCGCATTGCGGTGCGTTCCGAGCGCGGTGGCCCCTCGGAAAACCAGGAGCGCTGGTCCTCTCGCCCGCGGATTCGAGCGGACCGGCCGGTACGACTCTGTGTTATTTTGAGACTCTCTAGGCTACCTGCTTCCTTGCATCCGATGAAGATCTCTTCAAGCCAGGTTCGGTTCAGCGCGTCAGACTTGAGCAATCACCTGGCGTGCCGGCATTTGACGACGCTCGACCTCGAAGTGGCGCGGGGTAGGCGGGCGGAGCCGGACTGGGCTGCGCCGGACCTGAAGGTGATTCAAGAACTTGGTTTGCGACATGAGGCGGCCTACCTGGCGTACCTAGGCGAACAAGGTTTGACCGTCGAAAACCTCGGCCATATCGATCACCAAGACGAAAAGCGATTGCTGGCGGAGACCTTGGCGCTCATGGAGCGGGGTGCGGAGGTGATCGCGCAAAGCGCACTTCGCGACGGCCGATGGTTCGGGCGGCCGGATGTGCTGCGGCGTGTCGAAAGGCCCAGCGCGAGGTGGGCGTGGTCGTATGAAGTGGCGGATACCAAGCTGGCGCGAGAAACCAAGGCGACGACGATTCTGCAGTTGTCGCTGTACTCCGAACTTCTGGGAAAGATTCAGGGAACGATGCCGGAGTTTTTGTGGGTGGTGCCGCCGGGGACAGGATTTGCGGGTGAGAAATACCGCGTGACCGAATATGCGGCTTATTACCGGTATGTGCGAAAGCGGTTGCTGGAGACGGTTGGCGAAGGAGTGGACCAGGAGACTTATCCGGAGCCGGTCGAGCACTGCAATATATGCCGGTGGTTTAAAGAGTGTGACACGCGGCGGCGCGCGGATGATCACTTGTCGCTGGTGGCGGGAATCCGGCGCCAGCAGCGCGATCAATTTGAAGAATGGAACCGCGAGACGATGGCGAAGTTGGCGGTGCTGCCGATTCCGCTCAAAGAGCGGCCGAAGCACGGGGCCCGTGCGGGTTACGAACGTGCGCGGGAGCAGGCTCGTGTGCAGGTCGAAGGGCGCACGGAAAAGAAGCTGGTGCATGAGGCTTTGCCAGTGGCGGCGGGCATTGGATTTTGCCGGTTGCCGGAGCCTTCGGTGGACGACCTGTTCGTGGATTTGGAGGGCGACCCTTTTGTGGGAGAGCAGGGGTTGCAATATTTATTTGGGTTGGCGTTTCAGAACGCGGAGGGCCAATGGAATTATGGCAAACGGTGGGCCTTGAATCGTGAGGAGGAGAAGAGCGGATTCGAGTGGCTGGTGGACGAAATCATGCGGCGGCGTGCGGCGAATCCGAAGATGCACGTGTATCACTTCGGGGCTTATGAGCCGGGCGCACTGAAGCGACTGATGGGCATGTATGCGACGCGCGAAGAGGAGATCGACCGGATGCTGCGTGCGGGCGTGCTGGTGGATTTGCACCTGGCGTTCAAGCAAAGTACGCGGGCCAGCGTGGAAGAGTATTCGCTGAAGAAGATCGAGGCGTTCTACGGATTTGAGCGTCGAACGCCGCTGGATTTGTCGCGGGCGGCGATGCGCTATGTGGAGCACCGGCTTGAGCTGGGGCGGCTCGAAGACGAGATTCCGGAGAAGCTTCGCGAGACGCTCGAGGGATACAACCGGGAGGATTGCATTTCGACGGGGAAGCTGCGGGATTGGCTGGAGCAGGAGCGGGGAAAATTGCTGGCGTGCGGAGTGGCCGTTCCCCGACTGGCGGAGAAGAGCGGCGATCCTTCAGAGAAGTTGGAAGAAAAACTGGAGCGCACTGCTGCGCTGACGGAGTTGCTTTCCGCGGGAATTCCGGTTGATCCACATGCCCGCACCGAGGAACAATCCGCGCAATGGCTGTTGGCGCAGCTTTTGAGCTGGCACCGGCGCGAAGACAAGCGCGCGTGGCAAGACGGCTACCGGTACGCGGAGATGAATGACGAGGATTTGCTCGACGAGCGGGTCGGTTTGACGCGCATGAGCTTCGTGGAACGTGTGGAACAGGTGGGGCGCGGGAAACAGGTGCCCACGGATCGCTATTTGTTCGAGGCCCAGCAGTCCAGCAACGTCCGAGCGGGGAAGGAACTTTATTTTGGTGACGAGAAATACGGCGAAGTGCTGAGGATCGACCACGTTAAGGGCGTGGTGGATATCAAGAAAACGAAGAAGACGGCGGAGGTGCATGCTCCGACGGTTTATATGTGGGAGGCCCCGCTGAATTCGGAAGCGCAAGCCGCTTCGCTCGGCCGCATTGGCGCGTGGGTGGCGGAGAACGGAGTGGACTCGGCGGGGCGCTATCGCGCGGGGCGTGATTTATTGTTGCGGAGGCCGCCACGGCTGACGGGCGGCGAGAAATTGCAACAACTTGCGAGCGAGACGGTCGTGGACACGGCCAACCGCATCGCGCTGGCGCTAGGCGACTCGGCTTTTGCCATTCAGGGGCCGCCGGGCTCCGGGAAGACGTACACGGGCGCGCGCATGATCTGCGCGTTGGTGAAACGCGGAATGAAGATCGGCGTGACGGCGCTCGGCCACAAAGTGATTCGCAAGCTGCTGGACGACGTGGTGGAAGCAGCGCATGGCGAAGAGATCGAGGGAGTGCGCTGCCTGCATCGCGAGCATGAAGGCCAAGAGAGCAAAGGCGTGGCGGTGGCCAAGGAAAAGAACGAGGAGGCTTGGGAAGCGCTGCAGTCGGGCGCGGCTAGCGTTGTGGGTGGGACGTCGTGGCTGTGGTCACCGGAAAAAGCATTCGAAATCGTGGACGTGCTGTTTATCGATGAGGCCGGACAGATGTCGCTCGCGGATGTGCTGGCGGTTTCGCAAGCGGCGAAGAAATTGGTGCTGCTAGGCGATCCCCAGCAGTTGGAGCGGCCCACGAAAGGCAGCCATCCGGATGGCGCGGAGAAATCCGCGCTGGAACATTTGCTGAATGGGCGGAAGACGATTGCGGCGGATAGAGGATTTTTACTGCCGGAGACTTGGAGACTGCATCCGAAGATTTGCGAGTATACATCAGCGTGTTTCTATGACGGGAAACTGGCCTCACGTGCCATGACGCGCAGCCGGGTTATCGAAGGGCATGCGTGGATCGAGGGAGCGGGACTGTGGTTTGTTCCGGCGGAGCATGAAGGAAACCGAAATTCTTCGCCGGAGGAAGTCGAGCTGGTGGCGCGCATCGTGGAAGGCTTGCTTCAGCCCGGCGTGAAATATTCATGCAGCTCCGGAAACAGCCGGGCGCTCAAGGAAGGGGAGATTCTGATCGTGGCGCCGTACAACGCGCAGGTCGCAGATTTGAAGACGCGGCTGCCGAGAATGCGCATCGGGACGGTAGATAAGTTTCAGGGGCAAGAAGCGCCGGTGGTGATTTACTCGCTGACGACGTCGTCGCCGGAGGACGCTCCGCGGGGGATGGAGTTCCTGTACAGCTTGAACCGGCTGAATGTGGCGACCTCGCGGGCCATGACCGCGGTGATTGTGGTGGGAAACGCGAGGTTGTTCGAGCCGGAATGCCGGACGCCGCGGCAGATGCAACTTGCGAATGCCTTGTGCGCCTACCGGGAAATGGCCAAGGAAATTGACCCACGGACGATTTAGTCAGAGGGCGGCCACTAAAGTCCGCCAGCCCGAGTCCCCGCTTCGGGGAAACGAGAAGAGAGATTTCTCTCTCCCGAAGCCTTCGCAGCGAAGCAGCAAAGAAAAAGCGTCGGCCTGCTTCGTTTGAACTGACCGTGCGACAGCTAACGCCAGCTGCCAAGCACAGTGAGGAAAGTCCCCGATACGGTGTGACCGCTAGGGCTTTTTCTTGACGGGGGGCTTCTTGTCTCCGCCTTTGGGGCTGATCAGAGCCAAGAAATCCTTGGCGTTAAAGGGGTAACGACGGACGGACTGTTGTCCGGTGGTGCTTAGAGTGACGTCGACGCGGCGATTGTTGGCGAGCACCAGAAGCGGCAGATTGCGCATCATTTTTTGGCGTTCCCCAGCGCCCAGTTCGGGATTGTTGGCCATCTGCTCTTTGATTTGCTCGGCAGTCAGTTGATCCTCTTCGCCAAACGCTTTCAGCTCAAAGTGATCAGCGGGCACACCGTGTTCCACCAGGAAAGTCTTGGTGCGTTCCACGCGGCGCTCGGTAAGTTTCTTGTTGTATTCGGGCGTGCCGCGGGGGTCGGCATGGCCGCTGAGGATCAGGTGGGCATCCGGCATGTACTTCAGATAGCTCCGGTAGTCCTCGGCGAGGGCTTTCAGGATGTCCGCCTGACTGTCGAGCAGGCCACCCTCGGGATGCTCAGCCGTGGGCCGGGCGGTTTGGAAATAGATACTATGAAGGGCCAGTTTGGCTTCCAGCCGCTTGATCTCGGGAGCCGGAGTGGGAGGAGGAGGTGGCGGCGGCGGCGGAGCTTGCACTTCCACCATGGTGGTGGAGGAAGCGGTGAGCGGCGGAACGCGGTCATCATTCGCATTGCAGGTTACCGTGATGCGGCCCGGTTGCGCGCCTTGTGTGTTTAAGGTGGCTGTGTCGCCACTTCCGGCGATGTCACCGGAACTTGCCGAGTAGTTGTAAATGAGCCGGCGTCCATCCGGGCTGCTGGCGCTTGAGTGGATGGTCGAAGACGCGCCAATCCGGACGCTGGCAGGATCTGCGGAGCATGAGATTACAGGTGGACGAGGCTGTTTCACGGTGAACCTGGCGCTGCAAGAAGCGGAACCATTTTTTCTGCCATCACTCAGGTTGGCAGTCACTACGTACTCGCCGGGTTGCGATTCTGTTGTGTCAACTTGCGCGGAGGAATCGCTGCCCGTGACTTTCACTCCGGTGCCCTTCCAGTTGTAGGTGACGGTGCGCTTGGGAGTGAAATTAGAGCCAGTGGCGGTGGCCGTAACGGGTTCGCCGGCGAAGACGTCGGACGGCTGGATGGAGCAAGCCGCGGTTGGGGGCGGGGGAGGCGGTGCGCCGCCAAACATGAAAACCAGGCCCGTTTGTGCTCGCAGGCCACGGATTTCCGTGGACGGCACGGACGAAGGACCATAGCGGTAGTTGGACAGCACAAAGTCGGCTCGAATCAGGCGCAGAGCAATGTGCCTGGATAGGTTTGCATCAATGCCTCCTCCGATCATGACGCCTAGTTTGTCGACATCATGGAAGGCATCCGGCATAAGGCGATGATCGCCCACTAAGACCTCAAAAAATGGGGAGAAACGATGGTGGCGAAACGTGATCTTAGGACCGAAGGAGAGGTTCGAGAAAGCAGCGTCGTCAAGTCTATTCGCGAGCCCGGATTCGCCGCTGCCCCAATGCGTGCTGGTGTCCAGAGTGAGTCCCAGCCATTTGTCGAAATTATAGGTGACGCTGGCGCCCGCGCCGCGGGGATTCCATTCCAGGCGGCTGCTCAGGGGGAGCAAGGCTCCAGGAAGTTCGCCGGATATAGTCGCGCCGGGATCAAAGACGGAATATCCGCCGAAAATCTCCCACTTCGGAGGGGGCTGGTCCTGAGCCGCGGCTAGGGTGGCACACGTACACAGGACAGCGGTCATTGCCGCAGACATTGCCAAGTGACGGACAAGGCGGCTCTTTAGATGAGATAACATGCGAATATTCCTCCGAACTCCGATAACAAGAAACCCATTCATTTCGACCTGCCCGGAAGTGCCCCAAGCCGAAGTTGGTCCTCGACCCCTAATGCCTCACGGGCAGGGAGGCACATTGACCGGATTGCTGTCCAATGCGACTGCTGCCGACCGATCCAGCGCTCGGCCATTTAGAGTCGCGCCAGTGGTAAGCGTGATGGTGGCGTTAGCCATGATGGTTCCCTGAAACAGAGAGTTGGTTCCAAGGGTCGCTGCGCTGCCGATCTGCCAGAAAACGTTATGAGCCTGGGCACCGCCGATGAGGAGTATTTGGCTCGCTGGCGTTCCTACGCCACCCGCTGCCGTGGTCAGTGCGGTCCCCACCTTGAAGATCCAGATGCCAGTCGGATTGGTGCTCCCGTCGAGGGTGAGGATCCCCGTTATTCCCAATGTGTTCGTGGCCTTATAAATGCCTGGGGGGAGGGTTTGCCCTCCGATATCCGCGGTGAGGGCGGCCCCTACTCCGGGCCCTCCCCCCGCGTTCATGGCGGTGTTAAACGCCGTGGTCAAGTCAGTCTGGGCGCCCATGGCAATCGCATCACCTAGGTGTTCTGTGCCCGTGAATATTCCCGGTCCCAGCACTCCCGGTGCCGCTCCAAATCCAGTGATCGAAGCTGCTGGCCATATCCCGATATCTCCCTTAACGATCGTGGGGCCGGTATTGCTAACGGACGGTGTGGCGCCGAGAATTCCGAAACTGCAAGCCGCTCCTAACGGTATGGCCGCGGCCGGTAGACAGACAGGCGTGGTCGTGAAGGTCCACACGAAATTGGCGGCGAGCGGAGTGCCCCCGGCGGTTGTTGCTCCGGTGGTAATGGTGGCGGTATAGAGGGTGCTAGGTGAAAGAGCCCCCATGGGTGTAAAGGTGGCAACATTGGTCGCCGCCACGTAGGTCACCGCGCCCGCTATGCTGGCCCCGCCTGTCCCTGTCAGAGTAAATGTCGTCATGTTGATGGTCGCCGGGTTCATCGCCGTACTGAAAGTCGCGGTGATGATGGCGGTGTTGGGGCAGGTGCTGGCAGAGCCGTTCGGAGGAGTTTGTGCGATCACAGTGGGCGCTGGGCACGGGGGGGAGGTTGTGAAGGACCAAAAGAAATTGGCCGTCAGCCCATTGCCGAACTGGTCTTGCGCGCCAGTCGTAATGGTGGCGACATAAAGGGTGTTTGGCGACAGTGGGGCAGAAGGCGTAAGGGTGGCGACATTGGTGGTGGCAACGTAGGTGACTACACCAGCCACGCTGACGTTGCCTGCGGCCAATGTGAACGTAGTGGTATTGATCGTCGCAGGGTTCATGGCCTTGGTGAAGGTTGCGTTAATTACCACGGGATTGTTACACGTGAAGACAGAGCCGTTCAGAGGATTTGGAGAGGTCACTGCAGGTGGGGTCAGGGGGTCACCAGGCTTCCCTGCCCGCGTGTCCGCGTCGCCGCAACCGGAAAGCAGGCCAGCCATTAGGAACGCCGGAATCCAAACCTTGGTAGACTTTAATTTGCGCATTAGCTTCTCCCCTTCGACGCGATACAAGGCGTTCCCTTACTGCCGACAGCTGCCGCAAGGACTTGCAAAACTTGATGATTGACGGGTTTCCCGATAAGAACAAACCCCGCAGGCCACATTACGTATAACAACGCATGAAATTACCGTCTGTGCAATTTTGCACACCATGCATGAGCTGGCGCCAGAAAGTTAACTGCGCTTTATTTCACAGCGGAGGAGAAGATTGTGATTGGAAAGTTACGTCCCGAGAGCAGCCGGACGATCTGAAGTATCCCGCGATGTCGCCACCACAACCGTCCTGGACTGCACGGACGAGCAAAGCGTTGCTGCGCTGCTATGACGGAAGAGAACTATTCGGAGGCGCCGAGGGGAAGGAAGTATTGCGTGCCTTTGACGGGGTCCTGGAGGCGGCGGAGGAGCTGTTGGAGGTCTTCGCTGCGCTCGACGAAGTCGATGTCCGAGGTGTTGATGACCAGGAGATCGCAAGCGGCGTAGCGAAAGAAGAAGTGTTGGTAGGCGTTGGCTACCTCTGCGATGTATTCGGGTGAGATTTGGGATTCTTCGCGGGAGGCTTTTTTCGCGATGCGGGTGCGCAGGACCTCGGGCTTGGCTTGCAAATAGATCACTAGGTCGGGAGCGGGGATGTCCGCGGCTAGCGATTCGTAGTAGCGGTCGTAGAGTTTGAGTTCTTCGTCGTCGAGATTGAGATTGGCAAAGATGCGATCTTTCTCAAGGAGGAAATCGGAAAGGACCGGACCAGGGGCTTCGACGGCTAGAGCTTCGCGGATGCGTTTTTGGCGCTCCATCAGGAAATACATTTGGGCACGGAAGGCGGCGCCGGCTTTTTCCTTGTAGAAATCGGCCAGGAAGGGATTGTCTTCACAGTCATAGATGCGGCGAGCGTGGAGACGCTCGGCGAGGATTTTCGCTAGGGTGGTTTTGCCGACGCGGAGCGGGCCTTCGATGACGATGAAGCGGGGCGACTGCGGGCCGCGCTCTGGTTGCGGGGCGCGCTTGGTTGCGGTGGATTCGTTGGCCGCCATTAGTCAGAAGGACCTCGGCGGAGCTCAGGGTCCCTGGACGGGATTATAGCAGAGTCGTTCTCTCCAGAAATGTCGAGAAGCAGGGTTTCCCACGGCGCAAGCAGACAGAAGGAAGAGAGGGGAGGAGCACGTCGACGCGCACGCCTCGAATAGCTCTCCGAAGATGCGGCTAAGCCGTGCCGAAAAAGTGAAAACTTGTTCACTTTGGGGTCTAGTACGAGTGTTCCAAAAAGAGACAAACGAAAGGGCTAGACGCGCGTACCAATAAGAATGTGACCAATGGGCCAGTGTCACCTGCTCTTTAGAACAGTATATTCCCCGCAGTTGAGAGTGGAGACCAAAGTGCACAGCTTTCAACTGCGGAGGCGAAAACATGCTGCTCGCGACGATCCTTTTGCTTTATCCCTTTCCGCAGAGCGGAGATGCCGTTAAGTCAATAACGGAGCTCCCCGCAAGCGTCTCCGAAGAAGCGGCTAAGGATTCCTCCTTTTCAAGAGCGTTGCCTTCCGCGCCAGAACCGAAGATAAAGAACGACAGAGAGATTGCGGCGGATTCGAATCCCGCTGGTGTGATGCCTGCTCCGGCGGCCGAGCCGATCTTGCCGGGGAGCGCACCCCTGGCCCTTCGGCCAGCTAAGCCGGCTTTTCATCCTGAAGGCGTTTCGGAGCGGCAGAAGAAGGTTTGGTATGCGCTGACGTTTGCTTCGTCTGGCGCGGCGGGGTTTGACGCGTGGTCGACGCGACGCGCGATTTCGGGTGGCTACGGCACGGAATCCAATCCTTTGCTGCGGCCTTTTGCGCACTCCAATGCCATGTACGCCGCGACGCAGGTCAGTCCCTTGGTGCTCGATTATGTTGGGCGGAAGATGATGACCAGCCGGCACCCCTTGCTGCGCAGAATGTGGTGGCTGCCGCAGTCGGCGGGGACCGGGATGTCGTTGTTCGCAGGAGTACACAACGTCGGCGTGGTGCCCTCGAACTAGCGCGCGGCAACTACAGAGAAAATCAAAAGGGTCCTGGTGAAATCATTCACCGGGACCCTTTTATTTTGTGCCGACGAATGCGGGCGGGCTTGGCGCCCTCATGCTCTGGATGTGACTTCTCCGTCGCATAAATGCGACGGCTTCTCAGGACATGCATGAGTCGAGAACCTCTACGTTACGTCCTGAAGGCTTTATCCGAAGCCCCAAGTTTCACAGGACTTACGGTTGCTCAGAGAGCGATTCGCCTGTGAAGGTCGGGCAGAAGTTAGCAGAGCACGGAAAGGAAGGCAAGCCGATTCCCGCTGCCACCGCTGCCAGCTAGAAGCAGGCAGTCCCCTCGGCCCAAATGCTTATGGCTACCTGCTGACGACGACGATGCCGAAGGAGCCGGGCTTCATTTTGCCGCGGCGTTCGCCGGCCGCCGGGGCATCGAATTCGGCGGACGGTAGAAAGATGTTGTGGGTTTTCAGGTCGAGGCCCATGGTGCGAGCGCTGCGCTTGGTGGGGACATTTTCTACGACACTGTATTTGTCGGGTGAGTCTTCGTGGATGACGGTGAGATTGCCGTCGCCGCAGGAAGCGAACACGTAGCCGGTGGCTGGATCGAAACCAGCGGCATCGGGACCGTCGCAGATCGTGGGCGTGGCGACTACTGCGCCGGTGTCAGCGTTCACGACGGCCATGACTTTTTCGTCGCAGACGGCGAAGAGACGGCGATTCTTGAGGTCCATGGCGAGGCCGGACGGCGATTTGCAGGGAGCTAGGGGCCAGCGGTGAGTTTCCGTGATTTTCTGGGGGTCGAATTGCACGACTTCGTTTTTGTCTTCGATGTTGACGAAGATGCTGCCTTTGCCGTCGGCGACGGCGAATTCGGGTTTGCCGCCGAGAGCCAGAGTTCCGGCTACGGTGCCGTCGGCGCCGTTGATGGCGGTAGTGTTTTGGCCGCGGCCGTTGAGAGTGAAGACGCGCTTGGTGACGCTGTCATAGACGATGGCGTCGGGATTGGCGTCGGTCTTCACGGTGCCCAGAGTTTTAAGAGATTTGATATCGAAGATCACGGCGGTGTTGGCGCGCCCGGCGCTGACGAAGCCGCGGCCAAGGTCGGGAGCCAGAGCGATACCGTGAACGCCTTGGGTGTCGGGGATATCGCCTTCTACGGTGTAGGTGTCGGCGTTCATCACAACCACGTGGGAGCCGTGAGAAATGTAGACGCGGCGCGCAGCGGCGTCGACGGTGAGATAGTCCCAGCCTTCGTCGCCGGGGATAGAGACCGTTTTTACGACGTGATAGCCGGGAGATCCTGGAGCGGGCGCGGCGGCTCGTGACATTAGGCCAGCGCAGAGGATTGTCGCTACGGAGAGGGCACCGAGGACCGTTAGTGCCGCAAAACTTTTACGCATGGAAATTTCTCTCCTGGAAGAACTCGCCCTGGTTGCAAATGGGGCGCAGTTAGATATACAGGGCGCAACCTAAACCCAAGATAAATGACCGTGGCTTTGAGCGCGAACTCGGCTTCAGCTTACGCGAGCCGGGCAAGCCCGGCCCGCACACGCCATGGAGAGTTCGGAATTTTTTCGGACACATTAGTTGGTCGCTTTGTGTTGTTGGAACCAACCGGCGACGTACAGCATTTTGGCGATGTGATGGCTGGGCCGGCGGCCGATGCCGTGTGGTTCTTCGGGGACGCGGACCAGCACGGTGTCAATATTGAGAAGCTTGAGGGCCGAATAAAACTGTTCGGCTTCGGAGATGGGGGTGCGATAGTCGGCTTCGCCCGTCATGACTAGAGTAGGCGTTTTAATCTTGGCTACTAGATTGGTGAGCGATCGCTGCATGTACTGGTCGGTGTTTTCCCAGGGATTGCCGGGGAACCAATATTTCGCGGTCCAGGGAATGTCGGTGGTCAAAACGAAGCTGTACCAGTTGATGACCGGATAGAGACACGCCGCGGCACGAAAGCGTTCCGTATGCTCGATGGTCCAAGCGGTGAGGACGCCGCCGCCGCTTCCGCCGGTGACGAAAAGATTGTTCGTGTCGATGTAGCCTTTGGCAACCACGGCGTCGACACCACTGTTGAGGTCGGCGAAATCGTCGCCGGGATAGGCGTGGTGGATGAGGTTGGCGAATTCTTCGCCGTAGCTGGTGCTGCCGCGCGGATTGGTATAGAGAACCACATAACCCATCGAAGCCCAGATTTGTTTTTCAAAATCGAAGCGGTCGCCGTAGTCGCCAAAGGGGCCGCCGTGAATTTCCAGGATGAGCGGATATTTTTTGGTGGCGTCAAAGTCGGGCGGTTCGACGATCCAGCCCTGGATTTTACGCCGGTCTTTTGCGGATTCATACGTGATTTCCTCGACGTGGCCCGGTTTTTTCTGCTCGAGCAATTCTTGATTGAGAGACGTGAGCACTTTCATGGCGCCCATGTTGCTGATGGCCACGTCGCCGGGGATGTCGGTGCGGCCATAGGTGAAGGCGATGGGGCCGGCATGGGCTACGGAGAAAGAGCCTCCGCCGTACGCGCTGGTTGAGGCTGAGAGGTGATCGGCGATTTTCTTGGAAGTCCCGTCGGGAGACAGGAAGCCTATTTTGGTGTCGCCTTGCTCGTTGTATTGAAAGTAAACGCCGCTGTTGTCAGGCGCCCATACGGGACTTTGGATGTCGCGATCGAGTTTGTCGGAGATGGAGTGGGAAGCTGTGCCGTCGCGCTTCATTACGTAAAGCTTGGTGGTTTGATGGCCCTGATAGCGGTCGTCGAAGCCGGTGTAGGCAATCCATTTTCCGTCGGGAGAAACAGCGGGAGAATTGTCGGGGCCTTTGCGATTGGTGAGGGCGCGAAGCGAGCCGTCGGCCACGCTGAACTCGTAGATTTCTGTGTCGAAGACCTCGTGGTCGGATTCCGGGTGGCGATTGGCGGAGACCAGCAGAAACTTTCCGTCGGGAGTCCAGACCGCGCGGTTGGGTCCGAATTCGTTGCCGCCATTCGGGAAATTGCCGTTGGTGACTTGGCGCGCGGCGCCGCCTTCGGCGGAAACCACAAAAATCTGCATGAAGCCTGGCTTCAGATAGCCTGCGCCGTTGAAGCGATACACGAGACGATCGTAAGCCGCCGCAGGTTCGGCCCACTTGGCCCCCGCGGGGGGCGTTGGCAGATCGGCGAGGTGAGGACCTGTGCCGAGAACGAGCGACGAGAAGGAGAGCATCTTTCCGTCCGGAGACCATTCGATGGCATCGGGAGATTGATCGAGATTGGTAATGCGGGCGGTTTGTCCGGAGTCCATCCAGCGTACATAGATTTGTTGCTTGCCATCGCTGTCGGATAGGTAGGCGAGGCGAGCGCCGTCGGGCGACCATCGCGGGGATGCGTCGTTGTGGTTGCCGGTGGTGAGCGGGCGGTGGTCGGTGCCGTCGGAATTCACGATCCAGAGATTCGAATAGCGGCGGTCGGTCATGGGATCAGCAAGGCGTCGCACATAGGCGATCCTTTTGCCGTCGGGCGAGATTTGAGGATCGCTGGGGAGCTGGATTTGAAATTCGTCCATCCCGGTAAGTTTGTGTGACGATTCTTGCGCTTCTAGAACGCTCGGGTGAATGATGAAAAGACTTGCGCTAGCGGCCAATGCCGAGACATATAGCTTGAATCTCATGCGTGGGGACCTCCCTGCTGCGGGGAGTAAACAATGAGAGGGAAGTTGTGTCAAGCCGCCAACAACCGAGCCTCCCGCTTTTGAGCATGACGGGTCGCTCGACTTGGGTGCGGGCAATCAGGGCCCGGATTGGAAAAAGATCCCCTTTGAACGCAGCCAGCCGGGCGGGAAATATCACGTTTTCATGCAAGGCGCGAGTCACAGGTCCTTCATTACTCAAAAAACGTCGCCGGGACACGCCGCCGAGGGCGACGCTATCCGGGGCTATACAGATTGCGCATCGCTGGCATTTTAGAATGCCTCTTGGAAGGCCGATCCTGCCGCAAAGATCTATCTGCAATCCGACGCTCTCCCGGAATTCAATCACAGGCTCGTAAAACTCTCTCGCCGCTGACCGCTCGGGCTGACCGGTAGGGTTCCTCAGCTTTTCCACACGCTGCTCGGGGGAGTCCTTCCGTACCATTGACGGTATTACCACCCAGTACGGAAACTAAGTGTCGTATGGCTCGCTATTCTGCTTTCCTTGGGCGCAAGGTTGAAGTGCAATACCGCGCCGGAGACATCCTTTTGCCTGCGTCCGGCACGTTCGTTGCGGATTCGGGTCGCTCCATCTTTCTCGAGCAGAAGTTCGAGCAGCGTGGCTCGCAGAAGCATTTCCGGTGGGAGATTCCCTACCAATACATCATTCGACTTGAAGAGAAAAAGGAGCCGTCCCCGGAGCCTTCTGCGAGTAGCTCTAGCTCTCCAGCTCCCGCAGCCGCTCCTAGCGCTGAGACCTCGGCTTCCAACGCTGATCCTCCGGTGCGCAACTCCGCCAGCAGCTTAAGCTCCGGCGGCGCTGCCCCCGCGATCCTTCCACTTCAGAATCGTCCCAAGACCGCCTGACGTTAGGGGTGCGCCGAACCCTCGGCAACACTCTTTCGCGGCGATTCGGTTACAATCAACCCGCTGTCCACCCCTAATATTTTGGCCGCGATGGACCGCCTTCAGGCAGCGTCGCGCGCAGGAGGCTTTTCGTGACCAGCGATACCCGTCCCCAGACCAACATGGGACCCGCAGTCAAAATCGGCCCAGGCGTGAATCCCAGCCCAACGCGAATCATTGGTCCCGGCTCAAAAGTTGGATTGATTGGGCTGGGCCTGATGGGCCGGCCGATGGGTTTGAATCTCTTGAAAGCGGGGTATTCCTTGACGGTCTGGAACCGGACCGCCTCGCGCGCCGAATCGCTTGTGGCCGCCGGCGCCAAGCTCGCCAAGTCACCCGAGGAGGTCGCTGGGGCCTCAGACGCGCTCATAACCATCGTGAGCGATCCGCCGGCCCTCGAGGGGGTCCTTTGGGGCGACTCCGGCTCCCGCCAAGGCGCCGGTGCCCTGGGATCTTTACGGCCAGGTAGCATTTACATGGATTCGAGCACTGTTTCACCTGCCTTGGCGCGCAAGATTGCGGCGGCTTCGACGGAGCGCCAGGTCGGGTTTTTGGACGCTCCGGTGACCGGTGGCACTTGGGGCGCTGAAAAAGGGGAACTGGTTTTCATGGTAGGCGGCGACGCCGAAGTTCTCAAGGATGCCGAACCGATCCTTAGTGTGATGGGAAAGCGGTGGTTTCATCTGGGCCCAAACGGCGCAGGGCAGACCATCAAGCTGGCGATGAACCTTATCCTGGCGCTGCAGGTGGATGCCTTGGCAGAAGCCCTGGCTTTAGTCACTGCCGCGGGGTTCGAGGGCGAGAAGCTCGTCGAGGTTTTGCAATCCAGTATGGCTCGGGCTGCCGTTTTGGACGTCAAGGCACCGCTGCTCCTCAAGGGCGAATACCCACCCAGCTTCCCCCTGCGCCTAATGCACAAGGATATGGGCTTGGCGCTGGAGCTTGCCAAGGAGGCTGGTGTGGCCCTGCCCGCTGCGGCGGCGGCCTACGGCACCTATTCCGCGGTCAAGGCGGCCGCCAAGCAAGACCTGGACTACGCTGCGGTAATGAAGTTCTGGAAGCCCTGAGCCCCGTGCACTGACTCCGCTTGGGTGTTAGGTGGGGAAGAGGAGGGCAAGCCGCGCTTTGGGACGCATGGCGATCCAGGACGCAACTTCTTCAGCCTATCTCAGATCGAGCGAACGGCTGCACGCTCGTCAAGATCGAGCGAAAGATTCTGATCGAGGAGCACCGCAACATAGCGCGAACAGGTCTTCCTCTCCGCGGAGGCCCAGGCAGATAGCGCAGGCTGGATTGACCGGCAGACCACCTCCAGCCTCTCCACCATCCGGTAGTAACCCCTTACCTCATGTAGCCACGGCGTCCCATTTTTCAGCCGCGGAGAAAGCTCGCAAAGCCCCAGGAGTTTGCCAAAGTCGTTGGCCCCGATGGTTTCGGCGTCGATGCCGGTTGCCGCGTGCAAAGAATCCGAGATGGGCTGGTTGGCGGTCGTCAGCCAGATCATGCGCCACTGGCTGATGGCGAATTGCACCAGCGCCAGCACGGAGAACGCGAGAATGAGGACCGCAGTCATGGCCTTTTCTTGTCAGCATCAGTTTGCCAACACCATCCACAGTTTCCTATAGAACCGCCGTACCACGGGTGCGGTACGCGTCGGGCAGCCAGAAGCGGGTGCTTTTTTTCGAAGGTCGGAGCGCCGGGCCATTTCTCTTCCTGCACGCGGTGCGTGCGCTGTCAATCGTTACCCCCAAGCAACTTCCGCGCTGGAAGTTCTCGGAAGGCCTTGACCGCTCGGTGGGCTCACTCTAGGGTAGAGTATAACGGTCGTTGCACGGGCTGCCCCCTCTCATGGACGTCCAACAAAACCAGGCTAACTCGTCTCTCGAAGCCAACAGCGATCAAGCGATCGCGGATAACCTGCGTCAAATTGAGAAGAGGGATTGGTGGGTCTGGGGAAATTCGATTTTTGTCATGCTGCTCCTTACCGGAGCGCTCATTTCCTTCACCCTGCCCTCTCTTTCGCATGGAGCGGAGCCCCTTTTCAAGATCAAGGTTACGGAAGCCATTTTTGGTCTGGTGGTCCTCGTTGTTCTATTCAATGTCTACACCATCTACCAGCAAGTGCTCATCAAACGGCTCAGGCGCCAGCTTGCGGAAAAGCAGCATCACTCCATGATCTTACGCGAGCTCGCTATGATTGACGCCTTGACTGGTCTTTATAACCGGAGGTTTGCCGAGCAAAGGCTCGCGGCGGAAGTGGCGCGCTCGGCTCGCAAGGGGCATCCGTTGACCGTCGTGTTCCTGGATCTCGACGAGTTCAAGCACATCAACGACACCTACGGTCACCCTGCCGGGGATTTGGTGCTGCAGGAATTTGCCGCCGCCCTCAATCGCGCCATCCGCGGAGGCGATCTGGCCGTCCGCATGGGTGGAGACGAGTTTCTCCTGATTCTTCCGGAATGCAATCACGAGCAATTGCAGCTGGTCCTGAAGCGGCTTGGTGCTCTCGAAGTGGCCTGGGAAGGCCGAAAATTTCCTGTAAGGTATTCCGCTGGCTGGAAGGAATATGCGTCGGGGGACCGGGCGGAAACGATGGTCGCCGCCGCCGATCAGGCCCTCTACGCCAGCAAGCGCGCGGCCAAGAATTCTCCCCTGCCGGACCTCGTCCCGGTCTGAGTCCTCGAACGCTGGCCCTCAGAATTCACTAGGTGTGTTCGGGCACCCCACGCACCTGCGCTGTTTATTGGGTTGCTCCCCGGCTTTCCTGATGCGCTGGCGTGGCGGGCCTTTCCGATGATATAGAATGCCTCTGGTCTTCGGGAGTTCCCGCGCAAAGTTGCCAATCCCGGCGCAACGGAACTCGGGCGGTTGCACGGCAGCGAAAGTTTGGTGTATCGGGAGGGTTCAAGAAATGTTGCGGGGGAAAAAATCATTGGTGCGTTCTGGCGCGCTCTCGCTTGTCATGGTGCTGGGCGTAGCTGTCGTCCTCGCGCAGGTGAACGACTTGGGCATATTCACGAATGAGGGCAGTGTGGGGCCAACGCCGCCGGGCTCGAAGGCCCGCTATGACGCATCGAAAAGGGAATACCGCATCACCGGAGGGGGCGCGAATATGTGGGGCGCTTCCGATGCGTTTTATTTCGTTTGGAAAAGAGCGTCCGGCGATCTAACGATTACCGCCGATATCCAGTGGGTCGGTGCGAGCGCCGCGGAGCACCGCAAAGCCGTGCTGATGGTGCGCCAGAGTCTCGAACCCGGATCGCCCTATGCAGACGCGGTTTCTCACGGCAATGGGCTTACTTCCCTGCAGTTCCGTGGCGCGCCGAGCGAACAGACCTATCAGATCGTCGCCGCGGAAGATGGACCGTCGCGGCTGCGCATGGTCAAAAAAGGCAGCCGCTTCACCATGTATTTCGGCAAGCCTGGCGAGGAATGGAAGCCTTCCGGCCCTGTTGAATTTGTAACCCTCGAAGAGCCGTTCTACGTCGGGCTGGGAGTGTGTTCGCATGTTGCGAGCACACTGGAGACCGCCATTTTCTCCAACGTAAAGCTGGAAGAAAGCGCGGCAGCAAAATAGGCCGCTATGCTGACAAGGAGGGACTCATGCCTAGCGTCAGTTCCGTCATGGCCGAGCTGAAAAAGAGGGGAACTGAGAAAACGCGCAAAATCTACGCGCGGCATGGCATGGCCACGGACAATATGTTCGGGGTGAGCGTCGCTGACCTCAAGGTTATCGCCAAAACGATTAAAGGACAGCAGGTTCTGGCTTATGAACTCTACGCCACGGGCAACATGGATGCGATGTACCTCGCCGGAATGGTGGCGGACGGCTCTCAAATGCTCCCAAAACAATTGCATGAGTGGGTCGAGGGCGCGAAAAATCTGCAGATGATTGGCGAATACACCGTGCCCTGGGTGACGGTGGAGAATCCTCACGCGCGCGACTTGGCCATGCAGTGGATCAAGTCAAAGAAAGAACACGTGGCGTCCTCGGGTTGGTCGACGTACTCCGGACTGGTTGCTACGAAACCGGACGACGCGTTGGATCTCCGGGAAATCTCGAGCCTACTCGGCGCGGCAGTCAAAGGAATCAAGAGCGCGAAAAATCGCGTCCGCTACACCATGAACGGTTTTGTCATCTCCGTGGGGAGTTACGTCAAGCCGTTAGCGAAACAAGCCAAAGCCGCGGCTCGTCAAATCGGCGTCGTTTCCGTGGATCTGGGCGATACCGCGTGCCATGTGCCGCCGGCCACTGCGTACATCGAAAAAATCGAGGCAGCCGGCCGGGTCGGCCAGAAACGAAAAACAATCCGCTGCTAGGCCGGGAACACCTTAGCCGGCAACCGCAAGGTAGACGAACGTTTGCGGTTTCGCTGGCGGAGAGCAACTCAATTTCCCGGATGGTATTCCCTCTCCGTGTGGCCCTTCAGTTGCGCTGGATAAAAGTACACTTCCCGCAAATCACCCGTGCTGTATGGCCCGGCTTCATCGTTGAAATGCGGAGACCCTGGATGGCCGCTCTCGCCCCCGGCCGTCACGGCTCGGGCTTGCACTTTCTCTCCAAATTCGACCACTGCAACAAAGCTGTTTCCGCTGGTGCCATACCACTTTTTCGTTCCCGGGTAGGGGCGCGCTCCGAAAGACGCCAACGAGCCCCACACCGACGACGTGAAACCCACCGGAAGGCTGGGCCCCGCATCACTGAATGGCTGTACGATATCGCCAGTCAGCCGCTGGAATCGATTGATGTCCCCCCATGGCGTCTTCCAGCTTCCGAAATCCGCTGCGAGTCTACGGGATGCCTCCGACAGAGATTCGAGCAGCAGCTCCGCCGGCGCTTTTGTGCAAATGTAATCGCTCATATACACGCCCGCTTTTTTTGCGTCGGCGCCCACGCGCTTCTGAATGTCCTCGCCCCAGAACACCGCCAATGACGTCGGCACGGACGTCGTTCCCCACCGCAAATCCCATCTGCGCAACGCCCCAACCTGCTCGGCCAACTTCGCTTTCAGCGGATGGTCCGCGGCCGCATCGTCCCAGGCCTTCCCGAGGCATGGGATGGGCTTCTCGAACCAAGTTAAATAACTGTCGTAGGCGGCCGCGATCAGCGAACTGATGGTGAAATCTTTTTTGTCTTCGAGGACGCGGATCGCGTGCAAGCCCCGTGCCGTTTCTCCGCCCGTCTCCACATAGACAGGAAAGTCCTCTTTCTTTGGGCTGCTCGGTCCCGCTGCCGACCACGGCCAATTGTTGGCGTTGAAGAGCCATCCGCTTTTCGGATTCAGCAGGTGCGGCGTCTCGTCGACGGAAAGAAGCCCCTTCCATTCTGTCGCCGGATTGCTTCCGTCGACTGGCTTCGTCCAATCAAAGCTGGTGTCGCGCCGCGGGATGAAATTGCCATGAAAATACGCGATGTCTCCGTCGGCATCCGCAAAAATCGTGTTGTTCGACGAGTTCGTGTGCAGCTCCATGGTCTGCCGGAACGATTTATAATCCTTCGCCTTCGTGCGCGTGTACGACTGCGTCAGCGCCTTGACCGGCTCTTCGATCAATCGAACACTCACCCACTTCCCTTCCGTCTCGCGCACGATCGGGCCGTGATTCGTGCGATACACCGTGAATTTCTTTTCCGCCATCCCCTCCGCGGTTTTATACGGCACGGTAATCTCTTTCGCCTCGACGGGCCGTTCTTCATTCCCGTATTTGTAAACGTAGCGGTCGCCCTTCTTTCCGACCGTCTCGAGGTATTCCGTGAGGGCATTGACCCCGCTTGACGTGTGCATCCATCCGGCGTGCTCGTTGAATCCCTGGTACACGAAAAACTGGCCCCACGTCACGGCGCCGTACACATCGAGCCCTTCCCCGCTCACCATATGTAGTTCTGAGCGGAAGAAAAAGGACGTATGCGGATTGATCAGCAGAAGTGAGTGATGATTTACCGTGTTCGAAGGCGCGATGGCCATCCCGTTCGAACCGCTCGGTTCTTCGATCTCGTCGTCGTCCGCCGAAGGCGCCGCGCTCACGGGCACTTTTCCGTAAAACGCTTCAAGCTGTGTCAGGCTCACTCGCTCGATGTCTCCGCCAATACTGCCTTCTGTAAAGCTCAGTGCCATCCACGGCTCAAAGCGCTTGATCACTCTCGGCTTCACTTCGGGATGTTTCGAAAGGTAGTAGTTCAAGCCATCGGCAAAAGCGTTCATCAGCTTCTTCAACCAGTCCGGGCTAGCGGCATATTCCTTCCGGAGCGCCTCTGGGTCGATAAAAAGCTTCATCCGCAGGTCCTGATAAATCTTCCCCTGGCCCTCCGCTTCCGCCAATCGCCCCATCCCGTTGATGTAGTTCGTCTCCACGCGATTGAAGTCATCTTCCGCCTGCGCGTAAATCATGCCGAATACCGCGTCGGCGTCGGTCTTGCCGTAAACGTGCGCGATGCCCCAATCGTCCCGTGTGATGGTGACGCTCGCCGCCTCGCGCTCCCAGCGGGCCGCTTCCGCATTTTTTGCCGTCCCGGGAGCCGCTTTCTCGGATACCGCGGGCTCGCAAGCGAGCAAGCACGCCGCCGTAGCAAGAATGAAAACCAAAACAGGTTTCTTCATGGATGCCCCTGGGTGAAGGATAGAGGATGTTCGAAGCGGCGATGCGTGAGTCCTGCAGCGTCCTGCGCGAACGCGCCAGACTAGCATACTCCGCCGCAGCTGGCGCGAAGCGCCGACACTATTCCGGCACGCGCATATCGTGTAGATTTCTTCCCATCATGCGCGGAACTACACTCATGGCGCTAATTCTCCTCGCGCCATCCTCTGCAATTTCTTTCCCGGTCCCAGCGAGAAAACCAATCCCACCGACGAAAACAAGGTCCGCCGCGCCGCCCCGCGAGGCCGCGGCGGACGTCGGCGCGATCGGCGGCATCATCGCCAAGTACGCGAAGTCGGTTGAGGATGCCGACACCACCTTGGCATCCGAGATTTGGTGGGACTCGCCGGAAGTTTCCTTCATCCATCCGCTCGGCCACGAACACGGTTTCGAGCAAATCAAGCGAAACGTCTACAAGCGCCTGATGGGAGAAACTTTTTCCGAACGACAGCTGACGCCGCGCGACATCACCATTCATGTTTACGGAGACGCCGCCTGGGCCGAGTTTTACTGGGATTTCACCGCCAAATTCAGAAAAGACGGCCGGTCCATCACCACGCACGGCCGCGAAACCCAAATCTACCGCAAAATGCAGGGCCGCTGGCGCATCATCCACGTCCACTACTCCGGTATGCCCAGCACGCCACCCGGCCAAGGCTTGTGAAGGCAATAAATCGCTTCTCCGGCAATATCGTCTCTAGGTCTTACGTGCGATGCCGGAAAGTTTTTTGCACAGCCTTCCACGGTTTTCCACAGACAAGCAGCGTCATTCCTATTGACGTCTCAAATGGGAAGTCTTAGTGCGGCGCCAGATTGAACTGGGAAGCGTCAAAAACTTTTCGGCTCAATTAAACGAGGGCGCAACAGCTTAACCGCCGTTGCGCCCTCAGTTTTTTTTCGGGCCGCTCGTAGGGGAGAGCGCCAAGGACTTCCGCTGCCAGCGCGGGCCCTGCTCTTCACGGCCTGGCATTCGGCGAGAAAAACCCGATGGGCAGGTCGCGCGCCGTGCGCAAACCCGCGGGGGCATCCAGAATCACCGGAATCGAGTTCACCACCACCGATGCGGTCGCAACGTCGCCGTGAGTGCCTCCGGGAATCACCAAACTGATGTTCGGATGGCCTTTCAATGCCAGCGTGTCGGCGGGTTCTTTCGCGCCGACGTACATTTGCAGCTCGAGGTACACCAGCTCTTTCCCGGCGCCCACGCCGCGCGCGATTTGGTGTACGCCCGCTGCTTGTCCTGCTTCGACGGTCAAATATTCCGTTGGCACGCGCTCCGTGGCGATCTTTGGCTCGATGGTTTCCGTAATTTCATCCACCGGCAGGTTTAAGCTGTCCGCGATCATGGCCACGGACTCCGGCAGGCCGACGTGTTTGATCACGCCTGCGTTCACCTGGGAGCGAAATTCCTCCGGGGTCATGCCCGCACCGATTTTTTTCTGCAACGGCAGACGCCGCTTGGACGCATCCACCACGCGAAGGGCCTTGGCGTGTTCGATGCGTTGCGAAACCGCTGCCAGCGTGATGAGCAGCTTGTCCATCACGAAGCCCGGATTCACGCCGGTGCCCACCAGGGCGACTCCCCAATCTTTTGCCGCTTTGTCCAGGTTTGCCGCCAGCTCCGGATAGGTGCGCAACGGATAGGAGAGCTCCTCGCACGTAGAAACGATGCATGACTCCGCTTCCAGGCATGCCAGCAACTGGTCCATTACCTTCCGCAACGAAGAGGAGGTCGAGTGGATCACCACGTCAGCAGCCTGTTCCAGCACTTCTTTGGCGTCCGCGGAAATTTTTACGCCCCAGGGCGCATCTGTTGCGCCGGTTACTTCGCCGAGGTCGCGGCCCACTTTTGCGGGGTCCGTATCGATGGCGCCGATAATTTCAATGGCTTGCTTTTCCCGCATCAGCCGCGCGATGGACGCGCCGATCGGCCCAATGCCGTATTGAATGACACGAATCTTCTTCTTCACGATTTCCCCCGTCCATTTTCAGCGCGCGGTGCACACCGCGCATTTTTGCTGGAAAAGAAACCTCTACCATAATGGAATTCACGCAGGCATTCAACGGCCAATGCGACGCGTGCGGCATGCTGGGCGGCGACCTGCGCGACGCGCGCGTTTGGCATGCCCGCGCTCGCCAAAGTCACGACGGCCGCCGGATTGTTGCCGATATATGGCGCGCGGCTCATAATGGTGCCCCGTCCACGCTACGCCCTTGGAGGAGCATGTCATGCCCGCAAAGAAACTGTCCGACGCCGAAATTCAAGCCCTGCTTACCAAATTGCCGGGTTGGAAAATCATCGGCGGCAAACTGCATCAGGAATACAAATGCAAGGACTTCGTCGCGGCCTTCGGCAACATGACGCGCGTGGCGCTCGTTGCGGAAGCCATGAACCACCATCCGGAGTGGTGCAACGTCTGGAACAAAGTGGTGATTGATCTCACCACACACAGCGTCAAAGGCATCAGCGATTACGATTTCGTGCTTGCTGAGAAAATCGACGATATTTTTGTTCCCGTCCGCGCGACTCTTCCGGGCACCTGAAAATGAGCTACGGGAAGCTCCGGCCTAGTCGGCCTTGGCGGGCAGTGGCACTTCCGTGCCGCCCGGACGAAGGTCTATTGACTCTTCCCGCGGCTGCGCCAGAATAGCTCTACCCCTTCCTGGCAGTTTGCGGTCTGGACATTTCGATTCTAGAAGACGGCCCTCTCCAGTCTCGCCAAACGTTGTCTCGCGATGAGCAGTCGCATGGCGTACCCCCCGGGATTGCGTGGTGCTGTCTTTGTTTTCCACGCACGACGCGCGCCATCTGCCAAGAGGAGTGCCGAGCAATGACAGGAAAGAAATCTCGCGTGTTGTTGGCGGAGAGTGTTCCAGGCGAAGCGGCAAATGGCCTGTGCGCGCTTTATGCGCGGCCGGACAGCACACTGGAATTGCGTAGTGTCGCGACGCTGCCGACGCTGGTGGCGACGATAGAACGGGCTCGAACGGAAGCCATATTTCTCGAGCTTTCTCTGGGGAACCCCGATCCACTGGAGCTCGTCGTTTTTGCCGATCGGGCTGCCGCAGTTCGGATTCCACAGCATCCGCTCCCGGCCTGAAACACCGAGGCTTTACGGCCCGAAGGGTAAATTTATGAAGAAAGCATCGAAATCCAGGGAAAGACTGATTCGAAGGGAAAGCGTTCTAGGAACAGAAAACCACGCCCAGCAGATGCCACCGCCTTTCGATCATTTCCGAAAACCCGCGGCGGGGGTCGCATGAAATCCGTACTACTCGACGAGATGCGGCGGCCGGAAAGCACCATGGCCGTGCGCTTGCTCATTCTTGAAAACGAGGCCCGGGACGCCGAGCTAACGCTGCTGGAACTGAGAGCCGCGGGCTTCGACGTGGAATGCACGTTGGCCCAAGACCGGGAACCATTCCTGGCCGCCCTCCAGAACGGCAAGTTTGACGCCATCCTCGCCGACTATCGTTTGCCGCGTTGGACCGGGCTCGACGCGTTGAAGGAACTACGCGCCAGCGGGAAGGATATTCCGTTCCTGCTGGTGACGGGCGCGCTCGGAGAGGAAGCCGCGTTCGAATGTGTGGAGCAGGGTGCCAACGGCTACATTCTGAAGGAACATTTGAAGCGTCTTCCGTCGGCCTTGAAGCGGGCCCTGCACGAGAAGCGCCTGCGGGACGAAAACAGCCGCGCTCACCAGGCGCTGGCGGAGAGCGAATCCCGCGCCCGCGAACAATTCGCCGAGCTCGAACAGATCTACCGGACCGCCCCAATTGGTCTGGCGGTCTACGGACCAGACCTGCGCTACCTGCGGGTGAACGAGCACCTCGCGCGCATCAACGGACTCCCCGCCGAGCGGCACGTCGGTTTGATGACGCGCGATGTTAACCCCGATGTCGCGCGCGCTGTTGAGCCCTACTTGAGACGAGTATTCTCCCGCGGCGAATCGATTCTAAATGTCGAAATACAGGGCACGACATTGGCGCAATCCGGAGCACTACGCACCTGGCTGGCCAGCTTTCACCCGCTTCGCGGCGCTACCGGCATGATCTTCGCCATCAGCGTTGTAGTCCTGGAAATCACAGAACGAAAAAGTGCGGAAGCGGCCCTCTCGCTCTCCGAAGACCGCAATCGTCAGCTGGTTGATAACTCCAGCTACGGCATTTTTCGCATTTCTACTGGTGGCACGTTCCTCGATCCCAACCCCGCCCTTCTTCGTATTCTCGGGTGTGAGTCGGTCGAGAACTTGAGTCCTCCCGCCCAGGTGCAGGACATATTCCGCTATCCGGCGCATTACTCGGAGTGCCTGGCCGCCTGCCGAAAGGAAGGCCAAGTTCATAGCGCAGAGACGGAGTGGCGCAGGCGCGATGGGGGCATGGTCATTGTGCGTCTCCATCTGCGTGGGCTTTCCGTCGCGGAGTCGACGGCCTTGGTCGAAGTCATTGCCGAGGACGTCACCGAGGTTCGCGCCATGGAGCGCCAGTTGCATCAGTCGCAAAAGTTCGAGGCCATTGGCCAGCTTGCCGGCGGCATCGCTCACGACTTCAACAACGTCGTGGGCGCGATTCTGGGCTGGGCCGAGCTGGGTTTCGAACAAAGCCGCAGCTATCCTCAAATTTCCGAACGGTTCACGCGCATCCGTGAGCAGGCCGAGCGGGCCGCCACACTGACTCGTGAACTCCTGGCCTTTGCCCGGCGCCAGATTCTGCAGCCACGAAACGTGGACCTGAATGCAATCACCAGCAACCTCGCGAGTTTTCTGGACAAAGTGATTCGCAAAGACATCGAACTCAAAGTGCTCAATCGACCGCTCGATGCCCTCAAGGCGGATCCAACCCAGATCGAGCAAGTGCTGATGAATCTCTGCCTGCACGCGCGCGACGCTATGCCTCAGGGAGGCCGGCTGCTGATTGAAACAGAGATGGCGGATATCGACGATTCCTACTGCCGATTCTACCCGCACATCACGCCGGGCCGCTACGCCGTTCTGTCCGTCTCGGACACTGGCGTGGGGATGGACGCAGAAATGCGCGAGCACGTTTTCGAGCCTTTTTTCTCGATGAAGGACAACGGGAAAAGCAGCGGCATGGGACTGGCCACGGCGTACGGAATCGTCAAGCAGCATGGCGGCTTCCTCCATGTATATAGCGAGGTGGGACAGGGCACTCTCTTCCGAGCGTACCTCCCGGCAGCATGGGGTGAGCCTTCAGAAGGTTCCGCAGACCGTAAGCCGGCGTCTCCGCTCGTGGATCTTCGCGGTACCGAGACCCTGCTGCTTGCCGATGATCACGACTCCATCCGCGAAATGGCCAGGCAGACGCTCGTCAACCTCGGTTACCGTGTTCTTTCTGCGGTCGATGGAGAAGAGGCTTTGCGGCTTTGCCTAAACGAGACACCGGAGCTAGCCATCCTGGACCTGATCATGCCGAAATTGGGTGGCCTGGAGACGGCTGCAAGGCTCGTAGAACGGTTTGAAAAGCTGCCGGTGTTGTTCACCAGCGGCTACTCGAAGGAATCCAGAGGCCTGGAGACAGCCGCGGGTTATCTTCAAAAACCTTATAGTCCCGCGACCCTCGGCCGCATGGTCCGCGAGATCCTGGATCAGGTGAAAACCACATCCCCGGCAAGCTGAACTCCGTCGACCGGGGTCTTTCGAGGATCGGGATGCTTTTGCCGTTGACACGCGCGCGTCGCAGTGCTACAAAACCCCCCAAGGCAAGCCCTTTGGTGGTGAGTCTCTTACCGCAATTCATCAGCGAGTGAGGCCGCAGACCTGCCTGGCAGGGCAGGACTGCATGGCCGCCGAAGGAATTGTCCTGTAACACCCCACCCCACCCCGGGAGGTGAGAACCCTGCGGTTTTCACCTCCTTTTTATTTTTTGATGACGATTTGCAGCGCCTCCGCCCGCATCGCACTCGATACCTACGCATGAACAGCGAATTCTCCAGCGGAATGGCGTTCTAATTACGACTGTTCGCATTGACCCGCAAGAGCATCCCTGTTCCACCCGCAATCTTGAAATTGCCGCTGTCAGAAGCTAAGACGATCAAGCCGATGGGGTCGCTCCGGCCGGCGTGCGCGATGCTAATCTTTTCGAGTCCGTAGACCCCGCAAGCGTCGGAGGAGAATACCCACAGCGCCTGGGGACGGTCATTGCCGTCGATGGCTCCTCGACAGTTTGCACCCCGATTGGCTCTCACTTGGCCTAAGACACCCCCATTGACTTGCTTTCCAACGATTTGATTGGGGTTCTCGCCGGTCGTGACGGGTCCGCCCTCGCCATAAACAACGTCGCCGCCCACTTGCACGGTCGTCAACCAGCGGTATACGTCGCTCTCACCGGGGCCGATCGGAGGTATTTGAGCTTCCACTATTTGCATGAAACCCGCGATGGCCCGCAGATTTGTGGTGATGAAGGTGGTCTGATGCGGAGAGACTAATTTGTCGAACTGAAGGGAGATGCTAGCTGGCGCGCCAGTGCCCGCCGGGATCCGTTCGACGATGTGACCGATAACCTTAGTACCCGCCCGGATCCTGACGCCCCGGGACAACCAAACGTCCTGCATAATCCTGCCCGTAATCACTTGGCCCGTCCGGGATTTGGCGGACGAAATGGTTTGGTTCAAGCGAACAGGCAATATGGTTCCGGACGGAATGGCAGGGCCTCCCTTAGAGGCGCCTTCCGCATCCATGGCCTCGGCGTCGACAAGCACGGACGGCTCGACAAACGGCGAACCAGAGTCGTGCTGTGGATGGCGTTGTCGAGAATCAGCAGGCTGGGTCAGGAAGGATCCACACACCAGCATCGCCAGAAACCGGGATACTGTCTCGGCAAAAACGTGAGTGCGGAACTGTTTCCTCATATTCACAGTGTACTTCAGCGCCGTTCGCCACGTGGTCTAATATCCCGCGCCTTATGGTTTTCTCTCCCGGAATTTGCGGTCACTTGGCTGTATCGTCTGGTAGTCGGAGAAGTCCAATGAGCGCACCGGCCCCTCGCCGATGGAAACATGGGAATCATCCGCTCCGAAGCCCGCTAGGGGCCCTTGCCCCGCCGGCAAATCATCTGCTTCGCAATGAGGATGCACTTATACGGCTTCCGGTTTACCAGACCTGGCGATGCGCGACGCGACGCCGAAACGCACTCGTCTTAGTCGCCCTCGTGCACCAGCGTGCTCGATAGCTTGCCGATGATGCTTTGAGTTTTGGCCGCGGCGCGGTTGGACCCATTCGGCGTGAGCTTGCGGATGAGAAATTCCTGAAGGAGATTGGCGCCGGCCGATGCGCCAATCCCGATCAGCGCATTTTCGAAGGTTAATTCCGCGCCATCGCGATTTTTCGCCGGATAGTAGAGATTGGAGATACCGCCAGCGGCCAGGCTTCCGAGGATACTCGAATAATTTGCCTGCCAGTGTCCGTTGTCGCCTTTGCAAATTACGGCGTTGGCTAGCGCATAGAGAATCCGCGAGCGCTTGCTGCCGGTGCCCTTGTAGAAATAACGGGGATCCTGTTTGAGGAGCGATGGCAGTACCGCGCTGCCAACGAACGTACCTGCAACAAAGTCGGCATAGGAGGCGCCGTAGCGCTTTGCGAAACCTTGAGCGCCTTGCCCATATCCGCTGAAATCGTTTTGCGCCTGCTGCACTCCCGCAATGACGCCGGTTATTGCGAAGTTGACGGGATCCACGGTCGTCTTCCAGGCCAGCTCGAACTTTTGCTTGGTGCTGAGAGGAGCCGCATTGGGGAGATAGGTGACATAGAAATTTGGAATGACGCCGAGCACGCGCTGCTTCTCTTCTTCCTTGATCTCGTCTTCCGCCACTTCGATGCGTGTGGGCGCGACACGCACCTCCGTGACGGCGGTAGCAATAGCCAAGGTGGTCTGCGGGACGGTGTAGATCTCCCCCGAGCGCAGGGTTCCCGCGAAGGTTTGCGTGGCAAAGCCCGGGGCCGTAATGGTGAGACGGAAGGATCCCGCAGGGATGTTGACAAAGGAGAATTGCCCATCGTCAGCGGATAACACTTCTCGGTTTGGAGACAGATCTTTACTGGTAATGCTCACGCGGGCTCCCACGATGAAGGCTCCCGTGGCGTCCACAACGGTCCCGGAAATGCTCCCGGAGGACTGCGGCTCGGGCAGCGACTCGCGCGCTGAGGCTGCCGGCGCGGCCCGTTGGTCGCTTGTCGCTGAAGCGGCGACCGGAGGCTCTTGCGACTGGGCCAGAGTTCGCAAGCTGCAAAGCAGGATACTAAAGCTCAGCCAAGCTAACTTGGCTTTGTACGTAGGCATAATCACCGCCATCCCGCCCATTATGATGCTCCGCCCGGGGGTTTTGGATTCCCGGTAACCTTGGCGTTTTATGAGTTAACTGTACCGAGTGCCAGTCCTCGCAAAATCGCTTGGCGCTAAATGTTTCTGCTTATCAGGAATTAATGCCATGCGGGCTACCTTAGTTCCTTGTCTTCAAGGCTCGCTCGGTTAAGATGGTTCGGGTCTTGCCGGAATCCGAGATGCCCACGTCGCCGCCGCTTTTGGCTTTAGAAAACGTCACCGTGGTGCGCGGGGCGCCCGCGGAACGGCCGGCGCTTGACGGGGTGTCGCTGCGCATCGAGGTGGGCGAACACGTTTGCATCCTGGGGCCGAACGGCTGCGGCAAATCGACACTGATCAAGACCCTTACCCGGGAGTGCTATCCGGTGGCGCGCGAAGGTTCCTCGATCTCGATTCTCGGGCGCGAACGCTGGAACATTTTCGAGCTGCGCTCCCTGCTGGGGATCGTCTCGCCGGATTTGCTGGCTTCTTGCACCACGGACGCCACCGGTCGCGACGTGGTGCTTTCCGGATTCTTCAGCAGCACGCGGATATTTCCGCACCATCATGCGGACCCCGAGCATCTCGCGCGCGCGGAAGCCACATTGGCGCGGTTGGGGATTGCGCATCTCGCGCATCGCCCCGTTTCGCAGATGTCTTCCGGGGAAGCCAAGCGCACGCTGATCGCGCGGGCGCTGGTGCACGATCCCGAAACACTGCTGTTCGATGAGCCCAGCAATGCGCTGGACATCGCGGCGCAATTCCAGCTTCGCGATACCATGCGGGAGCTGGCGCAGAGCGGGCTTGGCATTTTGCTGGTCACGCACCATGTTTCAGAAATCATTCCGGAGATCGCACGCCTGGTGCTCCTGCGCGAGGGACGGATTATGGCCGACGGCGCTAAACAGGAGATTCTTACCGCCGGGCATCTGTCGTCGCTGTTCGGCGTTCCCGTGCGGCTCGTCGAACAGGACAGCTATTTTCATTTGTATTAGGTGTATTAGGCGCCCAAAGTTTGCGGTGCTGGTTTTTTGCCGCTCTTGCGCGCGAACCACTGCCACAGCCCGCCGACGCCAATCGCTGCAAGGAGAAGCACTACCGGATCGATGGGATGGCGGTAACGCAGCGAGGTGTGCGTCACGTAGTAAAGCAAAGGAAAAACTAAGGGAAAAGCGACAACCGGCCACGCATAGGAGTTTTTCGCTAGAAGAAGAACGAGGATGCCAAGAAATGCGCAGAGCGGCGCCACGGTATTGAACGCAAGTATGAAATAGAGCCATAGAGAATCCGCTTGGCGAAACGCAGCCAGCGGGGACGCGCTTCCCAGCCAAAAGTCCACGAACCGCTGCGCTACGAGCCACAGCTCGATGCGCGGATGAGCGGCAATAAATGCGATGGCTTTTCTTTTTTCTTCTTCCATGAAGGCGGTCTCGCCCATGCGCAGATATCGCAAGATTTCGCGGTCTTGCGTGACGGCGCCGGGGCGAAACCGGCGCTGCTCGTCGTAGTTTTCGTTATTGCCGATGTACAGTTCAAAGGCGAAATTCGAACGCAGCGGAATGAACTTGTGGAATTGAACGTAGTTGCGGATGGTCCAGGGCCCACAGCACAGCAGGGCCATGGCTGCGGCCAGCGCGGGCCGAACGAGCCACGCAAAAGCGCCGTCGCGATTTCCATGGCGATAGGCGGCCCAGGCGAGGAGCGCGGGCAAAAGCGGAGCCACCGCGGGATTGGTGAGCAGCGCCAAGCCCCACAGAAGACCGTACAGCGACCAGTCGCGAGCACGCCGGGATTCCGCGAGCTCCAGCGTAGCCCAAAGGAGAGTTGCCACTAACAGCGCCGACAAGGAGGTGTCCCAAATCCATTCGAACGGAATGATAATGGCGTTCGGGAAGAGTGCCCAGAGCCAAGCTGCGGCGCTGGCGACGCCAAGACCGGCGATGCGCTTGCCCGCGTAAAAAATCGGCACACAGACGCCAGCAGAGTAGAGAATGTTTAGCAGCAGGGCGATGAAAAAAGAACGCAGCGTGTAGATGCCAAACACTTTGAAAATTCCCGCGAGAAGATAGGGATAAACCGGCGCCAGCCAGGCGGTCGGGCCGCTATCCCTTTGAAAGGGCGACGAAAATCCTTTTCCGCTGGCCAGGGAGTAAGCGATATGGCCCGTTTCCGTCTGAAACGGAATGACGCTTAGAACTTGGGAGTTGAACTGCCGCTCCTGATACCACGCGAATGCCGAACGCGTCAGCAGCGCAATCACCACAATCAGTACAAGTGAGGTCGCAGTCCTTCGTAGCCCGTTTTTCATGAACATGGGGTGAGCCGGAGCATGGCACAAAATCTCGCTTGAGACTTGATTTCTTCGGGCCTCATGCTCGGACGCAAGACTCTTGCTTCACCGAGCAAGTCTTAGTTAGACGCCGTCGCAGGGTACCGGGATGTCACCCCTTGGCAAGGGACGCGCTTCACCGGTCTCGGCCTTTTCACGAGGCGGGCGAAACTGGGGCAAGCAACGGAAGAAGTACCTGTTATTTTTCTGTTCGGGAGACGGTGATGGGGCGGGCATCCGGGTGTTTCGACGACCAGTCTTCCGGAGGAAACGCGACGCGCCAGAAGGTGGGACGCGGTTCAGAAAACTCCAGACCGATTTCGGCCTTGCCCCCGCGCACCGGGCCGAGGAAGACGACATGACACTCTTGCTCTTCCTGAGTGCGTTTGTGCTGCATGGTCACTTTACTTCCGCTGGTCACCCGGGCGTTCACCAGAATCAAGGCGCCATGTGCGTTGATAGCCAGGGTTTCGGTTTCTTCTTCGAAAGCATGGCCCTGCGAGTCCTTTCCGCGAACGCGGACGCCGACTTGCATCAGCACACGCTGGCTGCGACGCCGCACGGGATTCCCTGCTGTATTCGGGGCTTGTGCCATACCACCTCTCTCGGTCAACTATACCCAGCTCCACCTGATTGTCGAGCGGCAACCCCGGAGTTGGTACTAAACGGTGAGGGCATGAAGTGCGTTTTCTCTGAACCCATTGGAGTCTTGCTTGGGGGATCGCTCTCAGCTCCGTTCGTCCATAGGGACGTAGTGGCGCGTGTCGTGGCCAAGATAGATTTGCCGCGGCCGGGCAATTTTCTGTTCGGGGTCGAGAAGCATCTCGGCCCACTGAGCGATCCACCCGGAGGTGCGCGGAATCGCAAAGAGCACCGGGAACATGGAGATCGGGAAGCCCATGGATTGGTAGATCAGGCCGGTGTAGAAGTCCACATTGGGATAGAGCTTGCGCTTGATGAAATACTCGTCTTCGAGCGCGATGCGCTCGCACTCGAGCGCGATTTCCAGCAGCGGATTCTTGCCCATCAATTCGAAGACTTCATAAGCCACGCGCTTGATGATTCGGGCGCGCGGATCGTAATGCTTGTACACGCGGTGGCCGAAGCCCATGAGCTTGACCTCGCCGGCCTTCACGCGCTTGATAAACTCCGGAACCTTCGCGACCGAGCCGATCTCCAGCAGCATGTGCAGGACTTCTTCGTTTGCGCCGCCGTGGAGCGGTCCATAGAGCGCTGCGATAGCGGCGGCCGTGGCGGAATAGGGATCGACGTGCGAGCTTCCCACTCCGCGGATGGTGTTCGCAGAGCAATTCTGCTCGTGATCCGCGTGCAGGATAAAGAGCACATCGAGAGCGCGCTCCAGCGTAGGATTCGGACGGTACTTGGTCTCCGAGGTGCGGAAAAGCATGTTCAGGAAATTGCCCGGATAGCTGAGTTCGTTGTCAGGATAGATGTACGGCATTCCCAAGGTGTGCCGGTAGGAAAACGCCGCAATTGTGGGCATCTTGCCAACCAGGCGATAGGTCTGCTTGCGGCGAGATTCCGCGTCAAAGATATCCTTGGCATCGTGATAGAAGGTCGAAAGCGCCGCGATCGTCGAGATCATCATCCCCATGGGATGGGCGTCGTAGTGAAATCCATCCAGAAATTTCTTGATGCTTTCGTGGATAAACGTGTGGTGCGTGACGTTGTACGTCCAGTCCCTGAGCTCGGGCGCGGTGGGCAATTCTCCATGCAGGAGCAGATAAGCCGTTTCCAGATAGGTGCTTTTTTCGGCCAGGTCTTCGATGGGGTAGCCGCGGTACCGCAGGATGCCCGCGTCGCCGTCGATAAAGGTAATCTTGCTGATGCAGGAGGCCGTGTTGTTGTACGCGGGGTCGTAACTCATCATCCCGAATTCTGCGGGGTCCACTTTGATCTGGCGGAGATCCATGGCGCGGATGGAGCCGTGGGTTATGGGAACTTCGTAGGATTTGCCGGTGCGATTATCCGTGATGCTGAGCGTTTCGCGGGGTGCGGCGGTAACTTCGGGCTTTCTCGTTTGCGTTGCAGACGGCGCGGAATCCATAAGACGATCCTCGGAAACAGTGACGGCGAATGGCTGTGACTTGACCAGTCTATACCAAAGGGAGGTCGCCGGGAATGGTAGGAACGGACCGTCGGGCGGGTAAACGCTGGCGGATGTCGGCCTTCTAGCAGGCGCCAGAAGGGCGTAGGGGGCCAAGGCCCGGGGGCAGAATGTGCCTCTTGACAATAGTCGTTATAACGAGTATTGTCTTGGTGTCAAACCGGGAGGTGGACCCATGATGGACATTCGCAAAAGCCAGGACCGCGGCCATTCCAATCACGGCTGGCTGGATACTTATTTCACGTTTTCGTTTGCCGATTATTACGACCCCAAGCATGTGCAGTTCCGCACGCTGCGCGTCTTGAATGACGATCGCGTCGCGCCGGGCGAGGGTTTTCCCACGCACCCGCATCGCGATATGGAAATCGTCACCTACGTACTGGAAGGCGCGCTAGAACACCGCGACAGCATGGGCACGGGTTCCGTAATCCGTCCCGGCGATGTGCAGTACATGAGCGCAGGCTCCGGCGTGACGCACAGCGAATTCAACGCTTCGCAGACCGAGCCCGTACACTTGCTGCAAATCTGGATGTTTCCGGAAGCAAAAGGGCTGAAACCGGTCTATGGCCAGAAAAATTTCAGCGAAGAAGAGAAGCGCGGAAAGCTGCGGCTGGTCGCCTCGCCGGACGGGCGCGACGGTTCGGTGAAAATCCGCCAGGACAACGAACTGTACGCCACACGCTTGGGCAAAGGCGAAGCGGTAAAGCACGAACTGAAGCCCGAGCGCCATGCCTACATACAAGTCGCGCGCGGCAGCGTCGAGCTGAACGGCACGAAGCTGGAAGCGGGCGACGGCGCAGCCATCTCGAAAGAAAAAGCTGTCGAGCTAACCGGCGTCGACAACGCCGAAGTCCTGCTCTTCGACTTGGCGTAAGCCTTCCTCGAAGCGTTGGAAAGTGAAGCGCGCAGGAACTGCTCGTAAAGAACAGTTTCTGCGCTTTTTTTGTTGCCACGGATTATTCGTAGCGCAGCGCCACCATCGGATCGCAGCGCATAGCGCGCCGCGCCGGTAAATAACCGGCGACCAGGGCGACGGCGGAAAGCACACCAATCGCCGCGAGGAAGGTCGAAGAGTCAAGAGGGGCCAGCCCAAACAGCATTTTTTCGAGCACCCCCACGGTTGCCAGTGCCAGGCAGGCTCCCGCCGCTAGGCCGCCGGCCAGAACCATGACCACGTCGCTCATCACCAGCCGAAGTATGGAGCCTCGCGGCGCGCCCAGCGCCATGCGGATGCCGAACTCCGGCTGACGCTCGGCCACCAGATAACTCAGCGCGCCGTAAAGCCCGATCATCGCCAGCAATAAAGCCAGAGCGCCAAAAAAAGTGGACAGCGTGGCCAGCAGGCGCTCTTGGACCAGCGAATCATGCACTTGCTCGGCGAGCGTGTGAAACTCCAGCGGAATCGCTTTGCTCACCATGGCAACGGCTTCCTGCACGGAGGGAACAAGAGCCGCTGGAGGCACCGCCGTTCGCAGCTCGAATACTTGCTCTTCCGCGTCCTCCGGTATTTGCGCAATGGGGAAGTACGCCGTCGCATGCGCCTCCTCGCGCAGCGATTCGTACTTGGCATCTTTCGCCAGTCCAACGATCTGGATGGGCGGTCGAGGCTTGCCGGGATCCGCGTGGACACGGAAATACTTCCCAAGTGCGTCTTCGTTCGGAAAGAATCTTCGCGCCAGAGTTTCATTGACCACGGCGACGCGAGCAGCGGCCTTGGTGTCGCCATCGTTAAAGTTGCGGCCGGCGAGGAGCGGAGTGCGAACGGTCCCCAGATATCCCGGCGAGATGAAGTTGAAGAACGCCAGCGCGGCATCGCCTGTCGGTGGATTGGGGGTGTCAACCTCGAGGTCACTGTTCCAGACGTAATTGCTAACCGGCGTCATCACCGACCTGCCTGCGGAGAGCACGCCGGGAATCGAACGCAAGCGCTTCTCGAGTTGGTCAAACATTGCCGGTTGTCGCTCGGGAGTTACCTTGGCGGTGTGCAGGTTCGCGCGCACGATAAGGACATTATTCCGGTCGAAGCCCAAGTCCATAGTGACAAGTTTCACCAGGCTGCGCAGAAAAAGGCCGCTGGCCACCAGCAGGACCAACGACAACGCCACCTGCGAAGCGACAATCCATTTTCCCGGACGGAACTTGGCGCGGCTCTCCGTGTCGGTCGCTTGGCTGCCTTTCATCGCCGACGTCAGGGATACCCGCGTGCAACGAAAGGCCGGCAGCACGCCAAAAAGCAGCCCTGTTGAAACGGCCACGCCAGCGGTGAAGGTCAAAATCCGCCAGTCGAAGGACAGATCCAGGAAAACCTTGTTATTTCCCGTGGAAATAAAGCGCACCAGGAGAGAAGTTCCCCAACGGGCAAAAAGAACGCCGAGCAGCGCGCCAGCGGTGGAAAGCAGCACGCATTCCGTCAGCAATTGCCGAATCAGCCGCATCCGGGAAGCGCCCAACGCTTTGCGTACGGCGATTTCCTTGTGCCGGGCGGACGCGCGGGCCAGCATCAGGCTCGCTATATTGGCGCACGCGATGAGCAGCACGAGCCCCACAACGCCCATGAGAATATGGAGAGGTTGTGTGAATTGTCGCCGCAGATCAGAACTGCCTGTCGCGGCAGGAATGGTCTGGAGCGACCGTTTGAGAAACTCTTGCTGATTCTTCGGCTCCCAGTCCCGCGGCAACGCTGCTAGAAAGACCTGCGGCGAAACCACGCTGAGCCGGGCTTTCAATTGGTCCGGATGGACGCCCGGCTTGCTCCGGCCCGCCACGCGGAGCCACCACCAGGAGCGATGGTCGAGCCGGGAATCCTTTCCATCGAAGACGTCGGCGGCGCAAATCGGAACGGCGACGTCAAACTTGTTCCCTACGTCCACGCCGAAGAACCCCGGCGCGCTCACGCCGATTACCTGGAAGATGTGGTTGTCGAGAGAGAGCGTGCTACCCACGGCGTTGTGCGCCCCGCCAAAGTGATCCTGCCAAAAACCATAGCTCAATACGGCCACGCCGGGGCAGCCACGCTTGTCGTCGGCGGTGGTAATCAGGCGGCCAGCGGCAGGACGCACACCCAGCGTCGAGAAGTACTCGCCGCTGGTAAACAAACCGTTCACATTATGTGCGACGCCGCCTTGCGCGAGATCGAATTGCGTCAAGCTCCACGAGAAAATACCCGAGTAAAAATCCTGGCGACTTCGCAGCTCTTCCCAAAGGGGGTTGGTGAAGGTAGCGTCGGCTTCCTCATTTGGCGAGCTCGGATCTTGAATCCGCACCTGCAGCAATTCCTCGGGCTTTTCCACGGGAAGCATCCGAAGCATGACCGTGTCAATCAAGCTGAAGATCGCCGTGTTCGCGCCGATGCCGAGGGCCAGCGAGAGAACCGCGACCGAGGAGATCACCGGCGTACCTCCGAGTATGCGCAGGCCGTAACGAATATCGTGGAAGAGTGTCTCCAGGAGATGCACGCCGCGCGCTTCGCGGATCTCTTCCTTGAGCTGTTCGTGCCCGCCGATTTCCAGCCGCGCGCGGCGCTTGGCTTCTTCGCGGGTCATGCCGGATTTAAGATACTTCTCAACTTGCTGATCGAAGTGGAATCGCAGCTCGGTGTCCGCTTCCGATTCGACGACTTCGCGCCGCAAAAGCGAACGTAGACGAAAAAACAGATCGTTGAACACCAACCCCTCCCTAGGCCGTCTCGAGAATCTGTGCGACGGCTGCCGCCAATTTCTTCCAGGAATCTTTCTCTAGCGCAAGCTGTTTGCGCCCGGTTTTCGTGAGTTCGTAATATTTCGCGCGCCGGTTGTTCTCCGACGTGCCCCACTTCGCTTTGATCCACCCTCGCCGTTCCAGCCGGTGCAGCGCCGGATACAGCGAGCCTTGTTGAATCAGCAGAACGTCACTGGAAATCTGGTGGATGCGCTCGGAAATGGCCCAACCATGCTGTGGCGCTAGTGCCAGTGTGCGCAGAATCAAAAGGTCGAGCGTGCCCTGCGGAAGTTCAATTCTTTTTTGCGCCATGAGCCGGGTACCCCTGTCACTTCGACAAGAGACAGTACGCCCACTCTTGTAGAAGTGCAAGGGGAAAGATGGATGCCTCAGAAGGACTGATTTGGCGGCGCGCCGTTTCCCGCTGCGGCCTCTTACCGGGTAGGGGCGGGGCTGGCCCGGAGCTTCCCCCGCTCGCCTAGGCTAGCCGCGCGTGCGCTGGAACTCGCCGAGGAAGCTGGTGAGCGCTCGGACGGCATCGAGGGTAACCGCGTTGTAAAGCGATACGCGCATCCCGCCGACGGAACGATGGCCCGGCGTGCCGACCAGGCCCGCCTCTGCGGCTTCTACGGCAAATTGCTTTTCAATGGATTCGTCCCCGCCGGCCACACGAAAAACCACATTCATTTTCGAGCGCGAAGAAGGTTCCACTGGGCACCGGTAGAACCCGTTGCTGGCTTCCAGCGTTTCGTAGAGAAGCTGGGCCTTGGCGTTGTTGCGCTTCTCGATTGCGGAGATGCCGCCCTCGGCCTCGATCCATTCCATCACCAGCCCGACAATGTAAACCGCGAACGTCGGCGGCGTGTGATACAGCGATTTTTCCTTAATGTGCGTGCGGTATTGCAGAAGTGTAGGCAGATTCTTGTCCGCGCGCTCGGCGAGATCCTTGCGCACGATCACCACGGTAACGCCGCTGGGCCCAAGGTTTTTCTGCGCACCGGCGAAAATAAGCCCGAATTTCTTGACGTCCATGGTCCTTGAAGCGATGTCCGAGGACATGTCCGCGACCAGCGGCACGCTAGCGGTTTGCGGCAGTTCGGTCCACTGCGTGCCCTCGATGGTGTTGTTCGTGCACATGTGCACGTAAGAAGCATCGGGCGAGAATTTAATCTCGTCCTGGTGCGGCAGGCGTACAAATTTCTCCCCTTCAGTCGAGGCAGCAAGGTGATGCAGAATGCCTTTCTTCAATTCGCCCAGGGCCTTGGCCGTCCAAGCCCCGGTGTGAATCAGGTCGACAGGCTTTCCGGGCAAACACAGGTTCATCGGCACCATGGTGAACTGCATACTTCCGCCGCCCTGCAGAAAAAGCACCGCGTAGTCGTCGGGAATCGCGAGGTGCTTGCGCAGCCCCGCTTCCGCCGCCGCATTGATGCTCTCGAATTCCGGCGAGCGGTGGCTCATTTCCATCACGGACATCCCGCTGCCGCGCCAATCAAGCAGCTCTTCGCGGATGCGCTCAAGGACAGGAAGCGGCAAAGCCCCCGGCCCGGCATTGAAATTGTGCAAGCGCTTAACGGCGCGTTCTGAAGCTGTGGAGGTACTCACGTGGGTTGATTCCTCTCTCTTGAATATGGCCGAGCTCGAAGGGTGGGGCGGCCGTTGTTTGCCTGGCTGTTCAGGATAACAGAATCTCACAACCGTTCAGAAAGGCCATCTTGCGGGCTCTTGCAGGCGATGCCAATCGTCTAGGGGACCTCAGCTATAGCGAACTCCACGCGGCGGCGCATGGGGTCGATGCGCTCGGCGCGGACGCGCACGCGGTCGCCATGATGCCAGGCAAGTTCTTTGGGTTTTGCGCCACGCCCACGACGCGATCCGGGCGCGCCGCGTCGCCCTTCCCCTGCCGACAGCGCGACGATGGCATGATCGCGTTCGCGAAAGACGACGCGCGTGCCCGCAGCGTCTTCCAGAGCGTTGATGGGTAGCAGGCCTTCCACAAAAACTTCGAACAGCTCGACAAAACATCCAAATTTTTGCACCGAAATGATCAGCGCTTCATATTCTTCACCGAGATGCGCTTCCATGAATTGCGCCGTTTTCCAGTCCATCAACTCGCGCTCGGCACCGTTTGCTCGCCGCTCAGCTTCCGAAGTTTCAGAGGCAATCTCCTCCAGTTGCGTTTCTGAATAAAGGGTCGCCTCCACCGCCAGCGCGGCGTGGCTTGCGGCGGGTGAGGCCGCCTGCGGATGCTCGAGAGCCCACTTCAACACGCGATGAACGATCAAGTCGGGATAGCGACGAATCGGCGAAGTGAAGTGCGTGTACTCATCGAAGCCCAGCGCAAAATGCCCGAGCGGTTCGGCGGCATAGCGCGCCTGCTTCAGCGAACGCAACATCAAGTAGGACACAATGCGTTCCTCCGGCTTGCCGGCCAACTTCCGCAGCAGCTTCTGATAATGCTGCGGCGTAATCCGCAGCTCCCGAGAGCCAGGCAGCGCCACTTTCATCCCACGCTCCCGTCCGTGTCCGTAAGAATCCGGCCGCCCCGCTTTTGCCGGCGCAGGCACGCGGCCGTGCCGCACGGCAACCTCGCGTTGATGCAAATCCGCAACCCCCAGCGAATAACCAAACGCCCGCGCCAGTTCTTCGAACTCCAGCACCTTGCGCGCGTCAGGTTTTTCATGCACGCGGTGCAACGCCGCAATCCCGCGCTTGAGCAAATAACCGTCCACCGCGCGGTTGGCCGCCAGCATGAACTCTTCAATTAACCGGTGCGCGATGTTGCGCTCGCTGCGTACAATGTTGGTCATGCGCTGCTGCTCATCGAATTCGATCACCGGCTCCGGCAAATCGAAATCGATCGAGCCATGTTCATTGCGCCGCTTGTTGAGCAGTAACGCGAGCTCCTTCATATCGCGAAAGTGGCCCGCAAGTCCCGCGTAGCGCACGCTGGCGTCCGCGTCACCCTCGATCACCTTGTTTACGTCGGTGTACGTCATCCGCTCGGCCGAGCGGATCACGCCCGACGTCATCCGCGAGCCCTGCATGTTGCCAGCCGCATCAAACTCCATCAGCGCGCTCATCACCAGCCGCTCCTCGCGCGGCTTCAGCGAGCACATGCCATTCGAAAGCGCCTCCGGAAGCATCGGCACGGCGCGGTCCGGAAAATAGACCGAAGTCCCGCGCAGCCGCGCTTCCTGATCCAGCGACGTCGCGGTTCGAACGTAATGCGCCACGTCGGCGATATGTACCTGCAGGCTCCAACCGCCATCCGGCCGGCGCTCGACGTAAACGGCATCGTCAAAATCGCGCGCCGTCTCGCCATCAATCGTCACGATCGGCAGATGACGAAAATCTTCGCGCCTCTCGCGTTCCGTTTCGCCGACCGGAGTAGCGCGACGCTCCGCTTCCTCGAAAACCGCCCCGGAAAATTCATGCGGCAAATGATGCTTGCGAATAATGATCTCGGTGTCCACGCCAAGATCCCCGGGCCGCCCGAGAATTTCCATCACGCGTCCCGTGGCAGCCGCTCCACCGCGTGGATAACGCAGCAACTCCACGTTCACCACCGCGCCATCAAGTTCAGATAGCTGCGGCAACCGCCTGTCCCGCGCGCCGCCGTCTTTTGCCTCGCGCCATCCCAATTTTGCCCGCAGCGCTCGGGTCAACTCCTCGCCAGCCGGGATTTCGATTTCATGTTGGATTCTATTGTCGTAAGGCAGAACAACATTTCCCCGCGGCCCATATCGAAACAATCCCACGACCGAAGGATGCGCCCGTCCAAGCACGCGCACGATCCGCCCCTCGGCCCGCTGCCCCCCGCGCGACCCTCCGCCGCGAAAATCACTAACGCGCTGCAACTTCGCCAGCACATGGTCCCCGTGCATGGCATCTTCTACCGCGTCGCGCGGAATAAACACGTCGCCATCCAGCTGCGGCATCGGCACATCGGGCACCACAAACCCATAACCATCGTGATGCAGCACCAGCCGCCCGCGCACTTCATCGCGCGCCAACGATCGTGATGGCTCCTGCTGCCCAGTGTTGCCGGCAGCACCCGGCCCGCCGGAACTAGTCCCCGTGGAGCTTCTGGCCCCTCCGCCGCCACCAGCGGTGACCGTTGCCGGGCCTCCCACGCCTTCCTTCCTGCTCCTGCCCGCCAGTTGATACCTCGCTCCCGGCAATTCCTCAAGGGCTCCCCGCCTCTTCAATCTAGCCAACATGTCGGACAAGGCCTTGCGATCGGCCTTTCCCACGTGCAAAGCGGAGGCAATCTCGTTCATCGACGCCGCATCTCTCGTAACTTGCAGAAAACGCAATATGTTATCTGGACTCAAGGAGGAGTGGCGTGGCATAAGGTGGAATCACCCGGACAAGGGACTTTATTTCCAGGAAGATTCTAGCCACTTTTTCGATTTTCTCAGGAACTTTTTTCGCCCTGCCGGGATTATATAGATAGGCCAACACACGACCGGCTAGCCGCCCTCCGTCAGGCTGGCCGGACATCCCCGAAAGGGGAGAGAGGAGGCGGGACGACCTGGCCCGCCTCCTCTTTTTATTTCCATAACAGCTTTCATGATTTACGAACCTTGGCCGGCCCAATCGATCTTCGCGGCCCTGGTCCCGCAATGGGCCGCCTTTTGTGCCGTTATGGCCTCCGCGCAAGTCCAACATTGTACGGAATTTGTATGAGAACACGGTGCAACGATTGCCGCTTAGAAGGCCGCTTTCAGAAAACCCGGGACGGAGGCCTTATTCTATGTCATTGAAAAGACTTGACTCTGGTGTGGTGATCACGACGTAGGGAAAAAGCCCGCGTGTGCGAGGTGTCTTCATGGCGGTCTCGGCCAATAGGCGCCGCTTCTGCGAATGCATGGCAATCCATTTTTCCGCTTCGCGCACCTCGTCGAGGTCTTTGACCTCCACGGCCCGGTGTTGCGCCACGATAGAAAACGGAAGCTGCCCACCGCGCATTAACGGGTCACTTCATTGTTTTTTTGCTTTATCCCGCAATGGTGCTCAGGAAAGGATAGTGGCTGGCCGCAGCCATGAAAAATAGCATGGGGAACGATAGCCAAAACGAAACCCGCGCGGTCAGAAAGCCCCAGCGCATCATGCGCTCGGCTTCGGGCGGCATCGGCACACCTTGTTCCGCGCTCGCTCGCGCCCACTTGATCAGCTTTTTCTGCACGCGCCACACCACCCCCCAGGTGTTGAGCAGCATGACCAGACCGAGTCCCCCGCCGACGCTGATGGCCAAGTGGGCATTGGAAACATTCGCTCCGCCGTTCAAGGCCATGACCAGCCAGGATGCGGCGACCACGACCATCGCGATGCCCACGCCGCGCACCCACGGACTATCCAGAAATCCTTTCGCCGGGAGTTGAAACAGGTAGATAAAAACGTAGGCGACGATCCAAACGAGCAGCCACCATCCAAGCCACTGAACGGCCAGTGCATGACGGCCCGCTGCCTGCGCGTCTTGAGAGAGATACAGCTGAAAATAGCGAAGTCCCACGAGGACGGTCACGAGCGCGGAGGAGCGAAACCAGCCCATCGCTTTGGACATCAGCGCCGGATAGATTTTCAGGCGAGCTGCGGCTTCAACTTGTTTCATTGCCGGCGTCAGAACCAGGTTGAAGAAGTACAGCAGGCCGATCCAGATGATGCCGAAGATAAGATGCAGCCAGCGCAAAGCCATCATTTCGTTGGCGAGGGGATTTTCAAGAAACGAAAAGTGAGGTCTCCACGCAGGAAAACTGAGCGCCAAGTGAGAGAGGAACATCAATGACCTCTGCCTTCAAACGGATCGCGTTGAGTTTGTGAAACGCAGTTGCACAAATACCGTAGCGGATTACGCCGCAGCCCGTCAATTTTTCCTGGGCTTAAACGGGGGCCCCGTGGAGGGAGTTATCGGAGCTGAAGAAACTTGAGACGGGCCTGCTCGAAAAGCAAGCGCTCGAAACGTTCAACGAGGCGCGGAAAACTTACCGGAGCCGAAAGATGGCTACTGATTTGTGACGGTGTTCGACGCGGCGGCGTTTCCGATGGCCGCGCCGTTGACGACGAGTTCCACGCGGCGATTCCGTTGACGGCCGTCGACAGTGTCATTCGTTGCGACAGGCTGCGTTTTTCCAAAGCCACGCGCGGTAATGGAAGATGCGGGAACTCCCTGCTCCGCGAGAAAATCGCGTACCGAATCCGCGCGGCGTTCAGAGAGTTGCTGATTGAAGTCATCGGTGCCCACGCTATCGGTGTGGCCTTCAATTTGCAGAGTCAGGCCGGGATGCGCGAGCAGAATTCCTGAGATTTTTGCCAGTTTTTCACGTGCGCCCGGCTTGAGCGTATAGCTGCCAGTGTCAAAGAGCACGTCCGACATATTGACAATCAGGCCGCGCGCGGAATCGCGCGTCTGCAAAATGGAATTGAGCTGATTCAAGAGTTGCGCGCGCAGTTCCGATTTTTCTGCTTCGGCTCTTGCCGTGGCCTGGCGCGCTTTTTCTGCTTCGGCTTCCGCGGCGCGCTGTTGATCGATGGCAGCAGCTTTGTCTCGCGCGGCTTGTTCGGCGGCGGCTACCGCGGCTTGCTGCTGCACTACCGCGGCGGCCGTGGCTTGCTCGGCTTCCTGTTTTTGGCGTGCGGCGTCCGCTGCGGCCTTTTCCGCCTCCTGCTTCATTCGAACGGCTTCGGCTTTGGCAGCTTCGGCTTCCGAGCGCGCTTGGTCCGCATCCTGGCGGCGCTTGATTTCCGCGGCGGCTTGTTCTTCAGCGGCTTTTTTATCGGCTGTGGCTTTGGCTTGGCCATCTTGTTCGGCTTTTTGCTTCACGGCCATGACGCGCGCTTCTTCCGCTGTTTCTACGACTTCGCGGGCGGCGGCTTCGACGGATTTTTTGTCGCTTTTGCGGCTGTAGACTTCTTCCGTGTTTTTCAGTTGCTGTTCGGCTTTGGCGAGCGAAGCGGCGGCGTATTTGTCGGCTTGGGCGATGCGGGCGATGCGCACGGCGTTACGCGCTTCGAACAGCTCGAGCGGAGTTTTGCGGTCGATGCCGAAGATGGCGTTTTCGATTTTGGTGTTCGAAGAGGAATAGATGCCGCGTCCCAGCAATTCGTATTGGGCGTCAATGTTTTCGACTTTGCCTTGCGTGGCGGGGCCGAGAACATTTTCGAGGACCACCATGTTGCCAGGCTGCGTGACGGCAAAATACGGCTCGGCGGTGACGATCATGCCGAAGGTTTGCATGTCGGAGATGGCTTTTACCTGGCCGCTGCCATTTTTTAGGGGAAGTTCGCCGAGGTTCACGGCGCGGCCTTGCGGGGAGACGGCCCAGAGAACATAGGTCAGATACTCGAGACCAAATTTGGTGGCGTCGTCGAGGCCGGAGAATTTAGCCTCGATTTCCATGCGGTTGCTCTTGCTATCGACCTTGGCTTGGCCCGAAGCGCCTTGCATGAGTTCGGTACCCTGAAAATCAACCTTGGTGGTTCCGCCAGCGCGGCGATAGTTCACCGCTTTGGTGGTGCGGGAAACGGTGCTGGGAGCGGCGGATGACGTAGCGGCCGCGGCCTGGGTCGCAGCACCCTGAGTTTCGGGGATTGCCGTGGGGGGCGGTTGGGCGAACGCGGGCGCGGCGAGAATGCCGAGCACACCCGTCGATGCGAGATAAGTCATTGCGATACGAAAAGATGCCTTTTTCACGTCAGACTCCTCGGTCGCCGTCCATGGCGACATGATCCAAGCAAACGGCGCTCGCGGTGGTCGAGCGCTTCGTTGCAACTCCACTCCAAAAAAGAAGCTATGTCCTAGGGTCTTTTTATCGTAGCAAGAAAGAGGCTAAGGGAAAGGTCTGGCCGTGCGCTTTTGTGCAAATGATTACCAGTGGGGCGGACCAAACGCCCGGCGAGGGTAATCCAAATAAGTGGGCGGACGATCTGGCGCTGTCGCGGCTGTCGCGGGCGGATTCGAGCAAATCTTTCTATTTGTTAGTACAGTAATTCTTTGACCCCATGGCCACCAGCCCCATCAATTCCACCAATTCGTCTTCGATTCCAACCGCGCCGTCCGCTTCGAGCAGGAAGCTCCTGCCGTGGCTGGTGGCCGTGGCGTTTTTCATGGAGTCGCTGGACACCACGATTCTGAACACAGCGGTGCCGGCCATTTCCGAGGCGCTCAAGGTCACGCCGCTCAGCATGAAGTCCGTGCTGGCGAGTTACACGCTGAGCCTGGCGGTTTTTATTCCCATCAGCGGGTGGATGGCGGACCGTTTCGGAACGCGGCGGGTGTTTGCGTCTGCGATCGGGCTTTTCACGCTCGGATCTTTTCTCTGTGGCGTCTCCAGCAACATTCATCTGCTGGTGGCTTGCCGCGTTCTGCAAGGGTGTGGCGGCGCCATGATGGTGCCCGTGGGCCGGCTCACGCTGGTTCGCACGTTTGCGAAATCCGAGCTTATTCGCGTCATGAGCTTTGTTGCCATTCCGGCACTGATTGGACCCATGCTAGGACCGATCGCCGGCGGCCTGATCGTCGGATACCTGCACTGGCGATTCATCTTCTTCGTGAATATTCCCATCGGGTTCATTGGCTTGTTGATGGTCTATCTCCATCTGCCCGACTACCGCGAGGAAAAGAGCAACCCACTCGATATGGTGGGGCTCATTCCGTTTGGTTCCGGCGTTGCGCTGCTGTCTTATGTGCTGGAGATCTTCGGCGAACACGAGCTGGGTGCGGGCGAAATTCTAGGACTGCTGGCGATTTCCCTGGCGCTGATTGGCGGCTACCTGCTTCATGCCAGCCGGATCGAATTTCCCCTGCTGCGGCTGGGTCTATTTCGCATTCGAACATTCAGCGCGGCGGTGACCGGTGGCTTTGTCACGCGGCTGGGTATCGGCGGAGTGCCGTTTCTCCTGCCGCTCCTTTACCAGGTGGGGCTGGGATTCACGCCCATTCAATCTGGGTTGCTGATCATGCCGCAGGCTCTCGCTTCCATGAGCACGAAGTTCCTGCTGCCGAAAATTTTGAACCGCATGGGCTACCGCGGCGTGTTGGTCTCAAATACGGTGATCCTCGGTCTGCTGCTGCTGCTGTTTGCCACCATCGGGCTGCACACACCGGTGTGGGTCATTGTGATTCAGGCGTTTTGCTATGGAGCCTTCACCTCGCTGCAGTACACCAGCATGAACACGCTGGTCTATGCCGACGTCACCGAAGAAGAGACCAGCAGCGCGAGCTCGATCGCCAGCACCATGCAGCAAATGTCCATCAGCTTTGGTGTCGCAACGGCGGGCTTGGCCACGGCGTTTTTCGTTCCTCGTGTTCGTTCGAACCCGGCGGAAATGATTCATGGGGTTCATGAGGCGTTGCTGGTTCTTGGCGTGTTCACGGTTTTGTCCACCGTCATTTTCAGCAAGTTGAAAGGCGACGACGGACAAAACGTGAGCCAGCAGAAGATCGTTCACGCCGAGTGAGATTCGCGTGTTCGAAAAACTACGGATTATTCGTAGCGCAAGGCCACCAGGGGATCGACGCGCGTAGCGCGACGCGCAGGGATGTAGCACGCGGCAAACGCCACCACGGCAAGAAGCGCGGCGGCTACGCCAAGGCTCAGCGGATCACTCGGCTTTACGCCGTAAAGCATGCTGGCCATCAAGCGGGTGAGTGCGAGCGCAGCAATAAGTCCGAGGCCCAGCCCCCAAGCGGCCAAGCGGCCTCCTTCGCGGAACACCTGTTTCAATACGTCAGCGGGAGACGCACCCAGCGCCATGCGGATGCCGAATTCCTGCGTGCGCTGCGTCACCGCATAGGCCATCACCCCGTACACGCCGACGGCCGCCAGCGCCAGCGCCAGCAGAGCAAAGGCCACCAGGAGAGAAAGGTTCAGCCGAGGCTGGGCCACGGAATTCGCGACGAGCTGATCCATGGTGGCGATGTTATAGAGCGGGAGGCCCTTGTCGATGGCCAAGACCTGCTCGCGGATCGCGCTGGTTACACTGGCCGGATCCAGTGAAGTGCGCACGGCGAGGGTCATATCGCGAGGAGCAAAAACTCCATAAAGCGGCTGCCGGTGCGGGAAGTAGATCTGTTCCCGGCCTTCCACATCGAGCGAATAGTGCTTCACGTGTCCGACCACGCCCACGATGGCGCGCCAGCGCGGGGCCCCGGGCTTGACGTTGGGTATGGTATCGATGGCCACGCGCTGCCCGAGGGCCTCCCGATCGGGCCAAAAGCGGCGAGCGAAATTCGTATCCACCACGGCGACCAGGGCGGCGCTCGCGTCATCCGCATCGCCGAGCAGCCGTCCCCGGACAAGCGGAATCTCCATTGCTTGAAAATATTCGGGAGTAGCCGCGCGTTGGTCGATTTCCATATACGGAAGATTGCCCAACTCCGGCAGTTTCGGGATATCGGGAATCGACGTATCTTCGAAGAACACCGAGCCGGAAGTATAGGAATCGGTAAGCGGCATTTGCGAAACGGCGCCGGCGGCTTGGATCCCGGGAACCGTTTCGACGCTCGCTACAAGCTGCCTATAGAAGTTTTGCACCGGCGCGCCGTCCGGGTACGTTTTCTCTGGCAGGGTGAGCTCCATGGTGAGCAAGTGTTGCGTTTGGAAGCCGGGAGAGACGTCCACGAGACGGTTAAAGCTGCGAATCAACAGGCCTGCGCCGACGAGCAGCAACACCGCCAAGGCCAGCTCTGAAACTACAAGCGCAGCGCGCAGGTTGAGGCTTGCTCCCGCGGCCGAAGTGCCGCGGCCAGCTTCGTTCAGCGTTTCGCGCAGATCAGTTCGCGCGACCTGCCATGCCGGCGCCAGGCCGAAGACGAGCCCGGTTAACAGCGAAACGCCGAACGTAAACGCCAGCACCACAGGGTCGATATGCACTTCGTCCATGCGCGGAGTGTTCGCCGGAGCAAGCGCGCGGAGGGCACCCACGCCCCAGTAGGCGAGCAGCAAGCCCAGCAATCCGCCGGCAAACCCTAAAATCAGGCTTTCGGTCAGCAATTGCCTCACAAGCCGGGCGCGTCCCGCTCCCAATGCGGCTCGAATGGCAAGTTCTTTTTCGCGTGTGGAAGCCCGCGCGAGCAAGAGATTGGCAACGTTGGCGCAGGCAATGAGAAGCACAAAGGCTACGGCACCCAACAGCACAAGCAGAGCCGGCCGAAGCCTTCTGACAAGTTGCTCCTTCACGGGCACCATGTACATATCGAAATTCTTCTCCGGTCCGTGGCCGTAGTTGCCCGGATAGGCGCGACGGAGATCGTCCGCGAACCGCGTCAACGCTAGGGAAGCCTGCCGAGCGTCCGCACCCGGTTTGAGGCGTGCTACCACGTGCAGATAATGAGAGCCGCGGCCGGCTGGTCTCGCGCGATCCAGACCAAGGGGAGTCCAGAGGTCCTGCTTGCCGCCAAGAGAAAATTGCTTGGGCAGAACACCCACTACACGGTACGTTTCTCCGTCGAGCTGAATCGGCTTCGATACCATGTTCGGGTCGCCGCCAAACTGGCTTTGCCAAAGGGAGTAGCTCAGCAGGGCATAGTGAGAATGGCCGGGCTGGTCCTCATCGGCGCCGAAGCTGCGGCCGAGGACTGGCCGAATGCCGAGCAACGGGAGTACCCCGGCGGTGGCGTTGCCTGTGGAAACTTGCACAGGTTGTGCATCCGCGCGGGTTAGATTCGCTCGGCCTCCGAGGGAGTACGCGGCAATCTCGGAGAACGACTCGTTGTGATCGAGCAGATCCCAGTATTCGGGCTCGGAAATCCAGTTCTCGAGAATCCCGTCTTTCTCGAATTTCCCCCAAATATTGACGAGCGAAGGAGAATCTTTGTAGGCCAGCGGACGCAGCAGGACGGCGTTCACGATGCTGAAGATCGCCGTATTCGCGCCGATGCCAAGCGCGAGAGTGAGCACGGCAACGATCGTGAAACCGGGTGAGTTCACAAGCATCCGCAGCCCTTGCCGCAAGTCCTGCCAAAATATTTGCATGGCTCGACCCCTGAAATCTGCTGGACTGAAGGCAGATCTCCCTCCGAACGGGGTCTTAGTAAGTCTCTTTGTTGCCTGCGTTTATCAGCCTGTCGGCGGAGGCGCGATACCGGAATTGTCCGCTTGCGGGAAAAGGCTGTCGCGGAACCGGACAGGGAGCGCAAGCACTTCGGAGGGAGTATTTCACGGAACTTTTGGCTTGCTCAGACGTCTGTGTATTAAGAGGTCTGAGTATGGCGAAGGTTGACTCTCTGCAGGGCTCCATGGATCTGCTGGTCTTGAAGATACTCTCCAGAAGGCCGGGGCTGCATGGGTACGCGATCATGTCCGCGATCCAGGTGATTTCCGGCGAGGTGCTGCGCGTCGAGGAGGGGTCTCTGTATCCGGCCCTGCACCGCATGGAGGAAGCTGGATGGATCCGCGCGGAATGGGTAACCAAAGAGACCGGGCGGCGGGCTCGGCTGTATGAATTAACGGCGGCGGGCAAGAAGCAGCTGGGAGCCGAAGAGTCGCGGTGGCAAGCGGTGACTTTGGCGGTGAACCGCGTTTTGAGGGAGGCGTGATATGTCGCTCGGGTCACGGCTGGTCAATGTTCTTCGTGGCGCTCGTTTGAATCGCGAGATTGATGAGGAGCTCGAAGCGCACCTCGTGGAAGCGATTGCCGAGGGCCGTGATCCTGTCGAGGCGCGTAAGGCACTGGGCTCGGCGCTGCGGCATCGTGAGCGGAGCCGCGACGTGAGGCTGGTGTCCTGGCTCGAATCTTTGCGGGCAGACACGGTATATGGCTGGCGGCAGCTCAAGAACAACAAGGTCGCTTCGGCTGCGGCTATTCTCTCGCTGGCCTTGGCCATGGGCGCGTCGACGTCCGCGTTCCGGCTGATGGATGGGCTTCTGCTGCGGCCTTTGCCGGTAGCTGAGCCGGAACGGATTCACGTCGTGGCGTTTGAAGGGGCCGGAGCCGACGGCAAACTCATGACCTACGACAGTTCTTCGTATCCGATGTTTCTTCAGATGCGCAGTGCCGTCAAGGAGCAAGCCGAGCTGATTGCGGTTTCCTACGAGGACCGCGTCGATTTGACCTACGGGTCGGATCAGGAAATGGAGAAAGAGTACTTGCAGTATGTTTCCGGGTGGATGTTCAGCTCGTTCGGGCTTCATCCGGCTTTGGGGCGTCTGCTCTCTGAATCCGACGATCTCAAGCCGGGCGCAAATCCCTACGCGGTGATCTCTTACGACTATTGGACGCGGCGATTTGGGCAGGATCCGGAAGTGATCGGACGCAGCTTCCGCGTCGGCGATACCGGCTATCAGATTGTGGGCGTTGTGGAGAAGGGCTTCACCGGCACGGAGACGGGTACGCTCACCAGCATGTTCGTTCCCACGATGATGAAAAATCCCCGCACGCTGGCGAGTTCAAATCATTTTTGGATGCGCACGTTTGTGCAGCTCAAGCCAGGTGTCCAGGTCGCACCGGTTCAGGAAAAGCTGCGCGCTGTCTTTCGCGGCATTCAGGAAGAGCGGGCCAAGACTTTTGTGGGGATGCCCAAGCAGCGGCTCGAGCAATTTTTCAGTGAGAAACTGATTGTGGAACCCGCCGCGGCCGGCCGATCGAATTTGCAGAGGGATTACAAGCGGGCGCTGACGATTCTCGGCGCGGTGGTTGCGCTGGTGCTGCTGATGGCCTGCGCAAACGTCGCGAACTTGATGACCGCACAGGCCGCGGCGCGCGCGAGAGAGATGGCTCTGCGTGTTTCGATCGGCGCGGGAAGATGGCGCTTGGTGCAGCTCATTTTGGTTGAAAGCGCAATGCGCGCTTTTCTCGCGGGGATAGCCGGTGGCTTGTTCGCCTGGTGGGCTGCGCCATTCGTGGTCAGCAAAATCAATCCTCCGGACGATCCGGCACAGTTATTGCTTCCGGCGGACTGGAGGATTTTGGGATTCGGGCTGGCGCTGGCGCTTCTTGTGACCTTGCTCTTCGGGCTTGCGCCTGCGCTTCGCGCATCGGCGGTCAAGCCGGTCAGTGCCCTCAAAGGCGGAGAAGACCCGCACTCGCGGCGCCGCTTGATCCATGCGCTGATCGCCGCGCAGGTTACCTTCTGTTTCCTGGTGCTTTTCGTCGCGGGATTGTTTGTCGCCACGTTTGACCGCTTGTCGCATCAGCCCACGGGCTTTTCTGCGGATCGCGTGTTGAATCTGGAAACGGTCACGGTTGTGGCTCAGCCGCCGGCGTATTGGGGGCAGGTGGCGGAGCAGCTGCGCTCCGTTCCCGGCGTGGAGAGCGTCGCTATCGTTGGATGGCCGCTGATGAGCGGGGAAAGTTGGGTGAACTTTATTTCCATCCACGGTGCGCCTGCCAACGAAGTTTTTTCTGATTTTCTGAGCGTTTCGCCGGGTTGGATCGAGACCATGAAAATTCCGCTTGTGGATGGCCGAGATTTTCGCCGAGAGGAGACCTATCCGCCCGCTGCGATCGTCAACCAGGCGTTTGCGAACCAGTTTTTCGACGGAGCGGATCCCGTCGGGAAGACCATTGAAACAGTCGACGGCGCCTCTCTGACGCGTGTTGGATTTCAGATCGTGGGTTTCGTTCAGGACGCTCGTTCGCGCGACAACATGCGGCTGCCGATTCGGCCCACGGTGTACGTTCCGTTTCGAGCAATCGATGCGTCGGGTGCCTTGCAATCGAAGAATCGAGGAACTTTTGTTGTGCGAACTTCCACCGCCAACCCTCTAGCATTGGCGTCATTGCTGCGGCAGGAAGTGCCTCGGGTTCGACCGGAATTTCGCGTGAACCGCATTCGAGCGCAAGTAGAAATCAATCTCGCTCACGCCTTGCGGGAACGGTTGCTGGCGACCCTGGCGTTGTTTTTCGCAATTGTGGCGCTATTGCTCGCAGGCGTGGGCTTGTATGGCGTGCTGCATTATTCCGTGCTCCAGCGGCGGAGAGAAATTGGCATTCGCATGGCGGTTGGCGCGCAGGCAGGTAGCGTGGTGCGACTGGTGTCCGTGGAAGTTTTCACCATGGTCTTGCTTGGAGCGGTGGCCGGACTGGCGCTCGGGATGGTGTCGGTGCGTTACATCGAGGCACTGTTTTTCCAAGTCCAGGCAACGGACTTGACGATGTTGGCGTTTCCGTCGCTGTCGATTCTGGGCGTGGCACTGCTGGCTGCGCTGCGTCCGGTGATGCACGCGGTGCGAATCGATCCGGCATCGATGTTGCGTGCCGAGTAGGCGTTTTTTTTTGTTGTCGAACCGAGTTTCTAGGAGGCTGGCCATGTCGCTCTGGTCGCGGGTCGGGAATGCGCTTCGTGGTGATCGTTTGAATCGCGAGATTGACGAAGAGCTCGAAGCGCACCTGGAAGAAGCGATTGCGCATGGGCGCGATCCCATCGAGGCGCGCAGGGCGTTTGGCTCGGCGCTGCGGCACCGTGAAAACAGCCGCGATGTTCGGCTGGTGGCGTGGCTTGAATCTTTACGCGCGGACGCGGTATTTGGTTGGCGGCAGCTCAAGAAAACGAAAATCACCTCCGCCGCTGCAATTTTTTCGCTGGCTTTAGCGATCGGCGCTTGCACCTGCGCGTTTCGGTTGATTGATGCGCTGCTGCTGCGGCCTTTGCCGGTGGCGAATCCCGAGCGGCTTTACGATTTGTCCCGGCAGGGTATGGGACCGGAGGGCAAGCCCCAGACATTTGATGGCTGGGCATATCCGGATTTTCAATTGATGCGAGCCGCGGTAGCGGATCAAGCCGAGTTGTTCGCGGTTTCCTACGCCGAACCCGTGGACTTGACTTACAGCTCGGACGAAGAGATGGAGAAAGCGTACTTGCAGTACGTTTCCGGTTGGATGTTTCCGACGCTGGGATTGCCGCCGGCTTTGGGGCGGGTGTTTACGGAAAACGACGATTTGAAGCCGGGCGGGCATCCCTATGCCGTGCTCGCTTACGACTATTGGACGCACCGGTTTGGTCAGGATCCGCATGTGATCGGGCGGACATTTCGGATGGGGAACGAGCTTTACCAGATTGCGGGTGTTGCCGAGGCGCCGTTTACCGGCACCGAGCCCGGGACCATGGTGGATATTTTTGTTCCGACGATGATGCATCCCGGGGTCACGCGCAAAGACTGGACCTGGCACAGGACTTTGGCCGTGGTGAAGCCAGGGGCGGCGTTCGAACCCATGGCCCAGAAGCTGACGGCAACTTCGCGAGCTTTCGAAGAGGAGCGAGCCAAGAGTTTCATGGGAGTGTCAAAGGAAGAGATCGACAGTTTTTTGAACCAGAGGGTTTTGCTCGAGCCGGCGGCCACGGGAGTTTCCGAACTGCAATCCGAAACGCGACGGCCGCTCGCGGTGCTCGGCGTGCTGGTGGGATTGGTGTTGCTGATCGCTTGTGCAAATGTGGCGAACCTGATGACGGCGCAAGCTTCCGCGCGAGCGCGCGAAATGGCCGTGCGCGTTTCGATCGGCGGCGGGCGATGGCGTCTAATCCAGTTGGTGCTGGTGCAGAGCGCGTGGCTCGCGCTGCTGGCGGCGGCCATCGGAGGATTGTTTGCGTGGTGGTCGGGGCCGTTGGTTGTGAGCATGATCAATCCGCCGGACAGTCCGGCGCGGCTGGTGCTTCCCGCGGATTGGCGAGTTTGGGGTTTCGGTTTGGCGGTGGCGCTTGGCGTGACTTTGCTTTTTGGGTTGGCGCCCGCGCTGCGGGCTTCCTCCGTGAACCCGGTTAGCGCGCTAAAGGGCGGAGAGGATCCGCATTCGAAACGGCGCTTGATGCATGTCCTGATCGCGGTGCAGGTGGCGTTCTGTTTTCTTGTGCTTTTCGTCGCGGGGCTTTTCGTCACGACGTTCAAACGCTTGTCCCAGGAGCCTACCGGCTTTTCCGCGAACCGGCTGCTCGTTCTCGATACCGTGGCAAAGCAGCCTCAGCTGATCGAGTTCTGGGACCAGCTGGCCGACCATCTGCGAGGAGTGCCAGGAGTCGAGATGGTCGCGCTGACGGATGCTCCCCTGCTAGGTGGCAGCAGTTGGAATAACTTTATATCGGTCAATGGCGCGCCGCCGAACGGGAATCTGGCTTACATGCGAAGTGTTTCGCCGGACTGGCTGGACACCATGAAGATCCCACTGATCGACGGCAGAGACTTCCGCCCGAGCGACGTGCAACCCGGGTCGGCGATGGTTAACGAAACTTTCGCAAAGACGTATTTCGACGGCGTCGATCCGGTGGGAAAGACGATGGACCTAAGTTTGGTCGAAGGCCTGCGCTGGCGGTACCAGATCGTGGGTTTGGTAGGAGATGTGCGGTACAAGGATTTGCGTGAGCCGATCTTGCCCCAGCTCTATGTTCCGTTTGATTCCATTGACGCGAGCGGGGCCGCGGGCAAGAGAGGCGATGGAGTTTTGCTCGTGCGCACGTCCGGATTGAATGTGCGCGCGCTGGCGGCGGTGCTGCGGCAGGTAGTGCCGCGGGCACGTCCGGAATTTCGCGTGAGCCGCATTCGCACGCAGATGGAAATCAATCAGTCGCACACGGTGCGCGAGCGCTTGCTGGCTACCCTGGCGTTGTTCTTCGCGATTGTGGCGCTGTTGCTGGCGGGCGTGGGCCTCTATGGCGTGCTGCATTACTCCGTGTTGCAGCGGCGGCGCGAAATCGGCATCCGAATCTCGCTGGGCGCGCAGGCCGGGGGCATCGCGCGATTGGTGACGATGGATGTGTTTGCGATGGTGCTTTTGGGCGCAGTCGCGGGCGTGGGCCTGGGCATGTTGTCGGTGCGATATGTTGAGTCGCTGTTCTACCAGGTGAAGGCCACCGACTTGCAAATGCTGGCGCTTCCTTCTCTGGCAATTCTTCTGGGAGCGTTCTTAGCGGCGCTGCGGCCGGTGATACAAGCGATTCGAATCGAGCCCGTCTCGATGCTGCGCGCGGAGTAGAGGTGCGGAGCTGCTTCGCGGGGCGCAAAAACTTGACCCTATACCTGGGTATAGGGTTCAGAATAATGGCATGCGCATTGGGGAGTTATCGGCGAAAGCCGGCGTGAATGTTCAGACCATCCGGTTTTACGAGCGGGAGAAGCTGCTGCGAAAACCGCTGAGGACGGCGTCTGGGTACCGCACGTTCGAAGAGGCCGACCTCGAGCGAGTGTGGTTTATCAAGGACTCGCAACAGTTGGGCTTTTCGCTGAAGGAGATCAAGGAACTTTTGCAGATTCATGAATCCGCAAAAACGTTTGCGGGCCCTCCGCAGACGAAGTCGAAGGAATGGGAAAAGGCCTTTCGAATCGCCAGGGAACGGCTGGAGTTGATCAACCAGAAGATCGCATTCCTTACACTTTTGAAGAGGCCGCTTGCGGCTGTTCTTGAGCAACCTGGTAGGGAGAAGGCCATGGTATGCCCTGCTTCGCTGATCGTACGGCCGGGCGGGAAGCCGGCCGAGGAACACCTCCGGAGTAACAGCCCTGGGGCTTCTCATCCCCGTAAAAAATCCGCTTGACTCTATACCTCGGTACAGACTCGACACTCCAAGAAAGAACCTAGCTGAGACTGGAAAACACGCAGTTCAGAACACTTCTCAGCTGAGTTCCGAGCTTACTCGAACGAATTGATCGAAGGGAGAAAACAGGAATGATGCGAAGAATTGCTGTCCTTTTTTTCGCGGTGGCCTTTGCCACGGCGGCTGCGAATCCGCCGGATCTTTCCGGCACGTGGGTATTCAATGCCGGGAAAAGCAAGAATATCGGGATGATGGCCAGCGCTGAATACACTTCAACGATAACGCAAACGGAGAAAGTGCTGACGGTAAGCGATACCACCGTTTTCAGCGGACAAAGGCAAACCCACGAGACGCGCTACGACCTGACGGGCGCGACCGTTCCGAACGATTCGCCGATGGGGGATAAGAGCCAGACGAGCAGCCACTGGTCGGGGAATAAATTGGTGACCAGCTGGGAGTCGGATGGCGCGGTTGCGGGGACGAAAGTGGTTCGGACGGAGACGCGGCATTTGTCCGATGACGGAAAGACTCTGTTTCTGGAATCGGCGCGGGCTGGCAAGGAGCCCATGGTCATGGTGTTCGATCGGAAGTGATGGACGTGCACGAGGCCCTACCTTTAGAGGGAAGGGTGCGCGGCCGCGAGGCTGGCCGAGCGGGGAGACGGGTGTGGCTGGGGCTGATCATCTTGCTCGTGCTGGTCGGAGGCACGGTGGCGGCCTACTGGTTCCAAAGGCAGCCGCGCGAGGCAGGGAACCGCGCGGATGCTTCCAGGATTTCTCCTGAAATAAGGGAGATCGATTCGACCGTCACAACCAGCGGAACTGTACGGCTGAAGACCGGCGCGGAAGTGCGCGTCGGTTCCCAAGTGTCGGGGATTGTGCGGAAGTTGAACGTGACCGTCGGCTCTCATATTCAGAAAGGCGACATCATTGCGGAAATTGATCCGCTTCCGTTAGAGGCGCGCGTGGAGCAGGCGCGCACGCAAGCGGCCATGGACGAAGTGGGCGTCGGGAAAGCAGAGCGGGACTTGAAGCGCGGGCAGCAGTTGTTCGCGGAGGGAGTTTTGCCAGCGCAACAGAAAGAGGATCTGGAATGGCAGTTGAAAAGTGCCCAGGCCAAGCTGGAGAAATCGAAGAGCGATCTGGCCGCGGTGGAAATTGATCTGTCGTATGCCGTAATTCGCGCGCCTATTTCGGGAACGGTGGCGTCGGTCTCTACACAAGAAGGGGAAACCGTAGCGGCGTCGTTCGCAGCGCCGACCTTCGTCACGATCATTGAGGATAACGCGCTGGAACTTGTAGCCATGGTGGACGAGACGGACATCGCCAGCGTGCAGCCGGGCGACACCGTGAACTTTACCGTGGAGGCCTATCCGTCGCGAGAAATGCCGGCGATCGTGAAGCGCATCGACCCGGTGGCCACGATCATTTCGGGCGTGGTGAATTATCCGGTGACGGCGACGATAGAAAGGGATGGACGGCTGCTTAAACCCGATATGACGGCAAATATCACCATTAAGACGGCAGAGCGCAAAGCCTTGGTTGTGCCGAACGGCGCAATTCTGCGCGACGGAGAGGAGCGCTGCGTTTTTCTGATTCGAGATGGACGGCAGGAGAAGAGGACGGTGACGATTGGAACGCGCGATGCAGCATTCACCGAGATTAAGAAGGGATTGAGCGCGAGCGACGTGGTGTTGGTCAATCGCGCGGCGGATTCAGAGAGAAAGGGCGACCAACCATGATTGAAGTGAAGCATCTTGCGAAAACCTACCGGCGAGGCGATGGGACCCCGGTTGAGGCATTGAAAGACATTTCGTTTCTTATCGAGCCAGGGGAGTTTGTGACCATTCGCGGGCCTTCGGGTTCGGGAAAGTCTTCGCTGCTGAATATCGTTGGGTGTCTGGACCAGCCGACTTCCGGGACGTACCGGCTGAAAGGAGAGGAGTTGTCGGGGTATTCCGACAGGCAGCTTTCCCGGGTGCGCGCGTGGAAAATTGGGTTTGTGTTTCAGTCGTTCCATTTGATGCCGCGGACAACGGCCCTGGAAAACGTGGAAATTCCGATGATTTACGGGCCGGGACGCGTCGATCGGAAGAGAGCGATTGCGGCGCTGGAGCGCGTGGGGCTGGGGAAACGCGCGCTGCACTACGGGACGGAGCTTTCCGGCGGTGAACAACAGCGCGTGGCCATTGCGCGCGCGCTGATCAACGATCCTCCGCTCATTCTCGCCGATGAGCCCACGGGGAATCTGGATTCGGCGGCGGGAGCGGACGTCATGGGCATGCTGCGTTCTCTGCATCAAGAAGGGCGGACCGTGGTGCTGGTGACGCACGACGACGCGGTCGCGGCGTATGCGGAACGCGAGATATTGTTCAAGGACGGAATGCTGGCGTCGGATCGAAAGATAGCCGTGCTCGCGACCGACTGATTTTGGCGGCGGCTTGGAGAATAAACAATGCGAATCAATTCAGGGATCGGAATTGCGTGGCGCAGCATGTCGCGAAACCGGCTGCGGACATTCTTTATGATGGCGGGGGTAATGATTGGGATCTGTTCGCTTACGATTCTGGATTCCGTCGGCGAGAACACCAAGCGGGAGACCATGAAGCGCTTCAAGAACATGATCGGGACATTCGACACGGTCATCATTCGCCCCGGGGCGGGGAAAACGCGAGGCATGGTGTCGCTGACGAATGTTCCTCCCACGCTGAAGTTTGAGGACGCGGCAGCCATTGCCACGGAACTTCCAGAAGTGAAACAAGTCGCTCTGCTGCAAAACGCTTTCGATATCGATGTGAAATATAAGGACAAGAACGTGAGTCCCGCCATCTTTGGCGTATCCGCGAACTGGCTCGACTTGCGCGGAGACCAAGTGGCCGCGGGTGATTTTATAAGCGGGGAGGACATGCAATCCCTTGCGCGAGTGGCCATTCTCGGCCGAGACGTGCTCTCCGTTCTATTTCCGGAAGGAGACGCCATCGGGAAGGCCATTCGCATCGGCGATGTTCCGTTTGAGGTGAAAGGAGTGCTGGCGTCCCGAGGCGCGGGGCCGGGCGGAGGAAGTCTCGATAACTTGATCCTCGTTCCGGTGACCACGGCGTCGAAGCGACTGTTCAACCGCGATTTTCTGACGATGCTGATCGTCGAACTTCGAGATCCGGAAAAAAGCGATGCGGCGGTGGCCAGAATTAGGGCGCTGCTGCGGCAGCGGCACCACATCGCGGCGTCGGCGCTCGACGATTTCACTCTTACGAGTCCCCAGGCGGTGATGGCCCAAGTGACCGAGATGGGTTCCACGCTCTCGACCATTCTAAAAGGGATTGCCACGATCGCGATGTTTATCGGCGGAGCGGTGATCATGAGCTTGATGCTGATCAGCGTGTCCGACAGGAGGAAAGAGATTGGGCTGCGGCGGTCTGTCGGTGCGAGCCGGCGGGACATCTTGCTGCAATTCATTTTGGAGGCGTCGTTGGTGTCGAGTTTTGGAGGGCTTATCGGAATTGTGCTCGGCTTGGGCGGGACGAATTTGGTCGCGGGCCTCGAGCACTTGCCGCCGATCTTTGCGTTCCAGGCTTTGGAATCTACGGCCGGGCTTTCCGTGGGACTTGGTTTGGTGTTCGGCATCTATCCGGCGTGGAGAGCGGCGCAAGTAGATCCCGTCGAAGCCTTGCGGACCTGACGCCGGTTGCTCGAGGCTCTCGGAAAATTCATGGGCATCGGCAAGACACTTTTCTTGATGGCGGGATCGCTGAGGTTGATCTGGCGATTCCGGTTGCGTTCCGGGCTCATACTTTTGAGCGCCTCGCTGGGAGTCGGCGGAGTTATTTCTGCGATCAACTACGCGGCGGAAGGGCGGTTGAAAGTTCTGAAGCGCATACAACGGTTAGGGACAAATGTGCTCGTGGTTACTCCGCAGCTGAGCCGCGCCGTGGGCGGGCGCCGGAAGACGGGAACGCTCGTGACGACGCTCGTCGCAGCGGATTATGCCGAGATATTGCGGGAGATTCCCGAGATCGAGAAATCCTCCGCGACGGTAACCACCTCTTTTCTGGTCAAGGCGGGAGATCTTTCAAAGAGCAATTGCCTGGTGCTGGGAACCGAACCCGCCTTCGCGCGCATCCGGCACTGGCAAACCACCGAGGGCGAGTTCTACGGGATGGCGGAAATGAGGCGGTCGGCGCGCGTGGCGGTCCTGGGTTCTGCGGTGAGGCGCGACCTCTTCGGAAGCGAGTCGCCGATTGGCAAGCGGCTGTTCATAAACCGAGTGCCGTTCGAAGTGATGGGTGTTCTCGAGGAGCGAGGCCAGGGACTGGACGCGGCCAACGAAGACAATCAGGTTTATGTTCCGTTGAGCACAGCCATGCGCCGCCTGGCAAACGTCGATTATTTCAGCGCGATTCTTTTCGCGGTGACAAGATGGGACGGCATGGACGAAACGACGGAAGCGATCCATCGGGTCCTCAGCAAGAGGCATCGCACTCCGGGCCATTTGCCTGAGGACTTTCAGGTGCAAAACCAGAAAGCGCTGATCGATACCGAGATGGCGTCCTCCTATCGCCTGACATTTCTTGTGCGCTGGGTGGGGTTGAGCGGACTGGTGGTATCGGGTCTAGGCATCCTCGCAATCTGCTGGATTGCCGTCGGGGAAAGAGTCGTCGAAATAGGAATCCGCAGGGCGCTCGGAGCGACGAAATCGGACATCTTCCTGCAATTTTTGTTTGAGGCCGTGGTGATCAGCGTCCTGGGATGTTTCGCCGGGCTGATGGCCGGCTGGCGAGGTACGGAAAGCATCGCCGAGCGAGCCGACCTGCCGTTTTTCTTTGATTGGACAACTGCGGCACTCGTTGCGGGATTTGCGATATTGATGAATCTGGTCTTCGCGCTGATCCCCTCCCGAAGGGCGGCGCTCCTGGATCCCATACGCGCGCTCAAGTCGGAGTGATTTCTTTCCCGAGCCTCTGCCGGAGATCATGGCCGAGGTTTTGAGGAAGGTTGCGGGGAAGGCGAACTTTTGCTCCGGGGGGTCGCGATGCGCAATTCTGACTATTTCCAGCGGATGGGCCTCGGGCAGCCTTGCAAAAGAGCAACCAGACGCGAACCGGTTCGCGACACGGGATATTTTGATGGTGCCCGAGAGAGGACTCGAACCTCCACGACCTTGCGATCACTAGCTCCTGAAGCTAGCGCGTCTGCCAGTTCCGCCACTCGGGCACGAGTGCTGTGGGTGAAACCCCAGCCAAGCCGGGGTTACAGATCCAACGAGGCTTTTTCATTGTGCCCGCCACTTCCCGCTTTGTCAACGAAAGGACCGTGAGTTCGGTGAGGTTCCGTTAGGCTTAGCCCAAACTTGGAAGGGGAGGGAATGGAGCGGCCAAGTGACTCGGTGACTCCGGGCTGCCGCTCGTCGAAACCCAACTAAACACAGGGTTTCGATCCCCAAGCCACCACTTTTTCACTCCACAAATAGGGTACGCGGAAGGCCCTTACTCTATCCATTGGACTTATGGCAAGCAGTTGAAATTCAAATGGTTAGTGCTATACTCCCCCCTCAGAACGCGGTCTCACACCTTCCGGGCATTTCGAGCAGAGACCGCTACGGTTCCCGGGGGAGGTCACCATGGAAACCCTAACGACAGGGCCCATCCTTTACGTTCTGATTGCCTGGGGGATTGTTACCGCTGTATTCATGTTGTTGTTGATTCGGCGGAGCCTTCTTGCCAGCCATGAAGATGATCAAATCTTTCTCGATGCCGCGCAGGAACACATGGCGCGAGAACAGAGGGAGATCGTCGCGAAGATAGATGCACTCTCGCGGCCGCTTATGACCAGCGGCATCGCTTCAGGAGCGCTCCTTCTGGTTCTTGCCGGTTTGTGGCTGTACAACGGGCTAAGAAACATCTGACCCGTTCGAGAGAACCGGCGCGGCGGCCTGATTCTTAGTACGCCGATGAATTATTTGGCTGAGGCTGAGCGATTTGGGGTGTGTTCGCGGGCGGGATGGGTTGAGCGGTTGGCGCCAGCGAAGTGTGGTTGTGCACGATCACCCAGTGGTCATTTCTTTTTTCTACGATCAGAGTGGTTTGCCCGCGAGCTGCGGAAGGCTGTCCATCCACCACGGCTGAAAAATCCCATTGGTAGCAGGCCCACCCGAAATTACCGCTCAGCTTGATATAGGTGTTGGACCGGTCCATGCGCACTTGTTGCATGCGGGCGTGCTGTTGCTGGAAGACGGCGAGAAAGTTCGTCCAGGTGAAAACCGGCGGCGCCCACATGCCGTTGACGATCGAGACGTCGTCGGCATAGTCCTTGCGCAGCTTTTCGATGTCGCCGAGCTGCCAGGCTCCCAGCATTTCCGAAATCAAGTAGTCGATCTGCTGTTCATCGCCCATGAGAGTGACAGGCTTGTTGTCCGTAGACGGCTGTTCGTTTTTCTTTTTCTTCTGCGCCCCAGCCGGGGCGGCGCACGCGAGGAAAAGAGCGGCCCCCAGAAAGAGCCAGACGGCCGTGCGTGCCGTCCGGGCGGCAACCTGCGTGGAGAGATAATTCTTCATGCGTCTTCGACCCCTGGTGAAAGAGGATAGCACGGTGGTTTGCGCGCGGCGGCGGTGTGTCCAGTTGATTTCAATAAGGGTGGTGCGGCTTCGCTGGAACACCGCAGGCGCTGCGGTTGCCCCCAGCTCAGTTTGCTTGTGTGGCGCTTATTAGGTTTACGAACAGCCGGTATGCGCCGGAGACACCGTCGGGAATCTGACGGAAGAAAGCGATGCCGGTATAAATGTACAGGCCCTTGCCATAGGGCGTGTAGACGATCGCGCCGTTGAGGTCAGGCTCGCCGGGATCGTGCATGGCCAGGACAGCTGTGTATTTTGGATCAAACTGAGTCCAGTAGTAGAGGCCGCGCTCTTGCACCCAGCCTTTGAAGTCGTCCAGCGTGATTTTGTTCGGACGATTCAGCAGCGGGTCGTCGGGCTTGAGGAATTTGACAGGCGAATCCTCGTCGGTGATGCGCGGCAGCGGTCCGCCTTGCGCCGTCACGATTTTTGCGGGATAAGGAGCATACTGCTCCTTGTTCCACGCGAAGTCCCGGTTGTATTGCACGACGAGTGTGCCGCCCTTCGAGGCGTAGTCGAGCAGCCGCTGGTTGGCGCCGGGAAGCTCCGGGCGAAGCTCGTAGGCTCGAACGCCGACCACAATGGCATTGAATTTAGAGAGATCGCCGAAGGCCAGCGCCTGGGCATCCAATGTTTCGACCTGGATGCCGAGCAATTCGAGCGCCTGCGGGATTGGTTCGCGCTCCGCGGTGATGTAGCCGACGCGCAGATTCTCCGGAATGGTAATGGCCAGGGCGTATACCAGGCATTCGGCCGGCTCGCTCCAGAGTTGCGTCGGCAAAGTGGGCAGCGGCTCGAGTGAAGTTGAGAATCTTTCGTCACCGCGTTTCGCGTAAGCAGTGATCGGGTAATTTCCGGGTGCCAAACTGTTTGGTGCCGTTACCGTCAGTTTCGCATAGCGGTCACCCGTGCCATCGAAAGAAATTTCCTCGGGAGCGCTGGCCGAGAATCCCCCCGGCAAGTCCAGTCCGACGGTGAGCTTGGCCGCCTGCGTCGCATAGGAATGCACGCGCAGCAACACATCGAACGGCTTCTCGCGTTTTCCAAGGAGGGCAATGGCCTGCCTGGGGTCCACCGCAAGTGTGTATGCCGGAACAATGCGCAGAGGCACACGGTCCAGTCGCGTGGAATTTGCCTCAATGTGCGTCACCGGAACTTCGACGCTGGATTTGTAGCCGTCGATGGTCACTTCTTGCTCCGCGAATAGAAGCGGCGGCGGTTCGGGCAGAACCTTGTCCCACGCGGTCAGGGGAGGTGCAGGCCGGGTCACGGCCACCGTGAATTGAAAACCTTTCTCCGCATCCCCTTCGCGCTTGGTCTCCTTGAATCCGTCGGTAAGGCTTAACTTCAGGCTGCCGAGATCGCATCCGTCCTCTCGACGGCAATGCGCTTCCGCGCGCAGTCCAAAGGATTCCCCCACGACTAGCGTGCTGCGGTCTGCCTCGGCCTTGACTTCAAGTCCCGCGACTAGCGCGAGGGCGCGTTCGAGGCGCTCCTTCGTTTCCCGGAGATCGAGCGCTTGGTCACGTGTGTAACCCAAGAGCGAGTCCCGAAAGTCGGCCGGAGTGATCCCGCTAAGAAGGTTCCCGGCCTCGGCCAATTGCCGCATGGCATTTTTCCAGTCCAGAGAGAGCGCAGCCGTCCGTGCCGCGGCCATCTTCTTGTCCACATCGGCCAATGCCAGCACTTTGCAGTCGCCCTTCGGGGCCCCACCACACATGGCGCGAGCGACGGTGGCAGACCACTGCTCCAGATTCACGGCGAGGCTGGCAGCGTCAAACTTGCCCCCAGTTTCCGGAATGAGAACCAGCGGCCGCCGCAGAAAGGGCGAACCGAGAAAACCAGTAATGCCTTGTGAGCGGTGGTTGGCGAAAGCATCCAGCCCGATTTCCCGCCAGCTTTTGCCCCAAAGCGGCGATAGTTCATCCACGGGAAGCGAAGCGCCGGTGGGACCGGCGCTTGCTCCGCCACGTTCCGTATCGAGGAGTTCGACGGGGTTCGAGGAGCCGCCCCAGGGATGCAGGCCTTCGCGAATTAGCTCGGGAAATGCTTTGGGATCGGCGGCCAACTCCACGGCGCGCGGGGTCCACAACCCCGATGTCTGATGATGCCCATGGCCGCCATGCACGCCGCCCCAGCCGTTGATTACGATGTTGGGGCGATAAGTGCGGACCACGCGCACCATTTCTCCCAGGACTGCGTCGCCCCACACTCTTTCCGTTTCCTCGGGGGTTTTCGAGAAGCCAAAATCCGGCGCGCTTCCAAAAAAGAGTTTAATGCCGTAGCCGCGCGTTGCGGCGAGAAGCTCTTGCGTGCGGATTAATCCAAGTTGCGGCGCTTGCTCCGGGCCGAGGTCATTTTGTCCACCTTCGCCGCGAGTGAGAGTGAGAAGCGCGACGTCCGCGTGCAGGCCGCGTGCGAGATAGGTGAGCAAAGTCGCGGATTCGTCGTCGGGATGCGCGGTGATGTAGAGGATCCGCGTGGTGACGCGGGCGCTGTCGATGGCCTCAATGGTTTCCGGGAGCCCGGGGCCGGTTCCCGGAGCGGGAGGAAATTGCGGGGCTGCCAGTTGTGCCGCAAGCGATGCGAGCGCGATACCAAAGATAAGTGATCCGAGCGACCTCTGGAATAGACGATTCACGCAGCCTCCGGTTCATTCACTTTTCAGAACAACCTCTTTTGCAAACGGCCATTGTCGCATTTTACGGGACCAGATAAGAAATGCGAGCGCACCCAGCGCGATCTCCGCCAATCCCCATTTTCTTGCCGTACCGGTTTGCCAGAAGAGCCAAGCCCACCCGAATATGGTCAGCACCGCGGGCAACGGATAAAGCCACATCTTGAACGGCAATCGCGCTGATCCCCAACGCCGCCGCAGCAATATCACTCCCACCGCCTGACCGATGAACTGAACGAGCAGGCGCATCGCCAGAATGCCGGCGATGGCGGTCTCCAGCTTCAAAGTTACACTGAAAAGGAAAGCGAGCCCGCCAAGGACCAGCAGCGATATGTGCGGAAAGTGTTTACTGGGATGCAGGCGTCCGAAGATTGGGAAGAAATTTCCGTCCACCGCAGCGGAATACGGCACGCGCGAATATCCCAGCAAAACCGAGAACACCGAGGCCAGCGCCACCCACAGGACCATCCAGGTGGCCGCTTGCGCCGCGTGCGCACCGTATAACCTCTCGACGAACGTGCTCACAATAAATTTCGAGTTCTGCGCTTCCCGCCAGGGCACCACTCCCAGAATGCTGATTTGCATGGCCAGGTACAGCACCGTGATGCCGAGAATAGAGAGAAAAATGCCGCGCGGAATATTGCGTTCGGGATCGCGAATCTCTCCACCCAGGTGGCAGATGTTGTAGTAACCCCAATAACTGTAAATCGTGTTTACCATGGCCGCACCCAGGCCTGCAAACCACACCCAGGAAAGTGAAAACGCTCCAGGAGGAAAATCGAACGCCATCTTCCGATTGAAATGGCTTGCTCCTCCCCATATCAGCCAGAGTAGAGTACCGACCACGCCAATCCACAGCAGAACAGAAATTTTCCCGATGGTAGTAATGCGCCGGTAGAGCAGAACCACGAGGAAAACAACTAGTCCGCCGGAAACCGTCTTGGCTTCGAGCGTCGAAAGCGGATGCAAGTATCCGGCATACCGAGCGAATCCTATCGAGGCGGATGCGATCGAAAGCGGCGCCTGAACGAATGTCTGCCAGACAAACAAGAACGACATTAAACGACCCCAGCGTCCCGGCCCGTACGCTTCGCGCAGAAAAACGTAGGTTCCTCCGGCGCGTGGCATGGCCGCCCCAAGCTCAGACCATACAAACGCATCGAGCGTTGCCAGTACAGCTCCCCCCACCCAGGCGATCAGCGCCTGCGGCCCGCCCATCGCTTTGATCACTAGCGACGTGACGACAAACGGACCGATGCCTACAATCTCGATCATGTTGAGCGCGACGGCCTCTTTCAGGCCCAGGCCGCGTTCCAACCCCGAGGGGTGCTCCGGCGGAATGCCCTCGGTTTCCTCGGGAGCAGCGTTGTCGGGCGTGGTCAGCACGCCGCCGAGAATAGCAAATGCGCCGCGCTACAGCTAACGTGCAATTTTAGAAGCTGTTCCACGTTTTTCATGGGGCGTCCATGCCATTTCAGTTTGCAACCATCGTCGAACGGCATAAACTCGTCGGCCTAGAGCCCGCCCGCGCGTCTATGTCTTGTCGGGCTCTTCGAGACATTGGTCGGGTGCTGGCATGGATCTTATCCGTACCTTACGACGGGGCGCGACACTTCTCTCGGCCATGGTCTGTGCCCTGGCCTTGCCCGCATCCTTTTTCGGAGCCGAGGCGCACGCGGAAAAGCTGGCCTTGCCTCCCGGAACATCTGCCGCGCTCGAGAAGATCTATTCTTTCGATACGGATGGAGCGATCGCGGATGCGCAGCGCCTCGAGAAAGAACAGCCGGACCACCCGCTGGGGTACTTGCTCGAAGCGGAATCGCTGTGGTGGAAAATTTTCTGTACGTCGGCGGAATTCAAGTACGGCCTGACCGATGCCCGCCACCGGCCCAAACTTGCCGCGGACCAGCACTACCTGGAGCTGGCTGCCAAGGCTTCGTCGCTGGCCCTAACGCAGCTCAAAAGTCACGAAACCGCGGAAATGCAGTTTTATGCAGGCCTGGGGGATGCGTTTGCCGCACGGTTTTTCGGACTTCGCTCTGAGAATCGCGCCGGCGCCCGAGCCGGAGTCCGCGCGCGGGAGCATTTTCTGCGCGCTTTGAAACTGGATCCGGAACTCGCGGATGCCGAGTTTGGACTTGGCCTCTACAATTATTATGCGGACACGCTAAGTGCCCTGACGAAGCTACTCAGCTTCTTTATGGGCATTCCCGGCGGTAACAAGCAAGAGGGCATCCGTCAGCTGGAGCAGGACATTGCCCAAGGCGTCCTCACCCCGGCCGCCGCGCGGTTTTATCTAGCGCTCAACCTGCACCGTTACGACCAGCTGTATGAAAAAGCGCTGGGCGTTATCGGTCCATTGGTCGAACAATATCCCTCCAATCCTCTGTTTCAGCTGGCCCGCGGTGATCTGTACGCCAAACTAGGCCGCAAAGAACGGGCCGTGGCCTGCTATCGGGCGGCCGCCTCCCTCGCAGTGCAGGACGCCGAGTGCCGCGCGCGTATCCAAGAGCTTGTGCGCGCCTCGCTGGCCGCCCAAGGACTGGCCAGTCATTCCGCGACACACTGAAAATGGGAGGGTTGCCCGGCCCTCGTGCTCCTGTCCAGGCAAGAATGGCGAAGGATTGCGCCTTGACCCTTCTTCAAGGACAATGGTAATCATGTTGGGTTGACCGGCTTCGGAACGAAGCGACAGGGCATGCGGCGGTAGAAGAGCGCCGCAAGAGCCGGACAAGGATTGCGTAATCCCGGCCAGGCTGGGGTCAACGCGCCGCGCGAATTGCGCATCTCACCCGAAAAGCACACTGGCACCGGGGGTTCCCCGCCGTTTGACCAGTCCGGTTGAACCCGATCGAGTCGGGCAACCAGTGACGACGAAGGAGTCTCGATGATGCGGTCTTGGACAGCTCTAGCTGTCGCGTCTGCGGCGATTTTCGCTGCAACAGGTTGCAACGATTACGGCAACACCTTTCAAGGCAACACCGGCATATTTCTGCAGTTTATTTCGCCTGCCAACGTGACCGCCGGCGGACCTGATCTGACCATCACGTTGACGGCTGGGAATGGCAGCGCCTTTGTGGTGCAAACCACCGTGACCTGGGACCAGAAGAATATCAAAACATGCGTCGTGACCACTACCGCGGCGAACATATGCGCCCCGCCGAATGATACGGGAAGCGTCGTTTCAGTGACCGCGGTGGTCCCTGCCGCGCTGACTGCCAAGAGCGGCACGCACTTCATCCAGACCGTGCAACCTCATTCGGGTGCTGGTACCAACGGCCTTTCCAATCCTGTGGCTTTTGAAGTTTTTCCTCCTCCTAATCCCGTTCCTATCGTCTCGAGCGTCAGTCCCAACACGGCCACGGCAGGCAGTGCGGCCGCGACCTTGACCATTACGGGTACAAAATTTCTCCTGACCTCGGACCCTTCGGGCGGCTCCCAGGTACTCTGGAACGCCACGACGCAAACGAATCTTTCGGTAACGAACATCACTGCCACACAAATCCAAGCGACCGTGCCCGCAGCACAGCTCGCCAGCGCCGGCACTGCCACGGTAACCGTCTACAATCCACCAGTGCCACCGCTTCCCTCCCCGCCTTGCGCGGTTAACTGCAGCGGTTTTGGAGGCGGCGGCGCAAGCAACGGATCGACGTTTACCATCACCGCAGCGGGAGGAAATGCTGCGAGTGCAAGCAACGCCATGGTCGAGGAAGAAACGCCTGCCGTCAGCTTGGATGGCCGCTATGTGGCTTACACCGCTGCACAGAACGGTCACTCACAGGTTTTCGCCCGCGATACTTGTCAAGGCGCGGACCCGGCCTGCCAGCCGCGCACCCTTCTGGTTTCCTCCGCGCTGGATGGCAGCGCCGCGAGTGACGAGAGCCACGCGCCTTCCATGAGTTCCGATGGCCGCTATGTAGCGTTTAGCTCGGCGGCGACAAATCTGGTCGCAGAGTCGACGGCAGGCCGCCAAGTGTATGTTCGCGATACATGTTTTGGAGTAAGCGCCGCATGCACGGCTTCGACTCAACTTATCTCCACTGACCCCGACGGGGCTCTGGTGGGAACGGAAGCCATCTTGCCATCCGTCAGCGCCTCAGGCCGGTTCGTCGCTTTCCTGGCCGTCACGGCGACCTATTCTTCAGCCGCGTCCGTGGACAAGTCCGGCGCGAGCGCTTCCAACAACGCCTTCCGCCAGGTTTTCGTTCGGGATACTTGTCTTGGCACGGCGAGTTGCATGCCCAGGACGACGCGCATCTCTCTCGAACCCGGCAACGGCCCAGGAACGGGGACAAGCAAGCCGGCGGGTCCAGCGATCAGCGGCAGCGCCAATCACGTTGCTCTTGCCGGTGGCAGCACGGCAACGCTGTTTACGCACTCCGTGGCGGTTGACGACGGCGTTTTTCTGGCCCTCACCAAGAACCAGCGATAAGGCCTGAACACCTCAGAGCAAAAAGAAACAGGAGGCGGCAGACTGTCGTTCGAGCGCAGGGCGTTCCCGCTATGGCGTGGCGGTCGGTTGTGAAGGAGCAGGCTATGGCGCCGCAGGTGATTCTGTCGAGGTGGGCGAGGATTTACTAAACCGAATGAGAGAAATTCTTGTGCCGCCGGAATCGACCGAAAGCGCCACGATACGAACCATCTGTCCGCGCTCGGCTACAAACGCGATATCGTTATCGGAAACCCGCACTTCGCTGAAAATCGCCGGCACGGGCTTCTCGCCCGCGTCTCGGCGCGTAAACTCCGAACTCAAATGTTTGCTGTACCACTCATCCACAAAATCCCGCGTCTCGTTCGTGTGATAGGTGGCAGTCTCGATCCCGCTTTGCGCTTGTTTGACGGCGGCGACCGCCGCCGCTTCGTCCGGCACGATCAGCGAAGACCGCGGATAGACCGGCAAGCCCGGACCAACTTCTGTTTCTTTTTGCAGCCGGAAGCTGCCCCCGGGAGTGCGCACCGTATCTTTGGCGCTAGCTGCCGAAAGCCCCATCGAGCCAACCACCCGGCTCGCGACGAACAAGCCACTGGCCAGCAGGATGCCCAGGCCTGTAAACAGACCAATCATCATCCACATGAGCGACTTGGAGGAAGACGAATTGCCGGATGAACCTTCTGCCATAACCGGTTTCTCCCACATGGGCACCATTCGCCCAGCTTCAAGTCTGGCAGATGTGCCGCCCTTGGCAGCAGGAATGCCGTCCAGATGTGCTCTAAGCGTTCCTGTTCCTAGGTTCAGGCCATATTTTCAGCGGCAAGGTAAGAGTTGCATCGATGTTCTGTCTCGGAATAGCTCTGATCTGAATGTTTTCTACGGCATGTAAGAGGCAGGAGCGGGGCTTGCCCGCCCTGTGGTGCCGTTGCCGGGCCCGCCCTCCTGGGCTAGTTGAAGCGCACCTTGATATCCGGCCGCTTATCAAGGTGCACGGAATCCACAAACCGCACCTGCCGGTCATCCAAGGTAAGAATCATCGAAGAAGTTCGCACGCCTTCGCCAAAAAACCGCACACCCTTCAAAAGGTTCCCGTCCGTCACACCGGTACACGCAAAAATCATTTTCTTCCCCGGCGCCAAATCTTCCGTGTCGTAAATTCTCTTGGGATCTTTCACACCCATTTTTTCAAGCCGTATCTGATCTTCCGGTTTGCCAATCATCAGCCGCGCCAGGATCTGCCCGTTCAAGCAGCGCAGCGCGGCGGCCGTCAGCACCCCTTCCGGCGCGCCCCCGATACCCATCACCGCGTGCACTCCCGTCCCGACCACCGCTGCCGAGATTCCCGCTGACAAATCGCCGTCCCCGATCAGCCGTATCCGCGCCCCGGCTCTGCGAATCTCTTCGATCAGCTTTTCGTGTCGCGGCCGGTCGAGCACGATAACCACAAGGTCTTCCACATCGCGGTCCAGCCGCTTGGCGATAGATTTCAAGTTATCCGTAACCGGAGCGTCCAGATCGACCGCGCCCTTGCACGACGGTCCGACAACAATCTTTTCCATGTACAAATCCGGCGCGTGCAGCAGCCCGCCCCGCTCGCTCGCGGCTAGCACCGCGATCGAATTACCAGCGCCCGTCGCGCAAAGGTTCGTCCCTTCCAGCGGATCGACGGCGATATCCACTTCCGGAAAAAGCGCTTTAGGCGCGTGCGTCGCCAAACCCACTTTTTCGCCAATGTACAACATGGGCGCTTCATCACGTTCGCCTTCGCCAATGACAATCGTGCCGTCCATCTGCACGGCATCCATGGTCTTGCGCATCGCTTCCACAGCCACTTCGTCGGCCTTGTGCCGATCGCCAAAACCCATGGTGCGCGCCGCAGCAACCGCGCCATTTTCCACCACGCGCAGAAATTCCAGGCTAAGTTGTTCTTCCATAGAGAAGCGCTCTCCTGCGAGCGCCCATGATAGGCCAAATTGGGGTTTATAGTCGTTGACCACGCAGAAAGAGTCAACAGGCGACTGCCGACGGGTTGCGGAGTGCCGCCCCTGCCCTTTTTTGTCGGCGCGCTGTCGTCCTGAGCGGAGCGAGGGATCTGCTTTTCTCTTCCCGGCGTCCAGAAAGTCCAGCCCAGTCTTCCTCAATCACTTCGACCCGGCCTCCGGCTCGAACAACAACGGAAAGAACTGCCCCGCCATCTTGTTCCCGCGAGGAATCACCGGAACACCGGCAAGCAACGGTTCATCGGCGTTGGACATCACGCCATCACGAAACACGTTGATCACCGTCGCCCGCCGCGGCCGAGGCGTATCGTTCGGGCCCGAGCCGTGCATCGTCCGCGCATGATGAAACGCGCTCTCACCCTTTTTCAGCTCAATCGCCACCGGCTCGAACTGGTCTTGCAATTCGCGCGGCAGGCTGCTGCGGATGCCGTCCATGTCCCCCGTCAGCACCGGTTTCGGCAAGTCCGGCCACTTGTGGCTTCCCGGCACGTAATTCAGGCAGCCGTTCTCGCGCGTGGAATCGTCCAGCCCGATCCAGCACGTCAGATGAGCCAGCGGCGTCGTGCGTGTCCAATACGAATAGTCCTGGTGCCACGCCACCACTCCGCCGTGCCGCGCCGGCTTCGAGAAAAGCTGGTCGTGCCAGAATCGCACCGCTCCGCCGAGCAACTGCGACGCCGGCACAAGAAACGCCGGGTTCCATAGCAGATCGTGAAACCCAGGCATGACGCGCCACGCCCCCAGCGCGTGAAACACTACCCGGTTCGGATCGGTCGACTCGTTCGAATGATATTCGTGGAAGAGCTCCCGCCCGGCATGCGCCGGATCCATCAACTGCTCCAGCTCCCCGCGCAGTGCCTCCACCTGCTCATCCGTCAGTATCCGCACGCCCTTCAAATAGCCGTTCTCGCGGAAAAACTCGACCTGCTCCTCGCTCAGCCGATAGCGCTGCCAGTCCTCCGCCGCGCACGTCCGCTGAAACTGCTTCCCCACCGGTTGATGGTATTTAGACAGGTCTTCGGCCATCGCCAATCTCACCAAGAAAAAAATCTCCTGCAACGATCCGCGTTCTGAGCAAAGCAAAGCCTTGCCGTCCCAGGAATTCTAATCGAGCCTTCTCGAAAAACCAAAGCTCCGAGCTAATCCCGCTTTGCTCCACGCACGGAAATTCCAGATTGAGTTGTTCTTCGATAAATGAACATTCCCCCGAGGGGGACGCCCCTTAGTGCGGAAAACCCTTGCGCATGGGGGCTACCCGGCTCGCCGCACTTTCCCGAGACGGTGGTGTCAGCAACGCGACTGCCTTTCCCGAAATCACCGCTGGCTCCGCGAGGCAACGCGCTCTGCGCGCCACCTACCTATAGTCCGTGGGTGCCCCGCATCATTTTGTTGAGTGGCCGTAAAAGGAGCAGGCACCGGAAATGGCGGTGCCTGCTCTCGGCAACAGACTTCACGGCAAGCTACTGTGGACAGGGCACCGCGGACTGCGGTAGCGCGGTCGTGTTCGGATAGCTGAACGCGCCGCTGATGGCATCCGAGGTTGTCCCCATTTCAAACCACTGCAACAGGGCTTCGGTCTGCGGGTGATAAAGAAAGACTTCATTCCGCTCCCTAAGATTTATGCTCACCGTGGCGTTCGGCAGTACCTCCACGGGATCGCCCGTTTCCAGGTTCCCTTGGCAAACCTTTGAAGTCGGTGGCTGGCCGGGGAACTGCCAACGGGGCACCGCTGTGTTTCCAAAGGGATCGTTGAGGGCTTCCGAAGTTTCATGCGAAAGCGCGGTAACATCCTGGAAGCCTTTAAAGAGTCCCGGGGAGATCCAGCTAGAAAAAGCGAAAATCCAACGTGGTTCAGGCGTCACGGTGGGATCGAAAATATAGGTATGGAAACCGAGCACAAGGCCGGGAGCCTTGTTCCCAAACTGGTCGATCGAAAACAAAAAGGTATTGGGCCATGCCTGCATGTTGAAGGCATCCGTCGTGTAATTGTTGGCGTTGATGTCATTCACGGCCTGGTTGAAATACAGGGCGTTGAACAACAGGTCCAGCAATTCAATGAACTCCGTGCCGTCAGGCGCCTGACCGACATAGTACGATTGGACGGTCACGATGCTTCCATCCGGCAACTGCACCTGGACGTGTCGCGGTATATCGATCGTGACGCGGTTAACGACACTCGGTTCCAGTACCGTGTGCCAGTGTTCTCCCATGGTGTTGAAGAATTCCGCGCGCTGAACCGCGTCGCCGAACTGAATGTGGTGGCCTGAGGTGTAATCTGCTTCCTCAAAGTTCGGAGAATCCGTGAAGACATCCTCGAAACTAAATGGCACGCTTGCGAAAAGGCCCGCAGGTACCGTAGGTACGTCGAGAAGATTGAGCGAAACCGTTGTGATGTTCGCCGGAATTTCCGTCGTGCCACCGAGCACAGGATCATTTCCGATCATGATGTAAGGGAAGACGCGGCCGGCAGAAGGGCCTCCTTGAGCGGCAAAGGCTCCTGCAAATGTGGGTACCGTGAGGAGGCCGGGAATATTTCCGCCCGGGCGGTGGGGAATGCCCCCGGAGTTGTTGCGGTTGTTTCCCGCCGCGCTATTTCGAGCGTTGGTGCCCGCGGCGTTCCCGCCCGCGACGCTATTGCTGGTCAGAAAGATCTCCCTGGAAGTGATTGCGTTCGGCGGGAACATCAGGGTACGTCCCGAAGCCGCAGAATTTGCTGCCGGCGTGGAGCCCAAGGCGATAGGCAAAGCCTTTGCGTAGCCTGGAGTGTCTTGGGCCGGGGTTGGTGAGGCTTCACTCTTTGCGGTCTGACCAGCCGCGTAGGTAGCAAAGCCGCCTGACAGAACCGATGCCAAAAACAGGGGCGCAAGCCGTAGGGGGTTTCGCATTAATTTTCTCCTAAAAACTTCAAAGCTAAGAAACTACCGGACAATATACTCGCTACGATATGAATGCAAGAATAACGAAGTAGCAAAACAAATAGACATCGGTCGCCCATGGCTTCCTAGATTATGTACGTGAAGATCGTTGGATGATGCAGGCGGAAAATATTGATTTCTGTATTCCTGGCGCGCCGCTAGAGAGTTTCTGTTGGAGTGTCAATGCGCGTTGCTACTTAGCTACTGCTGGTTATGCTGTCCGCAATTTCTGCGCCGCGCGCGGATTCTAGGCCTCACACCTGGCAAACGCTAGTGCTTAATCGGACGCGCGTTTTCACGAATACGTGAAGAGTGGCACGGTGCTCTGCGCGCGTTCGATTAAGCCGTTTGAACGTGGTCGCCCGGTTTGCGGCGGACGCGGGCCCTATGGA
>Ga0210394_10000347_pt1 | contig 104547 bp, 80 predicted proteins | sample IncBWC12MmetaG_FD_160121 | JGI IMG/M metagenome (GOLD analysis project Ga0210394, IMG submission 160121) | Forest soil microbial communities from Barre Woods Harvard Forest LTER site, Petersham, Massachusetts, United States - Inc-BW-C-12-M | ecosystem: Environmental > Terrestrial > Soil >...
TTCGCAAGCGTGGTTTGACTTCCGCAAAAAGCGCGACGCGTACACCGATTATTTCGAGAACTCGATAAAAGCAACAAAGGCTCACAAACTTTTCTGTCTCTCGCTGCACGAAAAATTCCCGGACTACGGCCAAGACTTGTGGGGCATCAGCGCCTCGGACTACGAGAAAGGCTATACCGCGTGGGGCGGCCCCCCGCCGCAAGGCCCGATCGACGGCAGCATCGTGCCGTGCGCCACGGGTGGCTCCCTTCCCTTTCTCTACGACGACTGCATGCGCGTGCTGCGCAACATCCGCGGCCGCTACAAAGAGAAGGCCTGGGCGCGATACGGCTTCGTCGATGCGTTTAATCCGCTTGGCGGTTGGTACGACCAGGAGGTCCTGGGAATCGACCTGGGCATCACTATGGTCATGGCCGAGAACAAGCGGACGGGACTTGTGTGGGACACCTTTATGAAGAATCCGGAAGCGGAGACCGCGATGCAAAAAGTGGGATTCCGCTCTACCTAATCCAGTTCCGTTCTCCGTTCGTGATAGAAACTCGTTCTCGAATCTCTAGTTAAAGACCCCACCTCGATTTTTCATAAGTGCGGATTGTAAATGAGTTATCGGCTTTTCGGCTTTTCAACCCTTTCAGGGCATGCGTCGCTGGAGAGTTGAGCGGGAGGAAAGAAAAGAGATTTTTACACGAAGGACATGGCGGGCGCAGAGTTCGCGGAATTCGGGAAATCAAAGGCGGAAGAGAGGCCTGGACGACAGTTAGCGACGAGAACATGGGAAATGGTAGCATCGTATTGGCGGCAGAGTAAACTATTTTACAGGGAATGGTTGAATTTAGCGGTCATTAGCGGTCGAATAGCAGATTTTGGGAGGTGAACGGCGGAGGACTACTTGATTCCGGAGCCTTCTACGATGGTGATGTAACGATCGAGGGGGACATCCGTGAGGGTTTCGACGCGCCCGCTTGGCTGGGGCCAGCGAATCTCGAGTTTGTCGATTTTGGTGTGATTGCCGATACCGAGGACTTCGCGTGGATCATGGGAGGAAAGGTAACTTCCACCGCCGACTTTTAGTCTGGTGCGTTTTAGGTCGCTCGCCTGCCAGGTAATGCGCGCTCCAACCCCGTCAGCATTGGCTTTCTTTCCTACGAGCCGCACGCCTAGCCAGTGATTCCCCGTGGCCGCAACATTCTTCAGCAGTAAGGGCGCGCCGCCGTTGACGGTGACAAGGGCATCCACGGCACCGTCATTATCAAAATCACCAATGGCCAGGCCGCGGCCCGCCAAGTCTTGAGCAAACGCGGGGCCGGCGGAAGCACTGACATTCTCGAACAGGTGCCCTGTGTTGCGAAACAGGAGGAGAGGTTCTTTGTACATGACGTGGCTGGAATGTTGTTCGATCTTGTCATCCGGATGGCCGTTCACGACAAGCAGGTCGATGTTGCCGTCATTATCGTAGTCGAAGAATTTCAGGCCCCAACCACTCATCAAGCGGGTAATCCGGCCGATGCCCATCGGTCCGGTCAAGTCGTCGAAGGTTTGGTCGTGGTTGTTTTTGTATATGGAATACATCTCCTGGTCCACGTTGGTGACGAAAAGATCCTGCCAGCCATCCTGATCGAAGTCGGCGGAGTCCACACCCATGCCGGAACGCGGCCGCCCTTCCTGGCTGAAGGCCACGCCGGATTCCAAGCCGATATCCGCGAATTTTCCGTTCTTCTTATTCAGAAACAGAAAATTCTCGACCGTGTCATTGGCCACGAAAAGATCCATCCATCCATCGTTGTTGATATCTGTGGCCACGACCCCCCAGGCTTTGCCGAGAGATTTGGCGATTCCGGATTCTTCTGAGACGTCCTTGAATGTTCCGTCGCCGTTGTTGTGAAAAAGCCAGCTACGCACTCGCGGGTAGACGCTGGGGATACAGTAGGATCGCTCGCCGGTTCGCTCATTTTCACAGTATTTGTTATTCGATTTGCCGGCGTCGCCAAAGCGGCAGACAAAAAGGTCGAGCTTGCCGTCGTTATCGTAGTCGAACCAGACCGCACTCGAAGCCCAGCCGGGCGCCGCTACACCGGCTTTTTCTGTGACATCCGTGAACGTGCCGTCGCCGTTGTTCCGGTACAAAATGCAGCGCTCGTATTGGGTCACGTACAAATCGGGAAAACCATCACCATTGTAATCGCTAACGGCCGCGCCCATGCCGTACCCACCGCCTGCAACTCCCGCTTGCAGAGTGACATCCGTAAACGTGCCATCGCGGTTGTTTTTGTACAATGCGTTGCGCAGTGGCGGCTGGGGATCATAGAAATCGCACTTCCCGCTGTTTACAAAATAGATGTCCATCCAGCCGTCGTTGTCGTAGTCGAGAAAGGCGCATCCTGCTCCCGTGGTTTCCGGCAAGTAGTAGTTTTCCGAGCGGCCGTTGACGTGGCGCCAAGTGATTCCGCTTTTTGTCGCCGCGACCTCTTCGAAGAACGGCTGTGTTGTTTGCTGAGCGTTGCTATTTTTTAGGGCCGAATGCACCAGAGAAGCAGGGCCGCGAAGCGGGGGCCAGCCGCCCGAAGCGCACAAGCCAGCACTCAAGACGCGCAAGAAATCCCGCCGCGTGGGGCCGGGCTTGCCTTCCACAAAGCCATGCAGGGGAGGGTAAGTCAACGGTAGCCTCATGGGCGCGGCTTCTCTTCGTCGGAGTTTCGCAGTTGCCCGACGGAAGGACCAATCGGCCGCTCGCTATATACTGTTGAACTTCTTCTTTTTGCTTCCAGCGCATTTAACCGTGCAAATTCGGCGCGAACCCTTACTGCTTCCTCTTTTCGGCCGACCCGCGCATACGCGTTGCCGAGCGAGAAGTAGACCCGGGACTCCTTGGGAAAAGCCTTCTGCGCGACTTCGAGCTCCGGAACGGCACCGGCAGCATCTCCCGTGTCCAGACGCAACACTCCGAGCAGGTAATGGCCAAACGGTATGGCCGGCGCAAGCTTAACCGCTTCCTCGGCATACTTTAAGCCATCCTGCGAGTCCACTTGGTAGCGTACCGAGGCGATTTCCAGCATGGAATTTACATTTTGGGGATCGTGCTTCAACTCCAGCTGAAACTCCTCGATAGCCGCGTCGGTCTCATTGGTTTCCAGAAGGAGTCTTCCAAAAGCGAAGCGCAGATTTGGATAGTCCGGAAATTCGCTTGTTAAATCCCGATACTTCTTTTTCGCCCGCTCGAAATCCCTCGCCGCGAGGAACGCTTCAGCCTCTCCGGCCTGCGTAATCACGTTGGCACCGGGCGTGCCTTCCGGGGGAGCATCCTGAGGTCTGACTAAGAGCACGGCTAGGCCGAGCGCGATGATCGATTCCTTTGTCCTGACACGGTCTTTTGGCAATTGATCCAGCGTTTCTTTTGCATCGCCGAACTTTCGCACTCGCAATTGCAGAATCCCTAGGTGATAGAGCGCGACATGGCGTAACTGCTCATCTTTGATAACTCCCAGGTGTTCCGCGCCCAGCAAGTCTTGCAGGGCTGGCTCATCCTTGCCCAATTCGAATTGGCACAAGCCGAGCATGGCGTGCGCCGTGCCGTTCTTTGGGTCCAGGGCGATCAATCTTTCAAAGTCCCGTGCTGCCTTGGCATAGTGGTCTTGGTCGTATTCTAGCGTGGCCAACGACCACCAGCCCTCGACCCACTTCGGTTGCAAGGCCAATGCCTTTGTATAGAGAGCCGCGGCTTCGTCAAGGCGGTCGGCGTCGCGCGCCTCGTCCGCCTGCTTGGAAAGCTTGGAGAAGTTCGTCGAGTATGGCTTCGCTTGGGGAACACCCTTGCCGGGAGCCAGACACAGAAAGCCAGCGAGGGACACGATTGCAGCGAACCAAAACCTATCTGAGAAGCCGACAGGTCGTAAATTTTTGAGCAGGCCTCGGGAATCGAATGAAAACATGCGCACTCGAATAGTGTAAATGCAAAGCTGCCCACGAGTCAGCTTCCCGGGGTGCGGGAGAACTCGTTGGCAGCCTTGCCCCTTGCACCGACGGCAATGCGGGGGGTGTGGGCCCGCGTCACCGGAAAAAGTTAGAAGCTAAACCGGGCTTGCATCTCGATTACGCGAGAACCGAGGGCGCTTTGCGCCTCACCGAAGTGCGGCTGCAAGATGTCACACTGCATTCCTCCCCCCCCCTCGCAGGTGCCCTTCAGGTTGAGCTTGTTGAAAAGGTTGTAGAAGTTGGCGCGAAACTCGAGCTTTGCATTTTCGCCCAGGACTTTCATCGTAGGCAAACCAAACGACTTGCTGAGAGTTGCGTCCACATCGAAGTAGCCGGGGCCGGTGAACGGATTGCGCGCAATTCCGGGAGCAGTGGGCAGCGGGCCAAAACCCTGCTGACCGCTTGGACATTGCGCAGCGGGCGGATTCGGGAAGAGACATGCGAACAGAGTGCCGGGAACAACCGTAGGAGCGGCGAAGAATGCCGCGCCATTAGTGCTTGCGTTACCGCGGAAATTCGAGTTGAACCCGCCATGAAAGGCGGTGGGAAGGAGGTTAGCGAAGCCGCCGGTCGTGGCGTAGGGTCCGGCGTTTCCGGCACTGGCCGATGAGCCATTAGAGCCCGCTCCGAAGTTGTAGACCGGGTCAAATCCGCCATCGAGTTCGCCGGCACTGTAATACGGCGTCCAAGGGAAGCCGGTGTGAGCGTTCAGAATCCCAGACAGGCTCCAACCGCCAGCGACCTTCTCCATCCAATTGTTGCGGCCTTTGAAGATGGTCGGGGACCAAACACCATACACTTTGAATGCGTGGCGAACATCGAAGTCAGAGGTGGAGAAGCCGGTCGCCAAGTTGTATTGATAGAAGCTGCCCGCGTAAGCGTCTGAGCCAGAATCCATGGTGTGGCTCAGGCGGTACTGGGTATCCAGCAGGAATGACCGGCCGAAGGGGTGCTTCAGTTCCAGCAGGAGGGCATTGAATCGCGCTGAACCGTCATCTGCATAGAGAGTGACACCGGAAACAGCCGGGTTGAACGCGATACCCTGGGCGGCGCCGACGTTGTAGAGGTTGTAGTGCTCCGTCAGGTGACGTGTCGAGCTTCCTTGATATCCAATCGAAGCCACCCACTGGTGACCCAGATCGTATTCGCCTCCCAAGGTGTAGTGGTACACGTAAGTTGTCGGCCAGTCGGCCGGGAGAGCGGTTAGGGAGACTTGCCCTGTGGTAGGCAGATTGTTGGACCCAAACGTCACGAGGCCGGCGGGATTTGACGCATATCCGTTGGGGTTATGGACGTCCGAAGGGAAGCTGTTTATGTAGAGGATCTGACTCCCGGAAAGAGTCGGGGTGTTGTCCACAAACGGCGGATTGAACCGAGTGTCCAGCGTGTTGGACTGGACTATACCATTGAAAGCAACTCCGAAGCCGCCGCGTATAACCAGCCGGCTGCTGAAATCGTGTCCGAGTATCGCTCGTGGACTCCACGCAAAACCGAGTTGCGGTCCGAAGTTTCTTTTGGAGGGTGTGAACTGGCTTCCGCCGGCGCGGTTACGGATATCGGTGAAGAGATCAGCTCCCGAGCCAAAGACCGTGGTGGCCAACAGGCCGTTCTTCTCCGAAATCGCGCCAAAGTACTCCCAGCGCAGACCGGCGGTCAAAGTCAGGTTTGGCTTTGCCTTGTAGTTGTCCTGATAGAAGAGACCCACAATGTTGTTTCGCAGGTCCTTGCGGAGAGCGGACGGCACGCCGGTCTGCGGGTTAAACTGCGCGTTCTCCTGTAGAGGAGCATCGTTGAGAAAGTCCCAAATGTTGTTGAAGGTGTAGCTGGGACGATCGGCCCAGAAGGGAGCGTCAACAGAGAGCAGGCGGGTGAACTCTCCGCCCATCTTCATGGTGTGCGCGCCGTGAATCTTGGTGAGGACATCTTTGGCGCCATAGGTCCACTGGTCGAACCCGTTGAAGGAGCCGACTCCGTACCCGTTGGGCGTAATGCCACCCGTGCCGTTAAAGGAGACTTGCGGCAGTCCAAACGGGGCGGTGGGATTGGTGTCGAGATCCTTGGCCAGCCAGCCGGCGGCGTTTACGCGCGCTTCGTTGACCAAGCTGGGGCTAAAGGTGTGGTCCCAGAGCGCCGTTCCCGCGCGGTTCTTAAAGTTGGAGTGAAACAGGTTCATCGCGCGGGTGCCATTGCCATTCAGCGATGTACTGGGGTTCGTCACATAGTAGAAGCTGACGGCGACTAGATCCTTGCTGGTGGCATTGAAATCCACCCGGCCATTGTACTGCCTGTGGTTGGCGCTGCTGGGGTTGGGAACGTTTTCAAAGAAGGCAATGTCCGGAGTGGTTCCCAGGTTGTTGGCACCGCCGCTGCCGTCGCCGCCCGTGCCGGGGTTGGTGCTGCCGGTGTAACCAGCGTCGCGTGTGCCGAGCGGAGCGGTCAAGGGAGAGCCGAGGTTCAATCCCTGGCCAGGGATGAAGTGACAGTTTTGTCCTTCTACCAGACCAATGAAGGCGCAGTTCTCATCCACTTGCGTGCCCCCGTTGGGAGCAACGCCTGGAAAGGAGAGGAATTTAGCAGCGTTTGACCCCGAAGGCGCCAGGGCACGAAACTGGGAGGTCTCATACCAGCCACTCGTAGTCGCGGTCGCTGCGTTGTTGACAAGCGTTTCGTAGGAGAAGAAGCCAAAAAGACGGTTGTGGAGGATGGGGCCTCCGACAGTGCCGCCATAGTCGTTAAAGCGGTCATTATCGCGTAGATTGCCGCATGGCTGCGTGCAACCCGGCAAGTTACTGTTAAACCCATTGTACTTCGTGTAGGCGTTAAGGCCCGGGCGATGCGCTCTAAGAAAGAGACTGCCGTGGTATTGGTTAGTCCCGTTCTGAGAGATGATCTGGACCTGCGCCCCACTGTACCGCCCGTTTTCGGCATCGTAGTTGTCGGTAACGATTTTGACTTCCTTAATCGAGTCCTCGTTCGGCGTTATGACTGATGTTCCGCCCCAAGTGACGCTGGTGGTGTTGACGCCGTCAATGGTGTAGTTGTTGCTTCCGTTGCGGCCGCCGCCAGAATTTATCTGGCCCCCATTTTCAGTCTTGAAGACGCCATCGGCGCTACCACTGCCACCTTGACTATTCCCAGGCAGGTTGTTGGTTCCACCTCCGGCGGCCTGAGCGCCATCTCCAAACGCCCCGGGAGCAAGTTGCAGGAGTTGGAAGGGATCGCGTCCGAAGGATGGCAACTTTTGAATCTGGTCAGCGTTCACCGTTCCACTAAGATTCGACGTCTCGGTATCAATTAAGGGCGTGGAATCGCCGTTTACGGTGACGGTCTCGGCAATTTGTCCGACATCAAGCTGCACGTTAAATGCGTTCGCTTGCTCGGCGATCACGCCAACGTTGTCGACAACTTTTTTCTTAAAGCCCGATTTTTCTACAGTGAGTGTGTACTGGCTCGGAGGGAGACCGGAAAAATTGTAGACTCCACTATCGCTCGTCGTGGTCGTAAGTACTTGGCCGGTTTCGTGGTTCGTCAGCGTTACAGTGGCGCCGGAAACCAATTCACCCTGCGGGTCCGTTACCACACCCTGAATGGAAGCCCGGTATTGCCCATGTGCGGAGCAGATAACTAGAGCTAAGCAGGCCAACATTCCCAGCGCACGCAGGGAAATCTTAGACACGTTCATGGCGATTCCTCCCCCCCAACTATTCCGATAGGCGGTGCACCCTAGCTAAATCGGTTAACTAATCGTTTTGCGGGAGTATAATCATCTCATTTTTGAATGTCAACGATTCTTAATCTGGATGCGGGCTCCTGGAAACATTTGTTTCGCCGGCCAGGGCACATTCGCCGGAGGACGAAACGATAAGCCAGTCAGCTATTTCCAGACAGGAGAAACCGAACTTGAAAGATTCTTTGGAGGCGTCAGGAGCAAAACATGAGTGAAGTTTTCAAGGTTACCGAGAAGTCTGCCAGGCTGCCCGAAGCGCCCTTTGGTCTTCGCTCCGTGTCTCGCGGCCTCTTTTTCCTGGCAGCAGCCTGGTTGCTTTTGCCCTTGCCGTTGCGCGCCGACTCGAACTACTACCGTCACATCTTTTTCGATAACAGCCTCACTGCAGGCAACTACTTTTACAGCCAGGGTCATGTCACGCCGCCGAGCAAGCTGGCGCTCGAAAATGGAAAACTTCCCGTGGACACGGCTGTCTTCTTTACGCCTCCAAATGCGTTGCGCATTGAATGGCTGTCGAATCCCAACGGCGGATGGGAAGCGACCGTCCGCCTTGTAAACTTCAGAGACCGCCATCCCGCTTTCCTGGGTGATACGCTGTTTTTCTGGCTTTATTCTGCGCAGCCCATTTCCGCAGACGATTTGCCGCTACTCTGGGTGTCGGACATCCAGGAAAATTTTTCGGCCTCGCTTGCGTTAGGTAAATTCACATCCGATATTCCGGCGAAAAAATGGGTGCAGATAAAAATTCCGTTGAATCAATTTCTCACCTATTCGATTCACGCCGTCGACGCTCACCAACTGAAGAGTATTTCGTTGAGCCAAAATTCCGCCGACGGCAAAGCGCACACGCTTATTCTCGACGAGATCAAAATTGATTACGATTCCGCAGCCGAGGCCTCTCGCGCGCAGGCCGCGCTCCTCGCGCCGCGCAATGTCGCCACGAAAGGCTACGATTGCCACATCGATGTCTCGTGGGACGCTGCACCCGGCGACACGCTCGAGCGCTACGTTATCTACCGTTCTTCTGACGGAAAGGACTTTCGCCCTATCGGCATCCAGGAAGCCGGCGTCACTCGTTATGCAGACTTCCTGGGCAAGTCCGGCGAGAAGGCCTATTACAGGGTCGCCGCGTCCGACCGCTGGTATCGCGAATCGGAGTTATCGGCGGCAGCCAGCGCCACCACGCGGAAACTGAACGACGACGAATTGCTCACCATGCTCCAGGAAGCATGCTTTCGTTACTACTGGGAAGGAGCGCATCCCGACGCTGGCATGGCGCTCGAAAGCATTCCCGGCGACGACCGCATCGTCGCCACTGGGGCCAGCGGCTTCGGCATCATGGCGCTCATCACCGGCGTGGATCGCGGCTTCATCACGCGCGAACAAGGACTGGGGCGACTCACAAGAATTGTTAACTTTCTCGAACGCGCGCCTCGCTACCACGGTGCCTGGTCGCACTTCATGAACGGAACGACCGCCGAGAGTATGCCTGTCTTTGGCGTATTCGACGATGGCGGCGATCTCGTCGAAACCGCCTTCCTCATCGAGGGATTGTTGGCCGCACGCCAGTTTTTTCACGGCACCAACCAGGAAGAGGTCAATCTCTACGCAAGGATCACTCATCTCTGGGAAACCGTGGAGTGGGATTGGTATCGTCGTGAACCGGACATGGATGCCCTCTTCTGGCACTGGTCCGCCAATTGGGCCGCACACATCAATCATCGATTGACCGGCTTCAATGAAGTGATGATCGTCTACTTGCTGGCCATCGCTTCGCCTACGCATCCAGTTCCCGCCGATCTTTATTATTCCGGTTGGGCTGGACAATCCGAAGCCGCCGTGACTTACCGAAGGGGCTGGGGCTCCACAATCGACGGCGATCACTACTTCAACGGCCACACCTATTACGGAATTAAGCTGGACGTAGGCGTCGGCCGCGGTGGCCCTCTTTTTTTCACGCACTATTCTTTCCTGGGCTTCGATCCCCACGCGCTTACAGACCGCTATACAAATTATTTTGAAAACAACCGCAACATGGCCCGCATCAACCTTGCCTACTCGATCGAAAACCCCGGTCACCACAAAGGATATGGACCAGACGCCTGGGGCTTAACCGCCAGCGACGGTCCCCGGGGCTATGCCGCACAAGGGCCGGAATCAAAAGACGACCAAGGCAATATCACTCCCACCGGCGCGCTTGCATCTTTTCCTTACACGCCCGAAGCCTCGATGGCCGCGTTCAAACATTATTACCGCGACCTCGGCGACTGCGTCTGGGGGGTTTACGGGCCACGCGACGCTTTCAATCCCGATCACGATTGGGTTTCCCCGATCTTCATGGGCCTCAATCAAGCGCCGATTACCGTCATGATCGAAAACCAACGCACAGGGCTCATCTGGAAACTGTTCATGTCAAACCCGGAGATCAAGCCCATGCTTGAGCGCATAGGAAACGTCGCGGCCAATCATCGGTAAAGGTCGGAATTGTCTAGCACTAAGTCACCGGCGGCCGGCGTTCCCTCCGAAACGATACCGCGGAAAAGTCAAAACAAAGCCGCTTGTAACAAATTGATGGCCAACGAGACGTCGGCTCCCCTCGGTTGACGCATATCGAACTCTTTGCGGGTTCCTCAGCGCTTGTCGATTTCCGACACTAGACCAGCGCATCGCGATGTTTCGGTTACCCGATGAACGTAGCTGGGCATTACCGTGACACGATAGCCGTCGCGACTTTGTTCCGAGGCTTGGAACACATCCATTTGTGGACGACTCTAGGCCGCCGCCCGCTGGCTGCCCCAATTGTTTCGACGCACTGTGAGCTGTCGATACGGTCGCGCCTCGCCGCGTAGCCGACGCCGGGCGTCTTTGGCACGCAAATCGTGGCCTTGGACGTGACCTCAACCTCGGGCTCGACAAGAGCCTCGTTCCAGTGGCGCTTGCTCGCGGAGACCTCCCGGCGCGGTCAAAATCCTCTCTGCTTAGTCCAATCCCTTCCCATTCTCGGGGACCCAATACCAGCGGTGATCGGCGCGGTCTTCCTCTGCGCTTCGCCGCAGCAAAGCAAGCGTCCGCGAAGTCTGCGTGTGCGCGCAGGCAATCAGAATCGCTCCCACAACGGACATCGGCCCAACGTAAGAACTGCCAAACGAGGGGCTGGCCACCGAAGCAAGGCAAAAGTTGTCGCACACTCTCGCAATAGGAGTTCGTTCGCTGTCGGTAATCCCAAACGTCGGAACTCCCTGCTTTTTTGCTCGCAACGCTGCTTCCACGGTTTCTCTCAAGCACTGGCCAAAGCTGATGGCGATCACTAGGTCTTTGGAAGTAAGCGTTCGCACCCTTCTCTGCACGTTGCCCGTCCCCCCAACAGGCGCTTCGGCCGGAAATCCCAGGTGCACCAGCCCGTACGCCAAATGCCAGCTCAGCGAAGCGGCAAGGTCAATCCCCACCACCATGATGCGCCGGGCCCGCTTTACCAATCTTGAAAGCGCGATAATGCGCTCCGGATCGAGCGCCGTTCGCAAGGATTGCAGATTGCGAAGATCCATCTCCACGCCATGCCGTATGCGGTCCGCCGGGGAGCGCCTTTGCTGAGACGCCGCCTTCAACGCCGTGTACGGCGTAATCCGCATGATGAAGTGAGAACGCAGGTCCGCAACAAATTCAGCGAATTTGCCATAGCCCAAGGCCTGGATCGTCCGCACGATGGTGGCCGCATCCACGTCGTATCGTTTGGCGAGCTCGCGCGAAGAAAGGAAAAAAGTGTCTCCGGGGTTTTCGAGGATCATGCCAAGCAATTTCTTCCTGCTTCTGCTGAGCTTGGCTTGCGACTTTGCGTACCGGATTTCGAGCGGTGTCCGTCCCCCGGAGCGCACGCTTTCATGGGACGTACTGGGCGGAACGGAACTTCGAGCGTTTGTCCCCAATTTTATTCGCCTCGCCGAGCCAACGGGCGGCCAACGTTCTGGCATTGTCGCCGGGCCGTTCGGCGCCCGCTTAAAAACCTCTGTGACCCCAGACGGCACGTTCAAAACTGTGGTGACGCAATTACAACGAATGTTACATCCTGTCAAGCTGCCTCAGTTTCTGCTTCGCCGACCATCATTTCTTTTTTCGATTCACTGTATCATTTCTGCAACATGTGTTGCGACAGCCAGGACACCTGATGGGCTGCCAAAGAATGAGTTGACAATCTGCCACCGCACGCCTAGACTCGCGCGCATTGCGGGGATTCTATCCTATTGCAACATCCGTTGCATTACGATGAATAGTGAACATTACGCGATTGCGTGGTGGCGCAACGCGCGGTTCCAAGGGGGTCAGAGGAGGGGGGGGTATGGGAATCCAAGAAGTGTATTCAAGATGGCGTGGTCCCGGCACGAAGGGGATTTGGAAGCATTCGATGGTTTATTCCGGTAGCCTGGCTTTCCTTGTGCTTCTTTCCGGGCTCGCTATCGCGGCGCAGACCACTTCCACGGTCCAAGGTACCGTGAAGGACAAGCAGGGCCTTGCCGTTGCCGGCGTCCAAGTCCGCGCGACAAGCGCTGCATTGGCCGTGGATCGCACCGCCACCACCGAGAGCGACGGCAGTTACCGCATCGCGAGTTTGCCGCCCGGCGTTTATGAAATTAGGGCCTCCAAGGACGGCTTTCAATCTGAAGTCTTCAAAAACCTCGAAGTCACGCTGAATCGGACTGTGGATTTCGACATCACCATGCAGGTGGGGTCTTTGAATCAAACCGTGGAAGTCGATTCCGCAACACCACTCCTTGAAACGTCGGCTTCCTCGACCGGCAGCACCATCACTCCTCAACAGATCGAAGACATGCCCATCAACGGCCGCAACTATCTGGATCTTTTGCAACTCGTTCCAGGAGTGTCGCTGAATCGTCAGGCCGACCCGGCCGGCGACAACGCTACCCCGATTCTTGGCGAGCGCGGCGGCAATGCCCTCTTCCTGATCGACGGCCTGCCAAACCGCGACAACTTCAATGGCGGCCCTTCGGCGCAGTTCAACCAGGATTCGATTCTTGAATTTCAGGTTGTCACTGGCGGCTACAAGGCGGAATTCGGACACGCATCCGGCGGCATTATCAACGTTGTCACGCGCGGCGGCACGAACGACTGGCATGGGGGAGTGTCCGCCTTTTTCCGGAACTCCGTATTCGATTCCAATGACATTCCCAGTGCCACGACCGGCGCGCCCTTTCTCAACCGTTGGGATCCCACCGCCTATTTCGGCGGGCCGATCGTGAAGGACAAGGTCTTTTTCTTCGGTTCAGCCGAGCGCATACTTGAGAGCCGCGACTTGAATTTCGTCTTCAATCCCAATTTGCCTGCCAGCCTCATTGCCTTTGAAACCCCGTTCAATAAACACTCCCTCACTTACGAAACTCGTGCGCGATTCAAGCTGGATGAAAACATTAGCCGACACCGCCTCTCCGAGCAGCTGAACTATACCAACACGCACATCACGGACTATCTGCCGTTGACGGCTTCCATAAATCTGCCAGACACGCGCGAAAACCTCGATGGCCGGACACTCATGCTTGGGTTCAACGACCTCTGGACCCTCGGGGACACCGGTAATCCCTGGATTACTAACTCTTATTTTCAATATCGCGCCAATCCGCAGCGCACTAGCCCCTCGCATCCCCAGTCCGGTATCCCGAACAACCTCTTCAATCTGTTTGACACCTACACCAGCGGCGACGAATTTGGAAACCTGGGCCAGACTTCTTTCGGCCCGGGCTATAACTCTTTCACTTTCTACCAAAAGTACATCTCCCTGGGCAGCAATCTCGCCAAACAATTCGGTCGTCACAATCTCAAATTCGGCTGGGATTACCAGAACGCAAAAATCGATGGCGCAGAGCCCAACAACTTCTTCACGCAGCTTTTCGCCACGGTGAACGACTTCAACACGTTTGGCCCGATCAATTCCGGGATCAACCTGATCACGCTGCAGTCCGGACCGACACCGCAGGACAACCTGGTTCGCGTTCGCAACAACTACAACGGTCTTTTTGTCCAGGACGATTGGAAAATCACCTCAAAAATCACCATCAACGGCGGCTTGCGCTGGGATTACGACTCCACATTCCCGAATAAGACAGATTTCTCCCCGCGTATCGGCGCAGCCTGGGCGATCACTCCGAAAACGGTCGTTAATGCCAGCTTTGGCCTCTTTTACGATCAATTCCGCGAAGGCGTGGCAAGAGACATCCCGGGCTTCGGTGGCGCAAATATTCAACGGGAGCGCCTATTGTCATTCCCCCGGCTTTTCTACGGAAACCCCACAACTCTCACGAGTCTCTTTCAAAAGCTGGGGCGTCCCACCGTCTGTGTTTCGAACGCTATGACGGAGGCGCAAGTTCAAGCGGCCGGTGCCACGTGCCCCAACGGTCTGGGCACAACACTGTATGGCATCGACTATCTGAATAGTGTGGTCATGCCCGGCCATGCGCCGATTCCCGCAAATGCAACGGTAAATATGAGCAACATTCAGCAATTGAGCGGCTATACTCCGGATCAGTTCCTGGCCGCAGCGGACGCCGCGGTCGCAAATCTTGCCGGTACGAATACCACTCTTAGCGTGCCCGCGAACTATTGGTCTTGGGATCCCTTCGGCAACCTCACCACTATCGGCGGCATCCTTGGCACCGCCGGACAGGTTCCGATCTCCGTCGACCCTGGGTTCAAGGTGCCCCATACCTTCAACTATCATGCGGGCATTCAACACGAGATCGGTTCCGGAATGGTGCTGACGATTGATTACTATCATAAAGACATCGCCGATATCACCACCGTTCGCGCCACAAACCTGGCCTTCGAAGCCCGTATGCCCGGCCACGGGAACGAACTCGTCCCTGGTACCGGGCCTAAGAGAATCGAAAGTTTTGGGCCTTGGGGCGCTGGCACTTACGATGGCTTCACGATCGGTTTTCAGAAGCGCATGTCGCAGCACTTCACGCTCCAAGCGAACTATACTTTTGCACACGCGAACGACGATGTTATCAACTCCACACTGGCCTCGGAAATTCAAAACGGTGAGGGCGTAAATTTCCTCGCCATCGCAGGTCTCTCAGACAGCTACGTGGGAATCGTGCCGCTGGTCACTGATGCAGTCACCGGGCAGACAAATGCCAATGGTCCCTTTATCAACAACAATCTGAATCCAGTGCCCAAGGCGGGCACCTTTTATAACGGTGCCATCGTTGACAAAGGTCCCTCGGACCTGGCACTGAATCACACGTTCCTCGCACACGGCATCTGGCAACTACCTTGGAAGATGGAGTTCTCCGGGATTTTTCGCGCCCAGAGCGGCTTCCATTACGGCGTAAGCCCCTTCGGCGGCGGGTCGGACTTCGATGGAGACGGCCTGTTCAACGGCGCGGGCCTCAACTTCGACGGTCAAGGAGCTCTCTACGCGCGGAATTCTCAAACTGCGCCCACCTTTGTCAATTTGGATATGCGTTTCGCCAAGCGATTCAATCTCGGGGAGCGCGTCAAGGCCCAGGTGCTCTTTGAAATGTTCAATCTCTTGAATCGCGATAACACAGCCGCGGTGAATGGGCTCGAACCCACCTGCCCGAACCCGCCTGCGAACCTAAACCCCCTGGGACCCCAGAACTGCAACGTCTTTCAGCCAGTGGGTCAGCAACCAGGAATAGGCACCGTGCAACAATACCTGCCCGGTCGTGAAGGCCAGATAGGAATCCGGTTCGAGTTCTAGGGATTGGCCCTTCCTTCCCGTAATCGAGAGCGGCCACAGCGTGTGGCCGCTTTTTTTTTCTAACGGCTGCTGAAGACAGGGCAAGTTGAGCACAATCATCGAGATCGCTCAGATCTCGCGGAGGTAAGGCCATGGCGCGTCGCGCGTTTCTGCTATTCGCTTTGATTTTTTTGGCAATCTCGCCTGGTTTCGGACAATCGGATACCTTCGACGTGGTCATCTCCGGCGCACATGTCATCGACGGCTCCGGGAATCCCTGGTATCTCGCCGACGTTGGCATCCGTCGCGGCCTCATCGTGGAGATCGGAAATCTCTCAGAGTGCCCTTCCACACGCGTCATCGATGCACATGGAATGGTTCTCGCTCCGGGCTTCATTGACATGATGGGCGGCACGACCCTTCCCCTGCTCGTCGACCCTCTCACGGCACAGAGCAAACTGCGCCAGGGCGTCACAACCATGATGGCTGGTGAGGGCGACTCGATGGCGCCCCAGGATGAACGCACCATCAAGGAACTGAATCTGCCTGTGGGCATTTCTCATTGGACCACCTTTGAAGAATATGACCGCATGCTCGACCGAAAAGGCGTGGGCATCAACGTGATCCACAACGTCGGCGCCGCTCAAGTGCGTAGGGTGGTCATCGGCGACGAGGACCGTGAACCTACGCCTGAACAAATGGCAACGATGAAAGAAATTGTCGCCAAGGCGATGCAGCACGGCTCCGTTGGACTCTCCACAGCTCTAATTTATCCTCCGGGCAGTTACGCCAAGACAGAGGAAATTATCGAACTGGCCAAGGTCGCCGCTCAGCATGGCGGCGTCTACTTCTCGCATATGCGCAATGAAAGCGGCCGGCTGCTCGAGGCCATCCAGGAGACCATTCGCATCGGCGAGGAAGCCCATATTCCCGTGCATATCTACCACCTGAAGGCCGCCGGCCAGGACAACTGGCCGCTTATGACCAAAGCCATCTTGCTCATTCAATCCGCGCGCGATCGCGGCGTCGATGTCGGCGCCGATATCTATCCCTATATCCGCAACGGCATCGGCCTAGGCTCCTTCCTCCATCCGAAGCACTACGCCAAAGGTCCCGAAGCGTTCCTGCCGACGCTCTCGGACCCCAAAGTCCGCGCAGAACTGCGAAAAGAGATTGAGACGACAACGGATTGGGAGAACTGGTATCACCACGTGGGGGAGAGCTGGGACAATGTCCTCGTCGTTCAGGTCCCCGCAAAATTGGACAAGCGCTATGAAGGAAAATCCGTCAAGGAAATCGCCGCGCTTCGCGGCGCGGACGTTTGGGACACTTTCTTTTACTTGGTTCAGCAAGGCGGAGTCGACGTGGATCCCAAGAGCATGGACGAAAATCAAAAGCAGCAGGCCTTGCGGGCTCCGTTTGTGAGTATCGGCTCGGACGCCGAGCCCATGAATCCGGCAATCTCCACTTTTGCGCATCCTAGAACCTTTGGAACCTTTCCGCGAATTCTGGCGAAATACGTGCGCGAAGAAAAAGTCATCAGCCTCGAAAGCGCCATCCGCGAAATGACTTCCCTACCCGCCAATCAACTGAAATTGTGGAACCGCGGCCGCATCGCTCCGGGATTGGCGGCAGACCTTGTTTCGTTCGATCCCGGGAAAGTCGCCGATACGGCCACGTTTGCTAAACCACTTTCCTATGCCATAGGAATGGAATACGTGTTCGTCAACGGACAGTTGGCCATCGACAAGGGACAACCGACCGGAGTTCTGGCCGGAAAGGTAATTCGCGCCAATCGCTGACAACTCTTCGTATTCCGCTGTAAAAAAATAGAATTTGGAGGAGAAATCGTGCGGGGTCATCGAAGGTCTTTCCTTTCTTGCATCGCCGTTGTGGCCGGCCTTGTTTTCGCCGCGGCCGCCCGCGCTCAGGCTACCGCGCCGGAACAATACGACTATGACATCGTCATTCGCGGCGGCCGCGTGCTCGACGGCGCAGGCAATCCGTGCATTTTCGCGGATGTCGCCATCAAGGACGGCCGCTTCGTAAGACTAGGCAAAGTTCAGGGCCGTGGCCGTACGGAAATCGATGCGCATGGCCGCTACGTTAGTCCCGGCTGGATCGACATGATGGATCAGTCCGGCATCGCCCTTCCGAAGAACGGTCTCGCAGAAAATAAATTGATGGAAGGCGTCACGAGCGCCATCGGCGGCGAGGGCGGAACCCCTGTTCCTGCCGAACAACTCCGCGACTTCTGGGCCGCTCTCGAGAACAGTGGAATCAGCCTGAACTTCGGAAGCTACTTTTCCGAGACGCAGGCGCGCATCGCCGTACTTGGCTATGACTCGCGTCAGCCGACTCCCGACGAACTCGCCAAGATGAAAGCCATTCTTGAAACTGCCATGCAAAATGGCGCTATGGGCATGACCACCGCGTTGATCTATCCGCCCAGTAGTTATGCCACAACTCCAGAGCTCATTGAGATGGCCAAAGTCGCTGCAAAATACGGCGGCATTTATGCCAGCCACATGCGCGGTGAAGGCAAGGAGCTCGTGCAATCGGTGGACGAACTCATTGAGATTGCCGAAAAAGGCGGCTTGCCTGGCGAGGTATTTCATTTTAAGGCCGCCTATAGCCCGGGCTGGGGCAAATTGATGCAAGAAGCCGGACAACACATCGACGCAGCTCGCAGCCGAGGAGTGGATGTCGCCGCCGATCTGTACGTATACACCGCGGGCGGCACGGGTCTTGAAGCAACGATTCCTTCGTGGGCGCATGAGGGCGGGAACGAAGCGCTCATCAAACGGCTTGGTGACCCGGAGATGCGTGCCCGCCTCAAAAGGGAAATTGTCACGGGCTCGCCGGGTTGGTGGAACATCATCGAGGCTTCCGGTGGATGGCAGAACGTGATCCTGGTCAACGCGCAGAATCCAGATAACGCAAAGTTCCAGGGACGCAGCATCGCCGACATTGCCAAGGAGCTGACCAAGGATCCCGCAGACACGGCATTCGATTTTGTGGCCCAGGCCAAGACCGGACGTGTCCTCGCGATCTATCACATGATGAGCGAGCAGGACATTGTCACCGCTCTCAAATTTCCGTGGACCAGCATCGGCAGTGACGCTGGAACAGCGCTAACCCCCGGCGGGGATGACGCCCTCGGCCTTGCTCACCCGCGCAGCTACGGAAATTTTCCCCGTGTGATCGCACGCTATGTTCGCGAGACACACGCCTTAACGCTTGAGGATGCGATACGAAAGATGACCTCGTGGCCCGCCACGCGAATGCGTATCGCCGACCGTGGCCTTGTCCGCGAAGGCATGTGGGCTGACGCAGTCATCTTTGATTACGACAAAATCCAGGATCGCTCTACCTACGAACATCCCGATGTCACGCCAGACGGTATTGATTTCGTCCTGGTCAATGGCCAGGTCGTGATCGACCACGGCAAGCACACCGGCGCGCGACCCGGCAAAGTCCTCTATGGACCCGGCTTCCACAAATAAGGAATGTCCGAAGCCGCGCTCGCGCCTGCACTCTGCGTTTCCTTCGGGCGGCTCAGGAATATCTTCAAGGTGCGGCCATGAAGGCCACTATCGCGGCAGGACCGGTCTGCGATTTTTACGCGGCCTTGCTCGTCAAAGGGAGGCGGCCAACGATGGCGCGTCGCACCTTGGTGCCGGAAGACTACAGTGATCCCCTGATCGTCTGGAAGAGAGGAGTCAATTCCGACGCCAAATATTTGAACTAGGCGACGGTTTCGCGCACATCGTGAAGCTGGGGCGGTCGTTCGGGTTAGGTTAGCGGCCCAGTGAAATATTCATCCAAAATGTGCCTGCTAACGCCAGAAGCGATGACAGCTTAGCGACCTCGACGGACCTAGCGTGATCCGGAGAAGGCTTTCCGCCTCCAGGCTCATTCGAGCGCGGAGCGGAAGTTACTAGATTAGGGGCCCAGAACCCGTTTCTGAATAGTTTCCGAGCCGACAAACTGGGCAGAATCGCGGGATCCGCGGCCTATTCATGAATGCCAACGACAACACCGGGAGAAGAAGGAACGGATTCGCCGGGACAGATTCAATGGGATGCCGGCAAAGGCGAGGATGCCGGTTGCGATTGCGGCTTTCTCCTCAGCACAGCCGCGGAGATCAGCGTGATGACGAGCCCAACCGGGAAGGGCTCGATGAACGTCATCGCTGCGTTAAGGAGCGGATTGTCATACATCTCCTTGTATTTTTCTATTTGCTGAAATTGCGCCTGGATGGCGGCAGGACCCGCGCCCGAGGCCTTGAGCTTCTCGATCATATAGGCGCCATATTTGTCCATGAAACCGGGCAGGAAGTGGAAGTAAAGAACCTCCCAGGTCACGACATAGCAAATGCACGAGATCACGGCAATGGCGATCCCGACGGCAAAACCTTTCGTGAACGTGATCTGGCCATTGCCGACGTTGTCGCGGTAAGAGCGGATACCGAAGAATACCAGCAAAAACGAGAGCACAATCGCCGTGTAGCCGATGACCGCGCCCTTGTCAAAGCCTATCCTGTCCGCGAACGGCACCGTGGCCACCATCATCAGCGAGGAAATAGCGCCCGAAATCAGCCCGAAAATTAGCATGTGTTTTTTCATAGGTTTCTCCACTCAGATTCAGACGTGCTGATCGAGTAGAATTGGGTTCCCGTCGGGGTCAATTGTGGTAAGACTCGCTGGTCCCGTGGAGGTCTCGTCTGCTTCGATCATTAGCGGTACACCCTGTGCCTTCAAGCTTCAATGTCTTTGACCGCCAAGCTGATTGAAAACGCACCAAGTTCCATGTTCGCTCCTTTTGCAGTGTGGGTAGCTAAACAAATCCGCTCCCGGGAATGCTAGACGTGAATGCAGACGCACCATACCTCGTCAGGCAGGGCCTCTGTCGTCATCCTTTCGGGTGATTTTGTCGGTTTTGATGAAAAATCATTCGTTCGAGTGAGTAGTTCAACGGAGCAAGCCGAATTCCTTGCCGAGCTGCACCGCCTGGGTCCGCCGCTTGGCCCCTAATTTGTCGAAAACACGGCTGGAATGGGTCTTGACGGTGTTCTCACTCACATAAAGCTTCTCGGCGATCTCGCGGTTGCTCATGCCTTGGGCTATCAATTCGAGGATCTCAAGCTCGCGGCGCGTGATGCCCAGGTCCTCTCGTTTTTTCTCGTCCGGGACGAAGGGTTCGCCAGCGGGGAGAGGCACTTCCTTCACAACGACCCTCTGCTTCGTCCCTGTCAGCTTGAGGCCGAGCCAGATACCAAGAAGGGAAAAGATCGCCGCCGTGAGTCCACCGTAGATTTCGATCGAATGTTCGATTACCAGGAACCGATACTCAGTCCACTTCAGCACGGTAATCAGGATCCCACCGATTAACCCGTAGATTAGCACGTGCCGTTTCATAAGTTCGGGAGGAAAGGATTCAGGCCAAGATGATCGTGCCCGTGGTGCTGTCGATCATACTACTGCTGGAGAACATCGGCTTCTTGACCAATTCTGCCCGAGTGACGCGGCATACTGCTGGGGTAAACTTCGGAAACCTCCCAAGCATCCAATGAGCGGTGTCGATTCGTGTGACGGAGGTCTTTCATGCCTGTAATCCGTGCCTGCAGCCAGTGCGGCCAAAACAACCGTATCCCAGCTAAATACTTGGCCAGCACCGGCCGTTGCGGAAGCTGTAAATCTCCGTTGCTGCCGCTCTCCGAGCCCTTGGCGGTCGACGAAATCCTATTCGATGAAATCATTCACAGTGTGTCCGTTCCCGTGCTTGTCGACTTCTGGGCGGACTGGTGTGGACCCTGCCGCATAGCTGCTCCTGAAGTGGCTCGCACCGCGACGGAGATGACGGGAAAGGCTGTGGTGCTGAAAGTCGATACCGAGAAATACCCGACACTCGCGGGACGCCTCAATGTGCGTGGCATCCCGAACTTTGCGGTTTTCGTCGGCGGGCGCCTGGTGATGCAGCAAGCCGGAGTGGTAAATCACGATCAGATGGAACAGTGGCTGAGGGCCGCCGCTCCGATTTTGGCTTGAAAACACCGCGACTTGCGATCAGCCCGTAGCATGGGAGCGGTGCGCTAACGCAACGGCCATAGCTCCCTCTCCCACCACAGAAGCGCAGCTTCACGGAACCATGGCGCACGTCTCCGGCGGCCCCAGGGTAAACATCACTCTCGGATTGGGAACCTTCGTGGATCATGACGCGGCCCTTACAGTAGTAGTCGTCGCCGCGTTTCCGAACATTCTTGGTGAAATTCGCCGCCAGCTTGGTGGAAAGACTCATGCATCTGCTCTATAAAACTCTCCAGATATTGTATGCAGGTTTTTCATGATTTTCCGTGAGAAGAAAGCCCCTCAAGATAGCACCGAAGGTGTTCTGGCTGCCAGCGGAAGACCTTAAACTGGGCTCAACTTGTCACGTACGCACCACGGCTGCTCAAACGCCATTCAGATGCCAAGCACGTCTAAAGAGCTCGGAGGAATCCTCGAATGATAAAACTGCTACCCATTTTGCTGTTGGCGGTTCCCGTTCATGCGCCCCTTCAAGCACAGGACAAGAAACCCACCACGCTGCGAGAGGTATTGCTGGCGGAACTGCGATCGACCCACACCAAAGCAGAATGGTTTGTGCCCGCAAGTGTCGCAGTGAAAGGCTTAACCGCCGAGCAGGCTAGCTGGACGGACGGCAAAGGGAATCACTCGGTCGGGCAGCTTGCGTATCACCTGGTTTTCTGGAACCGACAGAATCTCGCGAGACTTAAAGGCGAGAAACCGGAGGCATTCAGCGGCAACAACGACGAGACGTTCAACAAATTTGACAGCAAGACTTGGAATGAAACGGTCGAACAGCTTGACGAAGTCATGAAGCAACTCGAAAAATGGGTGGAAACCGCCGACGAAGCAAAGTTGAAAGAGTCAGCCCAGGTATTCACGCACATCAGTACCCACAACGCCTACCACATCGGCGAAATCATCTACGTTCGCAAAGAGCAAGGCTCCTGGGATCCCAAGAACGGTGTGAACTAGAGACCTCGTGGTCGCCTGCGTAAATACGGTTGGAATGACCGGTCCGGGTCTTTATCGCCCTGGTTGAAATTCGCTGATTACTTTTGGTCAGGATTAGGAAGCATGTGATCACGAATTATCGACGGGAGTTCGTGGCAAGCCGCGATGAACTGGCGAAGAGTCCGCCTGGTTGGGCCAAAAGAATCGAACTCATCACTCGACAGACCGCCTTCGGTGTAGGCGCGCTGGAAATCCTCGAATTGTAATAGAAGTTCATCCACAATTCTGGGATCCACGGGCTTGTCGATCCGCGAGATAACTTCGACATCACTCGCATTGAAACGAACCTGCCACTTGTAAGGCGGGGAGATCACGACCTCTCCGCCGATCAATTCGCTCCAGTGCATGTGATTGCGAAAAGCCGCAGAAAGTAGCCGGATGCGATATCCACGCTCACGAAACAGATTGTAAGTTTTCTTGAAGGTGGCGACTCCAGCCCACTCAAGATAGCCAGGATCGATCGTGATCGAGTCGATTTCCGCCAGAACCTTGAGCCAGTCGTCGAGTCGTCCCACCATGATCGTACACACGGGCCCCATGCTGGAAATGTCCTTGCCCTCGCCTTGCCGACGCTTCAAACCGCGCTCCACGGCCTCCGCGACGGCGACGCACTGCGGAAGGGTGAAAGAAACGGTGGCATTGATACTGATACCCTGGTAGGTAGCCTCTTCAATGGCTGCGATACCCGCTTTGGTGACTGGAATCTTTACAATCATGTTCGGGGCCAAAGCATGGAACCGCAAGGCTTGGGCCATAATCGCTTTTGAGTCCCGGTAGAACCGGGGGTCTGTCTGAATCGAGAGCCTGCCGTTGCTGCCGTGTTGCTGTTCAAAGACCGGCATCAGGAGTTCCGCCGCCTTGATTGAAATTTCTTCAACCACCCTCCAGGCGATCTGGTCCTCGGTAGCAAGGGGCAGCTCTTCGATGAGTTCCTGAATGCGACCCTTCCAGAGATGCATCTCCTTCTTCAGTACTTCACCCACGATGACCGGATTGCAGGTGGCTCCAACCGCACCGTTCTCGAGCGAATAAGTCAATTCCTGGAGAGATGCTGAATCGTTCCACAGACAAGTGGGAGTCGTCTGGGTCATTTCGTGCAAGAGGCTTTTGAATTTTACGAGCGGCTTCATCGGATCCTCCGCGTCCTGCCAGTTCGCAGGTACCGTGTAACCGAGTCCTGGGACGCAGCCGTCCTACGTGAGCCAAGAATTCGAGGCCGGCGACCGGATTCCTGCGGCCCCACCGGAGGTAAGTATACACCGAACGATTGGCAGGAGAACGAACCCGAAACGTTTTGGTTTTGGCTTTCTGATGATTTCTAGTAAGCTCCGCTTTGCAAAACAGGGCGCCATCCCCCATGGGTCGGACTTCGCGGAAGGCCAAACTTGGAGAGTAAACTCTTTAAACTCGGCTGCTTCATCAGGTTGCGGTTATTTTCGTTGTGGCAGCTTTGTGGATTTCCTGCCGCAAGACTATTTATGAGATACCTTCATATTGTCTCCACCTAGGAGTAGAGAGGCGAGGGGGGCCAGATTGAAGGCAAGAGCGAAGCGTGTAAAGCGGCACGTTACAATTCGCGACGTGGCCAAGGCCGCCGGGGCTTCCGTTTCGACGATTTCTGCCGCACTTAACAATTCAGACTATGTCAGCGCGGAGACGCGGGGCCGGATTGAAGAGGCGATAAAAGCGCTGCGATATCGCCCAAACGACCTCGCGCGAGGCCTTCGACTCCAGAAAACTCACTCCATTGCAATTGTGGTCCCCGACCTGTCGAACAACTTTTACATCGAACTGGTGCGAGGGGCGAAAGACTATTCGGCCTCGGCGAACTATACCGTCCTGATTGGAGATTCCAGGGAAAGCTGGGAAGAAGAGCGCAATTACCTGGATTCGTTTCACCGCCGCCGCGTCGATGGAGTAGTGCGGGTCCCAGCGATAAACGCGGCGGGCGGAAAGGCCAGGTCGGTCCTGGGGAACCTTCCCGTGGTTTACGCAGACCGTCACCCGCTCGCGCGTGACTCCTTTGTCGGAAGAGTGGGAGTGGACAACACCCGGGCCGCGGAGACCGCCACTCGCTATCTCCTGAGCCTCGGACACCGCCAGATCGGGGTCATCGCAGGTGACGCCTCCGGCGGAACGTCCCTGGATCGGCTGCAGGGATTTATGCACGCAATTCGTAGCGCGAAAATTCGCATGGACCGGTCGATGATTCATACCGGTCACAATGACATGGAAAGCGGCCATTTTCATGCGATGCAGCTGTTGACGCGGGTGCAGCGTCCCACGGCAATTTTCTGCACCAACAACATGATGGCTCTGGGCACCCTCGCCGCCATACAAGAGATCGGCCTGGCATGTCCGGAGGAGATCAGTCTGCTCGGGTTCGACGATTTCTATTGGGCCACGCTACTACGGCCGAGGCTGACCGTGGTGCGCCAGCCCGCCAGAGAAATAGGGATGGTCGCGGCGAGACTCTTAATCGATCATATCGAAGGGAGGGCCAGCATTCCTACGCCAGTGCTTCTTGAAACACAACTCATCGTTCGCGACTCCTGCTGCCCACCGAAGAGAACGTAGTTGCCGCTCGAAAGTATGAAAGTTCAGCGGCAAGATCCCTACGCACGCTTCATGGGGAATCGCGGCACTGCACAGGGAGCGAGAGGCTGCCCTCTTTTTTGCTTCACGCTAATGTTAGACGTTGATGGCCACCGAACGGTCGTTGCTTTGCCCGACGGGCCATGAGTTGACGGCCCGGGCACGGAGGAGGAACGCACCGATTCCCAACAATAGAAGTATCAGAGCGGTGCCAAGGTACTGGCGTTGCTCGGGAGTGGCTGCGACATAGATCCACCCTGCGAGCGCCACAATTGCCGGCAAGGGATAAAGCCACATGCCGTAGGGGCGGTGGATCTCCTTGCGGTACGTGCGGATGGCGAACAGGGCGAATATCTGGGGGATGAACTGGAAGACAATCTGAATGATCATCAGAGCCGAGAGCAACCCCTCCAGCGAAAACCAGCAGAGGGGAATGGCCAGGGCATTGATGGCCAGAAGCGAAACGGTTGGAAAACGACCCGTGGGATGGACGCGGCCGAACAATTTAAAAAAGTTCCCCTCGGCACCCGCGGCGTAGAGGATTCGGGAGTAACCCAGGCTCATGGTGAAGATTCCTCCGAGCGTCGCCGCCAATATCAGGCAGGTCATCACCGAGGCCGCGCGCGAACCGTACAACTTCCCGATGAACTCTGACACCACCGCATGAGAAACAGCGGCATCGCGCCACGGAATCGTTCCGATGATCACCACGCTCATGGAAAGGTATAGCACCGCGACGATGAGGACCGAGAACACAATGGCCCGGGGGATATTCTTCGCGGGATTCTTGACCTCGCCTCCGAGGTAGGTGATGTTGTTATAGCCGCCGTAGTTGTACATCGCAATCAAGGTGGCTGCCGCCAACCCGTAAAAAAATGACTTCGAGAGATGAAACGCGTTAGGCGGAAAATCAAATGCCATTTTGGTGTTGATGTGTATGAGGCCGGACCCAATTACCCAAAACATGGCAACCAACACCACGCCGAGCATGACCACCGAGTAACGCCCCACCGCTTTGATGGGACGATACAAGAGAAATGTGATGAGCGCACAGCCGGCGGCGGCAAGGGCTCCCACGCGGGCGTGGCTTAGTCCAGGGAAGAAATAGCGGGTATAGTCGGCAAAGCCGACGCAGGCAGCCGAGATAGCTAGCGGAGCGACAAAAATTGTTTCCCATAGGAAGAGGAAAGAGAACAGCTGACCCCAGGTGCGTGGGTTAAAAGCCTCGCGGAAATAAATATACGCCCCGCCGGCTCCCGGCATCGCTGCTCCCAGTTCAGCGTAAACCATCCCGTCGCAGACGGAAAACAGCGCGCCGAGAAACCAGCCGAGTACCGCTTGGGGCCCGCCCATCGCGGAAAGGATCACGCCGATGGTAATGAAGGGGCCGATGCCAATCATCTCCAACATATTCACGGCAGAGGATTGCACCAGGCCCATGCCGCGAACAAGTTTTTCGGTAGCTCCCGCGAATTCGGGGGGAAGGTGGGGTGCAGAGTTTTCGGCCAAGTCAGGCGTCCTGGACCAACGCTGTATCGGGCATCGAGCGGGCACTATAGCAGCGTGACCGGGAAGCGGCAAGGGGAAGAAGCGCACAAATACTGAAACGATTCGGCATAGGACCACGCTTCCACGACGGAACAGACAGCCGCATGCGATCGCGAAGGCGCGAACAAAATGGGCGTGGACAAGCCGCGGAACCTTACGTTAACCTGCGTGGGCTTTTCCTAATGAGGGCTTATGGCGCAGCACACGAGAAGGGATGTTCTGCTGGCAGGGCTGGCTCTCCCAGGAATCGCCGGCGCTTTTTGCCGCGAGCCGGTTGACGACGATGGATCCTTGAAGCCGAAACGATTCGAGGAAACCGCCGGATTCGAAGTGCCGGACGTTGTCGCCGGTCATCCCCTGGCGATCCTTCCTCTCGGAAGCCTGGAGTTCCACGGCCCTCACAACCCTCTGGGATCGGACTCCATCATCATTTCTGGAATTGCAGAAAGGGTGGCCGCGCGGACCCGCGGCTTGCTGTTTCCCACAATTCAATTCACGCAGTGTCCCGCACATACGGCGCATTTTTGCGGAACCATGTCGGTTCGTCCCGAAGTTATGACCATGTACTTTGCGGATGTATTGCGCAACATTGTCCACCTTGGATTTCGGAAGGTCTTCCTCCTCAACGGGCATGACGGCAATATCGGGGCGGGGCGCGGCGCGATCGCGCAAATCGCCGATGAGACGAAAGACACGGCGTTGCTCTTTGCCAGCTGGTGGGAATTTCTTCCGAGGGAAGTGATGAAGGCCTTGGGCATGTTTCATCAGGCCAATGGAGGTCACGGCCACGGCGGACCGCTGGAAACCTCCGCGGTCGCCGCGTTCCGTCCTGATCTCATTCATCTAAGCAAGGCGCACGATCTTCCCGAACCGCCTGACCTCTCTGGCGGAGCGCCGTATTTTCTGCAAAAATCCACGGCGACAAACTGGCCAGGTTATTCTGGACAAGTGAGCGAGGCCTCCGCGGAAAAAGGAAAAAGACTCGTTGAAATCAGCGAGGAGGGAATCGTAAAGCTCATCGAGAATTGGTTGAAGTACGACGAAGTCCCCGGGAGCTGGTAGGTGATTCGGAACCAGGATGGCATCGTCATGCGCCAAGCGCAGTTCAGCCGCGCTGAATGAAACAACGGGGGGAAGCGAGAACCGTGACGGTCCGCTGGATATTGAGGCATTCCATTCTGGGTACCTGCGCTTCCTTGCTCTTTTGTTTGACGCTAACGATTGCCGGCCCGCAGAATCAATCCTCACCTCAAAGACAACGGCCTTCCTCCTCCGCGCCGCTCGTGGAAGCGGAATCCTCTCTTGCGCACGGAAATGCAGAGGAAGCGATCCGGTCTCTCTCGGGCTATCTCGAAACTCGTCCTAAGGACTCCGATGCAAGGATCCTGCTTGGACAAGCGTACGCCATTGCCGGACAGAACGACCGCGCCGAGCGAGAGCTCCAGACCGTTCTGCAAAATGCCCCCGAAAACTACGTCGCTCTCGCGGCACTCGGCGAAATCTATGAACGAGCAGGCCAGCCGGAAAAGGCCGAGTCGATGCTGGCGCATGCGGTAAGGGCTAGTCAGGGCGCTCCGCAGATTCGCACGGAGTGGGCGGCCGTTCTCGCGCGCCAACACAAGTATACGGAAGCCCAAACCGCGTTAGCAGGTCTCTCGCCGCCCAAGGACCCTCAAGAACGCGTGGGATTTCACCGCCTGAAAGCCTCGGTGGCTCTGGGACTCGGAAATGCCCCAGCCGCCGCCTCAGAAATGGAAAAGGCTCTGGCCCTGAAGCCCACGGATGCTGGGCTCACCATGGCAACGGCTGTGGCAGAACTGCAATCTGAACATTGGCAGCGCACTGCCAGTCTGGCAGAGCCAGTATTTTCCCGCACCCGCGATCCCCAAGCTGGCCTCGTTCTTCTCGAAGCACAATTGGGGATGCATGGAGATTTCCATCAAACCCTGGAGTTGCTTCGCTCAACACAGCTGGCTTCCCGAGACCAGTTGCTTTTTCTGCAGCACTTAGCCGAGATCCTGATCTCTCACGGTGAATACTCCGAATCCATTGAAGCGCTGAAGGGGGCGGCGGAGATCGACTCGCATCGTGCTGACTTGCAGTTCAATCTGGCTCTCGCTCAGTTCCGGGCAGGCCGCCCGGACGATGCCGCAGGGACCGCGGAAAAGTGCAAGGCGCTTGACGACAACGCTGATCTCGAAGACCTGCTCGGAGACATTCAAGAGTCGCGCGGTGACAACCTCGCTGCCGTGCGGAGTTATCAGGCTGCGGTGGCCCTCGCTCCGAACGAGGAAAAGTATCGTCTCTCGCTCGCGGTGGAATTGATCCGCCACAATAGTTTCGAAGCGGCCCGGGCTGTGCTCAAACAGGCGGAGGATCTGCAGCCAAAGTCCTGGCGAATCCAATTGGCGCTGGGCATGGTGGAGTACTTTGCGGGAACCGACGAGGAGGCCACCCGGTTTCTTTTGCAGGCGGCCGAATTCGCGCCGGATCCCCAACCTGCGTTGAAGTACTTGGGCGACCTTCAGATGGAGCGGACCTCCACGCCCGATCCTGCCGCGGTGGCCCGGCTATGCGCGCATGCCGACCGCCAGCCGAAGGACGGCAATATGCAGTACTACTGCGGTGCTTTGCTCTTCCGCAGAGACTCTTCCTCCGGATACCAGACAGACGCCGAGGAAATTCTGCGGCGCCTGCAGGCCTCAGCAGGTCTCCTCCCAAATGCCCCCGCCCCGCACTGCCAGCTTGGCAGAGCCTACCGGTGGTTGGAACGCTGGCAAAAAGCGCTTGACGAATCGGAGACCTGCGCGCGCTTGGACGCAAACTCCGCAGACGCGCACTACCGCCTCGCACAGATCTACCATCACCTGGGACAACCGCAACAGTGGCAAAAGGAGATGAAACTCTTCGAAGCGGCCTCAAAGCGCCTTGCCGATGAGAACGCCCGGCGCGATGAAACAATGAAAACCTTCCTCTACACGATCCAGAACAGGACACCGGACCATAAGTGAATATGGTCCGGTGTTCAAGAAAGTCCACTCTTTTCCCAACTGGATCAGGGAGCGGACTTCTTCACCGGGGTCGCGGCGTGGGCGGGGTGAGAACCCACACCCTGAGGATTCTTCCGAAGACTAACCATGTTGGCGAAGATGCGGTACGCGCCCGGAACACCTTCGGGCATCTGGCGGTAGAAGGCGTAGGCATTGTAGATGTAGATGCCCCTCCCATATTTTGCGTAGACAAGGCCGCCTTTCTGGGGAGCTTGACCCGGATCGTGAGTTTCCAGCAACGGCTCGTAGGCCGCATCCCAGCTCTCCAGGAACTTCGAGCCGCGCTCTTCCACCCAATTCTCAAAATCCTTGGTGGTGATTTTGTTGGGCCAGGTAAAAACGGGATTAGTCGGAGCTAGGATTTCGACCTGGGATTGCTCGTCGGTGACTTCTTCCGGGTTGGAACCCATTTTGTAGGGATAGGGACCGTAGTTGTGGTCATACTCTGGCGTGTTGTATTGAACGATGACCACGCCGCCGTTCTTCACGTATTCCAGGATGCGGCCATTATAGATTTTAAGATCTTCACGGACGGCATAGGTGCGCACGCCGAGAAGGATGGCGTCGAATTCTGAGAGATTTCCGCTGGCCAGATCTTCTTGTGTGAGGAAATGAACGTTGATGCCCAGATTTACGAGAGATTGTGGCATGTCATCGCCGGCGCCCACGATGTATCCGACATTCAAGCCCGAAGCAACCTTGACGTCCACTCCTGTCGTGCGATCAGTGGAAGCGCGGTAGAGATTGTAGGGACGCAAACCCGCGAAGCCGATCGTGTGATAGCCCTCTTTGTACTCGCGTCCGTTGTAAATGGCTACCGCGGTAATGGCATACGCCTTTTCCATGAGTCCCACGGGCGTGACGTGGAAGTTGAGCGTCTGATCGTCCCCGTCCTTCGACGTTGAAAATTCCTTCTGGGGCGCCTTCCAGCCTTCCGGCAAGTCGAGTTTTACTGTTCCCTTTGCGGGACCTTTTACATTGCTGTGAATGTTGACCGTCACTTCGAAGGACTTGGCGCCCAGGGGAACAATTCCCGCCTGCGGAGCGATGGAAACAGAAATGGCCGGGCCAGTGATTAGCGGTTCGAGCACCGTTCCCGGGCCCGTAATCCGCTTCACCGATTGAACCACCTGTGACAATTCGAACGGTACGCCGTCGAATACGAAATGCAATCTGGCGGACAGCGGATAGGGAGCCAAGGATAAATTGAGGTCCGTCGGTTCCTGGATGTCATAGTAGGCCTGCTCGATGTCCGGGCGAGTGAAATAGGGCCGCGTGAAGCGCGCGTTGGAGGCAGCTTGAACTGTGAAGCGCACATCCGCGGACTGATTTCCCTTGAGGGTGCCGCCTGTTTGCGTCGCCGGGTCGATGGTCCATTGTTCGTTCGCCGGAGCTTCCAGGACCGCGCTCTCCAGTTGCACGGAAAGGTTGGTTGGGTTCGTTGCGTGAACTTTCACCCAGAACGTTTGTCCCGGGATGGCCACCTCAAAGGTAGGCTGATTTCTGAGGAAGCGTGCGAAAGGGCCGGTCGGTTCTTTCTCGGGGGCTACCGTCGCAAGCATTGAAATCCCCAGCGATTCGGCGAGAGCACTGCCGAACTGCGACTGTTTTACTTTTAGTTCGTATGCCACGTCATACTTCGAATCAGGCGTCAGGCCGCTGCCGGCGACCTTTTCCATCAGCTCGCTGGTCCGTTTCAGGCCTGCCGCCAGTGTCGACGCGATGGCTTCGGGATGCTGGGCGGAAAAATCATTCATGGCCTTTTCCACCAGAGAATTGATCTGAGACAGTCCCTCTTTCAGGAAAGCGCTGTCCTCTCCTTGCGCCAGGCTCGCGATACCCATAAGCGAAACATCGATGCCATCAAAGAAAAACGCCTCCTTCTCTGAAACGGAGACGAGAGATGCAAACCGGTGATACGGGCTCATCTCCACTTCGGCCGGGGGTAAGCCCGTGCCGCCGCTCTGCGACTTCTGCTGGCCGAGACCCAGCCGAGATATCTGCGCGTAGGTTAGCCCGAGTAACGGGTTGTACTCACCTTCGGGAATCTCTACCGAAGCCGAAAGCGCCCCCTGGATGACAGAGCCATCCGTATAGTTGCGAAATTCGGCCGGATAGTACTTTCCGTCTGCGTAGTCATAAATCCCCTTGTCGGTGACCGGGGAAAACGGCACACGGGCATAATCCTTGATCGGCTTCCAGAGGCGCAGTCCCTCTGTGATCTGCTCGGGAAACATCGCCGGGTCACCCGCCGCCTTGAAAGCCTCTTGCGCCATCTGTCCGGCAACCTGGTGATTGCCGTGGCCATCCGTGCGCCCCCCAACAAAGACGGAGGTAAGGACGAGAGGGCGCGTCATGCGTATGACGCGTACAACATCTGAAAGGACACGATCGTGTCCCCACTTGTCAAGAGCCTCTTCTTTGGTCTTGGAGAAACCGTAGTCGCACACCCGCGTCCAGAATTGCTGTGTTCCATAGTAACGATCGGCCGCCAAGAGTTCTTCCGTGCGCACGAGGCCCAGCGCGTCAAAGTAATCAGAAGACATGACGTTGGCGCCGCCTTCGCCCCGGTTGAGCGTCAACAACGTGACGCGTCCTCCTTGCCCGCGCGATTCATAGGTCAGCATTCCTCCGTCCTCGTCGTCGGGATGCGCGGTGACCATCAGCAAGCTCGCGCGGGTGTGGAGTTTCTGCAGGCTCTGCCAAAGTGCGGCCGCCCCCCGGTCAAAAGCCAGCGCCTGTGCAGCGGGGATCGGCCTCGAACCGACAGCGTTAGGGGATTGCGCTTTCGCCAAAACCGATCGAACTAGAAAAGGTAGTGCGCAGCTCAACAAGGCGAAAATTATGGAAAGTATCTTGCTGGATGGTGATGTCATTCTCACTCCTTTGCCTGTTGCGAAATAGCTAGTGAAATGTTCCGTACACCGGGACCTGCCAGGCACAATCGCTGGCTTCTAAATGCGCGCCGTGCATGCCGTTCCGACTTGCCGTAAGTGCCAATCCTCAGCCGGAGATCTTTTTTCGATCCGGCATGCACGATCGCAAGTGAGGCGGCGCTCGGCATCCAGCCTCCATATTTTCGTTGGGAGTAACGGCATTGTACGTCCGCAAAGATCATTGTCAACACAAAACACCAAAACGTTCTGGCACCCGGCAACGATTCCCTATTCGAGGCACGCGCGTTTTTTAAGATATGCATAACTCCGCAGCAGAAGCCGGGTTTCCGAAAAATTGGCTTGACAAGGATTTTTACGGGTGATACAGGTCGAGGACTCTGTAACCGAATCGTTTCGGCATGGTCGGGGGGCTTTACCAGGCAGCGTTGGGGTGACCGAACGCCATTTGGTCTTTCCCGCCCTTTCCGTGACGACTTGGTTCGTGCCGGTCACGGTGCGCTAGCTGCGGTGGACCGCCGAAGACGCCGATCATTCAGGGGCGAGGGGGTTCGTCGGCGAGTCGGCTTTTGGAGTGCAGGCGATGGGTGTGGAGCGTTAAGATCTCTTGATTAATTCCCAGCGAGTGACCGGTGCCTGAGTGGTTGCAAATCGAACGTACGTCAAAAGTTGGGGGACTGCTCTTCGAATCTGAAAAGTGGAGGCTGCAATGAATCGAGGGATGAGAACTCGGAGATTGCGTGACTGGGCGATGTCGTTTGTAGCGTTTCTCGCCGTTTCTGCTGTGCCCGCGTTTGGACAAATCGATCGTGGCGCCATTGAGGGGAGGATTCTGGATTCCTCTGGTGCTGTCGTGCCCAAGGCAACTGTGACAGTCACGAATAAGGCCACGGGTGTTGTCGCGACTATCCCTGTCAATGATGAGGGAGAGTATCAGGTCCTAACATTGATACCCGGTCTATACTCGGTGAAGGTGAGCTCCGCCGGCTTCGAAAGTGTTTTGCGTGACAACATTGAATTGCACGTGCAGGACCGCCTTTCCATTAGTTTTGTCCTGAAGGTAGGGTCGGTGACTCAACAAGTAGTGGTCGATGCCGGCGAGCCGCTCCTGCAGACCCAGTCGGCCGATGTCGGAAGTGTTGTGGATGAGCAGCACGTGAACGACCTTCCTCTCAATGGACGCCGTTACGCTGATTTGGCACTCTTGGAACCCGGCGTAGACAAGTTTTATGGTGCGGCTAACCCTGCGCCAGACCGGTTTAGCGTCAACGGGAACCTCGAACTCCAGAATAATTTCCTGCTGAACGGAATTGACAACAATTCGTTCTCCGAAAACCTGCAGGAGTTCTCGGTGCAGGTGGTGCAGCCGCCGCCCGATGCCTTGCAGGAGTTTAAGATTCAGACTCGCACGTACTCCTCTGAATTCGGCAATTCCGCAGGAGCGGTGATCAACGCGACCATCAAATCAGGCACCAATGGATACCACGGAGTTCTGTTTGAGTATTTTCGGAATAAAGTTCTGGACGCAAACTCCTGGATTAACAATGCAACCGCTCAGCCGCGCGGCGGCTTCACGCAGAATCAATTTGGTGGCACGATCGGCGGGCCGATCGTGAAGAACAAGCTGTTTTTCTTTGGGGATCTCGAACGTTTCACCAGCCGGCAAGCCACTACCGTCCAGAGCACGATTCCGACGCCACAGATGGATGCCGGCAATTTCACGGAATTGCCCTACGCTTTGACCAATCCACAGGTCTCCGGCCAGTCGGGCTGCTATGTCGGAAACGTCATCCAAGCGACGAGTACAACCGGCCAGACCTGCTTCGATCCCGTCGCTAAGAAGCTAATGGGCTTGGTCGCTGCTACAGCGATTCCGAATATTCCCTCCGCGGTGGCCGTAGAAGGGCAACCTGGGAGCTGGACGGGTGCGCCGAACTACGTATTTGCGGCGTCGGTTCCCGATGACGTGTATTCGGCGGACGGGCGCGTCGATTACACCGTCGGACCAAAAGATCAGATATTTGGGAGCTACAGCTATCGGCATGTGAACCGGCAGGACCCCCTGTGGACCAGCAATCCTTTGATCGGCAATGGCAACTTCGCAACACAGTATCGCTGGCGCCAGCAGTCGATCGCACTGGGTTGGACGCACATCCTTTCAAACTCACTGGTCAATGATGTGCGATTCGGCTTCAACCGGGACTACGCTCATAGCGATCCCAATGGTTTAACTCTTGGCACTTCCGAGGCCCAATCAGCCATTGGTCTGACGGGCGTCCCGGCTGGGCCGTCAGACGCCGGCATACCCGCGATATTCTTCACCGGTCTAAGGACCATAGGGACGGCGGCGTGGCGGCCTCAGTATCAGATTTCGCAAGCGTGGAACCTCGTTGAGAACCTGAACTGGCTGAAAGGCAGTCATAGTTTCAAGTTCGGGTATCAATACCTCAGGCGGTCCGACAATTTCTTCGACATAGAAGCCCCGCAGGGTCTTTTGATCGAGGACGGAGTTGTCACCAGTAGTTTCAATATCGGCCTTCCCGATTTGCTGCTGGGAGACGCGAATATCGTAATTTTCACGACACCCCACGTCGTCCATTATTTTCAGCCCGGACACTCCTTCTATGCCATGGACACTTGGAAGACGACTTCGAAACTCACGCTTACTTACGGTCTCCGGTACGAACTTTTCGCTCCACTGATTGATAGGAACAACCAGACCACGAACTTCACGCCGGCCAACGGTGGGGGGCTGGTCACCGCCGCGAGCAATGCAACCGGTTGGTACGATCGTGCGCTGATTCATCCTGACCTGAACAATTTCGCTCCGCGTCTTGGTTTTGCGTATCAGATGATGCCGCGACTCGTCTGGCGCGGCGGTTACGGAGTCTTTTATCAGCATGAGAACCGGATCGGTTCGGAGTCCTTGATTCAGCTAAATCCGCCGCAGTTTCTTGATACTCAGCTCGGTTCAGGCCCCCTCAACCCCGTATTTGAGCTAGCGAATGGGTTTCCTTCGGCCATTGTTAGTTCGCCGCCACCCCCCCCGAATCAGCTGTTTGGGCTCCAGATACGCGCCCAGGATCCGAACCAGCGAACGCCTTACGTTGAACAGGCCAGCCTTGGCTTGGAATATCAAGTCGCCAAAGACACTGCGCTCTTGGCCACCTATGTTGGCAATTGGGGCCGCAAAGAGGAACGAGTGCGCGATTATAACCAGCCGACGATCACGGGCTTCGATACCGGCTGTCCCATTTTGCAGTATCCCTACGCCAACCTGACCACCGCAACGAACGTTGACACCTTTGCGGGCGCCGGTCTTCCTTGCGCGAACGGCAGCCAACATGCGTACCTGGAGACCGCCACGAATGACGGCAGTGCGGACTACAGCGGTCTCGAGCTTCAGTTGAAACAAAGGAGGTCCCACGGCTTGAGCTACTCTCTGGGTTACACCTTCAGCCACGGCCTCGCCAATTTCCGCGACAACCTGACGGCCGGACAGTTACCTCAAAACTCCTACGACTACGCTGCGGAGATGGGCAATTCGGTTTTCGACATTCGTAGCCGTTTTGTCGGGAATTTCATCTGGGAATTGCCGTTCGGTCAGGGAAAGCGATTCGTGTCAGGCGACGGTGCAGCCGCACGCTGGCTCGGCGGATGGCAATTCAACGGGATCATAACGCTGCAGACCGGAACTCCGTTTTCAGTCACTGCCAATAATGACGGCTTAGTGGACAGCAATAACCCCGTGTATGCGAACTGTGTAGGGGATCCATACGCGGGCACGACAAGAAATCACAACTTGTATACAACCACAGGGTTCATCATCAATCCGGCCGCGTTTTCGCAGCCCGGTCCCGGGCAATTCGGTACATGTGCTCCCTATCAGTTTTATGGTCCCGGAATCCAGATGTGGGACCTGAGCCTGTTCAAACAATTCAAGTTTACGGAAAGATATCAGTTGCAATTTAGAACTGAATTTTTCAATGCCTTCAATCATCCCAATTTCGGGAATCCGAATGCGAATATTGGCTCGCCGGGTTCGTTCGGAAAGGTCTCCAACACGCTTGCACCGATTTTGGGGACCGATTCGGGCGGGCCAGGTGATCCTCGTGAAATCCAATTCGCACTGAAGCTGTACTTCTAGTATCAGGCGCGGGAGCGGCGCGAGTCGCTCCCGCATCTTCTTTTGAGCGTTCCTGAGTCCGATATCACCTAGGATCAAACGCCCTTCAAGGAGGCTAATCGGTGTCCACGTGTCGAGTTACGGCGGCGCAGGCCATCATCAAGTTCCTGAAAAATCAGTATGTCGAGCGGGATGGACTAGCGCGTCCTTTTTTCGGCGGCTGCTTCGGCATTTTTGGCCACGGCAACGTAGCGGGAGTAGGACAGGCACTGCAACAGAATGAAGACTTTCCTTATTACCTGAGCCGCAACGAACAAGCCATGGTTCACACTGCCGTGGCCTTCTCGAAAATGAGTAATCGCCTGCGTGCGTTTGTGTGCACGTCTTCGATTGGTCCGGGAGCGACCAACATGGTAACCGGGGCCGCTACAGCCACGGTGAACCGCATTCCCGTGCTCCTCCTTCCGGGAGACATATTCGCACGCCGCAACGTCGCGCCGGTTCTCCAACAACTCGAATCTCCGCAGACGCAAGACATTTCCGTCAACGATTGCTTTAAGCCGGTCTCCCGCTACTGGGACCGTATCTCCCGGCCGGAGCAGCTCCTGAGTGCCTTGCCCGAGGCCATGCGGGTCATGACCTCTCCTGCCGAGACCGGAGCAGTGACCCTCAGCCTTCCGCAAGACGTGCAAGCGGAAGCGCTGGAGTGCCCAACCGCTTTTCTCGAGAAGCGAGTTTGGGGTATTCCCCGGCCGCGAGGGGAGGCGCGAGTCATTCGACACGCGGCCGACATGATTCGCTTGGCCCGCAAGCCGCTGCTCCTTGCTGGCGGAGGCGTGCTCTATTCGGAAGCTTCGGTGGCCCTCGCCAAGTTCGTTGAACAAACAGGAATCCCTGTCGCTGAGACGCAAGCCGGAAAAGGATCGCTCTGCTACGATCACCCGCGGTGCTTGGGGGCCATGGGTGTAACGGGAACACCTGGAGCCAATATCCTAGCCCGCGACGCCGACCTGATCATCGGAGTTGGTACGCGCTACGCGGACTTCACCACCGCTTCGAAGACGGCTTTTCAGAATCCAGACGTCAAGTTCGTCAACATCAACGTAGCAGAGTTCGATGCGGCGAAGCACGGAGGGCTGCCGCTGGTTGCCGACGCTCGGGCGGCACTTGAGGAGCTTGCGCAGCTCCTCGAGGGTTATCACACGCCTGTCGAGTACCAAGAGCGTGTCCGCAGTTTCCAGCAAGCTTGGGAAAAGGAGGTAGACCGGCTTTTTGATCTTCGGCATGGGCCCCCGGTCAGCCAGAGCGAAGTCATTGGCATGGTGAATGCCGTTTCGGCGCCGCGTGACGTGGTGGTGTGTGCCGCCGGGAGTCTTCCGGGAGACCTTCACAAATTATGGCGGGTCAGGGACCCCAAAGGTTATCACCTGGAATACGGCTACTCGTGCATGGGTTATGAAATCGCTGGAGGCCTGGGGGTCAAGATGGCCGCGCCGGACCGTGAAGTTTACGTCATGGTCGGCGACGGCTCCTATTTGATGATGGCCCAGGAAATCCACACGTGCATTCAAGAAGGATTCAAATTGAACATCGTCCTGCTCGATAACCACGGATTCGGCAGCATTGGCGCGCTGAGCGAATCCTGCGGGAGCGGCGGTTTCGGCACCCACTACCGGTTCAGGAAGGACGGAAAGCTGGAAGGAGACACCGTAAACGTGGATTTCGTCGCCAACGCCGAAAGTCTTGGCGCCGCGGCTATGCGCGTCCGCACTCTCGATGAACTAAGACAGGCACTCGTCGCTGCGCGCGCAACTCTGCGAACGACTGTGACGGTGATCGAAGTGGATCGGAGCGCCCGTGTCCCCGGCTATGAATCCTGGTGGGACGTGCCCGTCGCGGAGGTGTCGGAAATGGAAATCGTGCGCAGCGCCCGCGGGGCCTATGAAAAAAGCGTCAAGCGAGAACGGCACTATTTTTGATGCTTCGAGACAACACGAATGGCCGGCTAGCTGGAAGTAACTAAATTTGAGGCAACGGGCACCTTTTTTCCGGGGAGGTTGACATGGCAGAAACTTGTTACGCGCAGGAGGTATTGATTCACTCGGATTCCATCCCACAGGACAAGTCCGGTGTCCTCGTCTCTGTCACACGGGAGCGGGCAAACTGGAAGACGATCAGCTTCGCCGTGCGCCGGCTGGTTACTGGACAGTATTGGCAGAGCAACACTCGAGACGAAGAAGCCGCTCTCGTCATCCTCGGAGGAAAAGCGACGATCGACTGGGGCCAAGGGCCACGAGAAGTTGGAGGACGGAAGGACGTTTTTAGCGGCTACCCGCACGCCGTATATCTGCCGAGCTGCACGCCTTTTGAAGTTTCCGCGACCACTGTCTGCGAATTCGCGGACTGCCGCACCCCCTCTTCCGCCCGGCTCGGTCCTCGAGTGATCGCTCCAGCGGATTGCGGCGAGGAGATTCGCGGCGGCGGAAACTGCACACGTCAGATCGTCGATGTCATTCGCCCGGAGTTTCCCGCCGATAAGCTCCTGGTCTGCGAGGTTTATACGCCCAGCGGAAATTGGTCGAGCTATCCTCCCCACAAGCATGACGTCCACAATCCTCCTTTCGAGGTGGACCTCGACGAAACCTACTATTACCGGATCAGCAAATCTGAAGGATATGCGTTCCAGCGCTTGTACGACGCCGCGGGAACGCGCGACGACACCTTGACTCTCGTCGATGGTGATTTGGTGCTCATCCGAGATGGCTACCATCCAGTGGTCGCCGCACATGGATATGACGTGTATTACCTCAATGTGCTTGCTGGCAGCGCGCGTTCCATGGCGGCCAGCGATGATCCGCGCTACGCACACCTGCGCAAGACTGCTTTGGAGCGCGATCCCCGTGTGCCCTTGGTTCGGGCCCGGCCACTTGACCGAAGTTCGTAGTCTTGGCTTTGTGATCGAGCGGGCCCGCGGCTCGAACTCACCTTGAGACCCGCCGGCTCGCTTCGCAGCAGAAGCGCGCCAGGGATTTTTGACCCGGCAAATGAGGTCCAGGAAAGGAGAGATCGGGAATGCCACATAAGATCGGAATCGTTGGAGCGGGAGGTGTTGCGAGCATACACGCCGCTATTCTCGCAAAGGATGCCCGTGTCAAGCTTCAGAGCTTTTTTGACGTCGAACTTCCCCGTGCACAAGCGATGGCCGGCAGCTTTGGAGCTCAGGCGGCCCGAACGATGGATGAGCTACTCAAGGAATGTGACGCGGTCTACGTTTGTACTCCGAATACCACTCACGAAGAAGTCGCCATGCGCGTTCTTGAGGCCGGGAAGCACATTTTTTGCGAAAAGCCCTTCGCGCTAAATCTGGAGTCTGCCACCACGCTGCGCAACCGCGCTGTCCGCTCGGGTCTTGTCTATCAGGTGGGCCACAACCGCCGTTTCGCGCCAGTCTACAAAATTCTCAAGGGCGCAATTGAGAGGAACGAGCTCCGCCCGCTTTCCGTCCACGCCAAAATGAATCGCGGGGAACTGGTTAACCCACCCTGGGTGTGGAACGCTAGCCTCACCGGAGGCTTTTTGTATGAAACGCCCGTTCACATGTTCGATTTGATGACCTTTTTCTTCGGACAAATCGAGTGGGTGCAAGTGGCTGCGCGCGCACACGAGCATGACGAACTGGACGATTTTTCCATCCTGCTCAGTTTCCAATCGGGCTTGCAGGCGACGATGAAAACCTATGCGCACGCCAGCTGGCATTTTCCTTTCGAACGCTTTGAGGTTTACGGAATGCACTCCACCTATGAGACCTTCGAGATGGAGAGAATCTCCATAACGAATGGTTTGGAAACCAACACCACGACTTATGACTTTTCCCTCGCGACCAAGCACGAGAAGTGGGGCTACGTCGAAGAAGACCGGCTTTTTGTCGACGCCCTCGATGGCAAATCAGCCGCACCGGTCACCGCCGAGGACGGCCACAACGTCGTCGAATTGATAGAAGCTTGCTATCTGAGCGCTAGGGAAGGGTCGCGGGTGCACTTGGACGCACTCGTGAGGAAAGTCTAAGATGGATACATTCTCCGAGCGAATTCGCTTTGCCTCAGCCCCCGTCAGTTGGGGACTGCAGGATGATCCCGGTCCCGCCTGGGAGCAGCCCTATGAACAAATTCTCGAAGAAATCGTTTCCGCGGGCTACACTGGGACGGAGTTGGGACCCTACGGTTACTTCCCGACCGATCCGCGGGTTTTGAATAAGGCCTTGCAGCGGCTCGGATTGACCCTGCTGTCCTCCTTCGTTCCCGTTCCGATCACCGATCCCTCGCGAATCGAGAAGGTAATCGAACATGTCCGCAGGGTAGGTACGCTTCTCTCCACGTTAGGCGCCAGGTTCCTTGTTCTGTCCGATTGCCAAACGTCGCAACGGCGGGAAATCGCAGGCCGGGTCCCCGTTGATGGAAGCAAATCCTTGAGTCTGGCTCAATGGAATCAGGTGGGAGCGGTCATTGGCCAAGTCGCGCACGTTGCTGGGGAATTCGGCCTCGGTCTTGTTTTTCATCCCCATGTCGGCACGTTTGTAGAGAATCCCATGGAGGTGGAATGTCTTTTCGATGCACTCGCCGGCACGCAGGTCGGTCTGTGCCTGGATACGGGACACTGTGTTTACGGCGGGGGAGATCCCGTGGACGAGGCAAAGAAATATCGTTCCTTACTCCAATACGTACATATTAAGGATGTGGACGCCGGCGTTCTGGGCGAGGCGAGGCGCAAGAAGCTTAACTTTGAACAAGCGATCGGCGCCGGTGTATTTTCCCAGGTCGGAACGGGGTGCATCCACTTCCAGAGTTTCTTCCGATTCCTGGCCGAAAACCGGTATTCGGGGTGGGTGATCGTGGAACAAGATGTGCTCTACGGCCAAACCATTGTTCCTCCTGTGGAGAGCATGCGCGCCAGCCTCGGTTATCTGAAAAACGTGGTGTCCAATCTTCAGCCCGCAAGCCAATTCGCGGCCACGCGCGCCTGACGTGGATCAGCCATCAGACCGAATGAACTGGCCTAGCGGGCCTACGCGGCTTGAAGGTTCATCTGCAGTCCAAATGCCCGAAGGTACTCCGCTAACACCTGCTCGGCCACCTCTCGCGTGCCGACCAGGGGATTTTTCTCCAGAGCTGCGAGTGCCATATCGCGCGAGTGCTCCACCGATGCCCGCACCGCAAGGCGCTCATATTCTTTAACCTGCAGCATCAAGGGGCGAACCGCTGCCGGCGCGCGCCCTACGGCGGCCACTTGAACACCCCGCGAAGAGACCTGGCAGGGCAGCTCGACCGCGTCATCAGGATCGAGATCTTCAAGAGCTCTGCCGTTGCGAACCGTAAGAGGAATCAACGAGGGCGTCTCCGCTTGTAGCGCCTGCAGCACGAGCAGGGCAATCCGCTCGTAGCCGGAAAACTCCGAGTAGAGTTCTTGACTTTCCTCGTGTCCTTCGCCCGCCGTGGCCTCGATGCTGAAGTAAGAGGCATTTCGTTCACGCAGGTAGTGTTCATAGATTTCGATTAGTTTCGACTCGGGAGCCTGCGCCAGCGTTTGAAACAGCCGTGTGTTCATGGCGGTGATGGCCTGGCCGCGCGATTGGCCGCTTTGTTTCGTATTCTTGTAGGCCGTCTGCGGGAAGTAATAGAAGTAGAGGTACTCCGTAGGCAGCAACCCCAGTTGTTGTATGAACTTTGCGGGGAAAAGCCCGTGTCGATAGCATTTCTGAATGATCTCCGGAGAAGAAAGCACTCTAGGCAGCAGTTCCGCGTCCCGCTCGTCGCGAATGGACCGCACCCAGCCTAAGTGATTCAGTCCGAGATAGTCGAAATGCAGTCCGAATGGACTTCGGTCCAGCGCGCGGGCGATCGCTTCAAAGGTTTCCAAAGGCGTATCACAAACGCCAATTACATTGACTCCGGAATGATTCAGAAGTCCCTGGGAAATAATTCCGACCGGATTTGTGAAGTTGATGATCGTCGCCCGCGGAGCCACGCGTTCGATCAGGCGCGCGTATTCCAGCATTACCCCCAGATTCCGCATGGCACACGCGAAACCGCCTGCGCCCACGGTTTCTTGGCCGACTAGCCCGTGCGCAAGAGCTATCGTTTCGTCCTTTACTCGCGCATTGATACCACCCACGCGAATGCTCGTGATGACGTAGTCCGCGCCTTCAAGGGCATGCTCGGGATTGGAATACGCTTTGAGATGCGCGCGAAGTTCGCTTCTCTTGCCCATCGCTTCCGCGACCCGCTTCATCGTTTTCAGGCGCTCCGGATCTGTATCCCAAAATGCCAGCTCGTCCAGCTGTACGCGGCCGCGAAGGCCTGCCAGGCCGTGGACCAGGAGTGGGGTCCTAACCCCCGCGGCTCCGATGAGAGTGATCTTCATGATGGCGTTATGTCCTCCCGAACGATTTCCCGGCGAGCAATTCCGATGCGAATCGGAATTCGCCTTGCCCTTCCTCGACTCCAGTTCAGCGGAGCTTCTTCATCAGCTTGCTGAGGCTCTTGCGCGTCGGTAGGGCAGAGGATCCGCCTGCCTCCGTTGTGGCCAGCGCACCGCATATGTTGCCGGCTCGCAAGCACTCCTCAAGCGGCCATCCGGCGAGGTACCCGTGAAGAAACCCGCCGTTGAAGGCATCACCTGCCCCCGTGGCATCCACGGTGCGCACGCGAATGGACTTCACTCGCAAAATCCTTCCGTTGCGAACGGCCAAGGAGCCATCTGGACCAAGCTTGACTACAGGCACTCGCACCCAGCGGCCCAATTTTCTCGCCGCTGCCTCAACTGCCTTTTCACCGGTCATGGCTTGCACTTCCGGCTCATTTGGAAACGCAAATTCAAATTCCTTCAGCAAGGACGGCAATCCGGGAGACTCAAATACATCGGGGTTCCAGCCCAAATCCACGGACAGCGTCAAGCCTGGCTTGCGCAGTTTGTGGATCGTCGGTTTCCACACCCGGGGAGGCCACAGGGCACACGCCATGTGCACATGACCTGCTGTCCGCAACTTCCGCTGCACGGCACTCCGGTCCAAGAGTTTTTCCAGTTTTAGATTGATGGTGTCGTGAGTAAGCATCATGCGATCGCCACCGAAGGCGGCGCAAACGGTCATGGCCGTTGGCAATCGAGCGTCGAATTCACAATCCTCGGTGGAGATGCCGCTTTGGACCAGCTTTTGCCACTCCAGGCTCGCGAGTGCGTCCCTTCCAACCCTGGTGATGACTTTAGTCGGAGTACCCAAACTGGCCGCCACTAATGCGGTGGTGGCCAGACCGCCACCCGGAGACCGCGCGAAACTCGCGGTCTTAACTTCTTCGCCCATCCGGGGAATCCTCGGGAGGTCGTAGAACACCAGATCAAAAAAAAACTCGCCGAAGACCGCCAGGCCCTGGGCGGAGGCGGGAGTCATCACGCTTCGAATTTTAGCAGAGTTGCTCTAGCAGACAAAGCAAGCGTATTGAAAATACCGAAACGTTTTGGTCTCACTATTTACAAGCCTTCCGGGATGTTCCCCCGTATTGCGCAAAAAATGGATTCTCCCGCAATTCGAAGTTCTCCGATTAGGACCAAGATGGCCATAACGCACGAGAACGAACAGGAATACGCACAGAGTCAAAACTGCAAACCGGCAGGACGCCAAGGAACTCCGGCCCGCTTCCTATTCCGACGCAACCCGAACAAGCGCCCTGTAGATCATCTCCGTTCCCTGTTCCAGCGACTCCACCGGCACGCGCTCATTGTTGCCGTGCATGCGCGTCAAATCTTCCGCCGTGATCGGAAACGGATAAATCCCATAAACAGGAACTCCTCGGCTCCGCCAGGCGATCGCGTCTGTGCCGGCTTGAAAGAGGTAGGTTGTGACCGGCCTCCCCGGCCAAATCGCGTGAGCGCTGCCTTCTAAGGCCCGGTAAAGATCTGTGTCTTTGCTCGACGGCTGTAAACTCGCAGCCTGTCTCACAAGCCCCGCCAGCCTCGCGCCCTCACGGCTGTCCCCCGAAGGCAGCGAAACCTCTACCTGTGGGTCGCCAATGGCTCCTCGGATGTCGGCGATAAGCTTTTCCAGGTTGGTTCCAGGAATAATCCTCAGATTAAGAGTCGCCTCCGCCGAGCCGGGAATCACGTTTCCCCGAAATCCTGCTTTGAGGAATACGGGCGCGATAGTGTTCCGCAGAAGCGCATGCAGCAATACGTTTTTGCTGATTTCTCGATCCGCCTCATGAATCACATTCGGGTCCTTGCTGCTCAACAACCTTTGGAAATACGCGGACAGGGAAGGCTCGCTCGTTTTTGCGAGCGTTTCGAAAAATTCTCTCGTGCTGGGAATCAACTCTACCGGCGTCTCGTAATCAGCGAGCTTCGCTACCGCCTTGGACAATGTGAAAATGGCATTGTCGGGTCTGGGCATCGAAGAATGCGTCGAGGTCCCTTTGGCCGTAACGATCAGAGGAATGGACAACTTGTCCGCCGTGGAGATGCTTACATACTGCACCCCACCCTTCGCGTCCTTCATGATCCATCCGCCCTCATTCAAAGCGAATTCGCAATCCATCAGGTTCCAGTGCGATTCGGCAAGCCAGCTCGTGTTGTAGCGGCCTCCTTCTTCATCCGCCTCGGAAAGAAGAATCACATCGCGATGCAACGGGACATGATTCTTCATCAACCTCATGACCGCCTCGGCAAAGACAGCCAGGCCGCCCTTGAAATCGATCGCGCCGCGCCCATAGACGTAGCTGTCCCTCACCTGGCCGGCGAAGGGATCGTCGCTCCACTTCTCTCGTTCCACCCCGACGACGTCCGCGTGCGCCGCGAGCAAGACGGGCTTCTTGGACCCATCCCCTTTGATTCGGGCGATGAAATGCGCTTTTGCCGGTTCCGGGGTAGGAATGATTTCAACTTCGAAGCCGAGCGGGCGAAACTTTGCCGCCAATAATTCCGCCACATTCCCCTCATTCCCAGGGGGATTGCTGGTATCCACGCGAATGAGCTCAATCAAAAGATCCGCCGTAGGATTCTCTTTGCCCTGCGCTGGCACGTCATGAGCGAGACTTAGGCAAATTGCAGCCCCGACCGCCGCCTTGAAGATTGTGGATGAACTCATTTTCCCAGTTCTCCAGAGTTTATTGTCGCAAAGTCGAAGGCCTTTCTTGACCAGTTTCCATTTCTCATTGCCTCCACCTCATTCACTTATTTCTAAAATCGGATTCTCTGAGAATCGAGCCCTGCCACGGATCAGGGAGTTGGATTACAACGTTCCAAGCGCACGCATTTGGAAGGTGCTTCTTTGCAAGGCCAAACCCAGACTTTATGCCCCGGTTCGCAGGAAGACAAACGTAATTATTTTGATTCGGCAAGCATTCCATTACGACGGTGGGTGTCCGTTGTCAACCTGCAGTGCACACAGCCGCATCTTAACCATAAGGTTACTCCCTCCGAAACTCTGCCCGGCTAAACCTTGCGGCTGTTCCGTTGATTTTCCTGTGTGTACAAGGGCTCGGCGCTTACTGAGGGTTCCGGGGTTGCTGAATCACTCTCGGCGACCAAGGAGAGGAACAATGTAATAAATCACTACCGCTTTCGGATCTCCAGTTGTACCGGGCGCGCCACTGAATTCACGTCTGGGTCGTAATACTCATACACCCGGGACGAAAAGGTCCGCGCGCGGATGGGGTATTTAGCTCGCAAACGGAAACTCAGCGTGATTGTCTCTGCCGGGGCCAAGGAATCGAAGTACAAGATGGCCTGCGTGGCCGTTAGGCTGAACTTTTGCAAGCGGCCGCTCTTTTGTCCGGCCGACTTTTCCTGATAGTCCTGCAAGTCCTCGCTGAAAAGGTCAAAACCAGGAGGGATTCCGAGATCCACCATAACCATGTTGGCGTTCTTCTCCAGATTGTTCCTGACTGTGGCCATGGCCGTGGCGATGTCATCTTGGGCCAAGTGAGTGCGGTCATAGCGCACGGCAATAGACAGCGGCTGTTCCACTCTTTTTTCGTCCCAGGGCACGAAGTACTGTCCAACAACCTGGTATCCCAGATTCCCTTTTCCTTCGAAGCGCACTTCAATGCGGTTCGCGCTCGACTGAAAGATGTCTTTGTAAACGAACTGGTGGAAAAGGTCACTGTTGTCGGAGGTCAATTCGAAATGCGTGACGGGTTTCCCGTTCAACGCGATGTCCACTTTTCCACGCACGTCGGAGGTGCCCTTCTCTGCTGCCAGCAAGAGCGCGCGCAGCGCCATGATGGTTGCTTGTGTGCTTCCCCAAGTCCCCGACGCGTCTTTTTTGGAAGTAAGAAAGGAGAGCGCCTTTCGGGTAGCGGCCGGAGCTTGGCCCCATTTGATGAGCGCTTGCGCGGCCAGCCCGGTGGTCTCTACACTCGCGCTGGTGCCTGTGGAATATACGCTGGTCTCCTCCGAACTCCACCACAATTGCTCGTCTTTTTCGGTGCGCGCATTCAAGAGCAGCTCAATCGCCTCACGCGTGAACGCACGGTCCCTTCCGTAATCGCTAGCAAAATTCGCCAGGACCGCCAAGGTGTAAGCGTCAGCCTTTCCGGAAAGATGGCTCTGAATGAACTGGCTCGCCTTCTCAACTGCCCCACCTTGATAACCCGTATTGCCGAGCGCCCAGGCGATGTATGCGGTAATTCTCAATACATCGGAATTGTAGCGATTCGTCGCGCCTTCATTGATAAAGTCCGTGTCCGGCTTCCAGCTGCCATCCGGAAGTTGCTGCGAGGCGAGCCACTGTTGCGTGCGCTGAATCAGTCGCGGGTCCACGTCGTGGACCTTGGACATGTCATAAAACTCCATCAGACCGTATGCGGTCAGGATTTTGTTGGCAGGTGCCTGGCCAAACCACGAGAACCCGCCCCCTGGCACTTCAAAGGTGAGGAGCCGCTGATAGCCATTGGCAATGAATCCTTCCGCCTTCGCGTGCACCTCGGGAGTAATCTTCTTCGTGCGCTTCATGTAATCCAGCGCTAGGACGTTGGGGTAGGTGCTCGAAGAGGTCTGCTCAAAGCAGCCGCCGGGCATCCGCAGGATCGCGTCCATGCCTTCCATGATCTGGCTCAACGGGCCTGGATACAGCCGCACGAAAACCTTGCTCGCGCCGGAAATCGAGATCGCCGGGAATTCCACGTTGTGGCTTACCACGGATTCCAACTGACCGTTGAACACCGCGTTCTGCTCACGGCCATTAGGAACGACTTCGATTTCTCGAACCACGATGTCCGCGCGCTTGGCATCTCCTTTCATGCGAGCGCTAAGCGTCAATTTGAATTTCCCAATGCGCTTGGCTTCGAGCGTGAACTGCGAGCCGCCGACGCGTCCGGCATCTACAGTGACCGATTTTTCCGGGGCATCATCAACCAGGGAGAACCATTCGGCGGATTGCAGGCTTAGGCGCACATCGCCTTTCGCCTCGGAGTAATTGTAGATAGCGACAGGAATGGACACCTCATCCCCCTGCGTCAATGTCACCGGAAGATCCAGGTCCACGAAAAAGTCCTGAAAGACCTTCAGACTGGAGGTGGCTGTGCCGAGCGCGCCCTGTTGCGTCGATGCCAGCATAGCCATACGCCACGTGGTGATGTTGTCGGCCGTCGGGATGGAAATGCTTGCATTGCCGTCGCGGTCAGTGATGATTTCCGGATTGATGTACAGTGCTTCCGGAAAATACGAGCGCACGTGGATATCTGGGGAGCCGTCCTGGTCCGGCACCACACTGGCGAGTTGCTGCAATTCGCGCCCGTTCAGTGCCATGGCCTTGGGCGTCGTCAGCCGGGCAACAACTCTGGCGGGAGCTGGGGCCGCCAGTTCCATGTCCGCGCCACCGATGATCCCACCAATCACACCTCCCATCGCGCCGCCAGCCACACCCGCAGGAACACCACCAAATATCGTACCCCCATCCGTAGTGGCCACAATTTCCGTGCTGGTAGAGACCTCCACTGCTTCATCCATTAGCGCATACCGAAGATGGACCATGAGGACAGCGTGGTCGCGTGGTTCCAATTTCAGTCCACCAGCTACAGTTTCCGATCCCGGTAACTGGGGACCGGAAACTACAAGCTGGTACCTGCCCTTCGGTACCGCGGAGAAATGGAAATTGCCAGAGGCATCCGCTCTGACGGAACGGATCTTTCCGGTGGAGAGCTCGCGGACGGTCACCACTGCACCGTCCACCGCGCCGCCCCACTGATCCATCGCAAGGCCAGAAATCACTGCATTGCTAGTGAACGGGCCCCGGTCATGTTCTATGCGGATGTCCACTCGGCTCTTTCCTTCGCTGGCGGGTGCAACCAGTTTTCGTCTATGGAAATACAGATAAGCAACCAGGTCATCCCCGGTACGGAGCTCTTTATCGGGGCCGGCGCTGCGGATCACATATTGTGTCTTGCTGGGCTCCCAGGTAATCGGTTCGAGGTGTAGCGGCTTGCCCCAGGGATCGCGAAACTCCGCCTTGCTGGAATTTACCAATCTCTCGAACACTTTTTCCACGTCCGCTAGGTCCGGATCATTAGCGCAGGCGTGCCGAAGTTGCTCGGCGATCTTCTTCGAGTCGGTTCGGAACTGTGTCTGATAGCGGGTCCAATATTCGTGGTATTTCGTTTGCGGAATGGTGCGGCCAACCTCGGTGTCGAACTTGTTTTGAGAAACAATCTCCGTCGCCGAGAAAAGCGCGCGTGCCGCGCGGTCCCGTTGTTCCACCCGAGATTGCGGTGCCAACTCAACAATTTCGGACGGACTGACTGAATGGATCTCGTACCGCGGCTTCATCACCTCCTGCTCGAGGTAGAAAAACACTTTGGCGAAACCGGGCTGCTTTTCCGCAAGTTCGAACACGGCTTCGTCCACAATTTGCAGGCCAAGCGCCGCACGCACGCCCTGTCCCTGGGAGTTGGTAATGCGAAAGCGAATGCGCGCATCGTCGCCGGGTTTGTAGGCAGCCGCTTCTGCGGCCGTCTCGATTTTCAGTTCCTCCGCCGGCTGAACGAAGATCAACCGATGATCAGCAATGGGCTGGGCGTTGTGTCCGAAGATGTACGCGTTGAAATCCACGGTGCCGGCCATTTCCGGACTGGCAACCAGGGTGAGTTCCGCCTCACCATCCGTGATGTCCAGGTCGCGCGTCAGGATGGTCTGCCCCTGTTTGACAACGTCGACGTACACCGTGCCACGTTTCTTCGTAGCAAGGAGGCGTAGGTGGATTGGATCACCGACGCGATAGACGGCGTGTTCGGTGCGAAGGAGCACCTGGTCTTCGCCACTGCGCAATTGCAAAGAAACCGTGCTCGAGACAGAATCCCCGTCCTCGTTCTTTCCTTCGACTTGGAGGGTCTCGCTTCCTGGCGTTGCTTTCAGGCTAATGACAGCAATGCCTCCTTCGTCCGTGTTGACGGCCTGCTCCACACCCTTGCTAGGACGTACTTTCAAGTCTGCCTTCACCGGCGAACCGTCCGGGTAGGTCGCCAGAAGGAAGACTTGATTCTCCAAATTTGGGATGAGCGTGCCGCCTTCGGGAACGGCCACGATGAGGAAGGGCGATTCGCTCACGGTGATGGGCTCCCCCCTCGTCTCAGCGTGGCCCGCACTGTCCTTCACCGTTGCTTCGATCAGCAGCCGCGCGGCACCCTGGGTGATCGGCCGGCCAGCCAAGTAAGAAGGTATACGAAAATCGAAGCGGTACGTTCCATCGTGATCCGTTTTGCCCTGCACGGAAACGGCCTCGAACGTAGTCACATCCATCCCTGTCGCCTTCAGGGAAACTTCCGCGCTGTCCAATGACTTTCCGAAAAAGTAGTTCGCCTGGACCGTGCCGGCCACGTGATCGCCGGGACGGTAACCATGCGTTTTCTTGTCGTTCTTGGAGGTGAAATCCAGGTCCACCTTGAATTTCGGCAGCACATATTTTTGCACGTTCAGCGCTATTTCCGCGGTGTTCGCGGCATCACTGCCGGGTTCGCTAAGCAGACCACGCAAACGGTACGTCCCTAAGTTCACTTCATCCGCTAGCTGAAACTCAGCCGCGGCAATGCCAAACTCGTCCGTTCGCGTCGCTTCTTTGAAGACTTTGTTGCCCCGCGAATCCTCCAGTTCAAAAATCAGATCGCGATTGCCGACGGCCAGGTGGTTGGCGCGATCAAGCGCAAGAGCGCGCACGTGAATGATCTGGCCGGGCTGGTAGATGGGTTTTTCGGAGGTTAGAAGGACGCCGACCTTATCCTGTAGCCGAATGGTCTGCGTGTACTCAGTGGAACCGAGGGAAGTGTCGACCGTATAGCGCAATTCGCAGTTGCCCGTGAAACCAGCGGGAAACTGAAACTGCGCCTCGGTAGTGCCGCGGTGATTCAACTGCCCGGTAAACAAGGTAGTCCGATGCTTTGCAGGCATCTGCAAATCGATCCGCAAAGAGCCTCGTCCCAGGATCGTTTCATTGTGGGAGTCTGTGACGATTACTCGCACTGCGGCGTGACTTCCTGAGAGATAGGATTGCTGGCCAAGAATTCGCAAGACTGGCGAGCGGAGAATCTCTGAAATGGACTCCGTGCCTTGCAGGTCGCCAAACCGGCTGTCGTCGTAGGCAAAGCTGTAGCGCAAGCGGTGCCAAACTAGTTCGTCCAGGGCTGGTGGCTTATCTAGCTTCATTTCTTCCTTCCACTGCGACGGACCTCGGACGACCGTTAACGTTTTCTCGACTCTTCCGAGGACGTGATTTTCCGGGTCCAAGACTTCGAGCGTTAGGCGTCCCGTCCCGGGATGGACTGCGCGATACGGAATCGTCAGGTGCAGCACGCCGAGGGAATAGGTTGCGGAGCCAGGTGCTCCATTGGCTCCCAGGAAAGGTTGCAGAAGCGGGAGCGCGGCGACGGCAAGCACTAGGACAATCACATAGAAGTAGAATCGGGCTGGGGTCTGGTTCCCGGAGGGGCGCTCCATAGTGTCTCTCCCCGAAAGTGAGGCGTCAGCGCCGCTGTGTCCGGTCGCTCACATTTAGAACGGAAGCATCGGCGGTTCTTGCACGGTTACTTGCGACGCTGCGGGGATCCTGCGTCTGTTTAATGGACACCATTTTGCTGCAATTAGTGCCCGGTTGGGATTAGCGATCCTCATCGCTTTTGGGAGGTCTGCCTACTGGCGCGCCGGAGTCCTAGATAGGAGTGCCCTACCTGCCGATCATTAAGGGCAGCAAAGCGCACGCGTGTGCTCGGTTTTAGTGACGAGACCGGCTGAACATCCTTTGCCGGAGCCGAGACAAATCGAGGGGATTCAGCAAGTTCTGATGGTAGACCTCGTCAATTTCACCAAACCTGCTTAATTTGGAATGCCTTAGTTGATTTTTTAGCTCTGGTTGCGGAACCACTGCGTGAATCCTGGCACGCTTGCGAATGCGTACACATGGGTGTACACTCAGGGTGAGGAGCATCCCTATGACCACGATCAAAGTCGGCGTGCGCGAGTTCCGCGAACGGATCGCTAGTTTCCTGGAATCGGACACCCCAGTTGCGGTCACTCGGCGCGGCGAAACTCTCGGTGTCTACGTTCCGACACGTCGAAAGCGTCCTAAGACAGCCCATATTTCCGAACTGAAGGAAGCAGCGGACCGTCTCGCCAGTGCACTCGCGGATGTTGATGAGGAAGAATTGGTGGCGGAGTTTAAGGAACTGCGTCGCCGCGGGAAGGGCGCAACCCGCTGAAATGATCGTTCTCGACGCGAACATCCTTATTCGCGCCGTCCTGGGGCGACGCGTTCGGCAGCTCATCGACACCTACGCGGGTCAAGGTGTCCGCTTCTTCGCACCTGACGTTGCCTTCGATGACGCCGAGAAATATTTGCCACCCCTCTTGAAAAAACGGGGCAAGCCCCACTCCGACTTTTCGGCATCGCTCGAATACTTGCGAGACATCATCGAGACGGTTACTCCCGAACTTTACGCCGCCTTTGAAATCGAAGCTCGACAGCGATTGCGCGGTCGAGACGAAAGTGATTGGCCAATACTCGCCACAGCACTCGGACTGGCATGTGCAGTCTGGACCGAAGATACGGATTTCTTCGGCACCGGCGTCGCGGTGTGGACTACAAATCGAATCGAGATTTTCTCAAGGGACAAGCACAGTCGTTTGAATCTCAGGATGAATGACGTCGCAGGGATCTTTCCATGCAGCAACTACGATCGTATGAGGGCTCGTTGCCGGATGCCTTCGCTGTGGCCGAGGTACCGAAACACGAGATCAGGCGTCCTCATGACTGGCTGTTCCCGCCTGGAGTCTCTAGCCGAGCCGATTCCTATAATTCCTTAACAGGAACTCCAGATCGCCTAACCTTTTCACTGGGACGAGTACGCGACAAATCGGGATTTGACCCGCGCTGGCAGCTCCGACTACTGACGACAAACGGATTTGTTCTAAATAGCCGTACAATCTGAGACTAATGGACTCACCTAAATCTAATTACATTAGAACGCTCCGTCGGCTACCGCTTTTCACCGATCTGTCTGACGTAGAACTGGCCCAAATCGCCGAGGGTGTGAGCCGTCTATATTTCGAAGAGGGGAGCCTAATTTTTGGAGAGGGCGACGTGTGCCGCGAGCTTCTGATCGTCGAAGAGGGAACCGTAAAGATAGTTAAGTCGGCATTGAGCGGGAGACAGCAACTCCTCGGCATCGAGCGCAAAGGGGGTTCGCTAGCGGAGGTGGCCGTCTTTGACGGTGGTCGGTATCCGGCCAGTGCGGAAGCGACCAGCTCGACCACTCTGTTACGACTGTCGGCAGATAGTTTTCGACAAACCTGTCTTAAAAATCCCGAAATGGCTCTGAAGGTTTTCAAAGTTCTCGCGCACAGACTGCGCCATTTGGTGAGTCTAGTCGAGGAGTTGTCCTTCGCCACAGTTCGTGCACGTCTGATTGCGTACCTCGTTCGAGTGGCAGAAGAAAACGGACACCGGACACCTCAGGGAATCCATTTTCAATTGACCGAAAACAATGAACAACTGGCCGTCCGTCTCGGTACGGTTCGGGAATTGATTTCCCGAAATCTCGGGCGTTTGCACGGGGATAAGCTAATTGAGATGAACAAACGCACTGTCAATATTCCTGATCTCGCCATCCTGCGCGATGAAATGGGGGGTAGCATCTAAGTCGCGGACCTTGCACGTGTTTTTTCTCGATGACTGTGACTAAAGTCATCGCCCTATTTGCCAAACGACTCTATTCTGCGTTCTTGTGGCGGCATGGCCTTTTCAACTGAAAACCGCCGTCGCTCGGGGGTAGAGGATTAGCCGAGCCTCTCTTTCTGTGACATCCAGGAGCGTAGAATGGCATACGTAATTGCCGAACCATGTGTGAGCACAAAGGATACAGCGTGCCTGGACGTCTGCCCGTGCAACTGTATTCATCCAGGTAAAGACGAAGCCGAGTTTTCTACTGCACCGCAGCTTTACATCAATCCCGATGAATGCATTGACTGCGGTGCCTGCATCCCCGTCTGCCCTGTATCGGCAATCTTCCCCATCGAAGACCTTCCAAAACAATGGAAGAGCTTCGCGGAGATCAATGCCCACTGGTACCTGGCAAACGAAAGCTAAATCGCAAATTCCGGAGGCCCCACCCATGCAGTGCCCGCGGCGGCAGCCAGGGGGGCCATGAGCCCGTTGCGACTATTACGTTTTTATGACAGCGCGCACCGTTACCGATTCTCATCGATCTGTGGTTCGCAAAATGAAACAATGAAATCGCAGTTGAGGCTGAGGATGCCCGTTCATCGCTGGGCATCTTGCATCTTCCTTAAACGACATAACTAATTTCGATGGTCGGTCAACGGCGCAAGAAGCAGACTCGATTGGTCCAGTCCCATTTGGCGGTTTTCCTCAAGAGGTTGCTCAAGGCCTGTACGAGGCCACCTGTATCCGATGGCGATATGGTCTTTTCGTCAACAAAAATCACTCCGCCGTGCTTTCGCTCTTCTTCCGCCCAGGCTTTGAGCAACGGGGGAATCGTCCTTCGATCGTAGGTAACAAACGTCAACCCCTGCACGGCTGCCTGTTGCAGGCAGGCAGAGTCTTGCTGTCCTAAGAATTCTCCCTCCTCCCATTCCGCCAAACAAGAAACTACAAGCAGCCGATTGCGACGGCGAAGACCATCCGCGACCCTCGGCGAGATATGCTCATCCAGAAGAAGCCTGAGCATCTCAGTCCCTCGCTGCTCCTCCGGAGGCGAGTTCGACAGCCTGCGGCACCATGCGCTTTAGTGCCTCGAAATCTGTTGCAGCATTCTCGGATAGTGCACCGTCAATCTCTTCTGGAAACGCCTTTGCGTAGTTGATGGCGGCTTGGACTTTCGCTTCTGGCCATTTGAGATGCTCGCCCACGGCGGAGACATCAGCCTTATAGCTTTGAACGAGGAGCAAAACCTCCCACACAGCGAGCGTACTCCCTTGGATGTAGGCTTGTCGGCCCACCGGAGAATCGCGGAAGTCGATAAACGCGAATTCCGACCTTCTGAGCCCTTCTTCCACCAACCGAGCGCTTGCATCGCTAGGTGTCCATCCATGGCGATTGGCCATTCGCTTGAGACGTTTTCCGCTCTCTGCCGGCAGACGCATGCTGATGACGACGGAACGAGTCGCTCTCATGGGGCCTCCCCTTCCGCAACGTAACTGTTGTAAGCATTGTAGCATTCCGGAGTGATCCAGACAGACTATCAGTCGACCTTCGGCAACCTTCCAAGAAATCACCTTCGAGGTAGTCCGTTCACTTAGTGGCCGCAATCTGACTTAATCCGATATATTGAGAAGACACCTGGGGAGGAAAACCCATGGTCGACGCAGTAACAGAAAGCCTGATCCTCGATCTCCTTGAGTGCGTGGCAAACAGCGAGAGGAGCTACGAAGAAGTGATGGATGCTTGGCGCACGTCATGCCCCAGACTCCCGGTTTGGGAGGAGGCGAATGATCGCAGACTTGTCGCCAGGGAGGAAGTGAACGGGCGCTCTATCGTTAGTATTACCTCTTTAGGCCTTGCCCTTCTTGAGCGGCGCCGGCCATCTCCAAGGTCTGGAGTATCCCCGACGGCCAAAGAAATCTAGTTAAGGAGAGGGTTAGTCTTGCATGTGGATCACTTCCGCCCGGCACTCCGGCACGATCACTTTATGATCGCATAGCTCGGATAAGCGACGTCCTTTCGATAACTAAAGAATGCCAGCCCGTCCGGCCCACCTGGCGATATAGCTCTGAAGAAAGGACATGAATTCCTCCGTGCCAGTCGGGAGTTTCTTTGCACGATTGCTGATTTGATAGAAGTCCAGGGTCACGACGGGATTGACTAACCGACTCACCACGACTTTACGATTCCGGCAAGCAGGCAAGCCAAAGGAAGGAATCACCGCAAAACCTTCACCGGCCTCCACCAAGGCGATCTGCGTATTCAGAAAGTTGAGGGAGGCACTCGGATAAGAGACAACACCGGCTTGCGCCAGGTGCTTGTCGATAAGTTGCTGCAGGGGACTAGTGGGCGTCAGCGTGATCGAGATCTCGCCCTTCAGAGCCGCCCACGTTGTGGTGGCGGCACGCCCGAATGCCGGATTGTTGTCTGGGCGGATCACCATGAGGGAGAAGCGAAAAAGAGGAGTTCGCCGGATGCCGGGTGTGGGCCCAAAAAAAGCACCCAGGCCTATGTCCAGTTTCCCGGCCAGGACCATTGGCACAATAGTGGCCCGGTCTCCGTCGAACAGTCGAATCCGCAGCTCGGGCCGGTGCCCCCGGAATTCCTTGATCGCTTCTGGCAGGACGTCAGCGGCAAACAAGGGCGTCGCGCCAATCGAAAGAACTCTGCCAGCTTCTGTGGCCGATTTTCCAAGGCGCGACATCGCGGCATCCAACTCCTTCAAGTTCCTCCGCGTGACGGCAAACAATTCGTTGCCGTAGGCTGTCGGCACGACGTGACGGGTGGTGCGATCAAACAGGCGGAATCCCAACTGTGTCTCCAGCTCTCGAATCGCTATGCTTAAGGCTGAGGGCGTGATGAACAGGGCTTCGGCCGCACGCGTGAAGCTTCGATGCTCCGCCACGAGGAGGAAAGCCCTGAGCTGCCTCGAGGTAAAGTCCACTATTAAATTCTCCTTAACAATAATCAAACTATTTGAACTTGTATCATAAACCCTGCCGGCCTTAAATAGCGGCATCGGTAAGGCGCTGCTTGCGTAGCCCTGAGAGTGATGGAGGATTTTTATGGACGAGGTAACGTGTCAATCGGGGCGGCTGACGGAGAGTCCCGGAATCAGCGGAACGCTGGCCGCGCCCGCTCGCCTGACGCCGGTGCAGTGGATCATTTGCGGAATGGCCGCCCTCGGGTTTGCATTCGATCTCTACGAAGCCGTAGTCCTGCCTGTTGTCCTGCGGCCAACGCTCGCCACTCTAGGGAAACTCAAGCCAGGCAGTCCTGAGTTCAACCTCTGGGTGAGCCTGCTGTTCTACGTGCCGGCCGCCGTTGGCGGCGCATTCGGCTTGTTAGGAGGCTATTTGACCGACCTGTTCGGCCGCCGGCGTGTGCTGGTTTGGAGCATTCTCGTGTACGCCATTTCGGCGTTCGCCGCGAGCCATGCGACGACGCTGCTCCAGTTTCTGATTTTCCGATGCACCACCATGGTCGGCGTGTGTGTCGAATACGTGGCTGCGGTCGCATGGCTGGCTGAGCTCTTCTCTAATCCGAAGCAGCGAGAATCTGTGCTGGGGTACACGCAAAGCGCCGTCGGGTTGGGGGGCTTGATGGCGACAGGGGGTTATTACCTCGCCGTGACTTACGCGGAACACCTTCCCACCATCCGAATGGACCATGAGGCGTGGCGTTACACATTGCTTTTTGGAATGCTACCGGCGCTTCCACTCATGCTCATCCGGCCTTTCTTGCCTGAATCTCCGGTGTGGCTTGAAAAGAAATCCAAAGGAACATTGAAGCGCCCAAGCATTACAGAACTCTTCCGGCCAGCACTGAGAAAGACCACGCTGGTCACAACCCTTATTGTGGCGTGCACCTATGCCATACCATACGGCGTGCTTCAGCACACGCCTCGTATGGTCCCAGGACTTTCCGAGGTGCGTAGTCTTGGGCCTCGTCAGGTGGAGCAGACCGTAGGAAGCGTGCAGTTTATCGCCGAGTTGGGAACTCTTGCCGGTCGCTTGCTATTCGCCGTCCTCGTTGCTCGAATTGCCACGCAACGCCTTTTCTTGCGAATCTTCCTCATTCCGGGCTTGCTCACCTTTTCTTGGGTCTACTTTTTCGCTGCAACCCACAGCTTGGTGCTCCTGAAGTACGGGATTTTCGTCGCGGCAGTCTTCATGAACGCACCCTTCAGCCTCTTGTGGAATTACTTGCCGCGGGTTTATCCGACGCACTTGCGCGGCACCGGCGAAAGTTTCGCGACCAACATCGGAGGCAGGGTGCTCGGAACGTCTGCGGCGGTTCTCACAACGCAGCTTACGAATGTGATGCCGGGCGTCGGCGCCTCCGCTCGGCTCGCCTACTCCGCAGCCACGGTCGCCGTCTTGGCCTATTCGACATCATTGATTGCGAGTTTCTGGCTCCGCGAGCCCGAGAGTGGTCAGCTCCCAGATTAAACGCAGTGAGTGCGGACTCGAAGGTCATTCCGGCGAGAGAACGGCGAGGAGGACACGTGGATAGCAAGAAGACGCTCTGCGAAGGACAACCAACAAATTCAACGTACCTGCTCGACAATGCTGCTCACGAAGCGCGTGGCCGGTTCGATGCTCTATCAGCTCTCTTTGACCCGGGAACCATCCGCCATTTACAAGACCGCGGCATAAGGCCAGGTTGGCAATGTCTCGAAGTGGGTGGAGGCGCAGGCTCGATCGCTGCGTGGCTCGCAACACGCGTGGGACCGACAGGACACGTTCTCGTAACGGATATTGATCCGCGTTTTCTCGAACCATTAGACACCCCCAATGTGGAGGTGCGCCGGCACAATATTGTTACCGATCCGCTGCCGGATGCAGCTTTTGACCTGATTCACGTACGCGCGGTGCTACTTCATTTGCCGGAACGGGAGCAAGTATTGACGAGGCTTGTGGCAGCGCTGAAACCAGGAGGCTGGTTGATAGACGAAGATCTCGATTCCGTCTCAGCGCTTCCCAATCCAACGATATTTCCCGGAGAGATTCTTTTGAAAACGCAGTTGGCCATGATGCGACTGATGGACGACCGTGGAGTTGAAAGGCGCTTTGGTCGGACGCTGTTTGGGCGGCTGCGGGCGCTCGGGCTTGTTGCCGTTGACGTGGAGGCGCGGATGTCCATGTGGCATTCCGGCTCTCCGGGTGCTACGTTGATGCGCCTAAACTTCGAGCAGCTCCGCGAAGCCATGATCAGTGGCGGCTACATCACTGAGGAGGAGATAGCCCGAGACATCGCACAACTGGAAGATTCACACTTCATGGCGCCGTCACCCATCTTGTGGGCGGCGTGGGGACAGCGAGCGTTAGCCGAGAGAGTTTACGACTATACTTTGTCGTAACCCAGTGCGGTGAGCATGGTCGAGCATTCGGTTACACGCGAACGTTCTACTACTTTCGCCCGTCTCTTCCAGCAGTAAATCTCAGCCCCCGCAACCAACAGCAGCCAGGTGGGGCCATGAGTGCGATGCGACTATTACGCTTTTTCGGCATCGGATAACAGCAACCTGCCTTTGATTTGGGCTCTCAGGATCCGGTTCTCTGTGGCCAGATATTCGTTCCTCAGTAGTAGTTCCTGGTCTACGGTTCCGGTGATGTAAGCAAGCATGCGAGCCCAAATCATTCCAGAGCCTCCGTAAACTTGATCGTCGAGCCCGGATTGTACATGCTCTTGAAGTTTCAGAAAGCAGCTGTGCGAAAAAATTACGAGACCGGAAACCAAGCCTTTTCAATACGTTTGAGATTTTTGACTATCCGGGGATTGTAACCCCAATTGCTGAGCAGGAGGCGAGGGGTTGGTGAGCGTTGGTATGTCTCTTGTTTTCAATAGGGCTCGTCGATTTGAATGAATCATCAATGTTTAAGCGGCTTCCAGAAGGGGTCAAATCGCCAAAACCTAGTAGCAAAGTAGTAGCAAGAGAAAGCGAAATGCCTACGATGTGATGCAGTTGGGCATCGAACTAAAGACAGCGCGAGGCCCACGAGATTCCCGGCATCGGAGAATAAAAACGCCGAGAGTTCGCACTTCCGCAACGATCACGCCCGAAGCACAAAGCGAAACTTCATATCTTCCCCGAACCACATGATGTAGTTGGTTCCCCAGGCGTTGTTAAAAAGGTTGGAGTGAATTCCCGCCGTGAGATCGGGCTGCGACCTCGAAAAATAGAGCGGCGACTTTTTCCCCAGAGCGACCAGTGGCGCATCAATGGTCTCTACACTCAGTGAACCGCTCTCGTCACGGTATTCGAGGCCCTTGGAAAGCGCATGCATGTGACGGTTACCTCCTGCGACAACGTCCGTTGGGGAAACCTGTTGTCCCGATTTCTCCAGCAGCCAGCCACCCGGATCAGATGCGATGGGATGGAAGCTCAGCCACATCGCTTCTGGCATGCGCGTCGCCCTCTTGTTGAACCAGGAAAAGCTCAAGTGCAAGGCGGGTTCTTCTTCCGGCATCCATAGTTCCAGATACATTTTTTCCGGAAACGCAGCGCGACCGCTGCGCACGGATTCGGTATCGTCGATTTTCAACTGGGCCAAAAGCCGATGACCCTTTTTGTCCTCTTCGAGTTGTAAATCGACGAGGGAGGGAAGCCATTCCTGACTCTTTGCCCCAAATCGTTCAATGTTGGGCTTGCCAAAATCTTTCTTCGCCCAGTCTTCCTCGCTGATGACGTAACTGTTGAAGAATTGCGAGTAATCTTGTTGCGAAAGTGTTTGATAGGAAAAAAGGGCGAGGAGGTGCTCGGCCGACGCCCATTCTCTCTTTTGTTTCCTGCTGTAGAGGTCGCGAATAGCTCCTGTCGCAGGGTCGATTCCGAGCTTGAAGTGCAGTGTTTCAATTTCGTAGGGCGAAGACAGCGCGCGGGCATTGGCGAGCTTCGGCGGAATTGCTTGCTGCAGATCTCGCAGCGCGTTTTCCGCTTCGCTCCGCAGCGCCACCGGTAGCGTAGCAATTCCATTTGAGAGCTCTTGCCGCTTCTCCTGCCAACTGAACTGCACAATCTTATAATTTCTTGTGTCAAGCATCGTCGCCAGATCATTTGGCGTGTAGTGATCGAAGTCTAGCCATGTCTTGGTGTCTGTTCCCCAGGTGTGCTCGATTTCAAGAAGAAGGTGTCGCAGCAAAGCCAGGTCGGTCGAATCCCCAATCGAAAACTTCTTTTGCGTCAGCCACTGTTCGCGCAGGCGGGTTATTTGACGGTACCGCGCGAGCTTGAGGGGGTCGCTGGCGACGCCGTGGATCCAGGTGTCTCCAATTTCGCTTGTGACAACTGGCAGTGAATTCTGGTGCGGCGCCACTGCATTCGCTATCGTGGTCAGATCAGTCGCTAAAATCTCGGCGTTTGGAAATTGTTTGCCGAGCGCCGTATAGGTATCGTGAATCTCCTCGAGTGTGTGTGGGCCGCTGTCGTCATCCCGCACGACCGTGGCGATTGCTAGGTCCGATCCCGGAACTACCGAAACCGCGCCATAGCCGGGATGATACATAACGGTAAGCATGGCCCCACTCCGATCTTTCCAGGCGAAAAGAGGAGGTACCTGCGCCGGCGTGCTCGCATCGTTCACGCCAATCTCCAGGAATTTGACGCCACTTTCGGCTAGCGGCGAGACCAATCCACGAGTGTGGCCAGGTACATCGGTCATCTTGGTGCCCGTGGTTTTCCTGCCGAATCGCCGATCGAGAGCCTGTGAAAGCCCGATGCCGCCAGCGATCAAGGACGGAGTCATTAATTCGGTCTGCCAAGTGAAGGGAAGTGCATGCCAGGCAATGTCGCCCTCGTTCACGGCTTTTTCGATGATTTTGCGCTGCTCGGTCGACGCTTGTTCAAGAAACTCGTAGAGAAGCCAGGACCCAGTAGTCCAGACGTAACGTTCCTTTCCTCCAGAAAGGCGAAGTTGGCTCGCGGTCTGTATCGCTTTCGGAAAATATTCTTTGAAAAACCGTTGCACCACGCCAGCCTGCGTGTCCGCGAATCCCGCATCAAAATGACATTTGAACGCCACGAGCACCCGCTTTACGTTTGGGTTAGTTGCCGGCGGATTCAGAACATTCTGCAACGCCAGCAAAGCAGATCCTTTCGCCAGCAATGCACCGCCGAGAAGCGATTTCATGAATTTGCGCCTGTCCATGTTCAGAGCCCCAGTGAGATAGGCGGTGACGCTGCAGTTTTGAACTTCCGTATTGTTCGTAAGGTCGTCAGTCAACGTCTCCTCCGATCACTTTGCCCGCCACCCTGTGGGCCTAGCGAATAAGATTCTGGCATCAGCGCCATAAAACACATGATGAACGATTGTGCGTAAAATGAGTATCTTTAGAGAATAAGGATATGACTCGATGATTTATCCCAACGATGCTAATGGAGACTCGCTGCGGCGCATGGAAGCCGAGGGAGACGACTTGAGTCCCCCGAAATATAGATTTCACAGTGGTCTTCTCCAATAAAAACTCAGCTGAAGAGTTTAGAGAGTTATATCCCGAAGTAGAGATCTCTTTGCGCAATATTCTCACGGCGGAGCAGGTACAGATGCTGGAGACCGGATCGCTCGACATTGGATTTCTTCCTCTGCCGATTGGAGGGCATTCGACCGTCGACGTTGTCACAGTGCATCGCGAACCCTTCGTGCTCGTCGTACCCTCGTCCCATAAACTAGCAAAAAGAAAAGGGTGCGCCTATGCGAAGTGGCGGGCGAGAACTTCGTGATGTATGAGCGTACCTGGGCCCCTGGATTCCACGATTTGATGATCGGGATACTTCGCGATGCCGGGATTGTTCCCAATGTTACTCAGACCGCAGGAGAGGTCCCAACGCTGATCTCACTCGTCCATTCGCGCATGGGTATCACCATTGCGCCGTTATCGGTGGTTAAACATAGTGCCGCTTCGGTAGTGGCCTGTGTCTTAGACCGGATACCGATGTCTGAAATTGGTATGGCCGTTCGTAAAGGACCTCGAGCGCCGGTCGTCGACAACTTCAGATCTTTCGCGCTAACAAAGTTTTTTACTACGTTCGGCTTCAGTTGAAATAGGAGGGGACTGAAAAGCGTCTCTAACTGATTGACTACAAAAGAGGAAGTGGCTCCCCGGGCTAGATTCGAACTAGCAACCCTTCGGTTAACAGCCGAATGCTCTACCATTGAGCTACCGGGGAACGGGCAAGTAGACCTTTAATTTACAACAACTTGCGGCTGCGTGCCACTCTCCTCTCTGTTGACTTGGGGTCGCGGCCATAAATCGAAAGAAGGGCAGGTTGAAAAACTTTATCCGATAACTTGAACGATATAAACTTCGTCGATAATCTATCCAACTGCCTAGCACTAGCGTTGTTCCGACGAGCAGATGGAAATGAACAACACGATCGAGTTGCGTCCAGTTCTGCAGACGGAGAAACAGTTCACGGATAACAAATCCGAAAAGAATGTCCGTGTAACGTAAGCTGGTGTCGAGCTTCTCCAGCTCTGGTTCAGGGTGAAACGCAACAGTGATTGCGTTAGCGATACAGACAACGGCATTTTTGTCGATGGCAGAATTAATGGCAACAGCGTGTCTGTCACGAAGGACGCTGACGGCAACGTAACGGCGGTAGGTTTCTTATACCAGCCGACAGGCTCCAATGCGTTTTTGCTACATGTCGAGCCGGATCCGCCGACTGTCCCCGCACCTTCCTTTTTGGCCAGCTTCGGCCAGATGTGGGGAAGCGCCATTAAGGGCATGAACGTCTTTCGCGATCCAACAAGCCGTGACGAAAGAGACATGCAACGGCAGACGCTGCTGTTAGGCTCCTTCATGGGTCCAGAGGAGGAAGAAGGAAGCTTAGTAGGGCTGACCCGATGGGGCTGGAAGGGAGCCGGGAAGTGGAGGGCTGCTCTGAAAATACTCACGAAGCCGGGCACCCACGAATTGCTGGAGGGAATCCTTCCAACGGTGGAGGAAGCAACGGAAATGATCACGGAGACAGGAGGTACGATTGACCGAATCGAGGAGCACGCACCAGGGGATGTGAGTCCGCATACTTACCCGCATATCAACTACACGACCGCAGAGGGTCAGCAGGCGACCGTAAGGATTCTGAAACTTCCATTTTGAGACCTCCTCGGTGCTAATATATGGCCGTTTAGACAAGATGAGAAATGAGTCGAAATAAAACTGAAACGACGGATGCCTTTCGCGAATTCTCAGAAGCATTCCAGCGTTGGCAATGGCTTCTTCCACCAATCGGCGATCTTCGCAACCCCAATTCACCTACGTACCCAATTGAATTGGACTTGGATCATGCGGTCAGTTCTCTCGCGTCAGTCGGAAAGCGCGCCCTAGAGGGCGACACGCGAGCGGACTGGCCAGCGATTGTTCCCGAATACCTCGCTGACCTAAACGCAGTCGAAAGAAACGTCGTCGCAGCTGCGGTTCCCGTCGAACGAAAAAGAAAGTATGAGGCCTACATTTCCGAGTGCCGATCGGTCTGGCAAAAGATAAGCCTTTTGCCAGTCCCCGCCGATGGGCATCTTGGGTTTCGAAAATACGTACTATCTAATTTTCGATTTTTGGAAGAATTGCATGAGTTTCACGTCACTGAGAGTAGCCCCATCAAGGTGCGGTATGAATCAAACCACGTGTTTGTCGAATTGAATTTTTCCCCGCGCGCCCCAGAGCTTACTTTTGAATTTGGGAATCTTACGAAGGCAGACAAGCCGCCAAAATCTTTTTCGCTGGATGACCTGGCATACTGGGCAGGTGTTGGCTTGCGCTTTGATTACGATCGCTTCCAGCTCGATTCATCAGTTAACCTAGCGGAATTCATCGAAAGTGTCGCTCGGTTTGTTGAGCGACACGGCTGGTCCGTTTTGAGCAATAACCCGCATAGTCGTGATTTTCTAGCCGCGAAGCAGGCTGAACGGGAGCGCCGGATCGCAGAAGAGATGGTCTGAAGCCCCCGTGAGGCCAAATAACTCCCGGCCGGTAGTGACGAGCGAGAATCCTGCGAACCACTGGGCGTCGCTAAAACTAGGAGCACCTGTGAAATGAATGACATACGAGGAGGTCGTGCAACGAAGTTACGTGGACGACATTCAGCCGTGGCGGAGTTCCGGAGTTCAGTTGGAAAAGATGGCGCGTGCTCTGGAAGTTCCGCTGTACAAGCTGTTCTACGACGGCGTGCACCGGCAAAAGCACCTGCTGTCTTCAAACAAAAATCTTCCGACGATGGTCTTTAGGGCAGTTCAGGTAAGGATACTCAGTATCTGAGCAAACTCCACCGCTGGATGGGCAGGGCCAGCGAGGACGACCGCAAGCTCCTTCTGTTCACGGCACAAAAAGATGGCGCGTTATCTCAGGATGCCAGCAGCAAAAAGAAAAGCCCCAGCTCCGTAGAACGTGAGTCGGGGCCATTCTTTTTTTGGGTCCAACATTGGGTCCAACTAGGCCCGGTTTTAGGCAGCTTTTTCGGGGTTAAACGGCGCAGAATCAACGAATGAGCATTAGGTTAACAGCCGAACGACCAACTTTATCAGAACTTGCCGGAGTTGGCACTAATCGAAGGAAATCAGCAAGTTGCGACTAAACCTGACGAATCATTTTCTCCTTCTTTATTCACCTTTCGTTCGCATTTGGCCGCCGTTCACCACCATTAGTATTACGTTTTTATGACAGCGCGTACCATTACCGATTCGTGCGCCTTTCCACGTAATTATCGAATCGAATTGGTTTGCTCCACTCACAGGGACGAGCAAATGATTCTGCAGAGACGGAAGGGTCTCAGGAGTTACGGCCGTGCATATGATCGCTCATAGAAGTTCGCTTGAATTCGCCCGCCAGTTTTTCGATCGCGCATCCGATGATGGGGCATTCCGCATTCAAGGACTTTAGCCGGGGATCGCCTCTGGGAAGCACGACCATCGAAATGGCCTCCGGCTCGACATCTGGCAACGAGTCCTTGCGACCGTTTTCATTCATTTCACCCAGCGCGTGTCTTGCTAGGTAACGATGATGCGACCACCTTGCGTCCATTTCCTCAATGAGACGAAGGAGCGCTTCGACCTCACTTGGAGGGGAAAGAAGAAAGGCTTGCTCCTGCGCCCTGCACTCTCGATTCGGAGAGCACCAAGGATTGTAAGATTCAACGTGCGCGCTTCTGGGCGGAAGGTCGGATCAGCGAGGTCACCAGTACGCGATATATGCCTTCCCATACAAGCTGTGTTATATATAACGCTCTCCAACGCGGGCACTCCACCATGAGCTACTCGTTCTTCTTCAGCTACGCTAGTGAAGATGATAGGAATTCGCAGGGCCGAGTGAGGTGGTTCTACGACCGCCTGTATGAAAATCTGAAGGTCGCTCATGGACGGGTAGACGAACCGTTCTTCGCACCGCGCGGCATCGAAGCCGGTGAAAACTGGAGAGAGTCGCTGCAGACGGCCCTGAATTCAAGCGGGATTCTGATCTGCCTCCAATCCCCACTTTATTTTGAAAGCAAGGTTTGCGGGCAGGAACTGGAGACGTTCCTGCAGCGTCGCAAGGTTTATAAGAGGGCTGGCGGCGATCCACCCGATTGCGTGATTCCGATCCTGTGGCATCCGCTGACAAGCGCTCCCAAGGTTCTTCCGAACGACTTCCAGGGAAAGAAACCCTCCGGCGATCTGACGCCCTTCCAGATGGATGGCCTGTACCAGGCAATCCTGACCGATCAAACGCCGGGCAAAGAAGGAATCGTCCTATATGCATTAAACCTTGCGCGCCGGATCAGCAACCTGATTCGCAAGAATACCGGCGAGCGGGTTTTGCCCCGTCTGCCTGTTATTCCCGACCTGGATATCATTCCCAGCGCTTTCGATTTACCCGAATGGCCGCTGCCAGACGTAGATGAAGAAAAGGGAACCGGACCGGCGTCAATAACGCTAGTCTACCCGACGGGTTTCCCTCCCGAAAGCCTGCCCTTCTCCCCGCCCCCGCCGAACGCGATCATCTCGGCCGCCGCGCTGGCTAAGTCTCGCGAATGGATCTTCCAGGGCGTCGGATTCAATAGCCTTGACGACCTTGTGACAAAGCTCGCGAAAGTTAAGTGGGCTCAGGACAAGAAGAGCCCCGTGGTGTTGATGCTGACCGAAACGCTTCTCGGAGACCGGGAACTGCTGGCCCACTTCGACCGGATCGAGAAAAAAGGACTCGCGACGATTGTTCTCTCTACTGCCGGCGGGACTCAATTACCAGTTGATTTTCCCGCTACTCTGAACGCAACGCTGACTACACGAGATAAATTCGACGAGCTCTTGATCAGTAGGACAGCAAAGCTTCGGGCCGCGATTATGGCCGAAGCCACTACAAACGTCCCCGGGACGATACCGGCCTTCTGACCAAATGGGACAGATCGTCACTTTCTATTCGTACAAGGGCGGCACCGGACGCTCCATGGCTCTGGCTAACGTTGCGTGGGCGCTGGCCAGCAATCGACAGAAGGTGCTCGTTATCGATTGGGATCTTGAAGCTCCCGGCCTGCACCGTTATTTCCGCGCTTTCCTCTCAGACAAAGAACTGACCGAACCCGAGTCCAAAGGGCTGATCGAGTTCGTACGAAACTATGCCTTGCTCGCGGCAACTCCGCCCGCCGAAGGCGAGCGGGCCGCGAACTGGTATGAGCCCCACGCGCAGATCTGGAAGTGGGCGACACCGCTCCGATGGCCACGCGGTCCGATCCTCAACTTCGCTAACCGCGGAGAGATTCAATTTGTGCCGGCTGGTCGCCAGGGGCCGGACTACGCGGAGCGGATCAACACCTTCGACTGGCACACGCTGTATCAAGCTCATGGGGGCGACAGATTTTTCCAGAGTGTCCGGGAGCAGGCTAAACGTGAATTCGATTATGTCCTTATCGACAGCCGGACCGGTGTGAGCGATACATCTGGTATCTGCACCATTCAAATGCCGGATATTCTCGTCGCCTGTTACACCTATAACTTCCAAAGCATCATGGGGGCGTCGGATATTGCTCGCAGGATACTCAATAAGCGGTCCGGCCTTGCGGTCTTTCCCGTGGCGATGCGGGTGGAATTTACTGAGACCGATTCACTCATTCCCATGCGTAAGCTTGCGCGCGAGCGATTCGGCGATCTAGTGACAACCGCAAATCACGGGGAGTACTTCGACAAAACGGAAGTCCCTTATTACCCGAAGTATTCGTTTTTTGAACGACTGGCCGCATTCGAGGAGTTTCCGAACGCCAAGGGATCCATCAATGAAGATGTCCGACACTTGGCCTTTCTGATTGCTGGCAGCGAAATGGTGCAAACTCCCATTGATGAAAGCCGGCGCCGAGATGTCTCACAGGAATTCGATCCCACTCTCGCGACAATCATGCGTCCGATGGAGGCCGAAACCCGACCGGTAGAGCGGTTTGGAGCGCGAACCTACGGCATTGCTGCCGCCGCTGCCTTGCTCCTCGCCATTGGCTTATCGCTGTTTTACCTCTATCAGGTACCCAAGCTTGTCCTCGCCGGAGTCAAAGGTCAGCTCTTTTATCTCTTATTGCTTCCCTGGGCTCTTCTCTGGGCGGGATTCTTGTACACCGGCCTGAAAGGCTATGCTCGTGTGACGCATAGGCATTTCACCATGCTCTTTCAAGTGGGTGGTCCCGTTTTGATATTTTTCCTTGTATTTGTGGGTGGCTTCTACCTAATACCGCAAGCGCACCCATTTGATCTGACTATACGGCCCGTTGGTCCGCACGGTGCACTCCGGAACGGAAAGGTAGACTTGGATCTTGGTGCAACCCGGCGAATCGCATCTATCGGAAGTAATGGTGAAGCAACCTTCCAAGGCATTCCGCAAAGCTTTTGGGGATCCACTGCCGATATCTTGATCGAAGTGGAAGGCTACGAGGCGACGTATCGGCACTACACGATCAATAGGTCAGCCATTGAAGTGCCGGTCGAGCCGACTCGGTCGCACGTAACGATTCTTAGCGGTACCGTTTTCCCAGTGCCGGGGAAACAGCAAAGTGTGGAAATCAGCGTTGTCGGTCAAGACGTGAAGACAAAGCCTGATGCATCTGGAGCGTTCGTAATGCAAGTCGCCGGGCAGGAGGGAGATAGAATTCGGCTGGTAGTCAGTGTTGATGGCAAAGTCGTTTATGACGAATACCAAATTCTTCCGGGCCCCTTGGCTGTCAGACTGCACGAAGCGGCCCCGCCCGGTTGGGACAAAATACCGCCGCGAGAGGCTTGGTGCTACCAGGAAAAAGCCTCGGCTACCACTCAGCGATGGGGACTGAATTCCGGGTTCGGAGCCTATTGTCACTACTCCGACCAAAACTGCGAAAAAGCACGGTCAGGATCTTCGACAGCATCGAACTGCGCTCACTTGACCGACATCAATCCGACTGTGTGGGGTGGGAGGCCTCTTCCCAAGGGCTACTTTGCTTCGTGGTATAGGCAGAACCTGACGGCGCCGCTGAGTTCTCCGTTTCCAATTCCTCCTGGGCAGACGGAGCAGCCGAAGTGACTGGTTCGAGTCCTAACGATCTTCAGTAATTTTACTAAAGACGAAAGTGGAATGCTGAATTCCAGTCGCCGCGCCAACTCGACCGATCATCAGCATTGATTAGCAAGAACAACCCGTCGCTCGACCTGCTTTTCCGTGCGCTGGCCGAACCAACGCGCCTACGCTTGTTGAACCTCATCGCCGACCGCGAGATTTGCGTCTGCTACTTCGTCGAGATCCTTCGGATCAGCCAGCCGAAAGTCTTGAAAGTCTCTCGTCACCTTGCCGATCTCCGTCGAGCGGGAATCGTTGCGGCGAGACGCGAAGGCAAGTGGATGCACTACCGCCTTGTCGCGCCTAAGGACCAGGCCGCCGCCAGTATTCTCCACGAGACGCTTAAGCACCTGAAGAAAAAGCCCGAGATGCGGTAAACGTGTACATCGTTAGCTCCCCTAAGCAAGACCATGTTAGTCGTACCGCAGCGTCGATGCTGGATCGACTCGAAGCACGCGACGTGAGGGCAAATATGCCGCGGCGCCGCAAGCCATCCACACAAAGGCGATTCCGCCCGCGTAGGCAGCCACATCATATGTCGAAATAACAGTTCGCCAGAGACACGTTCGAATCGAGCCTTATGCTCCGGCCCTTTGAATAAAAGCTATCGTCATCCCTGCGAGATTTGACTAGAATACAGGCAGAGCTCCAACATCGCACGACGCTAGTTGTGGAAAGTTCCCGCCAAAATGACAACAGCGTTTTTCAGCTACAGCAGGAACGATTCCGAGTTTGCTCTTCGGCTAGCTGAAGACTTGAAAGCGGCTGGCCAAAACGTCTGGCTTGACCAACTGGACATCGTTCCAGGCCAGCAGTGGGATAGGGCTATTGAAGAGGAGTTGAACCGCTCCCCACGCATCCTGGTGATTCTCTCCCCTTCTTCTGTTGAATCCCCGAATGTCATGGATGAAGTCTCTTTCGCGCTAGAGGAAGGGAAAACTGTGGTCCCAATCCTCTACAAGAATTGCAAGATTCCTTTTCGGTTGCGCCGGCTGCAACACGTCGACTTCACACAGGATTACGCCCACGGACTCAAGAATCTTCTGAAAGCATTGGTCGCTCGGCCAAATGCAGAGGAGCGGGCGCCGATGGTCTCCGAGCCTCAGGGACAGGTCCAAGCAGAAATTCGGGATGTTATGGAGGCCCAAACCGAGGCGGAGCAAGCACGGCCGAGTGATGCCCCCAGCAACAGAGTCTCATTGGAAGAAGAACAGCAGGGTGAAGCGGAGGGTTCACGACACCGAACTGAGGCGCCGCCACGAGTGGATGCCGAGCGTAAGCGACCAGAAGCAGGAGAACCATTAGTACACTCTCCCGATCAAAGAGAGGCAGAGGTGGCCAGTTTACCGCCGATTCCTAACGGGGCCTTCCTGGCACAGAAAACAGAGCGGGCGCGAAAGGAAACTGAGAAGCTGGAACGTGAGGCGGAAGAGCCAACGCGCCCAGCGTTCGAGTCCAGCGCCGCGACAGTCCTGGCCGTTCCGCCATTAGCGCCCCCAGAAATCGTGACCCCATCCAGTGAAGCCGCAACAGGCGCGGCGCCGCCCGCTACACAACGCGAAGAGCCTGCGGTCCTCACACTACCCTCGTCGAGACCTCGCCCTGAGGCGCCCGCCCGTAGTCGCGGCATCTGGAGCCTTGTGACCTTGGTGGGCATTGCCGTGGCATTACTGAGTGGAGGTTCGTGGTGGTACGCGGCCCATCGGCCCCAGGCAAAAGCCATCGGCCAACTGAATCAAGGCATCGAATTTTACCGCCATTCTCAGTTCTCGGCTGCGACGAATTCGTTTCAAACAGCCGTCCACGACGACGCCAAACTGGTTAGAGGTTGGCTCTACCTCGGGGCCTCCTATGCCCAACAATGCTACAAAGAGCCGGAGGACCCCCAGGCGTCGTTCCGGCAAATGTCGAACCGGCAAATGTGCGCAAAAGCGAAGGAGGCCTTTGAGGAAGCTTACAGAATCGATCCGAATAACAAGCTCGCTTTAGCCGCAATCGGGAGCATGTATGCTGCGATGAATGATTTCGAGAAGGCCAAATTTCGACAACTGGTGGAGGTTGACGCAAGTAACCCCGCAGCTTATACCTGGATTGGTGCTGCGGATTGGGCAATTTGCTTCGACCGTACCGAGGAGTTACGGTTGAAGCTCGGGATTATTGAAAACAACCCCTTCCGCGGTATGTATCCCGAGAAGGCTCGCGCGGAGCTGGAAAACCAGAACGGTCCGCTGGTTGAGGAGGGTCTGAAGGCGCTGTCCAAGGCCCTCGAGATCAAGCCGAACGACGACACTATCTTGGTGTACCTGAACCTCATGTATCGACAGAAGGCTCGGTTGGAGCGAAATCGTGAGGCTAGGGCTGCGTACGTGAAGACGGCTGATGATTTTCTAAACAAAGCACTCAAGGCAAGAGAGGCGAGGGCTGTAACGACGACGGACGCAGTCCACGAGGATTTTGATTTTGAATTCGCCCTGCCTGTCCCGCCTCCTCCCCCACCTCCTCCACCAGCCGCGCCTTGAGGTCTGAGAGTCGATCAATCGAAAATTGGCACGGCCCGGGTAGCTAAGTGCGCATTCCGATACGAGAATTTCGGTGTTTGACCTTACCCTAATGCTGAGCGTGCGGTCCCCGTAATGATTAAGAGAGGTTTTAATCCTTAGACAAAACCAAGTCGACATTTAGATTATCGATCTTTAGTCTGATTTTGGCCCCGTAAGGGTGCGGCTATCCCGCCAACTGATTTCACTGACGATCAACGATCAACGCAACGATGCTGACCATCAGCGCCCAATGTTCTGTGCCTATTTTCGGCTGCGGAACCGGGTTGGGATTGGAGGAAGCCATAAATCAGGACAGCCCGAATATCTCGATAAGCCTTGCTCTTGCGAGCGTTCGAATGCCACATTCGCTAGTTCTCTCGAATCTGTTTGAGCCCACGCCGGATGTCGGAACTAGCGGGGCCACCGCTGTAGTAGCGGTCCAGCGCTTCGTAGAGTCGAGACTTGGTTGACCAGTTTCCTGGTCCATGACCTATACCGCGGGCCCAAATCTCGACGTCTCCATACGAGTTCATGTCATCGGTAAGGAACTCTCGGAAAGAGTCGACCCCGAGCTTCGCGCGGGATACCTTCCACTTTCGGTCCCTAAACCCGTAATCCGGGATTTCGAAGGCCACGGAGTGGGTTTGGCGAGGAGCGTGCTCGACCCACAAATCGATCCACAACGGCGGTATTTTGGTGGCGGACACAGGGCAGAGTTTTCCGTTTTCCTCTTGAAACTTAGCTATCAACTTTGGCACCAAGGCACGTTCGTGCCCAGTAGAACGTGATTGATTCTGGATTCCGTCGTCGATCTCTTCGGCAGCCTGTCGTGACCTTGAATATCGCACGATTTGGAACTTCTGGATCGGAGCAGGAATCTCGGCGCCGTCTGCCACGACTGCGACAACAGGGACGCCAGCGCCGGTAGCAAGTGCATATTCGTACGTCACCCATTCCGATTTGGCACTCGTTTCAGTCACGAGAACGACGACTGCGCGAGCCTTGCGAACACCGTCTTCAATGGCATCATGCCAGCGTTCGCCAGCACTAATGTTGCGCACATCACGCCATACGCGCAATCCGCGGGCCTCCAACGCTTTCTCAAGCGCAGCGGCGCTCTCTTCGTCATTCCGGCTGTATGAAAGGAATAATGCAGGTCGTTTGTTCATTATCTCTTCGTATTCAGTAGGATCACGCTGTTTCAGATTTTCAAATTGTTCAGCCATTCAGTTCCCAAGTGCGTGCCGAATTGAGGATCCCCAATTGTTGATAATTTGGTTAGAAGCGCGACGAACGGCGTGAAACAAAATCCAATTTGAGTCCTTATTCCGGCGGCTGAAATATTAGGTTTGCGTAGTGGCAATTCACTTTGCCGAATTCGATTAGAGAGCAGCCTTTTCTGCCTGGATCGACATCACAGCGTCCAACTCCAGGCGGATAAGTTTCATCGCACGCAGTCGGCGCAAACCGATCCGGAATCAGTAGAGTCGCCTCCAAAGGAGGAACTAGGTCCACGAGTGCTGCAAAGGCTTTCCGTATATGACCTTCATGCGTCATGCCAGACATGGCCATGTCGTCCGGATTGGTTGTGCACCAGATATGCAAGTTGACGATGTCTGGGCATTGGCCTGGAGTGAGGGAACTGAGGTCAATTCCTATCCCGCCATCATCCGGGTCAAGTCGAAGGAATTTTTCACTGCGCTCGTAGGCTATTATCAGCATGCTTGGACACGAGTCCATACCATTCAAAGGTGTAGAATCCCTTCCTCCATACACATTACCGACCTCGTAGGCATCCAAGGCATACAACTGTCTTGTATACCCAGACATTTGCTTGGGGTAAGGTAGCCGAAACATGCAGTATCGCTTTTCGAACGGATCGACTGGCCCAGAGTTTGGCAAAGGCAAGAGAGGGTAGCTGTTCGGGTTGGGTTTAAAACGCGCGCTCGGGTCGCCTGATACCCCTCGGAGACTGTAATTAACTCTCCTCAGTTGCTGCGCTTTCTTGTAATCCAGACCGCCAGCTTTGTATATATGTCCGTAGACGGCGGGAGTATATGCCTCGACAAAGTCCTTTCGGAGGACATACCCATAGACCCCATGCAGTATCACGTTTACGACATCAGGCATTTTGTTCTCCTTCTTTCGATTCTTCTATTTGGCCCATTCATGCAATTCAAATTCTTGCAAGGACGGAAAATGCCGCCCAATAGTAAGGGTGTGAAAACCCCGCCATTGCTCTGGTCTTAGCTGCTGCAAGTCGTAGTGCGTCAGGTGAGGTTTCACCCTTAAAAAGCCGGGAGTAGAACTCTTCCATCATTACAGTGGCTGCGTTTGAGTCAACCTGCCAGTGGCTAGCAACAACTTCGGGCACACCAGTATTCAAGAAAGCTAGGGCAAGATTCTCTCGGTCCAACCAACGTCCCTCTTCTCCCTGATTGGTCTCACACGCCGATAAGATAACAAGTTCACAGTTATATAAATCAAGTCTCACGATATCTTTCGATCGGAGCGATACTTCCTCGAACCTGCCGTATCGATCGCGGCTCGGGATCGATAGCTCCCCGCCTCTTACTGTTGTGCGGGAATGGCCTGCGTAGTGAAAGATTGAGGCGGTCGAGAGTAATTCCCGAAAACTAACTCCAGGAAAAGCGGTGGGGCTAAAAATGAGTGGGCTCTGAAAGAGTGAACCAATGCTTCTCACTTCTTCTTCTGCCAATGGATCGTGCAGTCGGTTTTCACCGTCGGACCCACTCGCGCTGACTAGCAGCACCGTGTCATGATTGCTCACTCTTCGAACAAGTTGCGATCGAGAGTCTTTTCCAGAACCCATTGAGATTATGACGCTATGTTTCGAGCCGAAATATTGACCGGTTTCGTCGACCAAAGCCTCAAACGGCAGGCTCGCCAATTCCTCGTCCGGCTCAAAAACAATTATGTCATCCGCGGAAAACTGTTTTGAGAATGGAAGGATTAGCTTTCGATATAACTGCTGACCATGATCGATAATATCGGCTATGTCCGAGGAGGGAGTTGAGCACTCTTGAATAAAAAGTGTCCGCAGTCGGCGAATGTCATCCAAAGAATTGTCAATTCGAATGACTTGTACGGCATGACTGCTTCGAATCCATCCGAACATTCCCTCTGGAAGCCTGGCATAGGCCAAAAGTTTCTCGCGACTCCCTAGTGGTTGCGACCGGGACGCATCTGGACCGAGATAAGTTCTGGATGAATTCTGTGCAAAGTGAGACCGTTCACCGGCGACCTCAGGAGCTAACACATTTCCCTGGTGAGGAGGAGTAGAAATGACATCGCGATACGCCTCCCAAGTCTCAAAGGCTCCTTGAAAGTCTTCCTCGTTCAACTTGAGCTGAACCAAGGAGCGGTAAGCAAGTGATCCCTCATGGAACCACACGAGACGATCCCCTGGATCATCCAAAGCTCCGAGGCTCGCCTGGAATATGGCGATTGCGTTGCGGTCCGCTGATTCCGCATCGATTGTACGACCTGTGTTGCGGCAAACTTCCCCTAGAGTAGCGTAAAAATCTAGGAGGCTTAGGTTATCGTGCAAACTAGCGATAACCGACTGAAGCGACTGAAGCCGCTCCCAACTTCTTTGAAACTGATGCCTCTGCATTTCGACTTTGGCCATATTGACTGAAACTGTAACTTGCTGCGTAAGTGTCGAAACCGTCTGCGGTGCAGAACGAAATATCTGTGAGGATTGCTGCAGATCAGATTCGGCCTGTCGATATTGATTTAGCATCAGTTCGCTGCCGGCCAGACGAGAACGCGTCTGAGCTGCAGCTAGCTGGTCCCTCCCTCTATCAACCAACGGAATAGATTCCCTTAAGATGGCTTCCTGCAAATGCCATTGCTGTGTTTCCTCTGCTATCAGATCCAGCACGGCGTAGAGCGATGTGCCACGAACGTCTGAGACCGGATGGACCCAGTACCGCTGCAATCCTTCTAAAGCCAAACTCCAAGCCAGTGACGTGCTTCCTGTCTGCCACTGCATGACCGCCTCTCCAACCATCGCACGCTCTAGGCTTTCCTCGTATCCAGCCTCCTTGGCGACAGTGGTCGCTTCTCTCAATCTGTGTGAAGCGATCGTTAGGCTTCCATCCATGTTGGCGCAAAATCCCCACTCAACGAGCGCTTGGGCTTCCAACCACTTGTAGCGATACTTACGCGAGTCTTTCGCAACTGATTCGGCGATTCGCTGACAGCGAATCACCTGGGATGAGAATTGCTGTGCGTAAGCGTATTCAAATCGGGCCCGCAGAACACCCGCCTTGTTACCAGTGTCATGAAAGCCCCTCTCAGCTTCTTGGGAAAGCTCTGTTGCTTCTTGCTCGTGTCCGGAAGCGTTGGCGGAAATCGCCAAGGCAAGTGTTGCTATAGATAGTTGAAATCGCGGACCGGCAGATCCTCGTGAGGTGAAAAGAAGGTCCTGCAAGAAGGTGTCACCGTGACGACCAGTCATAAGGCGAGAAATACGTTCGATGGCGTTTCGAAGGAACACCGTTCGACCGGGCTTCGACTCAAGATCCGATTTTACGAACTCTGGTGCCCACTCCGTAAGCACAGTTCGCTGGTACTCCTCTATCCGCATGTCCAGCAAATCATCCGAGATTGTCATAGTCGAATTTGCAGCGATTATTTCAGGAGAAACCAGGTCACCTGCGTCAGCCGCCTTTTTCTTTTCATTCAGTTTCTGGTCGACCCTTGCAAGGTGTTCACGCGCTTCGCCGGACCAGTCTCCGCTTGGCTCAAGAGAAAGGTAATGCTGCCAATCTGCCTCGGCCTCAGAGTACAGAGATAATTTCTCGTAGATAAGTGCACGGTTGAACAGCGCCACGACATTGTTGGGATCTTTTTCGAGTACACGGCTGATCAATTCTACCGCGGTGCCAAAGTCCGAGACATATCCAGTTGCTTGAGCTCTCTCGAAATATGCTGTTGCCAGATCAATTCTGACCATCGATATCTGGGGTGCTAGAGCTTCGGCTTCTCGAAGCGTGTGAATCGCGGCGTCATAGTTCCACTCGAGTATGTCAGCCTGCGCCCCGACGATAAGCCAGTCGACAGCCTGCTTTGTTTTTCCTCGCTTGCTGGCAATCCTAGATTCTGCTTCGAGCAAGGTGCGGGGAGCATCTAGGCGCGACTGTCCGATGCCTCGTGCGATTCTAAGCGGCGCATATGCAGCGCCCGGGAGCCGGAGCTCAATAGTGCGACGTTCTGTATATGCTTGAGCGATCAAGCTATTCACGTGTCGCAACTCACGATCACGCAACAACCACCACGATGAAATCGCAACCAAAATAACGGCCGTGCCGGCAAGAAGCCATCTAGACCAGCCGAGGAAATTCGTCGATACACCGCCAGAAATGGGTCTGGGGCTTTGCGAACTTGCTGAGCTGCTTGTCGTCCCGGTCAGCCTAGCTGCCAGATTGCCTTGCCAGCTTTTGTTGCCGCTTTGCAGGCCGGCCAGTAAAGTGCTCTCTTCGGAGCTGATGTGTTCATCAAAATCCTCTACCGCTCGCCTCAAAATGGGACCGCAAAAATCGCAACTTGTGACATGGTCAAGCAATTCCTTGCTTCGGGTAGGTTGCAGAATCCCGGCTGCCAGTTCCACAATTTCCTTCTCTCGGGGGCAGTCCTTTGAGGACTGTGTTTCTCGTACAAACTTCAAGTTGCTGAGATCTTTGGCGAAGTCGCCCTGCATTGAAACCAGTTGCTTGCATGTCTCACAGCATGCTAAGTGCTGGCGCGATTGTTCCAGCGAGTCCGCATCATCTGAATGCACCGCCTCAGCGGGATGGATTTCGAGCAGGCGTTCAATCTGCTCGATGGTTAGGTGCTTTTGCTCTCCGCTCAATGCTTCTTACTCCTTATTACAACGATTCTGCCGGGCTTATCCCTTCAATTGTCTTACCGGCCGGAGGTTCTTCCCGCTTCGGTGGCACGAGTTTTTGCCGAACCGCCCTAGTTAATCGCAAAATCGTGCTCTCTACACCCTTTGTGGTCAATCCAATCGTAGGGAGGCCCGCGATTGCTCTGGCGGATAATCCAGCCCGGTAGTAAAGCCAAAAAATCCGACAATCTCGCTTCTCATTCGGTCCTGAAGACACGCCTTCGAGACAGGTAGCGACTTGCCCGAGGAGAACCTTCCTTTCCACGGTTGCGACTTCTGGCTCTATTCGGGTAACGCGTTCCGCTGCAGCGCCGTCGTCCAGCGATCCAGTTTCAGCTGAACCACCTCGTTTTTGCGCGCGGGAAGCCTTGAAATGGTCATGCACTAAGTTTGCGGTGAACACTTTTACGAACCCATAGATTGCATCCTGGTGGGCGGACTTGAAGTTTTGAAACAGGCGAAACCGCTCCGCACATAACTTCAGGTAAGTTTCCTGAATGAGGTCGTCGATCACCTGAGGAGAGGCCTCTCCCCATTGACGCGCTACTCGGACTGCGACGTTTGCAATCAGGGGATGGAACCGTCGGATGAACTCCGCCCATGCAGATTCTTCCACGTCGTGCAAACACGCGAGGATGAGTTCTTGCGGTGGGATAGCCGAGTAATCCACAGCGCTTAAAGCCCTTAAAGTGCACAGATTGTACATCAATCTACTATTACATGACGCAATTGTTATAGAGGACGGCTTTGTAGGTGTCTGAGGCTCGCCCCAGCCTCCGAGCCTTCGTACCAAGATCCACCGGGGCGTCGGCTGGTCTAGCAATGAGGTTGCAAGGGCCCGAATAGTGGAAACGGAAAAGGAGCACGAATCTGTATTATGTGGTTTACGTATCCAGGATTCCGTGGCCCGCGATAGTGACCACGACTCCAGAGTCCTTCATGTTCGCTAGGTGCAAGAGGCGCATTCTCAAAGCGCTCTCAACTACTTAAGATGCGCTAAGCACAGTGGATTAAGTACCTCGGCAATTCGGATCTCCAGTCAATCTGCCCTCGCCGTGCCACGAATTGCCGACCGTGCTCGTTCCATACAAAGCTCTTCACTGCGCCACCAGAATCAAGAATCCGTTTCTTTTCTCAATTCCCGCAGATTGCAAAGAACGAAAAAGGGAAATGCACCACGGTTGCGTTCTATTTGGGTGTAGGACGGACGAACGATCAAAAATCTCGCAAATGACTTTTGGAGCGACAAATATGCCTCCACCCAGTGCGCTATCTGCATGCAAGCTGATCCCAACGCCCAACCCTAGTGTCTTCAATGCCAGCCCCGGTCCATTGTCGATCGATATTGTTCCAAAGACCGGTAACGTTGCCTTCGTACCTCCGAATTGCGACGTTACCGACTCTTCGAGTACTTCCGTTAATCCGCAAAAAACTCCAACGACCATAACCTTCACAGTAGTGGCGGGACAGACCTACCACCTGATGGTGTTGTTCGACATTTTCCCGTTGAGTTCGACGGGAATCCTGCAGGAGAGCTGCACCGGACACACCGAACTGGATCAGATCAGTTCAGCAAGCAACCCAGAAGTCTACACACTTTTGGCTTAAAGAATCTGGAGGGCATTTTCAATGACGAGGATTTCACTCACAGGCTTGTTGGCTCTAGGTATCTTGTGCGCTCCGCGCCTATCGTGCGCTCAAAGCTCCTCCTGCGAACAAGGGTTAGTCGCGGCGGCAAAGATACCAGACGATAATGCGAGGACGCGAGAACTTCGCAAATACCTTGACGTCGGCCTCCGCGCTCCTTGTGTTGTCGAGCTTCTAATTCTCCCGAATGCTTCGCGAGCCACTCGAATCATGTTGTGGAATCTCTTCAAGGCCTCAACAGCAAATTTACAGCAGAGCGGCTCCTCAGCCAACGGCACGAGTGGAAGTACGAATCTGATTTCGAAGAACATTACATCTCACATTCTATCGTTGGCGAGCGAATACGGCGCTATAACTGAATCGACCAGCGGACAAACGACGACCGTAAACGGAACCCTCGATGGAATACCTTTGGCGCTAGAGGCCAACACCCAGGGGCTTTTCGCAGAGTGTGGTGCAACTCTGTCCGGTGAATCCAAATGCTTGCCAACCAAATGGTTCAACACTCTTGGAAGAGTCTCGTACAGCTTGTCTTTGGACTCGGTGCCCGGTTCGCAAATCACAGGAACAACCTTTGGAACGCCGCAGGGAACTACCCAGCCGGCTTCGCTCAATACAAATGGAAATCCGATACGAGTAAGCCAAATCACCACCAAGATCGTCTTATTTCAGCCGCCGTCGACGTTTGATAATTTCTCTAACGCACTAACAAACTTGGACAAGTCCGAATTGTCCAAGAGTGGAACGACGCTCCAGAATGCGCAAAAGAAACTTCTTGCCTACCAGAACGGTGCCATTGGCTACACAACTTGGGTTGAGACTACCAGTGATTATTTAAGTAAGGTGGGTCCGGACAAGATAGTTGCTGCATGGCGTGCAACGGCAACCCAACTCGCCAATATCCTTGAAAGTGGGAGTCCGGGCAACAAAGGACCTTCAGAAGACGACTTGATGGTTGCGGCCGTGTCATTTGCATCTGCCTATTCGGGATACGCTGCCGCAGAGCGTTCCTTCTTTAACACAAATCAGGCTAGCAAGCCGGTTCTCACGTTCGAGTACGATGTCAATCGACCTGCAAATCAGCCTTCGAATTCGGTCTTCCGGCTGATTTATGGTCAAAGTTTAGGTAAGAGCTGGACCTTGACGGCGAACGGGGCGTTTTCGATATTCAACTCTGCTCCCTCGAGTTCCATACCAGGTGCAAGTAGTCTTCGAGACATTCAGGCTGGCTTTGAAGCAGACCGAAATCTAGGCTCCCTTTGGATTCTGGGACCCGCCACCGCAAGCGGCGCATATTACTTCCAATACCAAAGCAGTCCAGGAATCCTGAATGTTAATCCCACGCAACCCATCAGTGGAATTAGCATTACCGGACTTCCTGCAAATGCGACCCAAGTCTTTACGCAAAAGGGCAGCATCAATGTCGCGCAAGTAAAACTTGCCTTGGGTTCCGCCAAATCTAGCTGGCGCTTCCCCATCTCTGTTACTTGGTCCAACCGCACTGAGCTCATAACTAAGCCCACTTGGCGAGCCCAGATTGGAATTAATTACGACTTCGATTCTTTATTTGGCACTGGAAAGTCATCACAGTGAGAGCAAATGAACGCGGAGAAGGAGGATGGAATGATTTCGGAAACGCAGGCAACGGCTCAAAACGAATCTTCCGCTGGCAGATCGTTTGTTAATGCGCGCGGCATAGTCTTGATGTCTGCGTACCTCGTGGTGGTTTTTTCGGTTCTGTTGTATTCCTTGGTGGCAATCTGGCCGAGAATCCTTCCCTTAGCCATTACATCGGTCAAGCCTCAGCACGGTCCGGCAAAGGGAGGTGGTGAAGTTAATATCGTAGGCACGGCCTTTACTGATGGTCTCCAAGTTTTCTTTGGAGACGTCCCAGCGAAATCTGTCACACGTAAATCCGACAACTTATTGATAGTAACCCCTCCAGACAGTCAACCTGGTGCTGTAATGATCGAGATCGATTCTTCTGATGGCCAGAAGTCGGCTGACAGATACGTCTTCGATGATGGCTCCCCTGACTCGTCGAAGTTACCTTCAACCGCCCAACCCCAAGGTCCTCTCGATACGAGTTTAATAAATTGCCAGAAATCCTCACTCCCCTTCTTTGCTTGGGCCTGCTCACTTGATAGTGGCGTTCGGCTCATTCTGATCGTTGTTATCGTTGGATCGCTTGGCGCCCTCATTCATGTTGCACGATCTTTTTACTGGTATGTTGGAAATCGAAATCTGAAATCGAGTTGGCTCCTGATGTATTTCCTTATACCTTTCACCGGCGGGGGCTTGGCACTACTTTTCTTGTTGATCTCGCGTGGAGTGTCCTCAGCTCAGCCCGCAGGAATCGAGTCCTCCGTTGGAGGATACGCTGCACTCGCGGCATTAGTTGGGATGTTCAGTCAACAGGCTCTCGCGAAGCTCAAACAAATTGCGGAATCGGTCTTCGCCCCAACAGAAAAAGGAAAAGATCAAGCAACTTTTTCGGTAGCTCCCAAAATTACTTCAATCCAGCCGATAAATGGTCCCTCGTCTGGTGGCACAAAGGTCGTGATTGGCGGAACGGGTTTCTCTTCTGTATCTCACGCCACTTTCGGTGGAGTCTCGGCGGGGACCATAGCGGTAGACAACGATAGACAGATTACGGCTACGACGCCGGCGCACTCGGAAGGAAAAGTTGACGTTGACGTGGCCACTTCCTCTGGACAGAAAGATAGTCTTCCTGGCGCGTTCACCTACCAAGGTTCGACCGTAGCCCCAGTGCCCCCCGCTGTAGCCTCAGTGACTCCGGCTGCTGGTCCAGCAGCTGGTGGAACTCAAGTCACAATCCGGGGCAATGGGTTCGGGCCTATCGCTACGGTGAAAATTGGCGGCGCGCCGGCCCCTTCTGTTTCTGTAATCGACTCCAATTCGCTTTCTGCAGTCACGCCACAAGGAAACATCGGTGTTGCTGACATCGAGGTCACGAATTCTGATGGGAAGGCGGCAACTCTTCAGGCCGGGTTCACGTTCAGCTAGTCTAAGCCCATTTAGATGAACAGAACCCCTTTTGTTGACGGAGATACAATAATCGCGAGATAGAGTTCACGTGAAGTTCGGAGTCAATGCATGAGGGCGATGTCCAAAGTGAAAAAGCGCAAGCAGAAGCGTGCAGTCGCTAATAAAGACCCAAGGGAAGAGACGCTGCGGGATTATCTCGAAGATTTAATTCCCGGAATTACAAGGCACTACCTTCCGGCTTGGCCGCCGGACGCATTCGGTCTAACAGCAGCTACCCTGCATAGGTCTGGTGCTTACAGTACAATTTTTACCGGCTCCCCGGCAGACGTTAAGTGGAGCCTGATGACGCGCGATACTGGCGTTTCGTGGAGGAGGGCCTGGGTTGAATCGTCCAATGGGAAGATGCAATTCCCGGACAATGTGGCTAAGTGGTGGGATACCGTTCGACAAGCGGCACTTAACGGCACTCCGATCTCAAAAGTTAGATCGGACGAACAGCTCGCTCTGACACTACTGAGTATCTGCGTATGCGCCGACGAGGCATCATCGGGTGTGGGCATCCCAATTTCCAATCCAGAAATGCCCAGGAGCGAAGAGGCTAAGCATGTCATCTCTCCTGGCTCGACGCCCGCGTTCGACAAATTTCAATTCCATGCTGACAGACTATTGCTGCCTAAAGCAGGGGGGTCTTCTTTATGCGCTCTAATCCATCATTCAAAACTCAGAGTTCTACCCAAGATGCACACACCCCAGTCTGGTTTAACAATGCGGGCGTTTTCTCATCATCTCGCCCTGTGCATGCCAAACGAGGTTCACTGCGAATGGCACAATCTTCCCGTTAATACCCAAGGATTTTGTCTGAACCTGCTTCTTGTCCCCTGGCCAAAATCCGTTCGCCCGGCCCAGTTTCAACCTGCTACTTTGGGACCAAGCCCAACCATTCATCGTGGTTCTCATGAGATGTTTACGCTGCACTCCGGTCACTTCGACGAATCAGACGTTAAGAGACTGACAAGAGTCCTGACGGTTGCAAAGAACCAAGTAGGACGGATCGATGGGGTCGTGTTACCAGAATTAGCTCTAACGAATAATACCCATCGGCAGGTCAAAAATGCCGTTCTGGATAATGGTTCATTCTTGATTTCGGGAGTTGGGTCTTCTTCGAGTGAGAAGAGAGTTGGGACAAATTGCGTTGCTCTAGACATTCCTATAGTTGGTCTCGATTTTCAGACCAATATTAGGCAGTGCAAGCATCACCGCTGGAAACTGACAAAATCCCAGATCCTTCAGTATGGTTTGAGCACCCACTTGAATCCATCTGCCTCGTGGTGGGAGCACATTTCTATTGCCGAACGCCGCCTGGTTTTTGTTGCGATGAGACCCTGGCTTGTATTGTCAGTTCTGGTCTGCGAGGACCTAGCACGCCCGGATCCTGCCGGCGATATCGTTCGTGCAGTCGGCCCGAACCTGGTTGTGTCAATTCTGGCGGATGGCCCGCAACTGACAGATCGTTGGTCTGCTCGGTACGCAACCGTACTTGCTGACGATCCAGGGTGCTCAGTATTGTGCCTCACCAGCGCAGGGATGGCAGAACTGAGCAAACCGCGTCCGGGCGGAACGAGCCGATCGCACGTTGTGGCACTTTGGAAAGATGCCGAACGCGGCCTCATCGAAATTGAGTTGCCAACCGGGGCTGATGCAATCGTGCTCAATATCTCGGTCGATTATAAAGAAGAATGGTCGATCGACGGCAGGAGCGACGGTGGGTTCACGGGATATCCCGTCTTGTCGGGTGTGCATTACGTCAGCGCAGGCACCCAAGAACAGGTTGAGAAGTTCAAGAGTCCTCCAAGGAAGCACATGACAGCGTTGACTCCAATCGAAGCATCTACACTCTCTTTACTCGCTCGTAATCGGGGCTTGTCAAAGAAGCAATACCGAGAACTATTAGATGATGTTGCACTTTCTCTGCAGGCCCGTCGAATCGCCGCCGAATTGTACGAAAGCGGTCGCAGCAGATCGAACAAGAAGCGTACCAGAATTGCTCGAAAAACGGCCCGGGAGATTCGGGGCTGGGCGGAAGTGAATCAGCGCCTAGCCAGACAGGTGCCTCGCGCGAGATACGAACGCCCCATTTCCTCTTATGATCAAGAGTGAGGCGCCTGAACGGTAGAGCAAACCGCCGCCTTCCAGTGTGGATGCAGGAGGCGCGCCGCTTCGCATCTCGCTCAACAGCCGCGCGAAAATCGCTGCAAATCAAAAGCGCATCCGAAGTGAAGTGTCATCGGGGACGAAAGAATTCCCTTGCTTTGTCTACTACATAGTAGTAGATACAGACAAGGAATAGGAGATCTAAATGGCCCCGCCGAAACTATCCAAGCTCGAACTTCAAATCCTGGAAGCCCTATGGGCTCAGGGAAAGGCGTCCATTCGGGAGATTCAAGAGGCTTTTCCCGAGCCTCGCCCCGCCTACACCACCATCCAGACAACCGTGTACCGCCTGGAAGCGAAGAAAGCAGTCTGTCGCATCCGCAAGATCAGCAATGCTCATATTTTCGAGCCGATCGTGCCCCGGGACGTAACGCGGCATCAGCTACTCGACCAGATTCTGAGTTTCTTCGGAGGGCGGGCCCTGCCCATGATGGCGCAGCTTGCCGAGGCCGGGAAGCTTACACGCGGCGATGTTCGCGAGCTGGAGAAGATGATCGCAAAGCTTGAGGTGCAACATAAAGCAGAAAGGAGGCGTAAAACGAAATGATCGGGGAACTGACGAACCATCTGTGGCAATCGACGTTGTTCGCAGTTGCGGCAGGACTGCTGGCAATCGCGTGCCGCAAGAACCGGGCCCAAATCCGTTATTGTTTGTGGCTGAGTGCGTCGTTAAAGTTCCTGGTCCCATTCTCCCTGCTGATGAGCCTCGGCAGCCATCTGGAATTGGTGCCGACCGCGAAGAAGATTGCGACACAAGCTGTCTCGTTCACAGTGGTGCGAATCACCCAGCCATTTACTGACCCCGTGTCGTTCGTGCCGTCTACGCCAGGCAGTACCCATTGGCTCCCAATCGCAATCCTCGGCCTGTGGGTGTGCGGGTTTGGCGTAATCGCGCTGGTGCGGTTTAAGTCTTGGCTTGGCATCCGAGCGGCTGTGCGCGCAAGCACTCCTCTGCCGATTCCTGCAACGGTCGAGGTGCGCTCTTCTGCGGGCCTGCTGGAACCCGGCGTGGTCGGTTTGCTGCGCCAGGTTCTGCTGTTGCCCGCGGGCATCATAGAACGCCTGACGAAGCCTCAACTTCAGGCCGTGCTTACCCACGAGCTGTGCCACGTCCGCCGACGCGACAATTTTACGGCAGCGCTCCACATGATCGTAGAGGCGGTCTTCTGGTTTCATCCGCTTGTATGGTGGATCGGTGCGCGGCTGGTGGAGGAGCGCGAGCGAGCCTGCGACGAAGATGTTCTGCGGCTCGGCAGTGAACCGCACGTCTACGCCGAAGGCATCCTCAAGGTTTGCGAATTCTATGTGGAGTCACCGTTGATCTGCGTGGTCGGTGTAACCCGCAACAATCTCAAGAAACGGGTGGAGCGGATTATGGGGAACCATGTTGGAGAAACTCTGAACATCTGGAGAAAACTCTTCCTGGCAACGGTCGGAGTGATGGCGCTGGCCTTGCCGATGGTGTTAGGCCTGCTCAATACAACGCAAAGCTTTGCTAAGTCGCAGGACCAAAACACAGCCGCCATGACGCCTGTGTTCCAGGCCGCCTCGATCAAACCTAGCGAATCTGTCGACGGAGGGATAGGCTGGTTCTCGCCAGACCAGTACACCGCAACTGGCGCCACCCTGCAGACGCTCATACGTGATGCATACGGAGTCCAGGACAATCAAATCTCAGGAGCACCCTACTGGCTCAACTCTGAAAAATACGCCATTGAAGCGAAAATGGACAAATCTGTAGCCGACGAGTTGGCCAAGCTTGGCCCCGATCAGCGCGAAACTGAGCGGAACCGCATGCTTCAAGCGCTTTTTGCGAACGGCTTCAAGCTGTCAATCCACCGCGAAACTAGGGAGCTGCCAGTTTATGCGCTGGTCATCGCCAAGAACGGCCCCAAACTCCAAGACGCAAGACCCGGTGATACCTATCCCAATGGAATAAAAGACCTGTATGGCGAAGGTCACGGCGACGTCATGAGCATCCGAAGAGGCCAGCTAACAGGTCAAGGGATTCCTATCGCAGACCTGGTGCAGATGTTGTCTCAACAATTGGGCCGCTTCGTTCTGGATAAGACCGGACTGACGGGCAAGTATGATTTCACCCTGCAGTGGATGCCAGATACGAACCAAGCTCCGACAGGAAGCCAGCAAAGAACTGACAACAGTCCACCACCCGATTTTGGCTTTTCTCTCTTCACGGCGATTCAGGAGCAGCTTGGCTTAAAACTGGAGCCGCAAAAAGGCCCGGTAGAGGTTCTCGTCATCGATCACGCCGAGAAACCTGCTGAGGAGGCAAAATCCAGCGACTTGCAGGCGGCTGAATCTGACCCCTCGATATCGACAAGGGCGATCACGCGGGCGGTCGGAGTTAACTCATCGGGTGGCTCGGACAGAGCTGGCGCGTCGAAAACAGAAAAGTCGCAGGACTTTAGCACGCACACAGTCTATTGGAGCGTGGGTATTTTTTATACGCCAAACCCACGCTGGGGAGGCAAAACTGTCGTGCTGAATAAGGTGTTTTCCTCCGTGGGCTCCCGCTACGATCTCCCCAAATTGAAAGACGAATTCAAAAGTTGGGTCCTGGCGCAACACTCGGATTGGGTCGATGGATATTCCCGTCTCTCAGTTGTTGCAAGCGCTTTCGCAAACCGCCAAGGCGCTGACAGTGCTCGGGAACGTCTGTCAATGCGTTCGCTCGACGATGAGCTAATAGAAGTCGAATGGACGCCCTCAAAACCTTAGTAACTTCCCGTTCGGCAGTCAGGATAGGAGCACTCCAGATGAAAAACCAGACAGTGGGCGAAACCCCTTCCAAGGCGCGGTTCGAAAGGCCCGACTTGTGTCGAGTCGTTCGTTTATTCTGCGCCCCGTTGCTGTTCCTAATGGCACTGATCCCGTCGATAAGCTGCGCCCAAACACAACAATCCAAGCCAGCTGGCGTGGATCCAATTCCGGAACCTGCTATACCCGCCATCCTTGCCGCCTTCGACAAGTACGAGGTCGTCGGTATGCCGGAAGGTCATGGAATGGAAGACGAGGATCATTTCATTCTCTCGCTAGTCCGCAACCCCGCGTTTTCGGAGAAAGTAAACGATATAGAGGTCGAGTGCGGCAATTCGCTGTACCAGCCCATTCTGGATCGCTACATCGCCGGAGAGAATGTGCCGTTCGCGGAGGTCCGGAAGGTATGGCGAAATACGACGCAGACAACCTGTGGAACTTGGGCCTTCTTCGAGCAATTCTTCCCTCTCGTGTTGGCGATCAACCAGAAGCTCCCGGTAGGAAAGCGCCTCCGCGTGCTGGCAGGCGATCCTCCTATTGATTGGGACCAAATCAAGGGACCCGAGGACGCAGGGAAATTCGGCGACCGCGATGTCACGATTGCTTCTGTCATGGAAAAAGAGGTCCTCTCAAAGCATCGCAAGGCTCTGATTCTGTTCGGTACTTTCCACCTTTTTCACGGTGCTCGCAGCGCCGTTTCCATTTATGAAAAAGACTATCCAAGCGTAACCTTCGTCATCTCCGACCTTGGCATCTTCGGCGCGGACTCACCGACTCTTTCCAGCAGCCCCTTTGCCGCGTGGCCCGTTCCATCGCTTACTCGCGCCAAGGGCACCTGGCTGGGTGGCTTGGACTTGTCTCACTTTCTCCCAGCGCCGACGATGATTGATAAAGACTGTAAGGTCCACGCGGCGTTCCCCAAGGGCCTTCAGCGACCAATAGAAGATTACGTTGACGCGTTCCTTTACCTCGGTCCCGGCGGTTTGAGGTTGAAAGAGAAAATGCCCGGCGACGTTGCCTTGGATGCCGACTACATGAAGGAATTGGAACGGCGGGAAGGACTCTCAGGATTCCCTAGCACTGGTCCCGGAACGCTGAGGGATTTCCTTGAGCAGATCGTGAGCAGTGCCGAAAACCCTTTCCTTGTTGTGCCTCAACCACCAGACCCCAAGCTTCTGATTCAAGGTTGCATCGACCGCAGGAGCCACAGCAGCCCTCCCCAATAGCTCGCAGGAGTCCAGAGTCGCGCCGGAGATTAAAATCTCGGCACTTGGACATCGAAAGTTACCAGGACGAATGGTTGGCCAATGGGAAGCGACTGCGCGGTCTGGACGACCGGAGGGTTGTCTCGATGCGACGTGTACCCTTTGCTTTGGCCGCCTCACCTGGTGCGAGGCTGACGGAGATCTGGGAAGTTACGGCCCGCAGCCAAGCCGCCGATTCGGGACGAATGGTTGGCCAATTGGAAGTGATTGCGGGAACCCCCGTGTGGACAGCAGTAGCGAAAGAAAAAGCCCCGGCTCGGCAGAATGCGAGTCGGGGCCATCTTCTTGGGTCCAACATTGGGTCCAACTAGGCCCGGTTTTAGGCAGCTTTTTCGGGGTTAAACGGTGCAGAATCAACGAATGAGCATTAGGTTAACAGCCGAATGCTCTACCATTGAGCTACCGGGGAACGGGCAAGTAGACCTTTAATTTACAACAACTTGCGGATTCGTGCCACTCTCCTCTCTGTTGGTTCGAGCGCGCCGCAGAGTCATTCGTAACGTAGTGCGACAAGTGGATCGACTGCGGCGGCACGGCGCGCGGGAAGTAAGCAGGCGGCGAGGGCCACGAGAACGATAACCGTTACGACGGCAGCAAATGTCAATGGATCAGTGGCGGAAACACCCGAAATTTGACTGGCCAGGAAGCGCGTAAGTTCGTAACTGGCAAGGAGACCAATAAGAACGCCTATCGCTACCAGACGGAAGCCACTTAAGAGCACAAGACGTAGAATATTGGTCTGCTGTGCTCCGAGAGCCACGCGAACGCCAATCTCATGTGTGCGTAGTGCAACAGTGTAAGCCATTACGCTGAATATGCCGATAAGCACAAGGGTCAGACCAATTCCCGCAAAAGATGCGACTGTTACGAGTTCAAATTGTGGCCCGCGGTAGAATTTGTGCAGCGATGATTCCAGCGTACCGGACTCGGCGATCTCCACACTTGGATCGAGATCTCGAAGTTCCTGGCCAAAATCTTTTAAGAGTAAGTTTGGATCCGCGGCGGACCTCGCCATGAACGATCGCCAGCTGTATCCCGCAACGCTATAGGGCATAAACGCTTGCGGAACAGTCTGCCACGACGGATTGACGTAGTCGCGGGTTTTGAAATCGCGCACAATCCCGACGATTTCGAAATAGATGTTATGCGGGGTCTCAACAAAAGGGAGGTCAAGATTCGCAAATTTGACCTTGTGGCCAACGGCGTCTTCGTTCGGAAAGTACCTGCGAGCAAAGTTTTCGTTTACGACTGCCACATGTCGTGCCGAGCTCACATCGTCTACTGAGAGAAACCTGCCGCGAAGCAATGGCAGCCCGAGTGTTTGGAAGTAGCCTTCGCTGCACTCGTCAATTGTGGTCTCCCAGCGTTCTGCGTGAGGCTTGCCGGGAATAATAGTGTCGCTTGCCTCAGACGTTAGTGGTGGGAGGTTATTGAGTTCGGAAACGGAGGTCACACCTGGGAGGGCCTGCATCCGAGCGAGGAGTTGGCGTGTCAACGCATTTTTCTTTTCGAGTGAGTTTTTTATAGAAGCCGTGTCACCCCATTTAAAAAAATATGAAGGGGACAGGTTGAGCTGAAAGTAGACAACATTTTGGGGGTCGAACCCGAGGTCCACACGCGTGAGAACGAAGAAGCTGCGCATCAAAAGGCCAGCACCAGTCAGCAGTACGAGAGACAGCGCAACTTCGCCGACCACGAGAACGGCGCGAAGCTCGCCATGCCCCAATGCCCCGCCAGTCGCCTTGCCACTGCCCGCCAGACGCGGTTGCAATTCTCCCCGCAGGACGTGGAGCGCGGGCGCAAGGCCGCAGAGGATTGTCGTTAAGATAGTTAAGCCCAGTGACAGAAAAAGGACCGGCATATGCATACGAATCACTGTTTCCTCGGGGAGAGTACCGGCAGGAATCAGTACGACGACTACCTTCAAACCGAAATACGCCAGCACGCAGCCAGCTACGGAGGCGGTCGATGCGAGAACAGAACTTTCCACCAGGAGCTGCCGGATGAGGCGGCCACGGGTTGCTCCCAGCGTGGCGCGCATGGCTATTTCCCTTTGGCGGGCGGTGGCACGGGCCAAGAAAAGGTTCGCAACATTACTGCAGGCGATCAGAAGCAGCAGCAGGACAGCACCGAGCAAGGCATAGAGTGTTTTCTTAAAGTCCCCGATGAGACTGTCGAGCAACGTCTCGGGGACGATCGCGAACTTATCTTCCGCGAAAATTCCACCCGGGTTCGCCTTGTGCATGCGGTGCGCGATAGCATCGAGGTCTGCCGCGGCAGTCTGTACGCTAACACCTGGCCTAAGCCGTCCCATCAAAGAGCCACGGACCTGGTCGGGACTGAAAGGTTCCCAAAAGTTCGTGCCAAAAGCGTTGAACTGCAAGGGCATGATTCCTACGAGGGTTGTAGGCTTGCCGTTGAGGATAAACGTCGTATTCAAGATCTTTGGATCGCCACCGAATTCTCGTTGCCAGAGCCGGTAATTCATCACGAACACGGGCGGAGCGTTACGGCTTCCATCTTCCTCCGAGACGGTGCGGCCAAGGAGAGGAGGGACGCCAAGGTAATCGAACGTATTCGTCGTTACCACCATGCCCCGCGAAAAATTACGAATGAAGTGGCCGTTGTCGTACGAGGGGCGAAAGCCTTGATAAACGATGATGTCTTCAAACACGTGATTCTGTTTCCGGAAGGCGTGAACCTCTTCTGGAGAGAAGTACTTGCGGTCTCCCAGGCCGCTAACATTTCCTATATCGTGCATCTTCACGACAACAGACCTGCCGAAGTATTTGTAAGGCAGCGCATCGAACAGTGCACTGTAGACGACGCTGAAGACAATTGTGCAAGAACCGATGCCGAGCGCCAGAGCAAAGATGGCTGTCAGGGAAAAGCTGTGGTCCCTGCGGAGAACGCGGAAGGCGTAGAGGAAGTCGCGGAGAAGATTATCGAGGCGGGTTTCCCACCAGGCGTCGCGGACTTCCTCTTTGACGCGTTCAAGTCCCCCGAATTCGAGCTGAGCGCGCCGCCGGGCTTCATCGGCACTCAGACCTGCGGCCACATAATCGGCGATCTGTTGTTCAAGATGGAAGCGCAGTTCTTTGTCGAGATGCTTTTCGGTGCGAGATTTGTGAAACGGACGACGGACCCAGTGCATGGGTGAACCTCCTATTCGACGGTGCGAAGAACGAGAGCGACTGCTTCAGTGAGCCGTTCCCAATGGACCACTTCGGCTTCCAAGTGTTTCCGGCCCTTTCTGGTGAGCGTGTAGAACTTCGCGTCCCTCCCCGTTTCAGTGTCTTTCCATTCGGCTTCGAGCCAGCCGCGACCTTCAAGTCGGTGAAGCGCGGGGTAGAGGGAGCCCTGATGGACCTGAAAGAAGTCTTTCGATATTTGCTGCAGGCGTTGCGCGATCGCGTAGCCGTGGTTCGGACCGAGGGCCACGATCTTCAAGATGAGCAAGTCTAGAGTCCCATGTACTCGGCTTTTCCTTGGGTCATTACGACACCTAGCGTATCGACATATAGCGCCGAGAAGCAGAATTGTCAAGTAGTCTACGTGCACTCTAACCTGCAAATGAGGGTATCTCGGCGCTACCGAGAGCAGTGCACATTACTGAAAACACGTGAAAATCGGGGCGGCGGAACAGGGCAGGTGGCTCACATCTCTTTTTTGGGTTGACATCTTACCCGAGCACTGGCATGCTGCGGTGAAATGTCTACCCAAGAAGCAAGGAATCGCCTGGAACTGCTCCAGGGCACTCTCGACCTTCTAATCCTACGCTTGTCCATGAAAGTGGCCTTGTCTCAGACGTTCCCGCAGGGGGCAGGTTCTTCCCGAGCAACTCTGACGTAACGCGATTAGGTAAGGGTTGCCACACGTCCAGAACCGCAGAACCGCCACAACAGTTGGATGGACACATTTCTTGCGCTACGATTGGTCCTGGTCCTTGCCCTCGAGACAGGAGACAGTCTCGAAATGCTGATTCCGGACATTCGGTATGGCCTGCGCATGCTGTTCAAAGCACCCGGCTTCACTGCGGTTGCTATCATCACGCTGGCGCTGGGAATTGGCGCGAACACTGCGATTTTCAGTTTGGTTGATGCGGTGATGCTTCGCTCGCTACCCGTACGAGATCCGGACCGGCTCGTCATTCTGCAATGGACGGCCCACCGAAATTTCGTCAACGGCGAGTACAGCTCGTTCGGCGACTGCGGAGAATCAGGCGTTTCAGGCCCTTCCGGGTGTTCTTTTCCTTTTCCGATTCTCCGCAGGTAGCGGCAACAATGGCAACCCCGCCTGGGGTTATGCGAACACCGACTATTCTAGCGTGGACGCCTCCGCACAATCGCTCATCTACAGCTCTGCCGGCCCCCTAGGTGGCGAAAGCAGCGTTGGATCCTTCTTTTTCGGTGACCCAAATAACCCACTAGCTTGGTCGGTTGCCTGGCAGATTAGTGCAAGCAGTTCTTACGCCTGGAATGAAACAAAGGGAGTGTGGGACGTAACCGGAGGCGGCTTATATACTGCGGTACGTCATCCCGTAAACACTCTTGGAGGCCTGATGTTCTTGGCGTCCGCGCTGCCGTCGCCTTCCGGTTCTGGTTATGGTGGGAGCATCATGGCCCAGATGCAGATCTACGATGCTGCGTCGGCTTGGGGCTCGCGGGTCGCTTCAGGTGATCCCCGGGCCGTGGGTCAATTCGTAGGAACGGCGGCAACATTTGCGTACGCCGCGAAAAATGTGCAAATTGGCGCAAATAAGACTGGCGGAGGCGGGCTTAATATACTCAACACACCAACAAGAGGTAGCCGGATTGGAATCGAAAGCGGGTCCTGGAAAGGTGGATCCGGTCTTCATCTCGACGTATACATTAAAAGGATTCCTGGTGGGTGGAACATCTGGGAAGCAGCGAAGGGGATGGGGAGTAATTGGTTCAAACTGGAGCATTGGCAACCATGGTAAAACTTGATGCGGCTACGAGGATGGAGATCGCAAGTACGTTGAGGCGAGCGGCGGAAGCTGCGATTCTGGAAGATGAATTTTGGCGACGTTTCCGGGATTGGACTAACAAAGGCGAGGATCCACGAGTTATGATTGCTTGGGAGCAAGCCGATCACTACTGGAGTAACTTTCATCGAAAGAATATTTTTCTCGTCCGGCTGAAGCCGGACGACGGACAACTTCAACAGGGTCGAGAAGCTCTCAGGCTTTTGGCAAAAGCCTTCGAAGAAGATTGGAGTGAACAGCGAATCGAGAAAGCGTTGCAACAGGTTTAGACAACTTCTCGCGAATCAACGGTGTTTTGCTGTTTCCAATCGAGAAAATCTCCAGCGGAGACGCCATTATTGTGACCATTGACATGCGACCAGACCATGAAAGCTGATTCGGATTGGGATAGGGCATGGCAGCGAGCAAGGCGGCATAAATCACGCTGAAAATAGCAGTGTTGGCTCCGATACCGAGTGTCAGCGCCAGGAGAGCGACTGCAGTGAAGCCAGGATCTTTGGTGAGGAGTCGAAAGCCAAATCGAACATAACGCCAGAAATTGGGCATGTGAGTAGCTCCCAGTTTTACGACCAACCCGCTTGGTGTTATAGACGATAGAAGAGACAGAAAGTTCCTTGTGAGCTGTTGGGGATTCCGGACCATGCCGATCAGTGTTCCGGGACATGCCGATCACCCGTTCCGGGGTGATGGCGGTCATGATTCCGGGATGATGCCGATCAGTTGATCTTGATCGTCGGAATGTGAGATTGCGGGAGCAATGACCACTCGACCGGGACGCAAAACCATGCAACCTTTCTAAGACTGCATGGCATATTCGTTTACTTCCTCTGCGTCTCCCGAGCGCCGAGCGATTGTTTTCTTGTTAGGCGCAACGCTGCTCACTTCCGCAATACACTTTGCGGACAACGCATTCCGATTGGATTTGTACCCTGGGCCGGTGTGGTTTAATCCCACTCTCGTTCTTATGGCATGGTTGGTACTTCCAGTCTTGGCGCTCGCCGCATATCGGATTGGGACACGCGCTTCTTTAATTGCATACGGCTTACTTGGATTTGCCGGATTTGCTCATTACCTGCCGCTGCATGTTCATCGCGTCCCGCTGCGATGTCTTGTCACCAGTGCTGGGGAAGCGATTGCGTCGGCCGCCTTGATTGCTTACGTTTTGTTGCGGGAACCCGTTGCCCAACTCGCTGAGAAACGCTCTCGAGAAAGAGTGACGCGGCTTCCCCTGAAGAATGAATGTCACACACCTGGCGCCTAATTCCTATAATAATTAACGATTTTGGGCGCTTCGCTTCAATCGCTCAATCGCTTCAGACGCTTCAAGAAGCGATTTCCCGTACCGCCTCATAAACGCGCCACCGGAAAAGTTGCTTCCAGTACTCGCTCGTGAGACCTGTGGCGTGCCAGACCCTCTGACTGGAATTATGTAGCGTCCGGCGCCGTTCACGTGCATCCCGTATCCCGTGGCCAAGCCGCATCGGCAGCGCCCGCATAACGTCGGACGCCGCATGACGGCGTTGTGGAAAGTTCGCAGCGAACCCTTCGGTTCTCGGCTATGTCAGGATGGCAGTAGCGAAAGAAAGAGCCCCGGCTCGGCAGAATGCGAGTCGGGGCTTTGGGTCCAACGTTGGTCCAACTAGGCCCGGTTTTAGGCAGCTTTTTCGGGGTTAGACGGTTCAGCCGTTCTCACCTACAGCTCCGCCGGCCCCTCTGAGCCGAATCTTCAGGAAGGAACGCCTTGGTCGCTCGGCTGGCAGATAAGTGCAGTGGCTCTTGCACTTTGAATGAAGCAAATGGATTGTGGGACACAACCGGCGGCGCCTTGTACTCTACGGTGCGTCATCCCATCAACACCCTAAGAGGTTTGATGTTCCTGGCCTCCGCACTGCCATCGCCCGGGACTGGTTATGGCGGTGATATCATGGCTCAAATGCAGATCTACGATGCGACCTCGGCTTGGGGTTCCCGGCTCGTCTCGGGAGACCCGCGCGCTCTGGGGCAATTAGCCGGAACCGCCATCGGACTCAAGGGACCGTCATCTGTGAGCCAGATCGCTGCCGAAGGAAGCTTCCAAGCTTTCCTGTATGACGCAAACAAAGCTGGACCTGGATTTAGCATCGGCTATAAAGCTGCCCAAAATGGAGGTGACTTCCTTCGATTCGATGCTCACACCCTTCATTTCGGAGATGCAAAAGTGCCGGTCAGGATGGTTCCACATTTGGACTCTAGGTTTAACACCTTCGGACAGACCTTGAAGGTAAAGCATTTCCCCTGGAGCCCGCTACAATGAGGGAAAAACTCCTCTCGATCATTGAGGAGATGGCGGCAGAAGACTTTGACGAGACAAAATTCAACGAATTCTTTGCGCTGCTGAATACGTTGAAGAGTGGCCGAGGGCTCCTCGGCGTAGCCGCAGATGAGATGACTGAGTATTATGCTTGGTGGAGACAAAACAAAAGGCAAATTCCTTCAAATGATCAGGAAGCAAGCGAGATTCGAGAACCCTGCGGCTCTTGGCGGAAGCTTTACGAAGAAATGTGACCAGCTTTAAATCGTTCAAGCAACTTCGAGAAAATTTAGAAGCTGAGCACATGCGGCATACATATAAAGGATGTGCGAAAAGTTGGTCCGGATCAGGCAGCCCGATCTGGAAGGTTCGCCGCGAACTCTTCGGTTCTCGGCTATGTCAGGATGGCAATAGCGAAAGAAAAAGCCCCGGCTCGGGCCGCGCTGCATGCGGCACTGTCGTCTCATCGCGCTGCTCAGCATTGGGTGGTGAAGGTCTTGCTCGATTCTGGCGCTGATCCGAATATCGCAACCAAACCCTCGGCGGCGGTGCACACGATCGTTGTATCGACGATGGAGCTGTTGCTGATCGAAACGCTTTTGCTGGACTTTAGAAAAATTCCCTTCACGTGCAACGCGGCCCCATTTAAGCAATCCAGCATCGTGCTGTTTATCGTGTGTGTTTTAGGGTTTTACGGTTTTTCGGCAGTCGTTCCCGCACTGGAACGCGAGGCATTCGATAGCCCCTTTCCATTCGAAGAACTAATCGTTATCCTGTTCTTCGTCTGGGGCATCTCGCTCTACGCCGTACGAAAAAGCCAAACCGAGCATGAACGCCGCGTGATCTTCCACGACGTCTCGGCCCCCGCCGTCGAAACCCTCGACCTCACCTTCCGTCGGTAGGATCTCGCCAGCGGTTGCTACGGGAGACGCACCTCGGAGAATCTTGGGCAAACATCTGGGGATTCGGCGACAATCCCAGTCGTTGCTCCCGAGTGACTTGAAGCGGAGGCCGCAATTACTTCTGGTAACGAGCAGCTAATTCCTTTGCTTCTTCCGTTGTGGAGTCGCCCCACTCGGTGCCATCGGCTAGTCGGACGTAGTCAACGAAGAAGTTGACGCGCTCCGAAGCTAAACCTAGCGGAACATTTCCTAGCTCGACATTTTTCCCCGGTTTCAATGACTCGCCCACACTAAACACACTCTTCCACACGACCCGCGAATGGCCGTGCTCAGCAAATACTACATAGGCGACGATTGGACTACGCGATATATTCTTTCCAGTCACGCGCAAATTCGAGTCATTCCCCATCACTGTGATATGAAGGAACGGACTATCGATATTTCCTAGCGCAAATGGCATTACTGCCAAAAAAACGGCAGCCAAGGATAAAGAGCGCAATTGCAACCTCCAGAACAAATCGTATTCCCGTCGTAAAGAACCGTCCAGGCCCTTCCGATTCTCTGCTACCGGGTGATAAACAACGCATACCCCTACCCAGTTAGCCGGATCGCCGGAAATGTGAAGTGCGCTTCGCTTTTCCGACTACCGCGTTTATCAAGCATGTTGCCATACAATGGAATTTTGAGTGGCTCCACGCAGGGTGTGGCAAATGGATATCGAAGAAAAACGGCGAAGGGATGAGGCTAGTTCCGTTGCTCAGACTACGCCGACTGGCTATCTCGACTCGATTGATAGCGCGACGCTGACACTCATGGCGGGAATCTGCTTGTCGGTCCCTGCCATGATTAGCCTTTCTGCGCGAGAGCCCAAACCCCTGTCTCCGATGCCGCTGCTCGTTGTCGTTCCTGCATTTCTCGTTCACGTCGGTGCAGTGATCGTCCCGGTTTTACTTTTCTTTGCGTGGAATCCGAGCCTATTTCGCGGTCGAGAAATTGTGCCACAGAGGACTTATTGGTTGCTTGGAATCAGCATCCTGTCAAATGTGGTTTGGTTCGTTGCTGGCTGGAAGTGGGGCGTGGAGTTTGAAGGCATCCGGTATGTGAGGCTTGTAGGCATAGCGAATATCATCTGGGCCACACTTCTCGTGTCGCTGTTTGCAGCATTTCGAAAGCGGGCGTCGTTCAAAAAGAACTTGTTCCTTCACTGGATGCTGTTCGTGTGGCTCGCTTGGTACGCCTTCCCTTACTTGGGGGAGTTGCCATAGAAAGGGAATGGTTCCGGCAAACTCCTGATTAGCGTTACCGGTAACTTGGCTCCCAGTATTTGACTTTACCGGTTACGGCTAATCAGGAGTTGGCCCGGCTAGAAGTTGGAAGTGCTGGCTCCGAGCAGCAAAGGGGTGGTATGTTTCCGGGTTATTGGGTATTTCGATGAAAATACTTTGCGCTGCTTTGAGCGTCTTAAACGCGGGAATTCTGGTCTCGTCAGCAGTTCCTGGGCAATCGCAGACTGTTGAGCGGCCTAGATTTCAGATCGAGATTCAGGCCATCGGAGAAGGAGGACCGAAGTATAAGGTGACGAATCTCACCGGCAAGATTGTAACAGCCTGCGTCCTGAGACTTTCTTCCTCGTCGGAAAGCAAGGAGCTATCGAGGACGGTCTGGGATGCGCTGCTACAAGATGAACTGCCCATCGAGCCGGGTGCGAGCATCTCCCAGTATCTCTCTCATGTGGCCGGCAGTCCTCTCCCTGACAAGATCGAAGTCATCGCGGGAGTTTGGGCCAATGGGGAAAGTTTCGGACAACCCGACTGGGTGAGAGTTATCCTTAAGAATCGCGAGATGCGGGCATCCGCATATGAGCAAGCAACTATCATGTTGCAACAGGGGCTGGATCAGAATTGGACTCGCGACCAATACCTCCAGGCGCTCAGTGACAAGCCAAACACTGGCCCAATCTATGCGATCCGATCAACCTTAGTCGCCAATCAGCAGTTTGCCGAGAATCCCAAACTCTTGCGTCATGCAATGCAGATGATGCTGGAATCCTTTACGCAAAAATATGAACAAATTCGAAAGGCGAAACCAACTGCAAGCGTGGCAACCAGTTCCTAGCCACCCTGGGCCTTAGGATTCCTTCCGCCCGTGTTGAAACCGATTGCGATACCGGAGGATGCCGTGCTGTCGATAGATACCTGGTAGATGCCAGCCGACGATTGTTTTTCCTGGAAACACTGAAGGACGTGAGGTTCCGGCTGCGAAGAATATCCGCTAATCTTTAACCGCGATGGCATGGTACGAGGGCGTTGCTTATTATGTCTTGGGCCTGCTTCTAGTGGGTGGGCCCGCCCCCGTCCGCGCCCAGGACACCAACCAAACGCGTTCTTCGGACAACGCCATCCACGTCAATGTGGACAGAGTCAATATCGGTGTCACAGTGACTGGCCTGCACGGTACCTTCATCAGGGGGCTACGCCGCGAGGATTTTCGCGTCTTCGACGATGGTGTGGAACAACCAGTAACTAGCTTTCTTTCGATTGAAGAACCGGCACAAGTGGTTCTCTTGCTGGAGTGTGGTCCTGCGGCACTCTTTCTGAAGAAGAATGAGTTCCAGGCTGCAGACACGCTCCTGGCCAGCATCTCGCCCGTAGACCGGGTGGCGATTGTTAGCTATTCGAGATCCCCGGACCTGGTAGCCGACTTCACCAGCGACAAATCTGAAGCCCTAGCCGCACTTCGCGGCATGAATTTCATGGCCGGCTTTGGCGAATTGAATCTAGCCTCCAGCGTCGCGGCAACGCTTGACTGGCTAGCCCGTCTCCGGGGAAAGAAAACAATTGTCCTTCTCTCAAGCGGCGTCGACACTTCACCTGCAGCGAACTGGCAGATCATTCAGCAAAAAATCAAGAGTTCCGACGTGCGCATTTTGGCCGTTTCGGTGGCGGGAGACCTGCGGAAACCGACTAAAGGAAGGAAACTGTCCCCTGATGAGCGTGAAGATCGCAAGTACGTCAAAGAAGTATTTGCTGAAGCTGATCAATCTCTGCGCCAGCTGTCCGAGGCCACGGGTGGCCGCGTCTATTTCCCAAAGAACTCAAAGGAATTGGTTCGAACCTACGCTGAAATTACACAGCTAGTTCGACACCAGTACAGCCTCGAATTCACACCGCCCTCACTTGATGGGCGAGTGCACTCACTCAGAGTTGAGGCGAAGCACTCCTGGTACCACGTCGATCATCGCCAGAACTACCTCGCCCTCCCCCCAGCCGTGCGTGACAGTACCCGATAAGTCTTAGTGCTTTACCGGAAGCGCGCTTCCTCCGAAGGGGATGACGGGAGCAGGGCGCTCTGGCGCGCTTTCGGTAAAGCGACTAGCGTTTACCAAGCTCTGAGTTCCACCACTCCAACTTCGCAGGAGCACTGTCTCTGATGGTGTGGTACAAAACTCTCACAGTCTCTAGAAACGGGGAGGGTGGGTATGTGGCTACGCCTCAGCGTGGTCTGCTTGTTTTTATGGTGCAAAGCGGCTTTCCGGGCAAGGCGGGTGAGACCATGCGCCAGCGTTATGGCCCACCGGTCTCTGAGACTTTCTTGGTGAGGCCTGGTCTCGTAGTATCCGCCAGTTATGGCAAAAATGGTCAATTTTGCGAGCTTTTCATCAGTCCTCAGAAACCGACGAGTCCCATCAAATCTGCCGACCAGACAGCGAAATCAATTGATTCAAAGCTGTTGACCGAAGTCATAAATGAACTTGTTCCGGAGAGTGAGCGGGGCCGAGGCATCAGCGGCGACTTTCTGAACCTTCGTTGCTTACCGAGTGACGACTGCGCGGGAACCGGAAGCAACTGGGAAAAGATTTCGATATACCGGAACGGCAGCTCCAATGACGAGCATTATGCAACAATCTAGTGGCACGATTCGGATTGCGCATCTAAGATAGGTCAGTGACAGGATTGAAACAGATGAGACTCCTGCGCGGATTATCGCTGGCTCCATAGTGAAGCTATCGAGGGTCTTGTTCGACTGCTTCATCGCTGAGAAACGACGCGTGCAGCATAGTCGCAACGCGAGCGGCAGAATACATGTTGTTCATGGATGACCGATTTAGGGACAGTGCGTTCTGCCAGCGGTCAACTGCTCAGAGCATCCACAGAGCGTACGCTACATAACCCCCATAATTTCAGACCCTTTCGGCTAACCTAGTACGGCATCAAGCTTGCTCAGATCGGAGGAGGAGGTGCACCGGGATGGGAGCGGTCTGGCAGGATTTGCGCTACGCGTTGCAGAGGGCCAGTCGAGCGCCTTTGCTCACGCTCACTGTGATCCTCGCGCTGACGGCCGGAATTGGATTGAATGCAGCAATATTCACGATGATCGATGGCAACTGGTTCAAGCCTCGTGCTGAGAACGATCCGGGAAGCTTTGTTCAAGTATTCGCCGGATATGATTCAAAGGCCGCCCGTTTCGGTTCGATATCCGTCGCGGACTACCTAGCATTTCGCGCGCAGGCGGGCTAACGTTAGGGCGGAGCTCGATCTCTTTGCGCAACAGCAGGATCGCTTGTACCCAGGACGTAGAACCACTTTGATTGTGACCGATGGTTCCTTGATCGCGGAGCCGCACCTACGTGGCGTGCTTTGGGTAGTGTTCTCGATTATGGGCGCGGTCGCACTGGTTCTGCTGATTTCGTGCGCCAACGTCAGTTCGCTGCTGCTGTCGCGGGCGGCTGCGCGGCAGCGCGAGATGGCGATTCGGATATCGCTCGGCGCTGGCCGGGGGCGGTTAATGCGAATGCTTCTGACAGAAGGTGTTCTCCTGGCAACGGCGGGCGGCGCCGTTGGCGCGTATCTGGCCTGGATAGTCCCGGGCATAATCGTCGGGCTTGTTGAATTTGCTCCCGCCTATTCTTTGACACCAGACTGGGGGGTATTTGCCTACCTCGCGGCGATCACTCTCACGGCGGGTTGTTTGGCCGTGCTAGCTCCAGCTGCAGAATCGCTACGAGCAGATGTTTCAGCCTCTCTCAAAAGCCGAGCGGGTCTGTTCGGACAAGGTGTCACGAGCTGGCGCACTTTGGACTTTCTAGTTGCGGGACAAATCGCGTCGAGTCTCGTTTTACTCGCCGCTTCTGCCGTTTGCGTCCGCGCCCAGTACGCGATGTTTGCTGCCGGGCCGGGTTTTGAGATCGAACATGTGCTCGCCGCACGGATTGGCTCAACCACGGACGGTTGGGCTTTCCGCCGCATGCTCGGGGAGCGGTTACGGGGCGTGCCAGGAGTCGTGTCGGTATGTTTCGCAGAATTCATGCCGATGGAAAGGGAGGATTCGGTAGACGTCAGAGTTGCGGGCCAAGCCGCAGGTACCGGGCGCGTGGTTGCAACGAACTCCGTGTCCACAAACTTCTTTGAAACGCTTGGAATACCGATAGTGCGAGGGCGGGCATTCGAGGAGGGAGACTCTGCAACTGATCGCGTAGGGTCCGTAGTCATCGTGTCCGAGAACTTTGCGCGGGAGTTTTGGCCGGGTGAGGATCCTGTGGAGAAAGTGATCGAGGCTCCCGAGCCCCTGCGGGTAATCGGCGTATCCCGAAACTCAAGGTCCGCCCGATACGGCGATCAAGATCGTGCGCAGCTTTTCCGCCTTCAAAATCCAAAAGGGCGAAGTGGTTCCCTGTTGGTGCGATTCCAAGGAAACTATCGTGAAGTCGCACGTGGGATCGCAGAAGTCATCCACAATTCGGGGGGCGTCGAGACTTCTGAGCCGGAAACCCTGAAAGCGATGATGGATCGGGACGTTTCTGCATTTTGGGCGATCGCCGAGATGGTCCTGTTCTTGGGAATTGCAGCCATTGTACTAGCGGTGATTGGCACCTACGGTGTCGCCGCGTTCGCGGTAGGCCACAGAACGAAAGAGTTCGGAATTCGCATGGCGCTAGGCGCGATGAGGGCGCAGATCATTCACCTTGTATTGCGTTCGGGCGCAAAGCCGATTTGCGGTGGTTTGTTCCTCGGTGTCTGTTTGACACTAGGTGCTTCCCACGGACTGGCAAAGCTGATGAAGAATGCGTATTTCGTCCTAGATATGCACGATCCGTGGGTCTACCTCGTTGTCTGCTTGTTGCTGATTTTGGCGGCTACGGTCGCCACGCTGATTCCCGCACTGCGATCGACCAGTGCGGATCCAGTGCATGCGTTGCGCGAAGAATGATTTGGCGGACGACCTGGATACTGTGATGGGCCAGACTAAGTTTTTGGTAGTGCCAGTCGAAGGAAATGTCAGATGTGCCCGGATGATTTGTACCATGTTAGGGGTTCACCCCAAAACATGGGGCACAACCGGGGAACAAGTAGAGGAGACAGCTTGGTAGCTAACCGACGCCAAAACAAGGGCTTATGGTGTTCGGCCGTTCAGTTCAAACTACGCCGCGTGCTGTTCGTCCAAGACGATGTTTAATTGGGGCACACGGGGCACAACAAAGCCGAGTCCCACTTTCTCGGCCCATTCGTGTCGATACTCAACATCCTCCTTTAACTGCTCCGCATAGCGTAAATGTTCTGCAGCACATTTGATCTATCTTGGCTGCAAGCAGCGGACACACTCCGCCATGAACGACCGAATCGGCATTGGGTCCCTGCCATGAGTTGCAGGCTCCGGTCACAGGAAGGGCTGACAACCATCCAGCCGAAACCCTGTCAATGGGTGCATCACCCTGAAGTGACTCCCGCACCAGGGCACCCGCGCTCTGGTCAAATGGGCCACTCTTTATTCGTAGCGGAGAGCTTCGGCGGGTGGGACGGCGATGGCGTGGCGGGCGGGCAACAGGCAGGCGAGGAGTGCGCTGAGAGTGAGGAGCGCGGCGGCAGCGAACAGACTGCCTGTGGCAACGGCGCTTTGCATCCAGTGGGCGAGGACGGCGCCGAGAAAGCTATCAAATGCAAGACCGATGACGATGCCCGCAGCCGCGCTGACGAGCGCGATGCGCGTAGCGACCCACAGGATCTCCGTGCGCGAGGAGCCCAGCGCCAATCGGATGCCGAACTCTGTAGTGCGCTGCGCGACGCTGTAAGCGACGACGCTGAAAATGCCAACCAGCGCGAGCCCGAGCGCCATGGCCGAGAAGACGCCAAATAAGATGGAGAAGAGCCGCTGGCGGCTGTACAGTGCGTCGTGCTCGATGGCTTCGATCAGGGTGGAGGCGCCGTTGGAGATCTGCTGGTCGGAGGCGACGGATGCGACCGCGGCGCGGATGGAGTGCAGGTAGGTGAGCGGATCGCCCTGGGTGCGGACGAAGAAGTCCACGTATTGCCGCATCAGGGTGGTGTACGGAAGGTAGATGGCGGGGACGACGGGGCGACCGATGCCGTCGTTGCGCGCATCGCCGACGACGCCGATTATTTGACGCCAGTCGGTGCTTTGCGCAGAGCTGGCCGTGAAGCGATTCTGAAAGGGGAGAGCGGGAATGCGTAGCTGTCGGCCCAAGGCATTGGACGAAGAGAGATAGCGTGTCGCGAAAGTCCGATTGACGACGGCGATGAAGTCTCCCCTGCTGT
>Ga0210394_10000348_pt1 | contig 104459 bp, 95 predicted proteins | sample IncBWC12MmetaG_FD_160121 | JGI IMG/M metagenome (GOLD analysis project Ga0210394, IMG submission 160121) | Forest soil microbial communities from Barre Woods Harvard Forest LTER site, Petersham, Massachusetts, United States - Inc-BW-C-12-M | ecosystem: Environmental > Terrestrial > Soil >...
TTGTCGTAACATCGCGGTTACACGCAATATAAAAAGGCGCCCACTTTGCGGTAGGTTGAGATTGTTCGGACCACCAACCTAGCGAGAAGGAGCGCCTTTATGAGTCAGGAAAAGTATATCGGCATGGACGTTCACCAAGCAACGATCTCAGTTGCTGTCATGGACAGTTCGGGCAAGCTGATCATGGAATGCATCCTGGAGACCAAAGCGGCCACGATTCTAGAGTTCATCGATGGGCTACGCGGAGCTTTAGCGGTAACCTTTGAAGAAGGAACTTCTGCCGCCTGGTTACATGACCTGCTGAAGCCTCACGTCAGCCATCTTGTAGTCTGCGATCCGCGAAGAAACGCCTTATTGAAGGATGGCAGCAAGAGTGATCGGATCGATGCGCGGAAACTGGCCGAGTTGTTACACGGCAACAAGCTCCATGCGGTGTACCACGGAGAGCACGGGGTGCGCACCTTAAAGGAGTTGGGGCGCAGCTATCTGACGATCACGAAAGATCTCACGCGCGTCATGAGTCGGATCAAAGCGCTGTATCGCAGCTGGGCGATTCCCTGTAGTGGCACCACCGTCTATGCCCCGCGGCATCGCGCCGAATGGCTGGCCAAGATTTCAGAACCTGGGGTTCGTCTGCGGGCGGAACGGTTGTATCAGCAACTGGATCTGCTGCAGCCGGTGCGCCAGGAAGCGCGACACGACCTGATGGTAGAGAGCCACAAGCACCATGCCGTGACATTACTGCGACAGATTCCTTCGATCGGTCCGATTCGTGCCGCCTTGCTGGTGGCGTTGCTGCAAACCCCACACCGTTTCCGTACCAAGCGACAGCTGTGGGCTTACAGTGGTTTCGCAGTCGACACTCACGACAGCGGCGAGTACCGCTTTGTGAGAGGGAAGCTACGACGAAACCGGGAGCGCATCACCGTGCGCGGTCTGAACCACAACCATAATCACGATCTGAAAAATCTGTTCAAAGGCGCTGCCCTATCTGCCAGTACTCGGCCTGGACCACTCTGCGATTTCTATGTTGCTCTGGTAAAGAAAGGGATACGGCCGACGATGGCGCGTCTCACCCTGGCACGAAAGATGGCCGCCATTACGTTAACCATTTGGAAGAAGGGAGTGGATTTCGACGCCAAACAATTGAATCGGCAAGCAGCTTGAGTGTCTCGCGGAATGAGGCCTTTCCATCTCCGACGATTCTCTCTGGTGGTGGTCGGTCGGGTTCTCAAGACGCTCGGTTCGAGGTGAGTATCAGTCAATGAGATCGGCCCTGTGTGCTTCAGCACCGAGTCACCCGTTACACGCTATGCCTCCTCGGATAACCAGAAATAGCGATAGGCCACGAGCCTCCGATAGAACTATGGTTGCCACTTAAGTATCCGTCTCGCTTGCCATGTCTCAAGACTCGATTGGCGTGGTCACCACCGGACAATGAAAGCTACAGGAATGGAAGACAACTCAGAAGCAAAACCTCTCGCGCAAATCGAGAGGCACTCTTACAGTGAAGTGGGCTGGATCTCGAGACAAAATCTTCTCGCCTCCGGTCGAGGGGGAACTTTTTTCTTGACATCCCTTTTTATAGAACTCATTGACCACGGCGTGTTGTCCGCAAGACGGAAACGGGCTTGGCGGGGATCAATGGCCATCTCCTCGAAGCCGACTTTTCAGGAGTAATTCTTAATTAAATTCCGGATAGCTAACAACCCTCAGCGTTCAGACCTGAGGCCTAATTGTGCGTCAAACGCCGAACTGTCTCAGATGATGATCGACGTGTTTGTACATTAAAATGGCCCACTGCTGCGGTTTGAGCGGACCAAAGAAAGGATGTGGGTGCTGGGAGCAGCACGCTGCGCCTTCATTAACGAAGCGATCAATCGCTGCGATGAGATTGCCGCGTTCTCGCTCGAAGTCGCACTTTGTGTGGTCCGCGGAAAAGAGCTCCGGCGACGAAGGTGAATTGCGACGCATGGGCTTGTCATTCCCGAAGACCAGCGGCTTAATCAGCAGGCCAATGACGTTGGCAGGGAACGGTGCACGTTTGGGGTTGATTACGCCCATCGCCATCTCTAAGCCAGAAGTCGAGTGCGCAAGGGTTTGGGCGACGGTCATATTACCCCACAGCCGCTGACTGTGATGATGGAGCTCCATAATGCGCTGCTTTGTATCTCTCGCCAGACCGGAGTCAAAGAGGTTTTTAACGGTAGCCGTTTTTGCGACGTGACTGTCGTGGATCATTCCAAACCTTTCTATCACGTGGAAACCGGCTCCAAAAGGATTACTCCTGGGAAACCTCCTTGTGGCTACAAAACTGTTCGGTGATTGGCCAGAAACGGGCTTATAGGAAGGTTCGAACCAACGCCCGACCTGATAATTTTCGACTCTTATGCTCGCGCTTTCTCGGCCGTTGTGGCTCCACTCCCACAAGCCGACTTCTGGCCCGGAATAAGTTCCGGTTTGCCCGTCATTCGATAGCATGAGATCAAACTCCGCCTCCACGGCCCATTCGCTGCTGAATCATAGAACTAGTTTTCGCGTCTACTTAAAATATGAACTGGGCGTGATTCCTAAGGCTTTCCTGAACATGGAAGTGAAAGCGCTCGGCGTACCGTAACCAGACTCCAGAGCCGCATTCGTCACCTTTGCGCCCTCGGCCAAAAGCCGCATCCCCTGCATGAGCCGAAGTTGCTGCCGCCATTTCCCAAACGTCATTCCGATTTCCTGTTGGAACAGTCTTTCGACCGACCGCTTTCCCGCCCCAGTCCCCTTGCACAGCTGAGCGAGGGTTCGAGAATCGCGAGGATCGCTCATTAGTATTTCTGCGATTCGAACCAGCCTTGGATCGGACAAATGCGGAAGTTGCAACGGGATCGTCTGCACCGCTTCCAGTTGATGAAGAATGACCGCGACCAGATGCATCTGCCATTTCACCGATTTCTTCAAGGTGTGCATGGTACAAGCGTGAAGAATCAGTTCCTTGAGCAGAGTTGAGACATTGATCACGCAACAATCTCGTGGCAGCCCTTTTGCCAGGCGTGGCTTCAGATACAGGGTTCGCATCGCCACCAACCCTGACATCGTAATGGTGTGCGGAATCTCGGCCGGAAGCCAGACGGCACGATGCGGAGGGACCACCCACGTTCCGTTTCGAGTGCGAAGCGTCATGACCCCGCGCGAGGCATAGACGAGTTGATCTCGATCGTGGAAGTGTAAAGGTACGACGTGGCCGGCCGGATAGTCGTGCGTAAGAGTCGTGATTGCGGACTTAAGATCGCCCGACCGATCGAAAATTCCATTTTGGCGCTTTTGCGACATCCATTGTCACCTTATCGAAGGCGCGCACAACTGGCAATCGGTAAGGTGAGATCAAGTTTTTGCTATTTGTGGGGAACATGAACCGCTTACACGAATCGGAGAATGAAACGAACCAGTTGTGATGATTCGATCTGTGGAGGAGATACGTGAGCAAACTAGTCCTGATTCTCAAGCGTAGCGCTCTGAAATCCATCTTTCTCGCCGTTCTATTCGGCCTCGGGTTCACGACAAACGGCTTTGCTGCCACTGATGCCGATTCGTGCGCTACGAATTCGGCAAATCGGCAACTTGATTATTGGCTCGGCAAGTGGAAGATCGGCGCCAAGGGTTCATCGGGGAATGCTCACAGCACCGTCAGTTTATCGCTCGACAAGTGCCTCGTCGTCGAGAACTGGGACGGCGGAAGCGGCCACTATGGTCAGAACGTCTTCGGATACAGCGCAGACGACAAGAGGTGGTACGGAATGTTCGCCGACAACGAGGGTCGGGTTCATATATTCACCTCTGGCAAGGTCGCGTCCGGCTCGGCGGCATTTGAAGGCACAAGTCGCGGACCCAATGGAGAAAGCTTCTTGAACCGAGTGAAAGTAATACGGCTGAATCCGAACAGGGTCGAGCAGACCTGGGAAAAATCCAACGACAACGGCGCCAATTGGAATGTGGTGTTCCGCGGGGAGTATTCACGCGCGAATCCCTAAAGCGTCGAAGTTACCCAGAAACGGGCTTCGAGGAGATCAATCCGTGATCTCCCCCAAGAGGAATTCTGGCCCGCGTCGTCAAGAGTCTGTTCCGGGCATAACTTCCGCTTAGCCCGTAAACCACACGAAACGGCAGCAAGCGCCAGACCAGGTTGATTGATGTGGTAAACTGCCGCGGCAAACGTTCGGGAGGGAGTACGTGAAGGCGCCAATCCTTTATCGAATCTCTTCTGTTCTTCTGCTGCTTTTTGCCGCCGGACATACGTTTGGGTTTCGCCAGAATAATCCGGAATGGGGAGCGGACGCGGTTCTTGGGTTAATGCGCTCCGTCCACTTCGACGCGCAAGGGTTTACACGGACTTATTGGGACTTCTTCAGCGCGTTCGGGCTTTTTTTCTCCGTGTTTCTTTTGTTCGCGGCGGTATTAGCGTGGCTGCTGGGCGGACTTCCGGCAGAGACTTTGGCACGCGTGCGCAGCATTGCGTGGGCGCTCGCCATTTGCTTTGTAGCAGTCACAGCTTTGAGCTGGAGATACGCCTTCACCACCCCCATCGTTTTCTCAACCCTGATTACAGTCTGTTTGACTGCGGCGGCGTGGCTCTCAGCGAAGACAAGCTAAGCTTTAGTTGGGAAGGCGACAGGTCCGGTCTTGGGCGGGTCGTCGGCCAACCGGAAACTGACCCATTACTTCAGGGTGGCCCGTCACTCGCCTGCAATCTGCGACGGCAGCCCCGAAGATCCATCAATGAGTGCGTCGGCGATTTTGCGCCCGCCGAGGGTGGAGAGGTGCGGGAAACATTTGGGTAAACTCAATACGGTCGCGAAGAATGGCAGACACGAACAAACACGGTGTTACACAACATCTGCTTACCCCGGACAGTCCAGCCGTCGAGCCGAGCGTTTGACTGGCCCGAAACGTTGAAAAATGGAATGGCGATATTTATCGTGAGAGTTCACATATCCAGTTAACTTCCCATGTCTTTCCGCCGTCTGACGAAAAAGACTGTTCCATTCGCGATGATTTGGGTGAAATGTTGAGCCAGACATAGCGCACAAGGACTGCGCGGCCTTCCCAAGTTTGCTGGTTGTAGAATTCACCTCGCTGTCCGTTAAACTGGCCCACAACAGGCGGAAGATCGAGAGTACCTTTGTCGAGATCCACCAGGTAAATACTCCACTGGTGCGATTCGGGATTATAGAGTCGGAGCGTTTGCGCCTTTATATGGAGCTTGTTATCGGGGCTGGAAACGTCGAACTCTTCAAAATTAGCGTTGCTGTCGAGAAGCTTCTTATGATTCGAGATGCCGTTGTATTCGACCCAGAAATTCGAACCCTTCAAGCGTTCGGGGAGTCGACGAACATGTGCCTTCCAATCACCGATGAGAAAATCGAAATCGTGAGATCCGTCTCCCGGCGTAGCCGTTGATCCGTTGGCCGAGACCTGCGAATTCGGGAATCCCGAAAGTGCATGAACTTCACCGATAAATAGTGCCGCACTTATGACCGCCGGCAGGATGCGCCCAAGTCGAATCGACTTCATGCCTGCAATGCTCTCATGCGTTTGAGAACAAGTGCAACGTCGCACATCATAGGAAAGCAATGGTTCTTGGTTGAAAAGGCGCTCCGAGCGGATCGTCGGCAAACCTTCCCATACTGGATTATGGAAGGGTTGCCCGTCACCCGGTATAGTCGCCAGCCTCCGCAATGGCCGCATTTCCGGCTTGCCGAACTAAAAGGCTTTGGTAACCGGTCCTACCTTTGCTCGGGCGAGCGCATCTAAAATCCGGGGTGCTATGCAGAATTTCACTCGCCGAGAACTACTTAAAATCGGAACTTCGGCGGCAGTTGCAGAGCTGGCGTCTCTGGGTTTGCACGGTTGCGGTATTTCCAAGTTGGTTTCGTCTGTTCCTTCCGGTTGCTCCAAGTTAACTGACATCGAACATGTCGTGATCCTGACTCAGGAAAACCGCTCCTTCGATCACTACTTTGGAAGCTACCGGGGCGTCCGTGGATTTTCCGATCCAAGCGCGGCATTCCAGCAACCCGATCCAGCGAACGCCACGACCTCACCGGTGGGACAGCTCCTGCCGTTTCACCTAGACACCTCACAAGCGAATGCAGCGTGCACGCACGACATTAGCCACGACTGGGTGCCGCAACATCAGAGCTGGGACAACGGCAAGATGGACGGTTTTGTGAGTTCGCGCCTGCCGATTGATTCCAACGACGCTGTATTGAGCATGGGCTACTACACCCGCGCGGACCTTCCCTACTACTACGCCATGGCCGACGGCTTCACGATCTGCGATAACTATTTTTGCTCAGTAATTGGTCCGACCGACCCGAATCGCCTCTATACCATGGCGGCTTCGCTCGATCCAGATGGAAAGAATGGCGGACCGATTGTGCAGACGATCGTCACAAATCGCTCGGCAATGTACGGCCGTCTGACCTATACGACCATGCCCGAGCAACTGCAGGCTCGGGGAATTTCCTGGAAGGTTTACTCGTCGCCGGATGAGAATATTCTGGGCGGGATTCTGTCGGACAATGTGCTCTCCTATTTCAAGAATTTCCAGGATCCTGCATCGGTACTGCATCAGAATGCATTTGGACCCCAGTTTCCCATCGACTTCCTGTCCGATGTCGCGCTCGACAATTTGCCCCAGGTATCCTGGCTGATAGGGTCGATCCTGACTTCGGATCACCCGCCTGCGCCGTCGCTCTTTGGAGAGAATATTCTTTCCCTGATCGTCGGTGCTCTCAGCGCGAACCCCGCACTGTGGACGAAGACGGTGTTGTTGGTCAACTACGATGAAAATGGCGGATTTTTTGATCATGTTCCGCCCATCACCGCGCCTCCCGGCACGCCCGGCGAATATGTGACCGCGCCTGCGGTTCCGGATCCAACCGTAGTTGGCAGTCCGGCGATCACCGGGCCGATTGGGTTAGGTTTTCGCGTCCCCATGTTGATCATCTCGCCGTTCAGTCGCGGCGGACTCGTGTCTTCGGACCTCTTCGATCACACTTCGGTATTGCGTTTTCTCGAGACCCGATTCGGGGCCGAAGTGCCCAATTTGAGCGCCTGGCGCCGGGCCACGGTCGGAGACTTAACTAGCGCGTTTAATTTCAAGAATCCTGATCAGTCGATGCCGAGTTTGCCATCTACCCTGCAAGGCGATCCGCAAGCGATCTTACAATGCGCAGCCAACCTAGCCGGAACGACACCGTTTATAGTGCCAGCCACGCAGACCCTTCCGGCTCAGGAATCAGGGACACCCAGTCGTCCCAGCGGAACCTGCTAGCCAGGATATGAGAAGACCTGGCTTCGGCTCGGCTGGCGTCAAATCTGGTCCTAAGTCCCCCCCCTTTTTGGACCGCCCTTGGGGGATGTTGGCCAAGTCGCTATAAAGGCAGCCGGCCCGTAGAAGGGGCCCGCCAAACATTTAATTCGAGCTACGACGCGATAACTCCCGGATCGTCGGCCAACCGGAAGCTATCCAGAAACGGGCTTCGACGAAGTTGGCCGGATTGGGATGAGAAGTCGGCTTGTCGGAAAGTTGGGGAAAATTCGTAACTAGTCCGGACTGGGCTAATCTGGACCTTTGGATTTGTAACCCGACGATCTGTGGCCACCAAACCTTAGGCGCTGTCCCATTAGTGTCCCCAAAGGGCTACATAAGGTGACTTCGTATCGTCTAGCGTGTTGCATCGTTATTGAAAAGAAATGAGGTTAGGGTGGACGTGTTCGCTTTCGCGAATTCGTAATCGGCAGGTCAGCGGTTCAAGTCCGCTCGTCGGCTCCATCCATTCAATCTCTCCTGGTTTCCGATTAGAACGCTAATATCCAAAAGATCGCTCGGTTATTTTTCTGTTGGCGCGTCCGGAAGTGTCAGTTCTGAGAAAAGAAAAATCCGGGCCCGTTCGCGAGAACGGGCCCGGATTTTTGATCAGTTTCGCTTACGCTATACTGCGTGCTTTGATGGGCGTGCTTATGTCGACGGCGGGTGCCGCTGCCCGGTTCGATTGCTCGATGGTGCGTGCTGCTACCGGCTTCAGCCAGAACAAAGCTAGAAGCGCCGCGATCAGGTCGCACGCGATCATCGCCCAGAATACTTTCGTCCACGATCCGGTCTTCTCAAACAACCAGGCCGCTCCGACTCCGGCAAAAAGAGCGCCCATGCCCTTCGCCGTATAAACAATGCCGTAATTGGTTGTGGCCCACGTCCTTCCGAACAAGTCTCCCGTGATGGAAGGAAACAGCGAGAAGATTTCGCCCCAGGCAAAGAAACACAAGCCCGAGAGCGCGATGAACCACATGGGACGGCTGATCAGTTGCAACAGCGCGAACACCGCCACCGCTTCCAGCGTGAACGCGATGAACATGGTGTTTTCGCGACCGATGTGGTCCGACACCCATCCCCAAAAAGGCCGCGTCAGCCCGTTCAGGTAACGATCCACGGTGATCGCCATCACCAGAGCGGTCATGCCGAAAGCCACCACTACTTTATCGACATGATAGGAAACTGCCATGGGGTTGAGTTGTGCCGTCACCACCAGGCCGCCAAACGACAGCATGGTCATCATCAGATAAATGATATAAAACGACGGTTGCCGCAGCATCTGCCACGGAGTCATGTCCACGCTCGAAGTGCGCACGTGCTGCTTGATCTTGGCTTCCTTCTCCGCCCAGTTAGGAGGAGTCCAGCCCGCCGGAGGACGGGCCAGGAAGAGCGCAGCGACGATGACCACGATGCCCTGGATAATTCCCCAAAAAATCAAAGTATGCTGATAGCCCGAGGTCTTGATCATGTCGGCAATGGGAGAAACCGTCAGCGCAGTTCCTATGCCATACGCGCCGGCGGTGAGTCCGACGCAGAGGCCGCGGTGGTCCGGAAACCATTTCAGCGCATTGCCGATGGTCCCGCCATATACAACTCCGGCGCCGACTCCGCCCACGCAATACCAGAAGTATAGGGCGCGCAGACTCTCGGCCTGACCTGAGAAAATCCAGCTGAGACCGACCAGGATGCCGCCCACGCCCAGCATCAGCCGTGGACCGATTCGATCGACCAGGTATCCTTCAAACGGAACCAGCCAGGTTTCGACGATGATGAACAAACTGAAAATTCCCTGGATCGCCGTAAGACTCACATGCAGGTGGGATTGCATCGGTTTGGTGAACAGGGTCCAGGCGTACTGCAGGTTAGCGATCGCCATCATCGCAATGATGCCGGCGACTAACTGGGCCCAACGGTTAATAATGCGCGACGGGTGAATGAGAGGGGCGGCGGACGCGGCCATGGTACACCTCCTGGGTGTCGTCAGACTCTATCGGCTCACAGTTAAGGAGCAGCCAGACCGCGTATTCATTGGTGGAAATGATATACTGGTCCGGTTATCGAACCACTCGCGGAAGGGAATGTAACACTCTCTTCTTTGGCTGTCAAGCTGACAAATTCCCGTTCCAGAGGCTCGTCCCCCCGTGAGCTTATTCACAGATCGGAACGAGTCTTGAGGGATCATACCGATTGGAAGAAAGCCTCCAAACTCAGATTGAGACCTACCTCTCTCACCTCGACGGCTTGATCCGTCGTGGCCATCAGCTACGGGATACGTTGGCAGCGAATCCTTCCGACGCAGCAGCCATCACCGCCACTCGCAAATGGCAGGAAGACTGCGGCGTCACCATCAATCAGCTATCGGGAGGGAGCAAGGCTCATTGGCTGGCGCGATCGTTCAGCGAAGCATTTCTTATGCGCTCAGCGGATGGCCGTGCTGCTCAAGGGGCCGCGCCGGCTGAGATTGTGCAACAATTGCTCGGCGTCTTAGCGCAGGCTGTAGTCTCGCTCTCGCAAAAAGATAAGGACGCCATTGTCTCTGCATCGTCGACTCAGCCTGCGCCTCACCGCTTCGACTTCGTTCACAATCCTGAGATTCGTCCGGTTCTGGAGCAAGCCTATGCAGATAGCCGGAGTGCTCTGGAAAAAGGGGACTACGATTTCGCATTGATGACTGCCAGCGGAATATTAGAAGCCATCGTTACCGACGCGCTGGAACATGCTGGCGCGAATGCGCTGGCGGCGTCGGGCGCTCCAGCCGGAATGATTGCGGATTGGTCATTCGCGACACGGCTTTCAGTGGCAGAAAAGGCCGGACTGATGCGAAGCGGAGCAGCCCGTCTGCCTGCGGTAGGTCGAACCTATCGAGATCGAGCAGAAGGTGAAGTTAACTCGAATGGGAAAATTTCAGAGCGCGATGCGAAGACCACAGGACAGGTGCTTCACGTCATCATGCGGGATCTGGATCCGGGCCGGTAACGAAGGCCGCTGACAGTCGAAATCCTGTCGTCAAGCTTAATCTTCTAAATCCTGCCGGAATACTGGTTGCGAAGGATCGAGCGTGCCGTCGATGACGCTCACCAAAAGATTTTCGTACGCATTCGTCGCTTCCGTCAGAGAGGTGTAGCCGCGCTCCCGCTGTAACGTCCCGCCGTCCGAGTATATGAGAGTGAAATAGCGACCGGAGGAATACTGAATTTCCAGCAGCTTGTCCGGCATATCAGGGTCGCCTTTTTGTCCCAGCACGTCCATCAACGCAACCGTCCACTGCCTGCCCTTGGGGTCAGTGATGACCTCATGCTCAAGGTATTCCCACTCGTCCATGCCCCACATTGACATAATTTATTCAAGCAATTGCGCGAGTGCTCTACCGACCTGCGCGCCCGTAAACGGTTTCGGAACTATAAGAACTTTACGGGCCTTTCGCGACCGAAGGCTTGGCTCGGCCTGTTCGGGTGTATCGGTAATGATTACCACTGGAAGCTCCGCGTGATTGGGATGGCTTCGCACCGAATCAAAAAGTGCCTCGCTCATGTCGTAGGCGGAACAATCGAGCACGACCGCATCCGCTTTGTGCTCGAGCACGAGATCGTTGACGGCGTTCGTGTATCCCGACGCGAAGACCTGGTGGCCGAGGTCTCGCAGCGAGAAGGTTAGAAGCTCAGCGATCTCCGGCGTATCGTCGATCAGCAAGACGCGGGACAATCTACTTCTTGCCCGCGCCCGGGCCAGTGCCCGGCAGCCGCTTCTTCTTGCCTTCCGAAGGCTCCAGATCCATCATCCAGATTCGTCCACCGGCTGTGTAGTAAGCGCGGTGATCGTTTTCGATCATCGCGCCCCAGGCCTCCAGCGTGCGCATCGCGAAGGTAACGCCCTCGAAATTGTTGCGGGCATGGTTAAATACTTCATTGGTATGCCAGTTGTCGGTAAGGATGGCATCGCCCGCGTGGACGCGCAACACGGTGTAGTAGCGGTCGTAAGCCGCTTCTGTGCGCACGTCGCGCGTTGCGCCGCGCTTCTTGCCCTCTGTGACGATGTAACTTTCCTGTCCCTCAGGCTCGACCTCGGGCTCGTTTGGAGTTGTTGTAACAGGTTTCGTGCTCATAAAGTTTGCGCCACCGCTTCGGCTTCAGCTGCAGCCGCCATGTTCGTTAAATTTTTCGCATCCGCCGCATGGATCAAGGCCTGAGGAAGCTCAACGCCCATCATCTTCCATTGCTCATTGGCAAACTTCTGTAGATTGGCGATGTGCTCGGCATGGAGATGACCAAAGCGTCCCTGCAACTTGAGATATTCTGAAACGGGACGCATACTTGCTGGACGGAAGCTGTAATTGAATTCGCGCTTCTCGGGATTCCACTCCCACATCGGATACAGTCCGCATTCGACAACCAGCCGGCCCAGGTCGATGGAGCGTGGCGTCTCGTATACGAATCCCTTCTGACAGGGCGTGTAAATCATCAGGTATGCGGCGCCTTTGTGGTTCAGGCCCTTGCGTACCTTGTTCATCAAGTCGATGGGATAGCCTACGCTCGCTGTTGCCACATAGCAGTGGGGATGGCCAGCCGCCATCATGCGCGCGAGATCCTTGGGATAAAGCTTTTTGCCTTCCGGAACTTCCGGGCCCGGAGGCGAGAACGTAGTCATGCCGCCATAGGGTGTGCGCGATGAAGCCTGAATGCCGGTGTTGGCGTACTGCTCGTTGTCGTAGCAGATGATGAGGCAGTCGTGATTGCGGTAGAGCGCGCCGGAAATCGAGGCGAGACCGATGTCGGATGCGCTGCCGTCGCCCGCTTCGCAAATGATGTTCGGGAACTTGCCCTTCCACTTGCCTTTGCGAATCATCGCCTCATAGGCGGCCGCGACGCCCGCGGTAAAACTCCCCGCGCTGCCGATCTGTGTGTGCGCCCACGGCACGTTGTAGGGCGTGCACAGATAAGAACTGTTCGCGACGTACATGCAGCCGGTGGGACCGACCAGAATGGTGTTGTCGCCCGCCGCTTTGCTCGTCATCCGGTATTGAATGGACGGCCCGCAGCCCGCGCATGTGCGATGGCCGGGGACGAACGGTTCCGACGACGGCAGTTCCGGGTTGTAGAAACGTGCGCCCTGATTCGGGCTATCGAGAATCGGCAAGAGCTGCCGTTGGACTTCAATGGTCGCCATATCAGTTCTCCAATCGCAGGGCCAAGAAACCCTGTATCAATACTTTAATGCCTTAACTGTTCGCTCCAAATCATGCCTGCAGAAATTCTTTTACTCTTCGAATCCGACCCAATGCGTACGCTTTTCGATTTTGCCGCGGCGCTGCGCGTCCAGCATTTTTTCAGTCATCCAATAAAACTCTTTCAGCACGATCGCCTCGCCACCCATGCCCGCCATGAATGAAAGAATTAGAGGACGCTTCTGGCTTTCGTAAAGAGCTGCGGCAGCTTCGGCGTACAGTACGCCGCCACTACTCACGCTGCCGAGTCCCATGTTGGTTTCGATCACTCCGACCACTTTGAATTTGCTGAGTACGTCTTTCACCCGATCCGTTGGATAAGGACGAATGGTTCTCAGCCGCACCATGCCGACTTTCAATCCGCGTTCGCGCATATGTTGGATGGCAAACCGCGCCGTTACCGCGTGCGCGCCTTGGAGGAAGAAGACCACCTCGGCGTCATCTGTCATGAACTCTTCGACCCATGGATCGTAGCGGCGGCCGAATATCTTGGCGAACTCCTCATGTGCCTGCTCAATCACTTCCATCGATCCTTCCATAGCGCGTGCCCGCTCCAACTGCAGCGGCGGACCCTGTTCCGGCATGATCTGCGGGCCGTGCGACACGGGATGCCGCGGATCGAGTGGATAAGGATGTTTATAGGGAGGCAGGAACTCCTTTACCTGTCCGGAGTCTGGCAATTCAACGTCGCCCGTAATATGTGAGACGAAGAACCCATCCTGACAAACCATCTGCGGCAAAAGAACCCGAGGGTCTTCGCCGATGCGATAGGCGATCAAATGATTGTCAAATGCTTCTTGAGCATCGCACGACCAACCCATGATCCAACCCATGTCGCGCGTGGATAGCGCGTCCGTGTGTTCGGAGCCGAAATCGCCGGGAGGATCAAGCGTGCGATCGGCGATCATCATTTGAACCGGCATGCGGCTGCCCGAGATTGGCGAGTACAGTTCATACGCGAACTGCACGCCTACGCCGGAGCTACCGGTAAAGACGCGTGCGCCGCTGGAAGCCGCGCCGTGCGCGATACTCAGTTGAGAGTGCTCGCTGTCAGCCACAATGTACTCGGCGTCGAGTTCGCCGTTAGCCACCATTTGCGCCAGCGCCATCATGGTCGCTGTATAAGGGCGGATAGGATAAGCCGCAATTACATCGACATCTGCGTACTTTGCCGCCTGCGCCGACGCGACGCAACCGTTGATTCTGACTGTTCTCTTTTTTTGTTCTGCAAGCATTGGCATAATTCACTCCGCACATTTCACCCGAAGGCGATTGCCACGAGATCGATTGAGAGCGCAGACAATAACGAGGAACGTTCTGCGCAGTATTCTCAATGTTGTTGCGACTCCTAAATATTCTTCGGCGCCCGGTCGCCCAGATTTTTCAACTCTTGCGCCTGCCGTCCGTGCAGTCCGGGCGAGATGGCGAAAGCCGTATCCATGCGCACGACTCCTGTATCGAAGTCGAGTTCCGGCACGCCCTCCAAGCATCCCGTTGGGCACTCTTCGATGCATACGCGGCATCCTTTGCAGTAGTCGACCAGAATCTTGTACATGCCGTTCGACCGCTCTGGACGCGCGATGCAGGGCTCGGGACAAACCAGATAACAGTTGTCGCAAGCGTTGCAGGTGCCGCAACTGAAGCAGCGATTAGCCTCTTCAACCGCTTGCTCTTCGGTGAAGGGCTGAATCACTTCGTCCTGTGTTTTCGTTCTGGTTTTGGTCGGCAGCATTTCCTGCTGGATACGCGGGAAGTGCGGGAAGTACGTCATATTCATGCGATTCAGATCGAAGATCACATCGACCGGGATGGTGCGCGGCTCTAGCTTTTCTCCACGCACCACTTTGTCGAGATTGAACGCAACGCGCTTGCCGTCGCCAACCGCATTGACGACCATGAGCGGCTGACCGGAACCGACCTGAGCGATATCGCCGGCGGCGAAAAAGTTGGTGTTTCCGAGGCGGCCGAACTTGTCCATCTTGATGGTGCCGCGCTCGTTTTTGAACTCGGCGGGCAGCCAGTTGAGGGACGCGTGTTGTCCCACGGCGATGATCACATTGTCGACTGCGAAGCGCTCGGAGGGAGCCTCGCGATCGACTGTGATCGGAGAAGCGTTAATCGCTCCCTGAAAACGTGCCTTGTGCAGTTGCAAGGCTTCAACTTTTCCGTTGCCAAGTACGGCAGTCACCGCACGCCCGTGCATCAGCTCGACACCTTCTTCGAGCATGTCGTGCAAATCTTCCGGCGACGCAGGCATTTCATTCGCATTGCCCTCGACCGTAATCATGGTCACTTCTGCGGCACCCTGCCGCAGCGCTTCGCGCGCGCAATCGATGGCGGTGTTTCCTCCGCCAATCACGGCTACACGGGCGCCTAGCTTCACCTTCGAGGTTCCCATGCCGATGTCGCGCAAGAAGGGAAGTCCATACACCACGCCGTTCTTGTCCTCGCCTTCGGCTTTCACGCTGTTCGGTTCAGTAAGCCCTACCGCCAGCACGCATGCGTCATAGTCTTTCTTCAGGCTATCCCATGTAACATCTTTGCCGACTTCGACGCCGGTTTTGATCGTGATGCCAAGCTGTTCGAGGCGTTCGATTTCGCGATCAAGGACGTTCTGCGGGAGAACCCAGTCGGGAATACCACCGCGATTGAGTCCGCCAGCTTTCGGCGATTTTTCGAAGATCGTTACTTTGTAGCCGAGCCGCGCCAGTTGATATGCCGCGCTATGGCCCGCGGGACCAGAGCCAACCACCGCAACTTTCTTGCCGTTCGGCTTCCCGGGCTTGACCACGTCGTTAGTCAGCGCCTGTCCCAAATCACCGAGAAAGCGCTCCACCGCGCGGATCGAAATAGCCTCATCATACTTGCCGCGATTGCAAGCCTGCTCGCACGGGTGGTAGCAGACGCGTCCCGTCACCGAGGGAAACGGCATGTCTTCTTTAATGAGCGCATAGGCGTCCAAATACTTGCCGCGCTTCACCAGGTCGAGGTAGCCCTGAATTTTTTCGTTGGTTCCGCAAGCGTTATTGCAAGGAGGCAACTTGTCCCGGTAAACGGGTCTGATCGAGCGCCAGTTGCCGGTAGGGAACAGGTCTTGCCCTTTTTCCTGTGAGGGGGCAGGCGTGATACCGGCGAAGGGAACGGTAAGCCATTCGGGAATATGAGTATTTTTAGTCGACATTAAGTTAATCCTCTCCTACACCGCCACTGGATTCAGCGTCATAATGTGCAACTCGTTGAGCGCTACATCAAAAGCGTGCTTGTTCGCAATCATGGGCTCGATCGTTTTCATTTTGACGATGCCCGTGGTCTTGACGACCGCGGCGATCAGCGGAGCGGCGATGTCGGGGGCGATGGATTTATTCCGCTCGGCAGCGCCTTCTGTTGATAGGCGGTCCAGACCAAGTTCGCCGAGCCGGTAATAAAGCCACTTGTGGTCGGCAATCTTCGCCGCATCCACGCAAACCAGTTGGGCCAGACGTTCGGCGCCAGGGACGAAGCGAATCATGTAATCCGGCGTGTAGTGCGTATTGATCACGAGTGTTCCGCCGGGAGGCATTCCGCGCATGTAATCCCAACCCTTGACCATCGTTCCCTCTACCAGTACGACGATGTTGGGATGTTCATTTTCGTAGGTAAGCTCGTTTTCGAGCACATCATCGCTCACGCGGCAATATTTCCGCGTGGGGCAGTTCGTGCGGTCGGGATTATCGACGTAATTTTCCATGGCCTGCGCGTATTTACCCTCGATGCGGGCCGAGGCGGAAATGGAGTTGACGATGTCGCGGCCCTCTTTATCCATAATAATGCCGCGCGTCCAAACGGTGAGCTCCGTATAAGCCATAATCAGTCCTCGCTATTTTTTACGCTAGTTATCAGTCGATGCGTCGGAGCACAAATCTCCGGCGACGTCAGTCAATGCATTCGCTCGTTTCAATTGCTTCGGACTGCCGCGATCGGAATCGAGCACTGCCAAAAAATCGTTCCGCAAAACTAATAACGGAGCTTGGCGAATTCCATCCTGAAATTCCGCAACCGCGGACAGCGCCGCCTTCTTGCACAGGCTTTCAATGTCGGCGCCGGTAAATCCTTCAGTACGATTGGCGAAGTCCTCGAAATCGACATCGGACGCCAACGGTACGCGTTGACAGCAAAGCCGCATGATGGCCGCGCGATCGGCGGCGCCGGGCTTAGCGAATGGAAGGATGTAGTCGAAGCGTCCACTTCGCAGCAACGCCGGTTCGATCCGCTCGGGACGATTGGTAGCCGCTAGCAGGATCACGCCTTTCACGTCGCGCAAGTTGTCAATCTCGCGCAGAAGTTGGCTGAGAATTCGTTGATAGATGTCGGTACCGAACTGATCGGCACCGAACCTCGGCGCGATCGCATCAATCGTGTCGAAGAACAGAATGCATGGAGCCGTTCTTCTCGCTTTCTTGAAAACCTCACGCAACGCTCGCTCGGATTCGCCCAACCACTTCGAGTAGAGTTGCGGACCATCAATAGCGATGAGCGGAATTTGTTTTTCACCGGCCAGCGCTCGCGCCATGGCGGTCTTCCCGGTGCCCGAAGGTCCAGCCAGCAAGATCCCGCGCGGCGGTGTCAGCCCAACTTGCTCGTAAAGATCGTCGTGCACGTGCGAGTGCTCAACGACCATATCGAGCAACCGCTTCACTTCATTGAGACCGGCGAGCGATACGAAGGTCGAGCTGCTCTTTTCAATAAAGAATTCACGAGTCGCGCTCGGTTCAACTTCTTTCAAACCCGCGAGAAAGTCCTCTCGCGTAACTTGAAGCTTGTCCAGGTCAGCGGATGCCGCGCCGTCGGTTTCAAGGGGGAAGGCTGAAAGAAAACCGCGCAACGCAATCATTCCAACTTCCTGGCACAAGGCTTCAAGGTCCGCGCCGACGAAGCCATGCGAATGCTCGGCAATCTCGCGAAGGTCGACGTCACGCGCCAACGGCATGGCGCGCGTATGAATCCTCAATATCTGCAATCGTGCCTGGCTATTCGGAACACCGATTTCGATTTCGCGATCGAACCGGCCGGGACGCCGCAGCGCCGGATCAAGAACTTCCGGGATATTGGTCGCGCCAATGACGATAACCTGGCCGCGCGCGACAAAACCATCCATCAAGCTGAGAAGCTGTGCCACGACACGCTTTTCGACTTCGCCCGTTACCTCGGCCCGCTTGGGAGCCACGGCGTCGATCTCGTCGATAAAGAGGATGGCGGGCGCGTGCCGCGCCGCTTCCTCGAACACTTCGCGAAGTTTGGCCTCGCTCTCGCCGTAAAACTTTCGCATAATTTCGGGGCCGTTCAGGTGAATAAAGTGCACGCGGCTCTCGGCCGCGACGGCGCGGGCCAGCAGAGTCTTGCCCGTGCCCGGTGGGCCATACAACAGCACGCCCTTGGGCGCGAGAATTCCCAAGCGCTCGAAGATTCGCGAATATTTCAGAGGCAGTTCGACGATTTCACGCACCCTCGCAACTTCCCGTTCCAAACCGCCGATATCTTCGTAAGATACGGAGGGCGCGCGAGCGGCAGTCTGCTCGCCTTCCACCACGCGAATGTCAGTGCGCTTCCCAATCACGACGGCTCCCGAGGGAATCGTGCGCACGACCTGGAAGTTCACCGCCTTCGCGAATGTCGGTACACGCACTACGCAGCCGGTCGTAACTGGAACGCCGATGAGATCCTCGAGCATCCGGTCGGGTGCAATAGTCGCGGGAGCAGCGCCGATCCACAATGGCGCGAAACGAACTGCCACAGCCTCCTGGCGCTCGATGGTGGCAACGGTAACCTGCTCTTGTAAGCCCGCGCCACAGTTGCTCCGGCACGTGCCATCGATCTGGATCATGCCTTCATGTCCATCATCCGAAAGTTCGGCGCGGCCAACAGCGATTGTGCTCCCCGTAATTTTGACCACATCACCCGTGTGAGCGCCGAGCCGCCGCAGGTCAGCGGGTGCAAGGCGTGCGATCGCATGCCCAACATCCTCGACCCGCGCTTCCGCAACGCGCAGAGTCAGAGTTGCCGTTTGCGATGAGGAAGTTTCCGTCATGATCTGAGTTGCAAACCGCTCCTGGCCGGCTACCCCTTCGAAGGGCGTCACCTTCTGCTGCTCCATATGAACCGGCTCATTAATAAGCGTCACCTGTCAAAACTTGTTCAGTACGATTTCTTCCACATCCTCAAGGTGGCGGCGCATCGCGTTCTTGGCGGCCTCCGCATCGTGACGCTTGATGGCAGCCAGAATCCGCCGATGCCCGGTGAGCGATTTCTGCGGCCGTCCCTCTACCTGCAAAGAACGCGCTCGCGTGTCGCGCAGCAAATCCATCAGAACGTCGATCACTTTAAGCACCACGCTGTTATCGGAGGCCAAGGCAACGCTGTAATGGAACTCCGAATCCTCAGCGACAGCGGCGTCTCCCTGACGCTGCCTCTCTTCTTGCCGCCGCAGAATGTCCTCCATCTCGATAAGTTCCTCGGGAGAAGCGTGGGTAGCAGCGCGCGCGGCTAGCGGCGGTTCGAGCATCTTGCGAAAATCCAGAAGTTCGCCGACTAACTCCTTGCGCCGCTTCAGCGCGTTCGCAAATGGATTGGCCAACGTTTCAGTTGACGTTTGGCGGACGATTGTCCCAGTTCCCTGCCGCGCTTCCACAAGACCCAACAATTCGAGGCTCCGAATCGCATCCCGAATGGAGCCGCGGCTCACCCGAAGCATTTCGGCCAAGTCGCGTTCCGAAGGCAGCTTGTCACCCGGTTGAAGCTTCTTTAAAATCAGGCGTTCGATTTGTTTGGCGACCTCTTCGTAGAGGCGATTCCGCCGCACAACCTCGAATTCGGGTTTGGTTGCAGTTGTCATTTCCGCCAGTGGTCCGATAAGTGGACCAGCCAACGAGGGAAGTATACTCCGCATGTCAAGATGGGGACAAATGCTCTCTGTGCAAAAATAGAGAACACTTTTAGGTGGGGCTTTCCGCATACCGCAGCCACGTCTTTCCTTCGATATTCGCTCCGTTATTTCCAAACAGGGAGTAGCCGACGACCTCGCAGCATCGTTTTCCGGTGTCCTGAATCGCTTTCAGTAGCTCTCGTTATCTGATACTGTTTTTGAGTCCATCGAAAATAGGATTTTGCGTGACACGCGGATTACCGCACGCAGTGTTTTCGATTGAATATTTTGCTGGCGTGAGCCGAAGGATAATCGCTTGATTGTTGGAGTTCCGAAGGAAAGCTATCCGGGAGAGCGGAGGGTCGCGTTGGTTCCCGCGGTGATCCCTGCACTCGCCAAAGCGGGACTGGAAGTCGTCGTCGAGTCCGGAGCGGGCGAGCAGGCCGGGTATCCCGATCACCTTTATGTGGAGAAGGGCGGAAAGATTCTTTCCGATCGCACCGCCGTGTTTGGCTCCGCTGACATTATCGTGCAAGTGTTGTGCTACGGCTCGAATGACGTAACTGGCAAAGCCGATCTTCCTCTTTTGCGCCGCGATCAGTTGCTGGTGGGTTTCTTGCGTCCTTTCGGTTCTGCGGAAGTAATACAACAGATTGCCGCGGCGGGCGTGACTGCTTTCTCTGTCGAACTGGTGCCCCGCACCACGCGCGCACAAAGTATGGATGCGCTTTCTTCCATGGGGACGATTTGCGGGTACAAAGCGGTTTTGATTGCGGCAGATACCTCCATCAGAATCTTTCCAATGATGACGACGGCCGCCGGCACCATCACACCCGCTCGTGTATTTGTTATCGGCGCAGGAGTCGCGGGATTGCAGGCCATTTCTACCGCGCGCAGACTGGGTGCGGTCGCGTCCGCGTATGACATGCGCGCCGCTTCCAAAGAGCAGGTGCAGAGCCTGGGGGGTCGCTTCGTCGAATTGCCCATTGAAGCGCAGAATGCCCAGGACGCGCGAGGATACGGCACCGCCCAGGATGAAACCTTCTACGCCCGGCAGCGTGAACTGCTGACCCGCGTGGTGGCCGAGAGCGATGTTGTTATTACTGCTGCGGTGATTCCCGGCAAGAAGTCGCCGGTGTTAATCACGGCCGACATGGTCAAGGGAATGGCGCCCGGTTCCGTGATTGTCGACCTCGCATCCGAGCGCGGCGGAAACTGCGAACTCACCCGGGTCGGCGAAACGGTGCAAGAGCACGGCGTCACGATCATCGGCGCTATCAATCTGGCGAGCAGTGTTCCGTACCATGCGAGCCAGATGTACGCCCGCAATGTGGCCACGTTTCTCGCGTACATGGTGAAAGACGGCAAGCTACAACTCAACCCGCAGGATGAGATTATCCGCGAGACGATGGTGACGCGCGACGGAGAGACGGTAAACGCGAGGGTGCGGGAGTTCTACAAGCTGCCGGCATTGACGGCTGTATGAAGAGTCGTGGTTGGCTGTTGCGTGAAGATTCAGACCAGCCGTGCCAACATCAAGATTCGTATCAGGGTACGGCTTCAGCCGTACCAAAAAGCACCACAAAGAAGCCGGGCTTTAGGCCCCGAGGTCATAGATGAATTCCACATTGATCGACTCGCTGTTCATCTTCATGCTGGCCTGCTTTATTGGTTTTGAAGTCATCCGCCATGTTTCCCCTCTGCTGCACACGCCTTTGATGTCGCTGACTAACGCACTCGACGCCATCGCTGTCGTGGGAGCCATCGTAATGGTGGGCGAGCGCAAGAGCGAGTTTGCGACAGTGCTGGGCGTGATCGCGATTGTGGCCGCCACCAGCAATGTCGTAGGCGGATTCTTTATTACCGACCGCATGTTGAAGATGTTCAAGAGCAGTCGTCCGACCAAGTAATCTCCGCGAGAGTCTGATTGAGCCAACCATGAACGAGTTCGCCGGAAGCCAGCACGTCATCGAATTTATCTACCTCGTCGCCAGCGCCCTTTTTATTCTTTCGCTGAAGTGGATGAGTTCGCCGGCCACGGCGCGCCATGGCATTTGGGCCGGTGAAATTGGCATGGTGCTGGCCATCGCGGGCACCCTGCTGCATCATGGGATCGTAGATTACAAGTGGATTGCAGTCGGTCTCGTACTGGGCAGCGGCATTGGTATTCCGCTCGGCATGGTGCAGATGACAGCCGTCCCGCAGCGGACCGCGCTTAGCCACGCCTTCGGCGCGCTGTGCGTCACGTTAGTAGGCACGGCCGAATTTTACTTGCGGACGCCGAACGTCCCGAAGTTCATGATGTCAGTGCTCTCGATGGAAGTCATTCTTGGAGGGCTGACGTTTACCGGCAGTTTGATGGCAGCAGGAAAACTGCAGGAAATTCTGCCGCAGCGCCCTATCACTTATAAGGGACAGAACCTCGTCAACTTCCTGCTGTTTGGCGTGGCCGTGGCCAGCGCGGTTTACCTGGTCGTGCATCCGGAAGCGAAACAGCTCTTTTCGCTAATCGTCGGCGTATCGCTGCTGTTCGGCGTGCTGCTTGTAATTCCAATCGGCGGCGCTGACATGCCGACCGTGATCTCGCTGTTAAATGGTTATGCCGGATTGTCGGCAGCCGCGATGGGATTCGTGCTGCAAAATAAGCTGTTGATCATCGCCGGAGCGCTCGATGGATCCTCCGGACTTATCCTTTCGGTCATCATGTCGAAGGCCATGAACCGCTCCTTCACCAACGTTTTGTTTGGTGCGTTCGGACAGGTTCAAGCGGCCGCGGCGGGCGCGGAAGAAGCCCGGCCGGTGCATAGCGCCACGGCCGAAGAAGCGGCTGCCATTCTCTCCGCCGCAAATAAAGTGGTGATCGTTCCCGGCTATGGAATGGCTGTCGCTCAGGCGCAGCACAAAGTGCGCGAACTGTATGACATCCTCACCAAGAAGGGCGTCGACGTTCGCTTCGCTATCCATCCTGTCGCGGGCCGCATGCCCGGCCATATGAACGTGCTGCTCGCCGAAGCCGACATTCCTTACGACCGGCTCATCGAAATGGATGAGATCAACGGCGACTTCCCGCAAACCGACGTTGCTCTCGTGATCGGCGCCAACGACGTGACCAACCCCGCGGCCCGCTCCGACTCGACGAGTCCTATCTTCGGCATGCCCATCCTCGATGTCGATAAAGCCCATACCGTGATGGTGATCAAGCGCGGCATGAGCCCGGGCTTTGCCGGCATCGACAACCCGCTCTACTACCTCCCTAACACCCTGATGCTTTTCGGCGACGCCAAGCAGTTTGTCGGAGCGATTGTTAGGGAGTTGAGCGGCGGGCACTGAGCGACGATTCGGCGTCTGATATCATTATATCATCCTGTGTGATATCATGATATCGTAGTGTTTAGAGGCAGGAACATGGCTCAGCTGCTGGTTCGCAATATTGAGAATGGGGTGAAGGCGCGTCTCCAGCGCCGCGCCCGCCGCAACGGCCGAAGCATGGAAGAAGAAGTGCGCGATATTCTGCGTGCCGCTGTGCATAAAGAAGAAAGCACGCCCACCGGCGGTCTCGGAACGGAAATTTCGAAAATCTTCGCCAAGCACGGGCTTGATTCTCCAATTCCAGAATTACGCTTCGAGATAAAGCCTCCTTCTTTCGAGGAATGATCATTCTCGACACAAACGTGCTCTCGGAGCTTATGCTGCGTGCGCCGGATGAGAGAGTGCTGGCTTGGCTTGACCAACAGCCTCGATCGTCAATCTGGACGACGTCCATAACGGTCTTTGAAGTTCGTTTCGGGTTGGAGATCATGCCGATCGGGAAACGACGGATCGCTCTCATTCAAGACTTCGAAAAGGTTCTACACAGCATTGATCGCCGCATCGTATCCTTTGATACCGAAGCTGCAGAATGCGCAAGCGCGTTAATGGCTTCTCGAAAACTGCAAGGCCGTCCTCGCGAGGGTCGCGACACCATGATTGCTGGTATCGTTCTCGCTCGTCATGCCACTCTAGCAACGCGCAATGTTTCGCACTTCGATGATGTCTCGGCCAGCCTGATCGATCCGTGGGACGCGGGCATTTGACGGATGTGGTACGAACCGGCCAGCGTGATATTCTATTAACTCCAGCTGCGTACCGTTTTTGGCGGAAATTCCCCGCAGTTTCATAGAAAAGCTTCCAGAAGAAAGCTTCCTGAGTGAGCTTCCCTGAAGAAGCCCAGAAGAAGAGAAACTACAAATCATGCTTTCAGTCAGTAATGTCTCCATGCGCTACGGCGCCAAAATCTTGTTTGATGAAGTCTCGGTGGCATTTACGCCGGGCAAGCGCTACGGCCTGACCGGGCCGAACGGTGCTGGCAAGTCCACGTTCATGAAATTGCTGAGCGGGGAACTGGATCCGCAGAAGGGAACGGTCGTACGTCCGCGGAAGCTCGGAGTTCTAAGTCAGGACCAGTATGCCTTCGACGCTTTCACCGCGATCGATACGGTCATCATGGGCAACAAGCGGCTCTGGGCCGCGATGCAGGAGCGCGACGCGATTTATTCCAAGGCCGACATGACCGATGAAGACGGCATGAAGCTTGGAGAACTCGAAGGCATTGTCGGCGAAGAAGACGGATACACAGCGGAAAGCGACGCCGCGATCCTGCTGCAAGGGCTGGACATCCCTGATGAAGCGCATTCGCGCAAAATGAGTGAATTGCAGGGCGGACAGAAAGTCCGCGTGCTTCTGGCGCAGGCGTTGTTCGGGCATCCGCAAGCGTTGCTGCTGGATGAACCGACCAACAACCTGGATTTGGATTCAATCCATTGGCTGCAAGGATTTCTGAATGCATACGACGGTGTAGTCATTGCGATCTCGCACGACCGGCATTTTCTGAACAGCATTTGTACGCATATTGCCGATATCGACTACGAGACGATTATCACTTACACCGGATCGTACGACGATATGGTGCTGGCCAAGACTCAGGTGCGTTCGCAGATCGAATCGCAGAACGCGCAACGCGAAAAGAAAATTTCGCAGTTGAATGAATTCATCGCGCGGTTTGCCGCGGGCACGCGGTCAAGCCAGGTGCAGTCGCGGCGCAAGGAAGTCGAGCGCCTGCAAGTGACGGAACTCGCAAAATCGAATATTCAGCGGCCCTACATCAAGTTCGAACAGAAGCGGCCTTCGGGCAAGCACATTATCGAAATCGAGCACCTGAGCAAGGCTTACGGCGACAAGAAAGTTATCCGCGATTTCACCGCCAGCATTACACGCGGGGAAAGAATCGCGCTGATGGGCCGCAACGGAGCGGGCAAGACCACACTGGTGAATTCGTTACTTGCGAATTCCCCGACCACGCCGGAAGCTGAGCTACGCAAGACCAGCGGCTACGATGGACCCTTTGTCGATGCCGGCAAAGTGATCTGGGGACACGAGGCATCGATTGGCTATTTCGCCCAGGATCACCGCAGCCTGATCGAGGGCGGGATGACGGCGCTGGAGTGGCTGCATCAATGGAATCCGGCGGCGGTGAGTGAGGAAATTCGCGGACTGCTGGGGCAGATGCTCTTTGCACGCGAGGAGGCAACGAAGTCCACAAGCGTTCTCTCGGGCGGCGAGGCTGCGCGCTTGCTGTTCTGCAAGCTGATGCTGCAAAAGCCGAACGTGCTCATACTCGACGAACCGACGAACCATTTGGATCTCGAGGCGATTAACGCGCTGAACATCTCACTGCAGAGGTATCAGGGAACTGTACTGCTGGTGAGCCACGATCACGATTTAATCGACGAAGTGGCGACACGCATTTGGCACTTCGAGAGCGATCACATGATTACGGATTTCAAGGGAACGTACGAGGAGTATCAGGCGGCGGTGGCGGTTTAGAGGAAACCAGGGTTCCCTTCGACTTCGCTCAGGGCAAGCCTCGCTTGCTCGAAATGACGGGCTGTTTTCCGACTGCCCCATTTTCGGTGCATGTAAATCAACCAGGTTCTCCACAGACTTCCACATTGTTTCCAGTTGCGTTTCTAACCGAAAGTTTCAGATAATGGCTGCGGGGATGTACTTACCCAGTCCCGCACGCGCAGGATTTGTGTACCGTGTACAGTCGAGCCGATTTACTTAGAATTCTCCACCTTACACCGCGCCAGTTGGCGAACTGGGAGCGGGCGGGTCTGATTGCGGCCTCTACTGCCTATTGTTTTTCCGACCTGCTGAAAGTCAAAAAAATCCGTGATTTATGCGCCATGAAGGTGCGTCCGGCGGTGATCCGCGAATCGCTTGAAGCCATGCAGCGGCAGGCTTCGGGCATGGGGAACCCATTAATCGATGCCGGAGCTTCATTCACCAACAAGCATCGGGTAGCATTTCGTCATGACGGCCGGCTGCTTGAACCAATCGCGGGTCAGTTTGTGATGGACTTTTCCTCGAGCGAAAGAGTTGTAACGCGCACGCCCATTCCGTCCTCCGAGCCCGGCCCGCAGGATAACGAAGCCGCAGTGTGGTTCGCCCGCGGCATTGCCCTGGAAGAGGATCCGGGCACCCAGACCGAAGCGCTGGCGGCCTATCAGAAAGTTCTCGAATTCGATCCCAACCACGCGGCCGCGCACATCAATTTGGGCACCCTGCACTACAACCGGCAGGATTTCTCACTGGCGGAAAAACATTACCGCGCCGCTCTGCACTCTGATCCTCGCTACGCGCTAGCCTATTTCGATTTGGGCAATGTGCTGGATGAGACGGGGCGCGTGCAGGAAGCTATCCAGACCTACAAGATGGCGATCCAGCTCGCTCCTACCTACGCCGATGCGCATTACAATCTCGCGCTCGCTTTCGAAAAAATTCGTGAACCGCGCAAGGCGTTGAAGCATTGGCAGGCATATATCAAGCTCGATACCACCGGCCCCTGGTCAGTGCATGCGCGCAATCAGATTCAGCGCATTCTGCAGGCGGACTCGCTGAAGCTGGTACATTCGCGTCGCTAGCGCATGCGTCCGCCTCCAATGGTTTGAACAGTGCTAAAATTCAGGGTTTGCCATTCTTTCTCGTGAAGGGATTCGCATGCCCGAGACGACCCTGCAACCCGCCGTTCCTACGCCCCTGACCACCCTTACCGACGACGAAATCCTCTTCCGCGACAACATCCGCCAGTTCGCCGACGAGAAGATCCGCCCGCTAGTTCGGGAGATGGACGAGAAGGGCATCTTCGACAAAGATCTCATTCGTGAATTCTTCCAGCTCGGGCTAATGGGGATTGAAATCCCTGAGGAATATGGTGGCGGGGGCGCCAAGTTTTTCGAAGCGATCCTGGCAGTGGAAGAATTGTCGCGCGTCGACGCTTCCGCAGGCGTAATCGTCGACGTCCAAAACACCCTGGTTAATAATGCCCTATTGCGCTGGGGCAGCGCCGAACAGAAGAAGCGCTATCTGCCGAAGATGGCGGCAGAGACTGTCGGAGCCTACGCCCTGAGCGAAGCGGGATCGGGCTCCGACGCTTTCGGACTGCAAACCCGCGCACAACTGCAGGGCGGCGATTACGTGCTCACCGGGCGGAAGCTATGGATCACCAACAGCAAAGAAGCGGGATTGTTTGTCCTGTTCGCCACCCTCGATCCATCTGCTGGCTACAAAGGCATTACAGCATTTCTGGTGGAGAAGAACGTTCCCGGATTCAGCGTAGGAAAAAAAGAAGACAAGCTGGGCATTCGCGCTTCCTCCACCTGCGAGTTGATTCTTGAAGACTGCCACGTTCCCAAGGAAAACGTGCTCGGCGAGCCCGGAAAAGGATACAAGATCGCGATCGAGACGCTGAACGAGGGGCGAATCGGTATTGGAGCGCAGATGATCGGCTTGGCGCGCGGTGCCTGGGAGTTCGCCGCAAAGTATGCCAAGGAGCGCAAACAGTTCGGAAAGGCAATCGCCGAGTTCCAGGGCATCCAGTTCCAGATCGCCCAAATGGCCACCGAGATCGAAGCCGCCCGGCTTATGGTCTACAACGCAGCGCGAATGAAGGACGCGGGCGTGAACTTCGTCAAAGAAGCCGCGATGACGAAGCTCTTTGCTTCGCAGGTTGCGGAACGCGTGACATCCCTGGCCATCGAGATCTATGGCGGCTATGGCTTTACCAAGGACTATCCAGTCGAGAAATACTGGCGTGACGCCAAAATCGGCAAGATCTACGAAGGGACCTCCAACATGCAACTCGCGACAATCGCGAAGCTCTTGCTGGGCGGGAAATAGGGACGTGGCGTAACTCGTCGGCCCCGGCCGCGTTGCCGCCGGCGCGGAAGGAACGGCAATTACGGGATTCGTTGCTTAATATGTGCATCGGATTGCACTTACAAGCCCAACGCGACGCCCAGAAAAGCACGCTAAGTCCAGTTGATTAAATATCTTCCGCCGGCTCCTGCCATTGGCTGACAAGCTGCAATTGGCGATATGCCTGCTCTCAGGCCAGGGTGCCACTTGACTACTTTGTTCGGAAACACAGAGACGATCGCGGTAACGACTCCAAAGAAGAAGTACAGCCTTCTACCGGTGCTCACGGTACTGTTCGTGATCTCCTACAGTCTGATGACCATGCTGATCGTTGAACAAGGCTCGGTCATCCAATCGCAAGGTGGCGTCATCAAAAGTTTGCTGCGTGACAGCGTGGAACTGTGGGGCATGAAGGGAAAGCCCAACGCGGATACGCAGATTGCGAAGGCACGCGGACAGAACCCAGGGCAGGCGCCGTCGACCCAGTCCCCGACTCGCAGTCAGTCGTCTCAGATTCCGTCCTCCGAGGTTCCGTCAAATCAGGTTCCGTCAAATCAGGTTCCGTCAACCACAACGCCGTCAACGCAAACCCCGTCAACCCAGGGAGTGCAACAACACGCGACGAGCCGGTCCGGGAAGGTTGCGAAGCCTGGAATGCAGGCTCCTCCGATTCCGGCAGAGGATCTGGTGGATCACAGGCGCGCTTTAGTTACGATTTAAGGGCGTCGCACTGAGCGTCTTCGCCGACGCATTGGAAAGTTGGAAACAATGAAGGTTCTGGCCCTAGCCTTGTTGTTAAGCGTCACGGCTGCGAAGCCGGTTCCACCCGCGCGCCAGCCATCCGGGCATCTGCAACAGCCTTCCAAAGGAGGTCGCTGGTACTTCGCCGCCAGCGGCCACGCGGTTTATTGCTATGGGCCTGTGATGACATTGCCCCAGGGCAATGGCAACTTGCAAAAGGTTGCTACTTTCTGTCGCGAAGGAAAGACCGTCGTTCCTCTGAAGGATTAGCCCGCGACTCCCATCACGCTTTCAATCCGGAAAGCGCCGCCGCAGCCCCGCACCTGCATGGCATCCCTTGTAAACTGATAAGGCATGCCGGAACTCCCGGAAGTTGAAACCATTGCACGCGGACTGGCGAGCCGAGTCTCAGGCGATGAGATCGAATCGGTCTGGCTGGGCCAGAAACCGGAACCGCTGAAGTCTACGGCGCAAGAAATCGCCGCGACGCTTGAGCACACCCGTATCGCTACGGTGCGGCGAGTAGGGAAGCATATTGTCTTCGACCTCGAGCCAAACGGTAGAGCGAGGGCTCGATCCCGGCAATCACACTTGCCTCCAACTGCTTCAGCACAGTGGATCGTCCATTTGGGTATGACGGGGCGATTGCAGGTCTGCGAGCCGCAGACAGAAATTCTCAAGCACACGCACGCAATTCTGAAGCTGGCGTCGGGCAGGGAACTGCGATTTGTCGATCCCCGACGCTTCGGGCGTTTGAGCGTTACCCGCGGCTTTGAAGCCGCCGGCATTGAGCCGCTCGAAGCGGATTTCGACCCCTTCTTCGCCTTGTTTCGTGGCCGCAAGACTCCCATCAAGAGCGCGTTACTCAATCAAAAACTATTGCGCGGCGTCGGGAACATTTATGCCGACGAATCTCTGTTTCGCGCCGGAATCCGCCCCCGCCGGAGCGCTTCCAGCATTACGCGAAAACAATGGGCCAAACTGCTGGCGTCGGTGAAAGAAGTCTTGCAGGAAGCGATTGCTCAGGGCGGTTCATCCATCTCAGATTACGTGGATGCCGACGGCGAAGAAGGTTTCTTCCAGTTGCGGCATCGCGTCTACGGTCGCGAAGGCGAGCCCTGCCTGGTTTGCAAGACCCCCGTCAAGCGCATCGTGATCGCCGGACGCAGCAGCCACTATTGCCCGAAGTGCCAGAAGTGATGAGGCGATTGCTGATTGAGGATTTCTGATTGAGGATTTCTGATTGTTCGAAACATTTCTTCCTAAGGGCTTTCGATCAGGAATCGACAATCGTCAATCAACAATCATCAATCCGCGCACGTTCCATCCAAGTTCTGCTAATCTTTCTCGTCATGCCTGATTTTTCCATTGGCGTCGATCTAGGCGGCACGAACCTGCGCATTGCCGCGGTGAGCGGCGATGGACAGCTTCTCGAGAAAGTCACACTCGGCACCAAGGTCGCTCTCGGCCGCGATCATGTGATCAACGAAATGTGCGATGCCATCCAACGTCTCTCATCCAAATACAAAGAGGCAGGGAAGCTTCTTGGCGCGGGTATCGGCGTTCCCGGCATCATCGACATGCAAACCGGAATGCTGCGCAAGTCGGCTAATCTTCCGGGCTGGTCGGAATATCCGGTGCGCGCCGAAATCGAGCGCCGGCTGGGTGCGCGAGTAGTCCTCGAAAACGACGCGAACGTCGCCGCGCTCGGCGAACAGTGGCTGGGTGCCGCCCGCGGCGTCCCGAACGTGGCGGTGGTCACGCTGGGCACAGGAATCGGAGGCGGCATCGTCCTCGGCGGAAAAATCTGGCACGGCATGAACGGCATGGCGGGCGAGTTCGGACACATCACCCTCGAGCCCGAAGGCCATCCCTGTGGCTGCGGAAATCACGGATGCGCCGAACAATATGCTTCCGCGAGTGCGATCATTCGAATGGCTCGCGAAGCGATTGCCAGTGGTGAGGCACAGTCGCTGGCCCAGGCTTCGTCGTCCGATCCTGAGTTCGGAGCGAAATCAATCTACAATCTTGCGATCCAGGGGGACGAACACGCCCGCCGCATCTTCCGCAGTTTTGGACGCTACCTGGGTATTCTGCTCGCCGGACTGATCAATGTTTTGAATCTGGATATGTTCGTCATCGGCGGAGGCGTTTCGAGCGCGTGGGACGCCTACGCCCCAAACATGTTTGATGAGATTCGGGAAAGATCTCTCGTCTATGCGGCCACGGCTCCGGCTGATCCACTGATGAGCGATTCGCTGACTAAAGAAGGAGGCGCCTCGGCACAGACTGAAAGCCGCACCGAACGAAAAACTATCATTACGCGCGCTTTGCTGGGAAGCGATGCAGGACTCTATGGAGCGGCTCGCGTCGCGGTGACGGCGGCATAGAGGTCGTAAATCGTCGCTAAAGTAGCTCGAAGCGGTCCCCGAGTAACTTTCAAAGTCAAGATGCGATCCCCTCGCGCGACTCAGTGATGATGTTTGCCGCCTCCGCCCGAGTGGCTGTGACCACCCGAGTGCCCGGAAGAGTGACCGCCTCCGCCCGAATGCCCGTGGCTGAAACTCTTGCCGCCGCCAAAGTTTTTGGCCGTGTTGTGTCCGCCGCCGAAATGCGACCCGCCTGAGTGTTCCCGCTTGCCGGACTTCGCAAAACCGTTATTCCTGGAGCTGGCAGAATACCGATTTCCGAAGCCGCTGCGCTGGAAGCCTCCATCCTGCCCGCGATTGGCCCGCATCGAACTACCGTAGCTCGCGCCCGCCCTGCTTCCATAGCTCTGATTGGACCCGCCACGAAAGCTGGATCCGTAAGCCGAACTCCCATAACGCTGCGATCCATAGCCCTGCGACCCGTAACGCTGGGACCCATACTGCTGGGACCCATACTGCTGCGACCGGGCGACCGCCGGCTGGAATCCGCGATTAGATTCTCCCAAAGCTCGCCCATAGCGCGCGCCGAACGTTTGATAGCCGCGGCTCTCTCCGGACCGGTTCCGCGCATATGCGTCTTCGTTGCGGGTTCGTGCAAACCCTTGCGAACGCGCACGGCCGTATTCTCCATTCGAGCGGCCGTATCTTGCGAAGTTTCCAGACGATCCGTAACCGCGCCCGGCGAACGCTCCCCTCTGCGAAAAGGCGCGAGAGCCTCCATTTCGTAAGCCCCAATCGGCCACTGTTGCGCTGTGCGAAAAATAGTCCGAATGATTGAACAGCACCGACTGAGTCAGCCAGTTCAAACCCCAACCCAGCCACCCCCAGGGCGTCTGGGTGAACGCCGACATTGCGATGCCTGCCCCAAATCTTACCGCTGCTGGCCCGAATGACGACGCGAAGAACGACCCTACCGCATCGAGCGCTGAAAACCCTGGGTAGGGCGATACTGGTTCCCCGTACGCACTCCACGGGTTGTAGGACGGCACATAAACCACCTGCGGGTTTACCGGCGACACCTCGATGTTGCCTTGCTCGTAGTCCACCGCTTCTTGCGGAGTGCTTTGCAGATTTCCAGCAGCCCGGGCGCGCTGTCGCATCTCCTGCACTGCTTGGAGCGTATCCTGGGGTTGGTTGTAGTAAGCAGCACCCAATTCGGAAGTCCAGTGCAGATTCTGGTCCATCTGCGACAGCACCTGGGGGAACGCGGTCAGCGCTTTTACGCTCGGATCCCAAGGCTGGGCGTCGGCTCCCGCTGCGATCTGATCAGGCGGGGCATAGCCTTGCGCCCGCAGCCAGCGGTCCGCCTCCGCCACCTGCTCGGGATAGGTCGATGCTGTCAGCACTTCAGCAATCAGCGCATCCGGATAGAGCGCAATCGGCGCCACCAGTTGCTCCAGGTCCGGAGCATTAAGAGGGCGCATTTGCCCATATCCTTGTTGCGCATCCGCCTGACCTGAGTCCCCATATTCCTGTTGCGAATACGACTGTTGCCCATAGGGCTGAGGCTGCTGCGCGTAACCCGGCTGTTGATACCCTGACTCTGGCGGGTACTCGCCAAGGTCTGGCCCCTCTTGCGCCAGCAGTTCCCCTCGGACGACCGGCACTACAAGGAGCGCCATAGCCAACGCGATTAGGCCTCCTAGAGGCCCGCCGCGGTTGTGGGTAGATGGACTATCGGGAGAATCAATCTGCAGACGGGTAAACGTACTACTGCACGATCCAGAGGTGTGCATTTAGGGTCACATCCTTCTTAGTGGCTGACATAGGCAGGTCTTAAGCCCATACCTACGTTCTAACGCCGTCAGGTGATCGTACGACCGGGCGGGAACTGTTTGCTTATTCTAACCCCAAACTTTGCTTTAGTTGCGGTCACCGCAGGGAAAGGTTCGACGAAATCTGGGATATCCGAACCTGGGACATCGAAACCTGGGACATCGAAACCTGGGATATCGAAATCTGGGACATCCAGGTGATGAGGCTGGATAAATACGTATGTCATTTTCTCCGCGCGAAACTCGGCTCACGAAATCCAGGCCCGGATCCACGCGCTACTATGCTGGCCGCCCGCAAGAACATCTGGTTCTGTTCAGGTGTGCCAATCGTTACGCGAATGCACTGCGGCGCTCCCCAATGTCCCAGCGGACGGATCGCCACACCTTCTTCCTGCAACCGGTTGGCGAAGCCTCCGGCATCTTCGCCGACATCGCAGAACAGAAAGTTCGCCGCCGTAGGAACAACCCGATATCCAAGGCCTGATAATCCCACTTCAAGCATGTGGGACTGCATTACATTATTCTCCACGACGCGCCGGATATGAAGGCTGTCGTCTAGTGCAGCCAGGCCGCCAGCCTGCGCGACTGACGATACTGAAAAGGTATTGCGCATGCGCGCGCAGTACGCCAGCAGTTCTGCGGGGCCAAGGCCGTAACCGATACGCAAGCCGGCGAGTCCGTGCGCCTTGGAAAATGTTCGAAGTACGACTACGCTCGCCCCCTGCCGCACATAGTCCAGAGAGTTCGAATACTTAACTTTGCGCAGTGTAGCGAAATGCTTCGCGAACTCGTAGTACGCTTCATCCAAAATCAAGACCACATGGCCGGGCAGCCGCGCCAGAAAGCTCTCTACGACCGGGGCTTCGAGCATTGTGCCAGTAGGATTGTTCGGGTTGGCCAGAAACACAATGCGGGTATTACCATCGATGGCGACGAGAATCGCTTCCAGATTGAAACAATCCGCCTGCATGGGCGCTTCCACCAGTTTCCCGCCCGCCGCCTGCACCGCCATGGAATACACAATGAACGAACGTTCACTGGTTACCGCATTCAGCCCGGGCGCCAGCAGAGTCCGGCACAACAGGCTCAGCAGGGCGGTGGATCCGGCGGTGACCATAACTTGCTCGGGAGGCAGTCCGTGATAGGAGGCAAGTTCGCGGCGAAGCCGGCCGCAATCGTCGTCGGGATAGGAATTCGTATTGCCCAGAGCGGCTTGCATCGCATCAATGGCGCGTTGCGACGGTCCAAAAGGATTTTCGTTCGAATCAAGTTTGACCAGCTGGGACCGCCGTTCCCGCGCGGCAGAAGTTGAGCTGGGAACATTCGGTATGCCCAAATCACGGGCCGGCTTTGAGACCAGATCGAAGAAGCGGCTCATATTTTCCGCTCATCATGCCATGGAAGGCTTTGTTGGCGCTATGGGTTTGTTGCATGCAGTCCGCAAGCGGTCGACTTCCTGCGTAGTTAAGGCGCGGAATTGGCCGGGTGGAACATCGAGGGTCAGCGGCCCGTAGCGCACTCGCTTAATCTTCTCCACATGATGTCCGACCTTCTCAAACATGCGCCGAATCTCGCGGTTGCGGCCTTCGATCAACGTAACCTCATACCATGGATTGGTCGCTTCTTTTATCAAGCGAATACCGGCAGGGGCGGTCCGCACCCGGCGGCCGTCTTCGGTGGCGATGGAAACCCCGCCGCGCAACTTCTCCAGCGCTTCTCCGCTCGGAGTCCCGGCTATCTTCACCACGTATGTTTTCGAAACCTTCGACGCCGCTTTCATCAGCTTGTTCGCAAGCGCCCCATCATTGGTCAGGAGCAGCAAGCCTTCGCTGGCGTAATCGAGCCGCCCCACGGGGTAGACACGCTTCTTCACGCCGCGAATCAGTTGCATCACCGTGGGACGCTTTTCGGGATCGCTCACCGTGGTGACGTAGCCTTTCGGTTTGTTCAGCAGCAAATAGACGTGATTCTGCGCTCCTTGAAGCAGCTTTCCGTCCACGCGGATGTGGTCCGTCTCCGCATCGGCCTTGGTTCCGAGCGCCGTCACCACGGTGCCGTTGACCTTCACATGGCCGGCACTGATCAGTTCCTCGGCTTTGCGGCGGGAAGCGATTCCGGCCGCAGCGATAATCTTTTGCAAGCGTTCAGCGGGCATTTGGGACTTCCAATCTAGGCGTGTGAATGAGTGGACGATTATTCTTTCTGTGTGGACTCGGCAATTTCTTCAGTGGCGGATTCCCGATCGGCGTGATTCGAATTGTCCGGCGCCGCCTCTTCCGCCGCAATTAATTCTCCCTGGAACGACTCTGCCACCAGTTTCTCGAACTCTTCCATGCTGGGCAGTTCGTTGACGTCCTTCAAACCAAACCGCATGAGAAATTCTTTAGTCGTTTTGTAGAGGATAGGACGCCCGATCACCTGCTTGCGCCCTGCCGTCGTGATCAGCTTGCGATCAAGCAATGTAGCGATCACGCCGCCGGAATCCACGCCGCGAATCTCGTTGATTTCCGGAACTGTGGCAGGCTGCTTGTAAGCGATCACGGCCAGCGTTTCCAAAGCCGGCAACGACAGCCGGATCGGAGGTTTTAAACTCTTGGCAAAGCTGCGCACCATTTCGTGCTGCTCAGGCTTGGTAGACATGCGATAGCCGCCGGCCACCTGGCGAATCTCGATGCCGTGATCTCGGCTTCCGTAATCGGCCACAAGTTCTTCCAGCGCCACTCGCACTCGCGACTTAACTTCAGCGTCGTCCGCCGCGCCTTCGGCAGTCACCGACTCTTTGACGAGCTGAACCAATTGCTCGGTCGTGATCGGCGTTTCCGCCGCATAAACAATCGCTTCGAGTTGAGCTTTAAGACTCATAAGAAAGCGGCCACTGTTTTTTTATCTCCAATCATCGCGAACAGCCGCCTGCTCCGCCATAACCGCGTCGAAGCCGCTGTGCTTTCGTACTGCAATCTCGCCGAAAAGTTTATCCTGCCGAACCTGAATGGCTTGCAGCCGCACCATTTCGAGTAACGCCAAAAACATGCATACCAGCGCTTGCCTCGACTCCACGCGCATCAAAAGCTGCTTCAGGCGGATAGGCCGTGATTCGAGAGACAGCCGCCGCCGCAGGTAATCAATCATCTGTCCCACGGTCACTGTTTCTTCATTCACGTTAATCATGGGCCGGGTGCGGACTCGCTCCAGAATCTGCTGGAAGGTCTTAACCAGATCGATCACGTCCGCAGCCATCTCCGGCTCGGTGCCTTCGGCGTCAATAAACTCTTTCAGCGATGGATTCGTCAACACTGCATCTTCGATCTGTTGCTTCTGCAACAGCATCTGCGCCGCTGACTTGAACTTCTCATGCTCCAGCAGGCGATTCACCAACTCGGTGCGCGGATCCTCAAGCTCTTCTGCTTTGGCCGATGGGTCGCGCGGCAAAAGCATTTTCGACTTGATGTGAATCAGCACCGCGGCCATATAAATAAAGTCGGCCGCCACATTCACGTCCAGTTCTTTAATCTTTTCCACGTACGCCAGGTACTGCTCTGTAATGCGCGCGATGGGAATATCGTAGATGTCGATATCCTGCTTGCGGATCAGATCGAGCAGCAAGTCCAACGGGCCTTCGTAAATATCGGTGACCGAAACCGCAAACGGAGAATCATTCTCCTCGTTTTTGGTAGAGGATTTCTCAGCCGCCTGTTTAGTCGGCTTCGCGGCAACGGTTTGATCCCCAACCAGCGCGAAGGGCGCAGACTGCGGCGCGCCGTCTGCCGATGTGACAACTCGGGCTTCCATCCTACTGGGCATTTTTCATCACCGATGATTCATACGCGAGCGACATTCCCATGGCGTCACGCACATCGTTCATGGTTTCGGCCGCCGCCTTGCGCGCCCGCTCCGTGCCAGCCTCAAGAATATCCCAAGCCAGCCGTGGATTCTCCTCGAATTTCTTGCGCCGCTCCTGCATGGGATTCAGCAATTGCACCAGCGCATCGGCGGCCCAACTCTTGCACTCGATGCAGCCGATGCCCGCCGACCGGCAGCCGGCGTTTACTTTGTCCATGGTAGTGCGCTCGCTGAAAATCTTGTGCAGATCTCCCACCGGGCACACATCCGGATTGCCAGGGTCCGACCGCCGCACTCGCGCCGGATCGGTCACCATCGTCTTCAACTTCTGCCGCACCACCGGCTCCGGGTCGGTCAGCAGGATCGTGTTGCCATACGACTTCGACATCTTGCGGCCATCGGTCCCCGGCAGCTTGGGCGCAGGCGTGAGCAACGATTGCGGCTCAGGAAAAACATTTCCATGCTGTCCGTAGAATCCGTTGAACCTACGCGCAATTTCGCGTGTGAGCTCCACGTGCGCCACCTGATCCTCGCCCACCGGCACGACGTCTGCCTTGTAAATCAAAATGTCGGCAGACTGAAGGACCGGATAGCCGAGAAATCCGTACGTTCCCAAGTCTTTGTCTTTGATGTTCTCCCGCTGCTCTTTATAGGTCGGAACCCGCTCCAGCCAGCCTAGCGGCGTGATCATCGAGAAAAGTAAATGCAATTCCGCGTGCGCTGGAACATGAGACTGAATGAAGATCACCGACTTTTCCGGATCGAGTCCCGCCGCCAGCCAGTCCAGCGCCACCTCCAGCGAATTCTCTTTCACCCGTGAAGTGTCGGCGTAGTCAGTCGTGAGCGCGTGCCAGTCGGCTACTTCGAAGAAGCACTGATATTCGTCCTGCATGCGCACCCAGTTGGCGAGAGCGCCCACGTAGTTTCCCAGGTGCAGTTTGCCGGTCGAGCGCATGCCGCTGAGCACGCGTTTACGCAAGTTGGTCGAAGGTGTCATCAGTGTTTTAAAAAGAGGCAAAACAGAACTTCGGCGATCAAATTCACAGGTTGCGGCATCATGCGAAAGTATTGTCGATACTACCATGCAGGGCGCGGATTTCGGGGTAAAACGACCATCTGCAGTATGGCCGTGCCTTATAATTCGCGCTCCACTGCCTGTGAATCAAAGTGCTTTAGCCAATGAGTTGAATAAGGAATACCGATGAAGCCTCGCAACCTGAATTTATTGTTCGCGATCCTGTTACTTGGCGCAGCTCATGTCTTGGCGCAATCCTCGGCCATCACCTTCGACCTTGTAATCACCAACGGCCACATCATCGACGGCACTGGTTCTCCCTGGTATTCCGGCGATGTCGGCATTCGCGCGGGAAAAGTAGCCGCCATCGGCAACCTCAGCGCCTTGGCTCGCAAGCGCACCATTGACGCTGCTGGCAAAGTTGTTGCCCCCGGTTTCATCGACATGCTCGGCCAGTCCGAACTCTCCATCCTCGTCGAGCCGCGCCTCCCTTCAAAAATCTATCAGGGGATTACAACCGAAATCACTGGCGAAGGCGGCTCCATCGCGCCGCTCAACGACGCCATCATCCAGACCGATCGCGCCGGTTACGAGCGCTACCACATCACTCCCGACTGGCGAAGCTTCCGCCAGTATTTTGCGCGGCTTGAAAAGCAGGGATTGGGCATCAACCTCGCCAGCTACGTCGGCGCTACGCAGGTTCGACGCATGGTGCTCGGCGACGATAACAAGCAGCCCACTCCCGGGCAACTCGATCAAATGAAGACCCTGGTGCGCGACGCGATGAAGGACGGAGCCGTCGGCGTTTCCACCGCGCTCGAATATGCTCCCGCGCCATATGCCAAGACCGAAGAACTAATCGCTCTTGCCGCTGAAGGCGGCAAGTTCGGTGGAATCTATTCCACGCACATGCGCAACGAAAGCGACGGGGTCCTCGAAGCCATTGACGAGGCTCTGCGCATCGGGCGCGACGCTCACGTGCCCGTAGAAATCTGGCATATCAAAGTCGCCGGCAAAAATAATTGGGGACGCATGCCAGAAGTCGTCGCCAAAATTAACGCCGCGCGCGCCGCCGGCGCCGATATAACCGCCGATACTTACGCCTACACCGCATGGTTCAACGATTTTTCGGCCTTCGTTCCACAGTGGGCCCACGATGGCGGAACCGCGAAACTTGTCGAGCGATTGAAGGATACTGCAACTCGCGCGCGTATCCGCAAAGACATGCTTTCGCCCTCAAAGGATTGGGACAACGAATGGCAGGAAATCCCCGGACCTGAAGCCATCATGATCGGCGTGGTGCAGAATCCGAAAATGCTTCCGCTTCAAGGCAAACGTCTTTCCGAAATCGCGAAACTTTGGAATAAAGACCCTATGGACGCGCTCTTCGATTTTCTGATCGACGATCCCTATGCCGGCGTTGCCGTCTTCGGCATGTCGCAGCCTGATGTCACCCTGGCGCTACAGCAGCCCTGGGTCGCGATCGACAACGACTCATCCGGCACTTCGCCAGAGGGAATTCTGGGCCAGGAACATCCTCATCCCCGCGCCTATGGAACGTTTCCCCGTATCCTTCGCAAATACGTTCGCGAAGATAAAGCTCTGACGCTGGAAGATGCCATTCGAAAAATGTCCGCGCTGCCCGCGCAACGTCTCCGGCTTACGGATCGCGGCGTTCTCAAGGCCGGGATGTGGGCAGACGTTGTCGTCTTCGATCCCGCAACCGTGCGCGATCTAGCCACATTTGATAACCCGAATCAGCTTTCCGAGGGGATGGAATACGTTCTCGTGAATGGTGTACCAGTGATCGAGCACAGCAAGATGACAGGAGCACTGCCGGGAAAAGTTCTGCGCGGCCCAGGATTCGCAGTGCAGGATACGCGGCGCAGTGACCCCTAAGGCTTGAGTTGTGCCTGCGTATCCGCTGTCGGAATAAGCGTGACGCGCGGTTCTGCTACGGTACCCGTGATGCTATAAATCTGCGAACCGCTTGCCTTTACATCTGAACTTCGGATGAGCTTTAAATCCAGTGCCCGCCCCAACGACGCTGTGCCGCCGATCTCGTAGGTGCCGCCCGAAGCAAATAATTTGTCCTTCTCCCATTCAATCTGCCCGCCGCGCAGGCGCGCCGAGCCTTGCCAGCGCGCAGCTTGCAGAGGTCCCTCGTCGCTCGCCAGAGAAATGTGAAGGAAAACTCCATCGCGAATGTCGAACTGCAATTCCCCTTCAACCGATTGCCAGAACGCAACCGCGTTCGCTCCCGCTGCCGTGAACTGGTAGGTCCCCCCGCCCGTTCCAGAAATCCAAGGATCATGCATCGCGCCGGCGATCTGCTGTAAAGAAATAGCAGTTAGCGTGCCGCTGCCTGCATAAATGGGAGGATCATCCCTGAAATCAGCATGCAAGTCCCCACGATACTTTCCGCCCAGCACATCCGCGCGCAGATCCGAAATCTTCAGCTTCCCGTGTTCCAGGTCCAGCAAAGCTGAAACGTGGCTCGCGGCCACATTATGAATCAGCAGCCGGCCAGCACTGATCTTTCCCTCCGCGCGCAAGTTTTTCAGAAACGATGGCGATTGAGGCTCGGTAGTGGTCAGTATCTGGTACCAGCGGCGCTCAGTGGGTTGCGAACCAAGCCATGCATAAAGATCACCGAGCCCAACTTCTGCCGTATTCAAATTGAAGTGGATAAGGCAAGCATCCGGCGCTCCACACCCTCGCGGAAAAACCAAACTGCCCGTCCAGTCCGCATCGGCGGCTCGTACACTCAATTTCGTTACCCGCACTCCCTCATGCCCTAGCTCCAATTGCGCCGAAGAAATTTCAATCGGCTCATTCGCTCCCCGCACCATCGTGCGCACGTTCCGCAACTGCACCGTTCCGGTCAATTCCGGGAGAGAAAAACCGGAAGGCTTTCCCAAGACGCTTTCCGCCCATGTTCCCGCAATCTGCAAATCCATTTGCGCCACGCCTTCTGCGTTCGTCTTTATGGCTTGCAGTCCGATCAGACTGGCCAAACGCAACGTGTGCGCTATCTCTCCATCTCCGCGTATTGCCATGCCATAACCTAAGCGTCCAATCCAGCCGCGCGCCTGGGCCGGCATTGGCCTTCCCAACGCAACCGGGAAAGGACCGAACTCGATACGCAGCCCCTCCGCCATCTGTTCCTCATCAGTTTTGCGGTCGGTTCTAATCTTCGGCCGCACCGACGAACCGTAGATAGCCCCGTCGTGGGTGCTTAGCACAAACGGTATGTTCCTCGGAGTTAATTCCACTCTGTTGTTCGCTGATTGAAGATGGAGATCGACGATCTGCCCGTGCCCATGAAAGTCAGCCCCTTGCGTCGACTCCTCGCTCTCATTCGCCTCGAAATCGCCTTGCACAATTCCCTCGGACAATAGATCGACCGGCAGATTCTTCTTCGCGCGGCGCGCCAGTTGCACCACGGCGCTCATCGGAACGCCTGCCATGTTCAATGCCAGACTGAGCTTGTGCATTCCAGGCAGACCGGCCTCGCCACGCAGCGTGATTACGCCGCTGCCGACCGGCGAACTGCAGCGGATGTCATGCACCATCGCATCAGCGGAAGCATAAGTGGCATCGCAATGTGCTGCCAGCCTCACTCCCTCGCTGCTCGAAATGTCATAGCGGTGGAAATTGTCGATCGATGTATCGGTCGCAACTTTCAGGGCGGCGGGCATTCCACTCAGCGTCGCTTCCAGGCGGACTTCTCCGCGCCAACCCTTATCGTTTCCAGAGATCAGCTTGGTCAGTTGCCCGAGTTGCGCTCGATCCCACTGCAGGCTGAACAGCAGTGGCGTTTCGCCCAGGCTCCCGGCGCGCTGCCAGGTTCCGTTCATCCGTAACATTCCAGCGTCGTTCAAACTCATATCGGTGCGCAGCGGTTCGGCCTTGAGCCGCGCTCCCCACGTGTTTTCGGATTCCTGCCACAGCGCGAAGTCCGCATTCAGCAGGGCGTAGGGTTTTTTCTCCGCACCTTTTTTGAAATTGATGCGGCCCGAACTTGCCTCAATGTAGGGAAATCCCGGCCGCGCTTCCGACTTCGATTTCGCGGTGGGCGCCAGCGGCGTACGTGCGGTGCGTTCCAACAGAGCCGCCCAGTTCCAGCGCCCGTCCGCTCTTCGAACCAGATTCAGGCTCGGCTCGGTGAGTTCCAACCGTGAGATATCAAGCCGTCCGCGAACCAACGACGTGAGGCGCACCGTGGCCGTCACTTCCGGCGCGCGCAGCATGGGCTCCGCTCCGAACGCAGGATCTTCATAGATGACCAGGTTTTGCAGATCGAAGCCGGGCGGCAGGAATCGCAGGTGAACCGAACCAATCGCCACCGGACGCGCCACCGCGCGGCTGATGGAACTCGCAATGCGCGCCTTCAGTCGCGAGACGCCGGGACGCACCAGGAACAGAGCCAGCAGAATTACCCCTGCTGCGGTCACCGCCCGCCGCTTGGAAAAAGAAAAACTCACCGCACAACTTTCAGCGTTCGCCCCCAGCGCGTCCCGTCAAAGAAATGCAACACTACGTGCGCCAGGAAACCAATGCGCTCTCCGAAGTCAGTTTTTCGATACTGATCGGCCGGAGTGTCAAACGACCAATAGATGAACATAGGGCGTCCAATCACATTTTCCTGTGGAATGAAGCCCCAATAGCGGCTGTCAAGGCTCACGCCCCGATGGTCGCCCATGGCGAAATAATGTCCGGGCGGCACTACGATATCGTCACCCTGAACATGCGAAGCCAGATCTACGATCCAGTTTGGATAGACTCCATTCTCATAAGACGGCGGCACCGCAGGAAAATTGTTGCGGTAGAAATCCTGCGGCGACTCCTGATCGTGATCGATATAAGGTTCGTTCAGCGCCTGGCCGTTGCGGTATACCACTCCATCACGGAGATGAATGCGGTCGCCGGGCACGCCCATGATCCGCTTGACCACATACGTTCCCGCATCGTGCGGATCGGGATGCAGAAACACTACGATATCGCCGCGCCTCACATCGCGGTAGGGAAGCAGCGGCCCAACCCACGGAGTTTTAGGCGCAAACTGAATCCGGTTCACAAATACGTGGTCGCCGATCAGCAGCGTGTTCTCCATCGAACTGGAGGGAATCTCAAACGCCTGCACCACGAAGGTGATGATGAATAATCCCGTGACCAGCACCGCGGCGAGCGATGCCAGAAACTCGACCGTAGTCTCGCGCTGCTTTCCGTCTGCTTCGCGTTTTTCTTGACTATCCTTTTCCGGAATGTCCTTATCTTTATCTTTTTTCGCCACTATGATCAATCCATCCTTGCTTTTCGATCCTGAACTTTTCCCTCTGGCGCAGGCTCTTGCTTCTTCAATCCGGCGAATTCAATTCACCACGCGCAACGTCCGGTTCCAGCGCGTGATCTGAAAGATGTGCGTAACCGCGTAGGCAAAGTGATACAGTTTATCACCCACGGAAGACGGCGCAATCAACTCTCCCTCAGCGCCTCGCACCGACCAGTAAATCAGCAGCGGCCTCCCGATAATATTTGTTTGCGGCACGAAGCCCCAGTATCGGCTGTCATAACTATCGTCCCGATTATCTCCCATCACGAAGTAATGGCCCTGAGGGACGATGAGTTGCCCGTCCTCGACCAGTTTCCGCAGCAGCACCCACCACTCCGGAGTTTCCCCCGGAGCCACATCGAGTCGGGGGAAATCATCGCGGAACAAATCGTTCGCCGGACGGCTGAAGTGCGCGTAAGGCTCTTTCAACGCTACTCCATTCACAAACACCTGCTTGTTGACCAATCGCACCCGGTCTCCCGGTACCCCAATCACACGTTTCACAAAGTGCTGGGCCGGATTTACCGGGTAGTGAAAAACCACGATGTCGCCCCGCCGGATCCGGCGGTAGGGCATTAAATAATCCCCCACGCCCCCGGAGCCGTAGCAAAGTTTATTGACCAACAGATAGTCACCGATCAGCAGCGTGTTCTCCATGGACGGAGAAGGAATCTGGAACGCCTGCACGATGAATGTGATTACGAATACCGCAATCACAACCGTTCCCAGCAGCGATTGCACCGAACCGATCACGTCGGATCCATCGGCCCGCGCTATTTTGTGATCGTCTTTCCGATCGTCCGGGACACTCATTTACTCTACTTAGTCAACCTCTCTATTTATCCGGAGACCGTGGTCCCCGAGTCAATTTGGCTCCGGCCGATTGCGGCCGCGATGCCAGGTAAGAGAGCAACTGTCGCGCGGCATCCTGCTCCGCGGTTTTTTTGGTGGAACCTTGCGCGCGTCCTACGAATTCCGCCTGGCCTTCGTTCTTCGCGTTCAGGCGCGCTTCCACGGTAAAGGTTTTATTATGTTCTGGTCCCGCTTCTTGCACCAGAACGTACAAAGGCTGAGCCAGTCCCAGGCCCTGCAAAGTTTCCTGCAACGCCGACTTAAAATCGTTCATGGGCAGCGTGCCGCCTTCGCGCTCCATCCGCTGCAGTTCGGGCGCGAGAATTTCCCGCAAGATGAACTGGCGCGCCGGTTCCATTCCACCATCCAGATAAATCGCCGCCAGCACGGCCTCCAGCGCGTCCACCAGCAATGCCGTCTTGCTGCGCCCGCCGCTTTTTTCTTCGCCTCGTCCCAGACGAAGGTAGTGTCCCAATTCCAATCGCTGGGCCACTTGGATCAGATGCCGCTCGCTCACCACATGCGCGCGCAGCTTTGAAAGTTCGCCTTCCCGAAAATGTGGAAAGCGTTGGAACAGTTCTTCGCTGGTCACCAGCGACAGAATTGCGTCTCCCAGAAACTCTAACTGCTCGTTGTCATTCACCCGATACTTACTCTCGCTCGTCTGCTGCGATTCCTGCTCCCGCGCCTGCGAGCTATGAGTAAGTGCCTGCTCGATCACCGCTCGGCCGTGAAAGTGGTAGGCCAACGCCGTCTCCAGCGCCGTAATTTCCCGTTCCTTCATGATGAGTGACTAACTGAGTTACGAACGGCGAGAAGCAGGTTGAGGTCTCCGACCGTCATTTTTTAGCTGGCGGCGCGCCCCCGCTGCTCAACTGTGTCAGTCGATCCTTCTCTTTGCGCGCGGCATCGCCCGCGTTTGTCCCTTCCTTGGTCAAATCCACAGCTTGGTTGGCATACTTCAGGGCCTCGGGATATTTGTTTTGCATATCCAACGCTACCGAAAGACGGAATACCGCAATCGGATCCGGCTCCTTCGGAAACGCGTCAATCGATTTCCGCAAATTCCCTTCGGCATCCGCCCAGGCTTTCGCATTGAAATCAATTGTCCCCAGGATCGCATACGCCTCGGACCGCACATATCCCTTAAATGCGTCCAGTTGTTCCGGCGGATAGCCGGTTGGAATGTCCGTCTCCACGGTGGCCAGCGAGCGTTGCGCATCTTTTCTAGCTTCCGCCAGGCGCTGGTCCTTGTCGAGGTCGGTATCGTGCGTGCGTTCGGCCAGTACCTGCGCCACACTCACCAGCGCCTCCGGGTCATCCGCATCATAGGTGAGGATTTTCTGTGCCATCTCCATCATTTTGTCGCCGTTGTTGGCCTGCTGATAGTGGTGCATCACTTGCGTGTAGAGCAATTGCCGCAACTCGCTCTCCGGAAATTTCGTGGCAAAATCCGCCGCGGCTTTTTCCTGCGCAGCAGGATCGGTTAATGCGGCCGCCGCCTTGTACGCATCAAACTCCGGTTGCGTCTTGGCCTGGGGTGGACGTTTACCGGTTGCTGCCGCCGCTTGCCCGGTGGGCGCGTTTTGCGCGGCAGGTTTGTTCTGCGCCATACTCCACGCGGATGTCCCCAGCATCGCGATAATCACCATGATTGCTGCTCGCTTCATGCTTTCTCCTTGGCTTACGCCGCTTTCAATCCAATTATCACAAACCGAAATCCATGGGCGTCACGGCCGCACTCAAAATTGTAACGTGAGTTCAATCCGTCAGCGTTCCTGCGGCTTCGCCGGAGGCTCATAAGCCTGTTCCAGCCCGCGTTGTGCCGCCGCCTTAATCTCCGGCAGCCCTCCGCCCGTATTCAATGCGGCCTGGTATTCCTGAAGAGCGGCCTCGCGCTCTTCTTTCATATCCAGAATTCGGCCAAGATAAACGTGCGACCAGCCCAGCACTGTCGGATCTTGCGACGCCGCAATCGCTTTCTGAAAATTATCCTGCGCTCCATCTCTGTTCTTGTTGGCCACAGCCACTTCCGCCAGGATGAACAGCGCCCGCCCGCGGTCGCCTATTTTCTTGTCCAACGCCATCTGCGCCAATTCCTGCGCGCCTTTCGGATCGCCGGCCGCCAACCGTTTCTCCGCCGTCACCAGCATCCGCCGCTCTTCCGGACGCGATAACCTCACCAGTTCCGGAGTACTCGTGCTGGCAAACTTTACTTCTGCCGCCGCCTTCTGTTCTTTCTTCAAGTCGACATTATCGAGAAACGCGCTGTAAGCCCCTCGAATTCCCGTGGGATCTTTTTCAAACGCCACCACCGTGTCATAAAAGTATCGCGTCAGAATGTAGCCCTGCCTTACCGCATCATCCACAGCCTGAGCGCGCATCGCTTCTGCTGCTTTGCTTCCCGTGGTGCGTATCTCAATAGCGCGCACCAGGCATTCAGTTACCAGCAGCGAAATATCGGTCTTGAAGCTCTCTTCGATCGGCGCCCGCTTCACCGATTGCAGCAACGGTTCCAGCCGCTTGATCGAGCTGTAATGTTTTTCCGCCAGCGGATCCATCTCGTAATGCAGAAACGTATGCCGGATCTGATCCATCTTCAGCGCCGACCGCGCCGCTGATCCCGCAGTCGTATTCGGAGCGGGAAACATCACCACGTAATAGGCCGATCCATAATTCCGCGCATCCGTCTCATTGGGTGAACCCATGAAGTCCACATAAATGGTGAACGTCCGCCCCAGGTATTGCGATGAAGGCTGCTTCAGGTAAACCTCGGTATCGAACACCATCTTGACCAACGATTCGTGATACCGATTCATTGCCGCGGCGTAATCATTGCGATGCCGCTCCCAGATCGCGTGCAGGTTTGCCTTCTCGTAAAAATGTTCCAGCACCGCTCCGAACGGAGCGATCGCCGCCGCATCCGGTGGCAACTCCTCCACTTTCAACCGCGGCATGAAATGGGGCGGGCCGTCGAGATACAGCGCCAGCGAAATATACTGCGACAGGTTGCGATTCGGATCCTTCGACGCTACATGCTTCTGGTAGTAGTCGCACACCGCGGCACGCGAAGCCTCGGCCTCCGCCGATTCCGACAGGGCCCTCTGAACTTCCGCTCGTACATTACTTCGCGTGGCGTCGGAAATGGTCAGGTCCTGGTCGTAGCCGCAGGCGTTAAGCGCCGTCAGCACGGAAAAAATCGTTTCGCTGCTCTCCAGCGTGATGGGAATCTGGTTCTGTCCCACGCAGAACTGCGCCAGCAGCGCGGTTAGGGCCGCCAACAACGTACCTCTCAATTGCAAACTCAGGAATCCCTCCACCGGAATGGCGCTGCATAACGCGGAAGCACATTCAAGTGTAAGGACTTCCCAGCGGAGGGTCAAACCGGCCATGGAATCTACATTGATGAAACCGATACCCTGGCCCGAACTCGCAACTGTGGAGCGCTACGACGGGTCGGTGCTGCAGAAGAACATGAAGCTAAGCGGGGGCGAGTTCGCGCTGAAAATACGTTCCACCTTTGAGCAAGGCTTCCACTGCGTCCAGAATCGATCGCACATCGGCTTTTTGGCAAAGGCCCTTGATGCCGGCCTTCTTTGCTTCTCTCTCCAATTGGCGCGAGGGGTCAATGGTTACCATCAATACGGGAGATTCAGGGTGCTGTCGCGACAAACTGCGGCCGGCTCGTAGGCCATCCATTCCGGGCATTGCAAAATCCATCACAGTGACGTTCGGGGAGTGCTCATCCCACGTTTCAATTGCGCGGCGCCCGTCCTCAGCTTCGCCTACAACAGACCAGTTTGTGCCCTTCTCCAGCACCTGCCGGAGGTGGGCCCGAATCATGGCGTTGTCTTCGACCAGGAATATTCGTACCACGCGACCCTTTCGTGAAACAAACTCTACGGTGGGAGCGGACCGCCGGACCAAGGATTTTCTCTCTCAGCTAATCCCAAGCTATCGCCTTAATAAGTGTAAGGCTATACAGTTAGAACCTTACTGCTCTCCTAAATCAGCACCAGATTACTATTCCGGGAATTGACGGTTTCGTTAAGAGCATGCGCAATCTCAAGCTGACTCTCGCCTATGATGGATCTGACTTCGCCGGCTGGCAGGTGCAGCCTGACGCCGCCACGATTCAAGGCACAATCGCCTCAGCCATCGCACAGATTACGGGCGAAACCGTGTTGCCCCAGGGTTCCGGAAGGACCGACGCGGGGGTACATGCGCTGGCGCAGGTGGCGACATTTGCCACGGAGTCGTCCGTGCCAACCGCGAATTTCGTGAAGGCCCTGAATGATATTTTGCCTTCGTCAGTGCGGGTTTTAAAGGTCGAAGAGGCGGCCTCGGATTTTCATGCGCGCAAGTCGGCCAGGAATAAGACCTACCGCTATCGTATTTTCCGCGCCGCTATCTGTCCGCCATTTCTGGCCCGGTATGTGTGGCATTATCCTTATCCGCTTGACGAGCCGGCAATCATTCAGGCCGCACCATTCCTTGAAGGCGAGCACGATTTCACCTCATTCGCAGCGGTCGATCCCGAGCGCGGACGCGACCTTCCCGTATCGAATGTGCGTCAGATCTTTTCCTCTCATTGGGAACGCCAGCAGGATGAACTTGTATACACCGTCAGCGGCTCCGGCTTTCTACACCACATGGTGAGAAATTTGGTGGGAACGTTTATTCTCGTGGGCAAGGGAACGCTTCAGCCGGAAGACATTCCGCGCATTCTGCAAGCGCGCAACCGGTCAGCGGCTGGAGCGACGGCGCCGGCAAACGGATTGTATCTGGTGAATGTCGATTACTGAACAGCGGCAAACTGTGTTTCCACGAACTCTTTGAGTATGGCTACCGATTTACAAATCGCCGTGCCGAAAGTTTCGTCCGTGAATCCGGCCACGGGTGAGCTGCTGCGCGAACTGGTTTGTGCAGGCGAGCTTGAGGTCTCTGCGGCGGTGGCTCGGGCCCACGCGGCGCAGAGGGCATGGTCTGAGATTGCCCTGCAGAAACGGGTCGCGGTTCTTCACGACTTTCAAAGCATGCTGCAGCAGAAAAAATCACAGATCTGCGAAGCGATCACCAGCGAAACGGGTAAACCTGTAACCGAAGCTCTCACCACGGAAGTTCTGGTGGTGCTCGACTCGGCACGCTTCCTGATCGAGAACGCTTATCGCCTGTTGCGCGATGAATCCGTTCCGCATGGAAACATTGTTACCAAGCTGAAGAGCGGACGGCTGCTGCACGAGCCTTATGGTGTCGTCGGGATTATTTCGCCTTGGAATTATCCGTTTGCGATTCCCGCCACGGAAACACTGGCCGCGCTGGTAGCCGGCAATGCCGTAGTGCTGAAACCCTCGGAATTCACTTCGCTGACGGCTCTCGAACTGGAATCTCTTTTGCGCAATGCAGGCCTGCCCGAAGACGTTTTCCAGGTAGTGGTGGGCGGCGGAGCAACCGGGGCCGCACTGGTTCATTCGCAAATCGACAAACTAGTTTTTACGGGCAGCGTCGCCACCGGCAAACGCATCGCCGGGGCCGCTGCCGAGCGCTTGCTGCCTGCCGTTCTGGAACTGGGCGGTAAAGATCCCATGCTGGTGCTCGACGATGCTGATGTGGACGTGGCTTCGAGCGCGGCGGTCTGGGGAGCATTCATGAACGCCGGCCAGACCTGCTTGTCGGTCGAGCGCTGTTACGTGCATCGTAGTTTGTATAACTCGTTCCTGAAAGCGTGCGTGGAAAAAACCAGGGCGCTGCACGTGGGAAGCGGACTGGACCCTGTGACCGACGTAGGCCCAATGATCCATGAGCGTCAGTTGCGGATCGTAGAGTCGCATGTGGAAGACGCTAGCGCACGCGGTGCGCGGGTTCTGGCCGGAGGCTCTCGACTGCAGCAGCTGGGGGCGAATTTTTATGCGCCGACTGTTTTGGCGGATGTGACTCACGAGATGCGCATCATGCGCGAGGAAACATTCGGTCCCGTGCTTCCGGTCATGGCTTTCGATACCGACGAGCAGGCCGTGAACTTAGCAAATGATTCCGAATACGGGCTGGCGGCAAGCATATGGACTCGCAACCAGCAGCGTGGCGAGCGCCTGGCGCGGTACGTTCAGGCGGGCGCCATCATGGTGAACGATGTGGTTTCATGCTACGGCATCAGCGAGGCTCCGCATGGCGGCGTCAAGTCCAGCGGCCTGGGCCGCGCTCATGGCCGCTTTGGTCTGGAAGAAATGGTGCGCCTGAAATATGTCGATACGGATCGCATGCCTGGAATGAAAAAAGTTTGGTGGTACGGATACGGCGCAAGTTTCGCGCGGCAGATGGAAGGCTTTGTCGATTTCCAATTTGCTCGAAGTCTGGCCGAACGTCTGAGGGGGGCGCTGCGCGCCGCAGGAGTGGTGCTGCGCAAGAGATTGTAATTCTTCAGTACCAAGTACCGAGTATCGAAAACCAAGTATCGAGAACCAAGTATCGAGAACGAAGAACCGAGGTCCCAATGAGCGATACTTCACCCGCGTCCGATCCGAAACGCGAATTGTTGCGTCATGGTTTGGCCACGCTGGCTTATCGCGGAGGCAAAGCGGTCCGCGGCGCGCCCGAGGGTTTTGCCGCGTTCCCGGTGGTTGCGGGTGTGCGTGGTCCCGGACGAATTCTCGCTCACATCGGTGATCTCATGGATTGGGCGCTCACCATCGCGGCCGGCAAGCGCCAGTGGCACGACTCGACGCCCCTGCCGTGGGAACAGGAAGTCGAGCGCTTCTTCGCGGCGCTGAAAAAGTTCGACGACTATTTGGCTTCTACCGAACCGGTACAAACTTCTCCGGAAAAGCTTCTTCAAGGACCCATCGCCGACGCTCTGACTCACGTTGGCCAGATCGCGATGCTGCGGCGCATGGCGGGCGGCCCGCTGAAGGGCGAGAGTTATTACGAAGCCGAGATTTCCTGCGGACGCGTCGGCGCCGAGCAGACGCCGCCGAAAAGAGAATTCTAAACGCGAGTGCCCGATACTGATTCGTTTTGGCTTTCCGCTTCAAGTACAATGACGCTCGTAAGGGCGATTCCGGCGGCGCTCGCGCCGCAAGACGAGGGCAAGCCTTTGGCGACTGGTGAAATCACTACTTCGGGTACGCAAACTCCCGCGCAACTTCCCCACCATAGGGTGAAGATTAAGAAGAGTGGGCAGCGCGCCTGCAATGAAAAAAATGAAAAGGGAAAGTTCTGCGGCGGTCATTTGAAACGCTGGTTCTACTCGGAGGACGTAATCGAGCAGGCCTGCGGTGACGCCGAAAAAGCCTGGGGACCCGACGCCGAAGTTTACCGCTGCGAGCACTGCCAGACGCTCTACTTGCCGAATCCGGCGGAAGCCAAAGTGAATGTCGCGGGGCAGGGAATGATTTCGGTATTCGGACTAACGCTGCCGCCGAAGGAAAAATAGTACCGAGTACCTAGTACCGAGCAAGAAAAAGCACCCCGGTACCTAGTACTTGGTATCGAGCCACTGAAGAGGGCGGTTTTGCTCGGTACTAGGTACTAGATACTCGCAACTTCCCCATGAACACTTCCGAACTCATCTACGATTGGAACCAGAATTATCCTCCCGGCTTGAAGCCATTGGGGCCGGTTTTGTTGAACGATGAGAGCTTGCGCGATGGCTTGCAGTCGCCTTCGGTGCGCGATCCTTCGATTCCCGAGAAAATTGAAATCCTCCATCTGATGGAAGCTGTCGGGATCAACTCGCTCGATCTGGGGTTGCCGGGCGCGGGAGCGCGCGCCGTGGAGCACGTCACGGCGCTGGCGCGAGAGATTGTTTCGGAGAAGATGAAAATTCGCGCCAACTGCGCGGCGCGAACGCACGAGAACGATATTCGTCCGATCGCCGAGATCGTGCAGAAAACCGGACTGCCGATCGAGGCTGCGACCTTCATTGGATCGAGTCCCATCCGGCGATTCACTGAAAATTGGACTGATGACTTCCTCTTGCAGACCACCGAAAAGGCTGTCAAATATGCCGTCTCGCTCGGCCTTGACGTAATGTACGTCACCGAAGACACGTCGCGGTGCGATCCGGAAACGGTCAAGCGGCTCTATTCCACGGCGATCAGTTGCGGGGCGCGGGCCATCGTCATCTGCGACACCGCCGGACATGCTACGCCCGTGGGCGCGCTGGCGCTGGTGCGCTTTGTGATTGAAGAAGTGGTGAAGCCTTCGGGGGAAACGATTCGCGTGGACTGGCACGGCCACAGCGATCGCGGGCTTGCCGTTGCAAATTCGATGGCGGCGATTATCGCCGGAGCGAATTGCGTTCACGGGTGCGCCATCGGTTTGGGAGAGCGCGTTGGTAATACGCAGATGGATCAGATGCTGGTGAACCTGAAGCTGATGGAGATCGAGCCGTGGGCGGAGCAGGACCTTACCAAGCTCAAGCAATATTGCCAGGCAGTGTCGCGAGCCACGGGCGTGCCTATTCCTGCAAACTATCCTGTCGTGGGCGACGATGCGTTCCGCACGGCGACCGGCGTGCATGCCGCGGCAATCATCAAGGCGTATCGCAAGAGTGATGTTGTGCTCGCCAACACAGTGTATTCGGGCGTGCCCTCGCATCTGTTCGGGCTGGAGCAGATCATCGATATCGGGCCGATGAGCGGTAAGTCGAATGTCCTGTACTGGCTGGAGAAGCGCGGCGTCGCAGCGACTGACGACTTGGTTGAGCGCATCTACCAGCGCGCTAAGAGCAGCGACCATACTTTGAGCGAAATTGAAATTGTGGACTGCCTGCCAACCACGGTGAAGCAAAACTAGAATCAGCACATCTAAACTGCTGGCAAAACGTGAGGTGTTATGCCTGATACGATTTCCAAACCCGTGAGGCATGCGATTCTTGGAGCGGGCGGCGTTGGTGGAACGATCGGCGCTTGCCTGGCGCATGCTGGCGCTTCGGTCACGCTGGTCGTGCGCCGCGAAACGCTTGCACAGCATCCCAAACAACTTAATTTTGAGAGTCCGCTGGGAAAATTTATAGCGGACGTTGATGTGGCCGCCGAAGTGCCTCCGGCCGATGTGCTTTGGATTACGGTGAAGGCTACGCAACTCGAGTCGGCGCTCGGCGCACTGAAGAATCCCGATGGAGTACGTGCGATTGTTCCTCTGCTCAACGGCATTGATCACGTTGCCTTGCTTCGCGGCAAGTACGGCGCGAGCCGGGTGATTCCGGCGACGATTGCAGGTGAAATGGAACGCGTGAGTCCGGGACATATTGTGCATCGCTCTCCATTTTTGCGATTGAATGTGTTGTCCGCGGGACACGCGCTGCTCGAGGGCACGCTCGATCAATTTTCCAAGATCGGCCTTTCGTGCCGTTTCATCGACGACGAGCCCACGCTGCTGTGGGGCAAGCTGGTCTTTCTCGCGCCCTTTGCGTTGAGCACCAGCGCCGCTGATAAAACCGTTGGTGAAATTCTCTCCGATCCGCAGTGGCGGAGTTTGGGAGAGGGTTGCGTGCGGGAAGCGTGCGCGGTGGGTGTGGCCGAGGGTGCGAAGGTCGATGCGGAGACCGTGGTCTCCGGAGTGGGCGCGATGCCCGCCGGGATGAAAAGCTCGATGCAGAAGGACGTTGAGAAGCACAACGCTCCAGAGCTCGACGCTATTGCGGGGCCGATCTTGCGCGGGGCTCGCAAGCACGGGATTGAGGTCCCGGCCACAAGGAAGCTGGTGGCGCTGGTGGAAGAGCGGGCCGGGTACAAGGAGAGTCGTCTGGCTTAGATTCTGGATCAAAAAAATACGGATCAAACTACGTAAAATCTCTCGAATCAAATAGATAGCCAGTGTTGATTCGCTCGATTCGCTCTAAAATATTGATTACATAGAAGTTACAAGTAAAATCCTTGCAATCAATGACTTAGCCAGCCATTGTTCCCTGCGTTCATGGTAAGTCCTTTGGAATCAGCAGGGGAAATTGCTCCGCTTGGCGAGTTGGTCTTCAAAATATTGAAAGCAAGTGACTTGCTCGTAGCAAGGTGGGAGAAGAATACAGTTGTCAAAGATGACATTCTTGGGGCACTGCGCCGCCTAGACCGTGATGGGGCAATTGGGTGACGGGAACAAGGGCGGATGTCACACGGGGCCTGTGGAAAAAGACGGGTTTCTCAGGACTTACGTGCTGGGCTAATGAATGGCGTCGCTTCGCGACTCAGATGCGTCTGGGAACTGGGAGGCAGATCGTATGTTCACTTCACTGCCGATTGGATTTGTGAGGAGTCCGTACAAGGATGCGGGTGAGGTTCCTCGGGGGCTCGGCGCTAAACATGAGGCGGAGGGCGTGCTGGCGATCCTGCCCGAGTTTGAGGCGGGGCTTACCGACATCGAGGGTTTCTCGCATCTTGTGGTTCTGTGGGAATTCGATCGGTCCCAGGGATTTGAATTGTTGGGCACGCCGCCTTCCGACAATCGGGCGCATGGAGTGTTTGCGACGCGGTCTCCGCGGCGTCCGAACCCGATTGGGCTGACCATTGTTGAGTTGTTGCGGCGCGACGGGGTTGAGTTACACGTTCGAGGCGTTGACATGCTTGATGGGACACCCATTCTTGATGTCAAGCCCTTGTTGTCTAGTATTCCGCCGGAAAAGTTGCGGCGAGGGTGGCTGGCTGAGGCGGAAGCGAGACGGAAGTAGATGGGATGGCGCCAAGTTACAACTGGAAGACGCCGAACCCCTGGCTAGCGACCTTTCGATTCGGGCTAAATTTCGCTTCGCGCCCGGACAGCGCTGACGTACACTAACCGGAGAGCGAGCGATGACTGTGACTCTGAATCTAAAGCCAGAACTTGAGGCCGGACTCTCGGCGCAAGCGCGGGCAAGCGGAATGACTGTGGAGGAATATCTGCTTTCCGTGGTTGAAGGAGTTGTGCTGCCGACGGCGCGGAAAGCCTCCTCTGCCGATGAACGGGCTGCCGCGTTTGAGGCCTGGTCTGCGGGCCATCGGCCTACGCCACCGCTGTCCGATCATGCTGTCAGCCGCGACGGCATGTATGAAGGCCGCGATCACTAATGCGTGTCCTGGTCGACACGAACATTCTGCTTCGCAGCGCTCAACCGAATCATCCTCTTTGTTCTCAAGCCACGCGGGCAGTTTCAAAACTAATACGGCAGGAACACACGGTTTTGTTTTGCTCTCAGAACATCGCCGAATTCTGGAATGTGGCAACCCGCCCAGCCGATCTCAACGGCCTAGGATTCTCGCACGAGGAGGCGCTCCAGGAAGTCAGCAACATTGAAAGATTGCTAACTCTTCTTCCGGACATTCCCGCAATCTACACGGCTTGGAAAGAGGTCGTGAGAGAACATAAAGTCCAAGGCGTTAAGGTCTATGATGCCCGGCTCGTGGCCACGATGAGTATCTACGCGGTCGAGAGCATTCTCACGTTCAATACCTCTGATTTCAAGCGCTATATCAAATTCACCGCGCTTCATCCTTCTTCAGTGCTCGCCTAATGTTACGAACGTCCATGTGTTATCAGGCCAGCAGGCAGGTTTCCGCTAAAGGAAGGGAATGTCCGGTTCCCGCCGAAGGTAATCCCTATTAGTTGCCACACGTTGTAACATTACGCAATACCCATGAGCCCCGTTCCCCCACGTGCGCAAATGCCGGAGGTTGCGCCCACAGTGCAGCAGGATGTGGCGCGCCTGGCAGCATCGCCGGAGGTGCGGTCGGCCTACAACTGGCTGCGGACGCAGGAGCCGCAACTGGCGCAGTGGCAGATGGAGATGGCGCGGATTCCGGCGCCTCCGTTTGGCGAATCGGCGCGCGGGGCATGGCTGGCGGAGCGCTTCCGCGAGGTCGGGCTGGACGATGTGCGCATCGACGATGTGGGGAACGTATTTGGCGCGCATCCGGGTTTTATGCAATCTGGAGTTGGGCAGCGTTATGTGGCGCTGAGCGCGCACATCGATACCGTGTTTCCGGCGAACACGCCGCTGAATATTCGCCAGCAGGGAAGCCGGCTGTATGGGCCGGGAGTTTCCGACAACGGAGCGGGCGTTACGGCAATGCTGGCGATCGCGTCGTTGCTGCGTGCGGTGCGCTTGCGGCATGGGCTGCCATTTGTGTTTATCGGAAATGTCGGGGAAGAGGGCGAAGGCGATCTGCGCGGCATGCGGCACATTTTTTCCACGCCGCGGTGGAAGGATTCGATCGCTTACAGCGTGGTGCTTGATGGTGCGGGCGCAGATACGGTTGTGGCCGAGGCACTGGGCAGCCGCCGCTTTGAAGTGATCGTGCGCGGACCGGGCGGGCATTCGTGGAGCGATTTTGGCGCTCCTAATCCGATTGTGATTCTGTCGCGAGCTATTGACACCTTTACGTCCACGCCGGTGCCGACGGTGCCAAAAACTACCTTCAATATCGGAGTGATTCGCGGCGGCACCTCGGTGAATTCGATTCCGGAATCCGCCAGCATGAAGGTGGACATCCGCTCAACTTCGATGGCGGAGATGGAGCGGCTGGAGCAAACCTTGCGGCTGGCGTTGAATCGCGCCGCAGAGGACGAAACGCTCGCAGCGGAGATGCGCTCGCCAGTGCAGAAGCGGCCCGCGGGAGTAAATTGCGAAGTGGTCGCGATTGGGAGTCGGCCGGCGGGAGAGTTGACCACGGGTGCACGCATCCTGCATGTGATTCGGGCGGTAGATGTGCAGCTCAATAATGCGGCGCAAGTGCAGCGGGCGTCCACCGACGCCAATATCCCACTGTCGCTGGGACTGGAGGCCATTGCCATTGGGGGCGGAGGCTCGGGCGGTGGGGCGCACACCTTGCAAGAGTGGTTTGACAGCAACGGGCGCGAGCTGGGGCTGAAGCGGATTCTGTTGACGCTGCTGGCGCTGGCGGGAGCGGGGGAATAATGGGGAGATTGGCGAATGTGCGGAGGGAATTAAAGACGTTGCCAGCGGAGTGCCGTCCCGAGGGGACTGGTTCCTTCTTTGCGCCGCCACCCGGCACTAGAGGGCCCGGCTTTCACATGGCGTCACTGCGTGATTCGCACCTGTCAGTAATCGTCATTGCCTTTGTCTCTATCTTTATCGCCACGCTTCCTGCCAGGCAGATCCTGGCCCAGAGCGGTGTTGCGCCGTCGGCGGATTCCAGGCCGAGGGCCGATGTGATCTTCATTCATGCGAATGTTTACACGGGGGTACCGGCGGCAGCGCAGTTCAGTTCGGTGCTGCGCGCAGAGGCGATCGCGGTGCGTGGGGACCGCATTCAGGCAGTGGGCAAGACTTCCGAGATCGAGAAACTAAAAGGCCCCGAGACGCAGATCATTGATTTAGGCGGGCACTTCGTGATGCCCGGATTTAACGACGCGCACCTGCACCTGGCCGATGCCGGGATGACGAAGCTCAATGTCGATGTGACCGGGGTGAAGACGCTGGATGAGCTGCGGGAGCGGTTGCGGGCGAAAGTGCAGGCGGCTAAAGGGGACGAATGGATTCTGGGTGGCGGATGGGATGAGACTTTGTGGCCGTTAAAGACGCCGCCTAGCCGTTGGGACCTGGACGCGGTTTCGGATAACCATCCGGTTTATCTGGATCGCGTGGATGGGCATCTGGCTGTGGCCAACACGCGAGCGTTGCAACTGGCGGACATCACTATAGCCAGCCACGACCCGGAAGGCGGCCTGATCGATCGCGATGCGAATGGCCAGCCTACCGGAATTTTGCGCGAGACCGCGAAGCAGGCGGTGCTGGCGGTGATTCCGCCGCCTGTGCACGAAAAGCGCCGGCGTGGAATTGAGATCGCACTGGCCGATCTGGCGGAGCATGGTGTGACTTCGGCGCAGGATTATTCTCCGGAATGGGAGAATTTCCAGATTTACGAAGAGCTCGAAAAAGAGGGCAAGTTGACGGCGCGTATTTCCGAATGGCTGCCCTTTGACCTTGCGGTGGAAGATCTCAAAAAAAGGCGGGACTCGCATCCGCAGTCCGATTTGATGTTACACACGGGAATGCTGAAGGCTTTCATGGATGGCTCGGTGGGCGGGCATACGGCGGCCATGTTGGAGCCTTATGCCGATGATCCAAAAACCTCGGGCCTGCCGCAGTATGAGGCGGCGAAGCTGAACGAAATGGCGAAGGAACGCGTACTGGCGGGCTTCCAGCTTGGCTTTCACGCCATCGGCGACAAAGGGGTGCAGTTGGCGCTGGATGCATTTGCTGAGGCAGAAAAAGCGGCGCGCCAAGAGAAAGTGAAGGCCTCGAACGGGGGCAACGACTTCCGTCTGCGCGTCGAACACGCTCAGGTCGTAACGCCCGCTGAAATCGCACGCTTTAAAGAGTTGAAGGTCATCGCCTCCATGCAGCCCAGCCACGTGCTAACCGACATGCGTTGGGTGAATGAAAGACTTGGAGCAAAGCGGGCCGCCAATAGCTACGCGTGGGCTGCATTTTTGAACAAAGGAGTCACGCTAGCCTTCGGCACGGATTATCCGGTCGAACCGGTTACGCCGTTCCGCGGGCTGTATGCGGCGGTTACGCGCAAGAGCGAGGACGGAAAGCAGGAATTTTTCCCAGAGCAGAAGCTGACCATGGATCAGGCGATCGCAGCTTACACCAGCGGCTCCGCGTTTGCCGAATTCGAGGAGAAGGTAAAGGGCGAACTGGCGCCTGGCATGCTTGCGGATTTCATAGTGCTGGATCGCGATTTCACGGGAATGTCTGCCGAGAAATTGCTGACCACCAAGGTATTGCGAACCGTGGTCGGCGGCAAGACCGTTTACGAGGCCGGGAAATAAGCTGGTCAAGCAGGTGCAGTCAAGCAAGTGCAGTCAAAGCAAGTAATGAGCGGCTTGCCAAAGATGTTCTCACTAGCGCCGCTCGTTATCGAATCTATTGTAATTTCAGCGAATTCTTCGTACTGGTAAAACGAAATGCTGCCTTTCTGCGTCTAACAGGAATTGGGTCGGATGGTTACGATGGCAGGCGCCGAGGCGCCTCAAGGGGCCGGGTGGTCCGCTTCGCAAACGCGTATAATATTGGGTTTACACAGGTTCGGAGGAAAGCACGTATATGGATTCGCGGGCAATGTGGATGCGCTTGAAAACCCGTCGATGGGTTTATTCGTTCAGCATAGTGTCTACGCTGGCGCTAGGTATTTTGATTGGGACAGTGGTTTCGTTTGGGGTGAAGGGCAAGGAAGGGCAGAAGTCCTCGGACGCGACACCCCTGGTGATTCCTTCTCCGAAGCAGCTTTCCAATGAGTTTTCGCAGATTGCGAAGCAATTGGGACCGAGTGTGGTCAATATCAATACGGAGTCGACGATCAAGAGTCCGCACCGGCGTCGCGGCGGACAGCCTCCCGACGATCAAGATAACGGCGGCGGCGGTGGCATGGATGACTTTTTCAATCGCTTCTTTGGCGGGCCGGGCGGACAAGGTGGCGCCGGCGGCGACAACTCGATTCGTGAGCGTTCTCTCGGTTCCGGCGTGATTGTCGATCCGAAGGGTTATATCGTTACGAACCGGCATGTGGTTGAGAAGGCGGACCGGATTCGCGTGCGCCTGCAGGACGATCCTCCGGGCATTCAGCATGATGCCAAGGTGATTGGAGAAGATCAGGAAACAGATTTGGCGGTGATCAAGATCGACCTGGAGCGCGCGGTGCCGTCAGCGAAGTTGGGCAATTCTGACAGCATGCAGGTAGGGGATTGGGTATTGGCGATTGGCAGCCCTTTTGGTCAGGTAGGAACGGTGACCGCCGGGATTGTTTCCGCCAAGGGACGCGACATTGTGCCGAACCGGCAGTTTCAGACTTTTATTCAAACTGACGCCGCCATTAACCCGGGAAATTCGGGCGGGCCGCTGGTCAATCTTGATGGCGAAGTGATTGGCATCAACACGGCGATTTTGAGCGAGACCAATGCCTATGCCGGAGTTGGGTTCTCGCTTCCTTCGAACACTGTAGTTCAGGTTTACAACCAGCTGATTGGACCCGATCATCGCGTGGCGCGAGGCTCGATTGGAATCATGTTCGATTCGGTGGAGAATCCTGCGATCACGCGGGTTTATGGGGCGGGTTCCGGAGTGACGATATCGAGCGTGGTGGCGGGCAGTCCGGCGGATCAGGCGGGGCTGAAAGTTGGTGACACCATCACGACGGTCGACGGGAAGAAAGTGTCAAAAGGGTCCGAATTGGTAGGGGACATCGCGTCGCGCAAGCCTGGGGCGAAGGTGGACTTGGGCTTTGTGCGCAATGGCAAGCAGCAGAGTACGTCGGTGACTATTGCCGATCGCGCCAAACTGTTTGCGGCGCGGCTCAGCGACGATGAAAGTGGCAATGATGAGAGCACGCCCAAGCAGAGCAAGTTCGGAATTACGGTTCGCAAACTGACGCCGGAGATGGCCGACCGGCTCGACATTGCCGCGGGCAAAGGGGTGATCGTGCAGGATGTAAAGGGCGGATCGTTTGCCGAGGACATCGGCGTGGGACGCGGCGATGTGATCCTGGAGATCAACAAACAACCGGTAAATAGCGAAGATGATTTCGCCAAAGCGGAATCGCACCTCAAGAGCGGTCAGGATGTGGTTTTCCTGGTGCGTCCACGAGGTTCGTCTCGTCAAGACGGAACTATCTTTATGGCCGGAACACTTCCGTAACCTGGTAGTGGTCCAACGGAACTGGCATTCCCGCTGCGGATAGGGGATCATTACGGTGCCAGTTCCAGTTGGGCCTTATTTTTTGTGAAGGCGAAAAGGAAAATCTTTACCACAGAAGGGCACAGGGGAAGACGGGGTAATTCCAATGATTGTGTTACCCCGTGTTCCTCCGTGTCCCCTGTGGTAAAGATTTAGTCTTCGTGCTCAGGATGGAGCGGCGTGTGTTCTGAGGTTTGAACGTTGGGGAAGAAGCAGAATTATCGCGCGCAACTACAGGGATGGATGAGGGCGGGCTGCGTCCTGGCGCTGGTTCTTACCTGCATTCTGCCGGCGGTACTATTCGCGCAAGCTTCTGCCGCTTCCAACGCAACATCGAACAGCAAGTCGAAAACGACCAGCGCAAAAGCGAAAACAGTGGGCTCCAAAAAACCAGCGACAGCATCCGCCCACGCATCCACGGCCGGCCGCCAGAAGAAATCAAAACAGGTTAGTTCGCGCCGAAAGAAGAGTGCGCGGGGCCAGCAGAAAATCGATCCCGAGCGTGCCCAGGCGATTCAGGAAGCTTTGATTCGGGAACACTACTTGACTGGCACAGCGGCGGGAACGTGGAACCAGGCAAGCGAAGACGCGATGCGCCGCTATCAGGCCGAACACGGCTGGCAATCAAAGACGGTGCCTGACTCGCGCGCGCTGATCAGCCTTGGACTTGGTCCGAGCCACGACCATCTACTGAATCCGGAAAGCGCGATGACGACGGGGCCCTCTGCTCCGCGCGCGGCGTCGTTAACCCCGGCCTCGCATAGTGCTGAACCGGGCGCGCGGATGAGCGTGCCGTCTACGACTTCCGGCGAGGATGGGGCGGGTCCGCAGTAAGTTATCCAAGAGTTAAATTCCCAGGAAACTCCAAGCAAATAATAAGCAGGAAGAATCGACTTTATCCGCCGTGCGTTTTGCGGTAGCTCCCGACCACAGGCCGGGGGAAATAAGGCAGGGGCTGGGAGTTGAGGATTGCGCGCGGATTGCCTTCGACCAGGGCTTCCGCCACGTCGTTGCTACAAAGTTCCGCTACAGCGTCGCGGGCCGTCGAGAGCACTGGGATGCGCTTCTCGGTATCGTGCGCGTCGGTGGCCAGCACGTGCACGGCATCGTGCTCCAGCAGCCAGTGAGCTGCGCGGCGCGTGCGTTCGCCCCAGAATCCAGTGAGCGCGGAGCCGGTCACTTGGATCACGCAACCCTGCTCGGCCCACTCCACCACGCGCTGCGGACTCTCGCGAAGAATAGGATTGCGCTCGGGATGCGTAATAACGGCGGTGATGCCACGGTCGCCGAGCTGCATGAAACAGTCGGTAGTCTGTTGCGGCACGCTGTAATTGCTCAGCTCAACCAGCATGTAGCGAGTGCCCGCAATGGTGTAGCGGGCGGGGTTTGCCAGCACATCCTGTAAGTTGTCGTAGGAAAGATGAAAGTCGCAACCGAGGCTGAGTATGGGCGCGTTTCCGACTAGTCCCTGCAAGTGGGCGACAAGGCCCTGAAGATAATTGCGATCGTAGTGATAACGGTCGTTGGCGTGAGGCGTGGCGACTTGATGGGTGATGCCGTCGGCGGCGGCCATGCGGCACATGGCGACGGAGGTCTCCCACGACTTGGATCCGTCGTCTACTTCCGGAAGAATGTGCGAGTGAATGTCGACCACAATTGTTAGAAACCCAAGCGCGCGCTTTGGGTTGCGTATGAGTTGATTTAAGCAGATTTGTGGGGAAAGAGGAAGGTCAAGTGCTTGTTGTGGAGGATAATGACAACTTCTGGGGCCTTCACCAGATTGTCGGGACGGCCTTTGACTTGCGGATCTCTCGGTCAGCGGTAATCAGTGGTAGATCTTCGATGAGCGCGGTTGCTCCAATCACTCGGTCCACGGGATCTTTGGGATAATTTGCTGGAAGCGCGAATGCCTGCATTGCAATCTTCGACGTGATGGGCAGGATAACAAGGCGGCGTACCACTTCCGATAGAACCGTTTCTACATCCGGAATCAAATTGATTCGTCCATAACTCGCCAGCCGGGCGATTTCAATAAGCGTAATGTCGGCAACTGCTAGTCCGCGGTTTTTATTGCGCGCATCCTCGATGGCAGCCTGAGCCGCTGTTGATATCCGCTTATAATCTTGTGCGAGCCAGATAACCACGTGCGTGTCGAGCAGGATCAATAAAGATCGCCCCATTCCTCGGGATTAAACGCCGGAGAGACAATATCGCCATTGATTTCGATTTTGCCTTTGCCCTTGAGGAAGCCGAAGATGTCGTCCTTTTCTTTCTCGACCGGTACAAGCTTCGCTACGGGCTTGCCACGCTTGGTGATCAGCACGGATTGGCGCTTGGACTGGACTTCGTCCATGACTTTGAGGCAGTGGACTTTGAATTCGCCTGCCGCCATCTTTTTCATCGAAGTCTATCCTTTCGATCATGGTCATTATACCATGGTCATCTGAGCTAAAAGAGAATCCCAATAACTCACAGAACGTTCTAGGTAGACTTGGTGGCCGTAAATCTTTCCAATAGATCGCAGATTTTCTTAGTGTCGGTCAGGAATGAATCCCCCATGTGGGACAGGGATGCCAGACTGTGAGCAGTTGCTTCCGAATCGCCAAAGCCGCACGCGTCTCGAACGAGAACAGGAATCAGGCCGAGGTCAGCCCCATGCCGGCAAGTGGGATCGATCCCGATTTCGAGAGCGATACCTACAATGATAAAACTGCGAATCCCGCAATCTCGAAGAGCCATTTCCAAAGGAGTGCCAGCGAAAGCGGACATGGCGATCTTGTCGAAGATCGCTTCGCTAGGCAGGGGCTGCAACTCCGGGATGATTTGAAACGCGGGGCTGTCCCGGAGAAATATGGGCTGAATTTTTTCGGGAGAGTCTACTCGTTGCCAAGCAAGAGCGGTCCGTAATTGAAAAGCGCCCATCAGGTTCTTGGGCAAAGACATGTGACGGGTAAAGATTGTACGCATGCCAACGCGCCGCGCGGACTCAAGAATCAAGCGGACCTGGGCGACGATTTCGTCTCCATTCGCAATTTGGCGGACGATGCCAGCTTGCATGTCGTAAACGAGCAATGCGGTGTTCTCAGGAGAAACTACTTCCTCTAGTGTTCGCGGTACGGTGAAACCCTGGAACTTCAGCATGGGCATTCTGTCCTCGTTGATAGCGCGAGTCACTTAGTTGGATAGCGGTTGTGAATGAAATCCGCGATTCCCGCATAGGCCCTGGTCAACGTCTTTTCATCCGGCAAAAACACAATGCGGAAGTGCTGCGTCCCGGGCTTCTGTCCGAAGCCGGAGCCGTGGACGACCATGACGTGCTTCTGGCGGATGAGTTCTTTGACGAAGACTTCGTCGCTCTCAGGAATGTCGATTTTGGGGAAAGCATAGAAGGCGCCGCGCGGGGCGACGCAACTGACGCGCGGAGTGGACTCGCACCATTTCTGCGTGAGATCGCGGCGGGAGCGCAGTTTGCGTTTCACTTCGACGAGGTGATCCTGCGGGCCTTCGAGCGCGGGCTTGATCGCGTATTGCTCGGGATGGTTGGCGCAGAGGCGCGCGCGCAGCAAGCGATGAATGCCTTCAGTGTAAGGCTTGATGGCCGCGGCGTCGCCGGAGACGATGCCCCATCCGATGCGCCAACCGGGGACGAGGTAATTTTTCGACATGCCGCCGAAGGTGATGCAGGGGACGTCGGGGGCGACGGCGGCGAAGGCGATGTGCGGGGTGGTGGCATCTCCGTTCGAATCGGGGAGAATTAATTTGTCGTAGATTTCGTCGGAGAATACGACCAGGTTGTGGCGGCGGGCAAGGTCGGCTATTTTTTCCAACATCTCGCGCGAGCACAAAGAGCCAGTGGGATTGTTGGGGTTGATCAGCACGATGGCGCGGGTGCGCGGCGTGAGCTTGCGTTCGATATCGGCGAGTTCGGGCTGCCAGGCGTCGTCTTCGTTCAGATCGTAGGCGTTGAGCGCGATCCCCAGCTTGCACAGAACGGCCGAGTAGAGCGGGTAGTCGGGCCTCGGTGTGAGAATGTCTTCGCCGGGATTCACCAGCGCGGAGATGCAAAGGTCGACGGTCTCGCTCACTCCAGAGGTGACGAAGACGTCGCGCACCGTTGTAATGCCCTTCCGCGCAGCCTCGCCCCGAATCGCTTCGAGCGCTTCGGGAATTCCGGGCGAGGGAGCGTAGCCGTTCTTCCCGTCCCGCATGGCTTTGTAGGCGGCTTCGATGATATGCGGCGGAGTCTGGAAGTCGAAGTTCAGCGGGTCGCCAACGTTGAGCGGGAGAACTTTATGTCCCTGTGCGATGACTTCGTCAGCGACGCACGCGAGGTCGCGAATTGCGTAGCGGACGTTGTCCAGGCGGGCAGCGGCGGTGACTTCGCGGGACTGGATAATCGGCATAGAGAATTTTAACCGCAACTCCTGCGTAACAATCAACGGATTATTACGATTTCGCTGTCATTTAAAACAATGTAAGCTGAAACCGTTGTGATCGAGCAGAAGATCAATAATTTTTTTGGGGATGATGAATCTACTGGTTTTGGGACCGGCTGGTGGAGTGGGGTAACTTCGGTTTTTTTCGGATCTCTCTCCCTCGGAGCGGTGTTGTGCCTCCATTTCCCTCAGTTACTAACCGTTCCCCAATTTCGTTCGCACTATCCCATGCCCGCCATCCGGATCCTGATCGAATGCCTCATCGTGGGCGCTGCCGGCTTCGCCACCCTTTCCTCAATTCTTCGCAAGAAAAAAGTTTTGGCGTTGACCGGAATTCTGCTCGCCGGGGCTGCGGCTGCTTTGGGCGGCTCAAGCCTGAAGATTAACGAAACCCTTCATGACGGACCTGCGATTGGCCTCGACTGGTTTTTGCTTGATCTACTCTTGACGGCAGTTATCTACGTGCCCCTCGAAAGGCTCTGGCCACACCATCCAGAACAAGGAACGTTCCGCGACTCGTGGACGTTAGATGTGGTCTACTTCATGTCCACACATCTTCCAATACAAGCCCTATCGTTTCTGATTTTGTTGCCCACAATCCAGTTTGTTAAGTATTTAAGCGTTCCAGGTGTTCAAGCTCTCATAACGAGACTGCCCTGGCTTGTGCAATTTTTTCTGGCCATTCTGGTCGCGGACGTCGCCGAATATTTCATTCATTTAGCGTTTCACAAAGTCCCATTTCTATGGCGTTTCCATGCTATTCACCATTCTTCCACGGCGCTCGACTGGCTCTCGGGATCGCGCGGTCACTTTTTCGAGGACGTAATCGTGCGCGCTTGCATCCTCACTCCTCTAATGATTGGCTTCTCACAATCCGTTATTTTGGCGTATTTGATTTTTGTGACGCTTCAAGCCACTTGGTCTCACTGCAATTTCGCTCCCAGCCCGAAATGGCTGGAAAGATGTCTCGTGACGCCTAGATATCACCACTGGCACCATACTTCTCAAAAAGAAGGCCTCAACAAAAATTTCGCGGTCCACTTTCCCTGGATCGATAAGATATTCGGAACCTATTACTATCCCGATGAATGGCCGGAGCGATATGGCTTGGACGGAGAGCAAGTCGCGCTTGGCTTTATCAGGCAGACAATTGAACCATTTACAAAGAGGAAAAGGCTCTCGTAATACCCTTGCACCTCTTCGCTCGGTAGCATGCTCCCAGAAACTATCATGCCGATCTCCGCGCGGCTCTCGCACCCCGAGAATGCCTTGATGGGCCGGTGCCCGGCGCACGTATACGCGAGTCCTTCGACTGCGTTCGACATTCGCCTCTGCGCTCTCAGGATGCCAGAGTTGGGGCGAGCGCCCACGAACGACAGTCGAACGTTGGTTCACTCGCCTCGATCAATCTGCGCTTTCTGCAGCGTATCTGAATAATCAACGTAGACTGACTTCCACTCGGTATAGAAGTCGATCGCACCGATGCCGCCTTCGCGGTGGCCGTTGCCGGTGGCTTTGGTGCCGCCGAAGGGTAGATGGACTTCCGCTCCGATTGTCGGGGCGTTGATGTAGGTGATGCCAGTTTCGAGATCGCGAATGGCGGCGAAAGCCTTGTTCACATCTTTGGTGTAGAGCGCCGAGGAGAGTCCGTACTCGATGCCGTTGGCGATCTGGATGGCGTCTTCGAGATCGTCGCAGGGAATAATCGAAACGACAGGGCCGAAGATTTCTTCCTGCGCGATGCGCATTTTGGGATCGACGTCGCTGAACACGGTCGGCTCCATGAACCAGCCATGTTGGTAATCGCCTTGATCGAGGCGATTGCCACCGCACATCAGCTTCGCGCCTTCGTTCTGGCCGATCTCGACGTAGCTGAGGTCGGTCTGAAGCTGCTTTTCATTTACGGCCGGACCCATCTCGACGGTTTCGTTCAGCCCGTTGCCTACTTTCAGTTTCTTGGCGCGGGCGACATATCTTTCGACGAACTCGCGGTACACGCCTTTCTGCACGATGATGCGGCTGGTTGCGGTGCAACGCTGGCCGGTTGTGCCGAATCCGCCCCAGAGGCCGCCTTCGATGGCGAGTTCGAGGTTGGCGTCGTCGAGAACGATCATCGGATTCTTTCCGCCAAGCTCTAAAGAACAGTGCTTGAAACTTTTTGCGGCGATGCCGCCGATGATGCGGCCGACCGCAGATGATCCGGTCAGGGAGACTGCGCGGACGTCTTCGTGTTCAGCGAGCGGCGTACCGACTTCCGCGCCGAATCCGGTGACGATGTTGACCACGCCTTTAGGAATGCCTGCGTCAGTGAAGGCGCGGACTAGATTGAAGGTGGAGAGCGGAGTATCCTGCGCGGGCTTGATGACGCAGGTATTGCCGCAAACCACGGCGGGCAGCAGTTTCCAGGAGGAGATGGCCATGGGAAAATTCCATGGGGTGATCATGCCGCAGACGCCGATGGGCTGGCGCACGGCCAAGGCAAACTTGTTTGGCAATTCCGATGGCACAGTGGGGCCGAACATGCGGCGGCCTTCGCCGGCGTTGTAGTAGGCGGCATCGATGGCTTCCTGCACGTCGCCGCGAGTTTCTTTGAGCACCTTGCCCATTTCGCGGGTCATTTCGCGGGAGTGCTCTTCTTTGCGTCCAATCAGAATTTCGGCGGCGCGAAAGACCATTTCGGCGCGGCGCGGCGCGGGCACGAGTCGCCATTTGGCGAAGGCGCGCTTGGCCGCGTCCACCGCGGCGTCGACGTCGGCCTTGGCTGATTTCTGGAAGATGCCAACCAGGTCACGCGTGTCGGCGGGATTGCGGTTCTCGAAAGTCTCTCCCGTGGAGGACTCGACCCACTCGCCGTCGATGAAGTTCTTGAAGACCTTGGTGGGATTACTGCTGCCCAGAGTGGCGGGGGAAGTGAGGGTGTCGGTTGCCATGAGAACTCCTTTATGAAGGCTTGAATATTGATGCTACAGGGGTGGGGAAGGTGCGGCAAGGGCGGCTATTGCCCTCAGTCTTATACTGCTTGTCATCCTGCGGACCCGCGGTTCTTGCGGGCCGAAGAACCTATCTATTTGCTGGCCGTGCTGCCGGGCAGACTGCATAGGTCCTTCGTCGGGAGTCTCTCGGGAAGCGAGAGACTCCGCTTCCTCAGGATGACAACGCAGTGGGAGTGCCGGGCGGTCGCAACCGCTCGCTTCTTGCTTCGCGGCAATGGGAAAAGGGGCGGAGGGGACCGAATATCCTCTGAGTGGCATCCATACTCTCGATGAGAACGCCATGCGACGAAACTATCATTCGATCGGCAAGCGCTGCACTCCCATGCGGCGCAGAATCCAGAACGTGGATACTCGCAGGAACCATCCTCGGATCGAGCATGGCTTTCATCGACAGCACAGTGGTCAATGTCGCTCTGCCGGCGCTGCAAGCCAGCTTTCACGCGACTGTGGTGGATGTGCAATGGGTGGTGGAGTCTTACGGGCTGTTTCTGGCTGCGTTGATCCTGGTGGGCGGGTCGCTGGGCGATCTGTTGGGGCGGCGCTTGATGTTTCTGACGGGGGTGGCAATTTTTGCCGCGGCTTCGGCAGGGTGCGGCTTGTCCGCGAATATCCATCAACTGATCATCGCGAGAAGCATTCAAGGGGTGGGCGCCGCGCTGCTTGTTCCCGGAAGTCTGGCGATTATCAGTACGTCTTTCGACGAGAAAAGTCGCGGCCAGGCGATTGGGACGTGGTCGGGTTTTACGGCGATTACCACGGGCATCGGTCCGGTGCTGGGCGGCTGGCTGGTGGAGCATGCTTCCTGGCGCTGGGTGTTTTTAATCAACATCCCGCTTGCAGTGGCAGTGATAGTGATTTCGCTTTGGCGGATTCCGGAGAGCCGCAGTGCGAGTGCGCGACGCATCGACTGGGTAGGGGCGGTGCTGGCCACGGTTGGGCTGGGTGGCTTAGTCGGCGGTTTCCTCGAATCGGTTAACTTCGGCTGGAAGAGTCCTGTGGTTTCAGGAGGTCTGACGGTTGGGATTGTCTGCCTAATTGCGTTCGTACTTTTCGAAGCCAGGAGCGCTGCGCCAATGTTGCCGCTGACTCTGTTTGAATCCCGCAGTTTTAGTGGAGCGAACCTGCTTACGCTGTGCCTCTATGCGGCGATCGGGATTTTCTTTTTCGTGTTCCCATTGAACTTGATCCAGGTGCAGGGATATTCCACAACCGCAACCGGCGCTGCCATTGTTCCCTTCATTCTCCTGATGTTTTTTCTTTCCCGGTGGTCTGGCGGCTTAGTAGCGCGCTATGGGCCGCGAGGTCCGCTGATCATTGGCCCGCTTATTATTGCGCTGGGCTTTGTCTTGTTCGCTGTGCCTTCGGTTGGAAGCAGTTACTGGAAAGCGTTCTTTCCGGCAGTGCTCGTAGTCGGGTTCGGGATGGCAGTAAGCGTAGCTCCACTTACCACGGTGGTGATGAATTCGGTCAAGCAGGATCGAGCCGGTACGGCGTCCGGCATCAACAACGCAGTAGCGCGGGTAGCGGGCGTACTTGCCATTGCAGTCCTTGGAATCATCATGGTGGCATCGTTCCGGGCGCGACTAAACAACGGCCTCGCCCATTTAGCCCTGCCTCCTGGCATCGTGCAGCAACTTCAGGCGAACACGAGCAAGCTGGCAGGTTTACAAGTGCCTGCTGGAGTCGACGACCATACAAAGGCCGCCATCAGAGAATCTATTCGAGAAGCCTTTGTCTTCGGATTCAGAATTGTGATGCTGATTTGCGCTGGTCTGTCGCTGGTGAGTGCCGGCATAGCGTGGCTAATGATCCAGAGCACGGAAAAAGCGACTAAGGATTTTCCCTGATTGCTCATGGATCAAGATTAGCCCAAAATTCATTCATGACTGTTTCGCCACGCTGTCCACGCTGCCAGACAGCGCTCGTCCTGAGAGCGTCGGGACTGACCACCTATCTAATCTGCCCTAACTATCCGAATTGTCAGGGCCCAATGGATCATCCAAAGCCGATGCAGCATGCGCAAGAAGGTTCGCACGCTGCTTAGGCAAGGCCCAGAAATAACCTGTAAAATATGAACTTCTGACCCCCCGCGGGACCGGCATCTTTGCGACCACGCGTACGTAACTTATCTGCGCCAAAGTGCGACAAATAGCATAAACTAGAGCCGTTCCTGGTTCGCCTTCTTCCGCGTTCCGAATTCTCTGGATCAAGTTCATTTTTAAGCATTTAGGACGTGACTGAAAATGCGCGAGAGCCCTGTTTGTGTCCCAGATAATCGTGCTGGGGTTTCGAGAATGTTTCGCCAATTTTTGTCTTTGTCTTTGCGGGCCACCATGCACAGATTTCTGGTGGCGGTGGTGGTGTGCGGAGTGCTGGCGCAAACGGCCGCGGCAGGGCAATCCGCTTCTGTTGACGGACAAGGACTGAAGCCAGTCCTCGAATATATTTCAACAGCTTGGGATACGCTGACGCGGTCCATGACCGATTGCAAGAGCCTGGTCGATCCCAAGATGAAAGTGCCTCCCGTTCTGTATTTGCCCGCAGGTATGGCCGAACCGGCCGCTGTTCAAAAACTTTCGAGCGAATGCAATGTTCGAGTTGAGCACTTGCCCATGAAGATTGATCGGCTAGGCGAAATCGATACCAGCAAAATTCAGCCTCACGGACTTTTGTATCTCGAAAATAAGTATGTCGTTCCCGGGGGGCGATTCAACGAGATGTATGGCTGGGACAGTTATTTTATTGTCCGGGGGTTGTTGCGGGCGGGGCGCCTGGAATTAGCACGTGGGATGGTGGATAACTTCTTTTTTGAGATTGAAAATTACGGAGCGATGCTCAACGCCAACCGGACGTATTATCTGACGCGATCACAGCCTCCGTTTCTGAGTTCGATGGTTGTGGATGTGTACGATGCGCTGCAGAAATCGGGACAGAAAGATCCGGCATGGCTGGGAAAGGCCTACGGCGATCTTAAAAAGGATTATGAGATGTGGAACCGCGAGCCGCATCTGGCGGGCGATACCGGCTTATCGCGCTACTACGATTTTGGCGATGGGCCGCCGGCCGAGGCGGTGCAGGACGAAAGCGGTTTCTACCGGAAAGTTTCGACGTATTTTTTCTTTCATCCCGGGCAGGCGGACAACTACATTCAGGAGAATGTGCCGGGGGCTGCGCAGCCGGTAGCGGGGGCTCTTTATTCCCAGCAGGTTTGCGATGTGCCGACGACGATGGCGCGCCCGGAGTGCGAGAAGCGGCGCGAATTTAAGTTGAGTTCCGATTATTACAAAGGCGACCGGTCGATGCGCGAATCGGGATTCGATGTGAGCTTTCGCTTTGGCCCGTTTGGCTCGGCAACACATCACTACGCGCCGGTCTGCCTGAACAGTTTGCTCTACAAGACGGAGAAAGATCTGGAGCAGATCAGCCGCTGGCTGGGGCATTCGGCCGACGCCGAAAACTGGAGAAAGCGAGCGGAAGATCGCAAGAAGTTGATTACACGCTATCTGTGGGATGAAAAGGCTGGATGGTTTTTCGATTACAACCTGCAAACGGGCGGGCGTTCATCGTATAAGTATGCGACGACTTTCTATCCGCTGTGGGCGGGCCTGGCTACGCCAGAACAGGCAAGGGCGGTCGCGAAGAATCTGCCGGCTCTCGATCACCCCGGCGGGGTGGCGATGAGCACCGAGGAGAGTGAGGCGCAATGGGATCTGCCGTATGGCTGGGGAAATATTGAAATGCTGGTGGTCGACGCGCTGCGGCGTTACGGTTTCAAAGCTGATGCCGACCGGGTTTCGTACGAGTTCCTCTCTACGGTCGCAGAGAATTTCCGGCGCGATGGAAACATCCGCGAAAAATACAACGTCGTAACGCGTTCATCGGAGGCTCATGTGGAACTTGGGTATCAGATGAATGTCGTGGGTTTTGGCTGGACCAACGCGGCTTTTCTGGAATTGCTGCACGACTTGCCGAAGGATCTGGCGGAGCGTCTGGATCGGGAACAGAACCAACCCGTAGCGGCGGCTCTGAAGTAGGCGTCGTTCAAGGGCGAGAGTCAGATTTAGTCTGCAGTTGCTCGGCTAATTTCAGTTCACTTTCTGCTTCTTCTTTTTTCCCCATGTCGCGATAGGCCTGCCCGAGCAGATGATGAGTTGTGGGATTGTTCGGGTCCATCGCGGCGGCTCTTTGCAAAGCGCGAACTGCCAACTCGAACTCGCCTTTCTTCTCCAGAACTTTTCCCATCAGAATGTAGGGGCCGGTGGACGTCGCGTCCAGCCAGATGGAGCGCTGCAAGAGGCGTTCCGCGTCATCGTATTTCTGAATGCGCGAGTAGGCGTCGGCGAGCTTGTAGTAAGTTGCGGCGTGCGCGGGATTGATGGCCAGTTCTTTTTGAAATTCGGTGACGGCTTCCGGAACGCGCGACTTGAACAAGTAAAGTTCGCCTAGAAGAAAATGCGCGAGGGGAAGCTTCGGATCGAGCGTTGCGGCCTTCTGCGCATACTCTTCAGCGATGGGATCGAACTCCTGCCGGAACAACATGCGCGCGGTGAAGAGATAGCTCGCGGCCGAGTCTTCGGGCACGTCGAACATTCGCGCGAACGCTTTGCGCGCCTGCGGATAGTTTTTAGTCTGGATGTAGCAGATGCCCAGGATGTAAGAGGCATCCACGTTGGCGCGAGGCAACCAGGCTTGCACTTTTTCAAGCAAGGGAATGGCTTGGGAGGGATATCCATTCAGGTAGTAGGAAAGGCCGAGCAGTTGCGTGGCTTCATTATTCGCGGGATCGTCGGCGACGGCTCTCTTCAGGAATTCGACAGCTTTTACGTAGTCGCCCTTCTTGTAGTAGGCGATGCCGAGTTCGAGCTCGAGGCCTTTGGTCGTGGGGGCGGAAGCTTCTATCGATTGCAATTCGGCGATGGCTTCATCCACTTTGCCCTGCTGCATGAGGGTACGGGCGCGGGAAAAATCTGGACGTGTCGAGAGCGATGGTGTCGTTTGAGCGCTGGGCGGATTGGCCGGAGCTGATTGTTGCGCGATGCCAAGCGAAGAGAACCCCAGAAGCAGGCAAGCCTCCAGAACAGTTGTTTGAAGAGGGAAACGGCAAATCATAGGGATTAGATTACAACGACTCTCACAGTAGGGCTGGAACGGCTTTCGTAAGAAACCGTACCCAAAAAATAAGAGGGAGTCTCGAAAGACTCCCTCCGGTTGAAAGCTCTGCGGAACCTAGAAGGTGAAACGCAGTGCAAACTGCAATTCACGCATCGTGGTTCCAGCTTCGATGTCCGTAATCCTTCCGTTGTTGCTGTTTACGGCGCTATTTTGGCAATCGACGCAGGCATTGGCGCCGTTGTTTCCGCTGAACGCGTAGACAGGATGGTTGAAGATGTTAAACGCGTCCATACGGAACTGGGCTTTAACGCGCTCGCCGATTGGAATGTCCTTGGTCACCGACAGATCCGAATAAAACCCTGCGGGTCCGCGGAGCGAGTTGTAACCGGCGTTGCCGATGTTCCCGTTTCCGGCATCGGTAAACGGTCCGGTTAGAGACGTCAGAGGGGTGAAGTATTGAACGTAGGGACCTCCTACCGACCGTTGCTGGAGGGATCCTGGACCCATGTGGAATGAACCCGAACCCTTGTTCGGACGGCAGATGCCCACATCCTGCTCGCTGCCGCACTCATTGGTGGTAGGCGTCCAGGGCAGACCGCTGCTCCAGTTGGTGGTATTGGTTACCTGCCATCCCCCAACCAGGTAATCCACTGCGCGACCGGAATTGCCCAGGAACATCTTGCCCCTGCCGAACGGTAAGGCGTAAACCGTGTTAATCACAAATACCTGGTTACGGACAAAATCGTTCGGGCCGTATGCAACCGGATGACTGATCGCATAGTAGTTATTGTTGTAGGCGTAAGCGTGGGCAAAAGTGTAATGCGCGATGAACTGGAGGCCATTGGCAAATCGCTTGTCGACCTTGGTTTCAAACGCGTTGTATTCGCTGCTGGCGTCATTGCCGTAGTAATTGCCAAGATCGTCTCCGATGCCAGTGCAGGCGCCCGTCGAATCCTCGTGGCACAGTGGCCGCCTTTGAGGAGTCGTATAGAGTACGCCCGTATTCGGGTCAATCGTCTTGTAGCCGAACAGGGAAACGGGGTTGATGTCATAGTTCGGACCGTCCCCCGAAAATCCGTGCGAACCTTTGTTTCCTACGTAGGCGACCTCCAACGAAATCGTGTTGGTGAGTTGGCGTTGTAAAGTGGCGTTCCAAGCATCGAGGGTGGGCAACACTTGTTTAATCGGGCGAATATGAACGCCGCCATCCTGGCCATTCAGGCTGGCAAACGTGATTTGCCCGTTGGCTGGGATCGTCGGGAATATTGGAGCAATCGGTCCCTGCGAAAGCGGGTTGGTGGTGGTGTTTGTGGTGTAGAGAGGAATAGCGTTCGGACTAGCGGTCGGGGTGAGGGGGTCCGAGGACGCGTCGATGTTTTGTTTGATCAGCACCGGCAGGTTCTGTGTCACGGTATGTCCGAAGTTCGATCCGAACACGCCGATGTCGTAGCTGCGTCCATAACCCATTCGCAAAACCGTCTTCGGAGTGAGCTGGTAAGCGACTCCAAGACGGGGAGCGAAAGCGTTGAGCGTATTTTGCACGTTTCCATTCAATCCGTAGCCGCCGTATCCGGCCACACGAATGACGCCGGTGCCTCCGTTGTCCACGATGTTGGCGAATCCTCCGTAGCCTTTAGCGAGCACGGATTCAGGCGTGTAAATCTCCCACCGCAAGCCGTAGTTGAGAGTCAGCTTTGAAGTTGCGCGGTAAGTGTCCTGTCCGTAGAAGAAGAGGCGTTTCTGCCTTTCCGCTGCATTGTTGATGTTGCCGAGGATCGGGTTGGTGACATAACGAGCCATCGAAGTTACATCTCCGAGCAGGAATGTCGCCAGGTCCAACCCGCCAATATTCGTTAGCGTCTGATTTGAGGTCGCTAGTGGGCTGAAATTGTATTCACCCGTGCGATTGTTGTCGGAGGGGATGCGCAAGTTGCGGGCGTAACGAAGGTCGGCGCCGAACTTGAAGATGTGATTTCCCTTCGTCTTTGTCCAGTTGTTGACGATCTGGAATTGATCTTCTCTTTCAGTCAGAGGGCAGTTGCAACGGGCGACGCCTAGGCCATCACCGAAGCTTGAGATTACCTCCGCGCTTCCGTTGTTGGGGGCGCCATTCTCACCGGTGTTCGGATCAGCTCCCAGGAGGAATGCACCCAAGCCAGCGGTCTTCGGATCGCTGGTGTTTGCATTTGGGATTCCGAACCCAGTCATCGGAGTGCCTCCGTCTGGCTTTTGCGTCTGAGGGTTGTATTTGAACCATCCGAAGCGAACATCAGTGAGAAGGGAGGTGCTCATAGTCTTGGTAAAACCTGTAGACAAACTGTAGTTATGAGTGATCGAACTGCCAGCCAAACCAAGAAGACCGGTGCCAGGTCCGCCTAACGCTCCCAGAGAACCCTTACCAGAGAGACTGAAGTAGTCGAGGCTGAACCGTCCGAAGATATTCAGGCTTGAGGTTGCCGCGTAATCAATGCGAGTGTCGAAGCTGTTCTGGCTGAAAGGAGCGGACCCGGAGGAAAGGAAGTTGTTAGCGATGCCAGCAGTTTGGGGGGCGGGAAACAGGGCCAGTATGGCGGCGGCCTGTGTAGAGACTTGACCGATCGGGATACAGTTGCCGCTGCAGTTCGCGGCCGGCTGTGGCCCGTATGGGGTTCGATTTCCGCCATTGCCAGTCAAAGTACCCGTGGACGGGTCGTAAATCTGGCCGCCGCCGGCAAGTCCCTGGCCAAGATACTCGCTCAGATTGCAGTATCCCGTTGTGTTGGTGGCTGGGTTACAAGTGCTTTGAACCAATGCCGTGGGAATCGACAACGAGTTGGTGATGCCGTTGGACTGGCGAGTCGCCTGGTAGTCGCCAAAGAAGAACAATTTGTTCTTGATGATCGGACCGCCGATTGACCCACCAAATTGTTGCCAGCGGGATGACGGAATCAGTGGGCCCGTGACTCCGGGTCGAGGGTATTGTGTGAAAGGATCTCGTGCCTGAGTCGCATCGGTGCGGCGGAACCAGAAGCCGCTGCCGTGGATGTCATTGCTTCCAGACTTCGTCTGAGCGGTTACGACGCCAGCGACGGCCTTGCCGAATTCGGCGTCATAGTTCTGCAACGCGACTTTAGTTTCAGTGACCGCGTCAAGGTTAGGATTGACCACGATAATTCCGAGGATTGGATCCTGGTTGTCGGTGCCGTCCAGTTCATAGGCGGTGCCACTGAAGTGTTGGCCTTGAACGAAAATTTGTTGGCTGCCTTGAGGATTCTCAGTTGCGGCGTGACCCCACCCAAGCTTTTGCGTTCCAGGAGACAAGAGCTCAAAGCTGGTAAAGTTTCGATTCAGAATCGGCAGGTCTTCTACGTACCTTGAATTGAACTCGATCGCGACATCGGCGCGGTCGGTCTTCAACTGCTGGGCTTCCGCAGTCACTTCGACCTGCTCGCTGGTTGAACCCACTTGAAATTGCCCATTGACGTCGGTGCCAGCATCAGCATTGACGATGATGTCTTTTAATTCCAAGCTCTTGAAGCCTGGGCCTTCGACGTGGACTGTGTATGTGTCGGGAATCAAGTGAGTGACGCTGTAGTTGCCGCTGTCGTTGGTAGTGGTTTCTTCTTTTGTGCCTTTGCGCTGGTCAGTGACCGTCACCTTGGCATTCGCCACGGCGGCGCCGGAAGGATCAGTGATGGTACCGAGTATGCTGCCGTAGACTGCCTGACCGGACGCTTTTGGCATCCAGAAACCGCAGAGAAGCGCGAGTGCTGCCGCAGCCGCAAGAACTGACCTCTTCATGAACTTCCTCCTGGAACTTGAACGCTTGGCAAAACAGAAGACAGGTGATTCTTTGAATGGCATGCATTCGTAATACAAATGCACTATTGGTTTAAGTTTCTTTACGTTTTATACCGTTACAGGTGTAAACTGCTTAGCTTGCAGTAAGATACCGGAGTACGTTACTTCACTGTCACATGGCATCAGCGCACGGTTTCGCATCGGGGCGGGAGCAGCGCTTCCAGCAAATAGATCGGCTTATTAAAAGTCATAGCTTAAGTGGCTCGGAATCGCTGTGCAAACTCCTCCGCTATTTGGCTGAGCACTCCCTCGATCATCCGGGCGTGGCGCTGAAGGAATATCAGATTGCTACCGAAGTCCTGGGGCGGTCTGGAGGATTTGATCCGCAAAGCGACTCAGCCGTCCGAGTACAAGCGGGACGCTTGCGAATGAAACTCGCGGAGTACTACGCTCACGAGGGTCGCGAAGATCCCATTATCGTAGAGTTGCCCAAGGGATCGTATTCGCTCACTTTTCATGAACGGACTCCGGGCGGCCAGTTGCCGGCTGGGCTGACCTTCGAGAAGGAGAAGGAGAACGGGAAGGCTGCGGGAAGAGATTCGAATCGAGGCTGGGCAGTTGCGGTGGGAGCGCTTTCGGTGCTGCTCTTCGCTTCGTTGGTCACTAGTGCAGTGCTGTGGTCGGGGCGATCTCGCAGCCAAGCCGTAGCGAAGGAGCGCGTACCTCCTGCTTATCAGATTTTCTGGAGCCGCTTCGCGACCGCTCCGCAGCCGCCATGGGTAATCTTCAGCAACGCCAACTTTGTGGGACGTCCGCAGACGAACATGCGTTACTTCAATCCCTCCACGGATTCGCGGGAGGCGATCCTCGATCACTACACCGGAGTGGGAGAGGTGCTGGCGATCCATGAACTGGATCGTGTTTTCGGCGTGCTCAACCGCCAACTGCGAGTGAAGCGCGGGGCACTGTTTTCTCTGGACGACGTCAGGAACAACGATCTGATCTTCATCGGTTCTCCCGCGGAGAATTTGACTCTGCTGGAGATACCGGGAACGCAGGAATTCGTCTTTCAAAAAGTAACTTCCGGGCCGCGCAAGGGAGACGTGAAAGTGATTAATGTGCACCCGGCGGCAGGGGAGTCGCAGGATTTCATGGCAAGCCCATCCAGCCAGTTGGTGAACGAAGATTATGCGATCATCGGCTTGAAGTCAGGATTGGATTCAGCGCATTCGATGTTGATTCTCGCGGGAACCACGACCGTCGGAACACAGGCGGCTGCGGAATACGTTTGTCGGGAAGACTCTCTCACCGAACTCCTGCAACGGCTGGGAGTTTCCAAGGCCGGTGAGATCAAGCCGTTTGAAGCGCTGTTGCGCGTGAAGGTGACGCACGGCGTTCCGGTGCTCACCGATCTTGTTGCGGTGCGCAAGGGCGGCAGCTAGGGCTGATTCAATCTCGTGCGCGAATGTTTCCAGCGCAGATTCAACTGATGCGGATCGACCATCCGTTGTCGAGTTAGTGTGCCGAGGTAGATGGCGGAGCGAGATGAGGATCCAGTTCGGCGGCCTTCCGATACTCTGCGCTAGCTTCTTCTTTTTGACCCTTTTGGGTGAGGGCGGCACCGAGTTCGCGGTGCGCCAGCGCGTAGGTTGGCAGGACGCGAATCGCAGTTCGAAACTGGGAGATGGCGCCGTCGAGATCGCCGGCGAGGAGCAAGCGGCGGCCAGAATTGGTGGCAAATGTCGCGGCCTGGAGATCAGTTTTTCCTTTTGCCATTTCGGCGCCCGCTCTACTTTCAGCCGCGGCGCCGGCGGAATCGCCCAATTGGCGCAGCACTGCTGCCAGAGTAGTGTGTGCGCCGGCAAAGCCGGGGTCGAGTTGAATGGCGTGGCGCAAGGCGTCAGCCGCTTCCTGCAGTTTATTCATCTGCTTTAGAACTGTGCCGAGGGTGTAGTAAGCCTCGGCGTAGTCCGGCTGAATTTGGATGGCTTGCCGTAACTGTTCCGCTGCGTTGGGAAAATCGCCCGACTGCCACAGCGTCACCCCGAGGCTGTAGTAAGCGTCGGCCAACTTTGGATCGAGGCGAATCGCTTCCTTCCATTCCGCGATTGCGGCGGGCAGGTCGTCTGAAAGTTTCAGAGCCAGGGCGACGTCGTGATGCAAACTCGCGGATGCGGGGTCGAGCTTTAGGGCTGCCCGAAACTGGGAGATGGCAGCGGCGAAGTCGGTTTTCTGCAGGTATGCTGTGCCCAGGTTTTCTACAAATCCTGCATCGTCTGGATGAAGAAGGATGGCTTGCTCAAATTCTTTGATGGCTGCGTCGGCATCTCCGCGTTGGAGCAGCGCTAGTGCGAGGTTATTGTGGGCCTCGGCATCGGTTGGGGTCAGGGCAACTGCTTTGCTGAAGGCTGACACGGCGCGCTCCGGATCTCCGCGCCGCTGAAGAAGAAGACCCAGGCGGGTTTGAAAAGGAGCGGAATCAGGCTGGAGTTCCGTGGCTTGTTTGTAGGACTGCAGCGCTTCATCGCGATCACCCTGCGCTTCCAGCAGTGAGCCGCGAAGATACCAAGCCGGTGCATCTTTTGAATCAAGCTGCAGAGCGCGGTCCAGCATCTCTTGCGCTTTCTTCGCATCACCTTCGGAGGAGAGCGTGATTGCGAGGTGGAGATAGGCTGGTTCGTAGTTGGGATTTAACGATATTGCTTTTCGAAATTCTTTTTCGGCATCGGGGAATTTTGATGCTTGCGCGAACAGTGAACCGAGACCGTCATGCAACTCAGGTTGTTGGGGTGCGAGGAGAATGGCCTGCTTGAATTCCGCGATGGCATCGTCAGTTTTCTTTTGTAAGCTGAGGGCGCGTCCGAGCGATTGGTGAGCTTGCCACTGCTGGGGAGCGAATTGTACGGCGATGCGAAACTCGGTAACTGCTTCATCGAGGCGACCGTTGGTTTGAAGCGCCTGCGCCAGGTACGCGTGAGCAATTGGGAGAGACGGTCGGAGCCGGACCAGAATGCGGAAGTGGACGATGGCGTCGTCGATGTCGCCCTGCTGCAGCAATACCTGGCCTAACATATTCTGCGCATCGGCATTGCGCGCATTGAGTTTTATTGCTTTCTGGAAAGCAGTGCGAGCGGCCGGGAAGTCGCCGCGTTCGAATGCGGCGACGCCGTTTTGATATGGCGTTGGCGCCCCGGAAGCCGCAGGCCTGGCTTGGGGCGCGGCAGATGCAAGTCCGCAGACAAAGGCTACGAGAATTAAACCGACGGAGAGTGGAAGGACGCGCATCGATATCGATATCGAAAACGAAAGCTGGATTTACAGGATAGCATTGACGATTTTCCGGCAACCAACCTACCATTCGAAGCAGATCATGCAATTCCCAACGAGGCCGTCGAGAGTCGTGTTCTGCTCGAATCTCAAGCTCGCGTTTCGACTTATTATCCACTCCTGGGTATTCGTTTGCATCTGTTACGGCCAGCAAGCGAAGACTTCGAGCGCCGCCCCGATCAAACAACTGGCTAACTTCACCGATATCGCCGATAAAGCGGGGCTCACGATGCAGGATATTTTCGGCGGAATCGAGACCAAGAAATACATTATTGAGACCACCGGCACGGGCGTGGCGATTTTCGATTATGACAACGACGGCTGGCCCGACATTTTTCTGGTCAATGGAACCAGGCTGGAGGGGGTTCCGAAAGGAAACGCGCCCAGCAATCATCTTTACCGGAACAATCATGATGGAACTTTCACCGACGTCACAGTGAGCGCCGGTCTCACCGCTACCGGTTGGGGGCAGGGAGTATGCGTTGGTGATTACGACAACGATGGCTGGGAAGATTTGTACGTTACTTACTACGGAAAGAACCGGCTGTACCACAACCAGGGCGGAGTGTTTACAGAGGTTGCGGAGAAAGCGGGCGTTGCCGGCTCGGGAAAAGCTTGGGGATCGGGCTGCGCGTTTATCGATTACGATCGGGACGGCAAGCTCGATCTGATCGTAACGAATTATGTGGATTTCGATTTATCTACCGCGCCCGCGCCTGGGGAGCGCGCGACATGTTTGTGGAAAGGAGTTCCTGTAATGTGCGGGCCGCGCGGGCTGCCGGGCGCGAAAAATATTCTTTACCACAACCGCGGCGATGGCACGTTTGAAGACGTGACGGTGAAGGCGCACATTGATCGTACGGATGGACATTATTCGCTCAGCGTTTCCACGCTTGATTTCGATGAAGACGGCTGGCCCGATATTTACGTCGCCTGCGACAGCACGCCGAGCATTCTGTACCGAAACAACCACGATGGAACCTTTACCGACGTCGCGGTGACGGCGGGTGCGGCTTTTAACGAAGATGGGCGCGAGCAGGCAGGCATGGGAACGACCGTTGCCGACTTCAACGGGGACGGTCATCTCGATATCTTCAAGACGAATTTCTCCGACGATACTTCCACGCTTTACCGCAACAACGGCGATGGAACGTTTACCGATGCGACCTCGGCCGCCGGACTCGGCTTGTACACGCAATATCTCGGATGGGGGACGATGTTTTTAGATTTCGATAACGATGGCTGGCCCGACTTGATCCTGGCGAACGGGCATGTGTATCCGGAGGTCGACAGCCAGCATCTTGGCAGCAGCTATAAAGAGCCGCGCATTCTTTATCACAATAACGGGGACGGGACGTTCAGCGACATTTCGGCGTCAGGAGGGTCGGGAATTACGACTCCGGCTTCTTCGCGGGGTCTGGCGGTGGGCGATTTATGGAACGACGGCCAGATGTCGGTGGTGGTCAGTAATATGAATGCGCCGGCCAGTTTGCTGGTGAATCAGGTGAGGACGGCGAATCACTGGATCGCGCTTCGCACCGTCGGCACGAAATCGAACCGTGACGGAATCGGGGCGCGGATTACGGTGAAAGCCGGATCGCGGATTTTGGTGGATGAGGTTCGCAGCGGCTCCAGCTACATTTCCAATAGCGATATGCGAGCGCACTTCGGACTGGGTGCGATTGCCAAGCTTGACTGGATTGAAATCCGCTGGCCCAGCGGGCTGATCGAACGGTTTGCGGACCTGGGCGCGGATGCGGTTCACACGGTGAGGGAAGGATCAGGCAAGGCGGTCGAAGGCGACGGCAAGAAAAAGTGAGTGGCGTTTGAGGGAGCGTTCTGCTGCCGACGTCTCAAAAGGCGCACCAACCGCAGGGCACAAGAGCACATCCAAGCTGCCGTGTCCGAAATTGAAAAACCCGAAGAAATGCTGCCCGTGACTTCGTCCATGCCCACGGAAATTCCTGAGCAGCAGGCGGCTCTGTTTCGTGAAGTGCTGCTTGTTTTGGAGGAGAGGCACTTTCCTTACGCCGTCTCAGGTGCGTTCGCGTTGCGACAACATACCGGAATTTGCCGCTCTACGAAAGACTTGGATTTATTCATGACAGCCTCCACAAGCCTTGAAGTATTGCGTTATCTCGAGCAGCGCGGCTTTGAGTGCGAGGTTTGCGATCCGGTATGGCTTGCCAAGGTTCACAAGGGAGAATTTTTTGTGGACCTCATTACAGGCATGAGCAACGGGGTCGTGGTAGTCGAAGATGCCTGGATTGACCGCGCCAGTCCTGCCGTGGTTCATGGCATCGAGACCAGAGTGCTGGCGCCGGAGGAATTGGTAGCCTCAAAGATTTTCGTCGCCAAAAGGGAGCGTTTCGACGGAGCCGATATCGCCCACGTTATTTACGGAACTTACCCTCGATTTAATTGGGACCGCGAACTGCAACTGATGGGGGAGCACTGGGAAATGCTGTTGTGGTCCCTTCTGCTCTTCCGGTATGTATATCCGGCGCAGACGCACTATGTACCCGCCCGCATTTGGAGCAGGCTCGTGGAAAGGCTGCAAAACGAGATTGCGAAGCCAGATCCGAAGGCAAGATTTCGTGGCAGTCTGGTGGATGAGAACATGTTCGCGATCGACATCAACGAGTGGGGACTGGCGAACCTGTTGGAAGAGACCAGAAAAGTCAGGATGGAAGAGCTTGAGCGCTCAGCAAATCCGGGCGTAAGGCTCGCCGAACTCCCACACGATACATCTCCGAACCGTCAATCCGCATGAGAATTGCCGCTACCGCCGATTTGCATTTCAGTCCGCAGAGCTATGTCAGCCTTAAGGACCAATTTGAGCGGGTGGGAGATGACGCCGACGTACTGGTTCTAGCGGGCGATCTGACCAATTACGGCCGACCCAACGAAATGGAGCCGCTGCTGAGCGTGCTGCTACGGCTGAGAATTCCGACGATCGCAGTTTTGGGGAACCACGATTACGAGAGCGGCAGAGAGCAGGAACTCGGCTCGATGATGATCGAGGCAGGCATTAAAGTTTTGGATGGCACGGCTTACGAGCGAGATGGAGTTGGGTTTGCGGGAACGAAAGGTTTTGTGGGCGGCTTTGGACGCGAAATGCTTACCGCTTTTGGCGAGCGTGAAATTAAGCAATTTGTCCAGGCCTCGATCGACGAAGCGCTCAAACTGGAGCGCGCCATGGCTCAGTTGCGCACTGACAGAAGAATGGTCGTCCTGCATTATTCGCCCGTGGTCGATACCGTGGAAGGCGAAGCCCGGGAAATCTATCCATTCATGGGCACTTCGCGGCTGGGCGAGGTCGTAGACCGGCTCGGCGCGAACGTGGTCGTGCACGGGCATGCTCATCACGGGAAGATGGACGGGCGCACACCGGGAGGGGTTGCGGTTCATAACGTCGCGATCTCGCGACTGCAGGCGCAGCAACCGTCGGCGGTATATCGAATCTTTGAGATGTAACTGGGGAGATGTAATTACGACGGGGCGGATGCCTTGCAGGCGACCGCCCCATGTGAAGCTTTGTGAATATTGCTATTGCGGTGATCCAGTTACCCGCAGCAGCATCAGAGTTCCGCTTTCCAATTTCACATTGTTCTTTTCGGAAGTGATTACTGAACCTTGCGCTGTATTCGCGCTCGACAATGTAAGATCCGGGATCCCCAACACTCCTTGCGTAGCGCCGGTGATGGGCTGATGGGCGCCGTTTCCGGTCTTGTTTTCACTTGGTGCGGCAGTTGAATCAGCGCTGGGATTGGGAGATTGGGAACCTCCCATAGCGCTGCCGCGCGGGTTACCGTTGCTTTGCGACATTCGGCTGGCGGTGCCCGCGGACGATGACTGCGCTTGACCTGTGCCCTCGCCGCCGGGGTTGTTATTAGAGCTTAGATAGGAAGGCGCGATGATTGCCTGAATCGACATGGGAAGATTGACGTCGCCTCCGGTCTTCATTACGGCACGGTCGAATGCGATACCCAGCTGCGATTCCTTCTGCTCCTTATTGCGTGCCTGCGCCTCGGTAACGCGTCCCACCACCTTGGTATCTTTTGGGACGATCACTTCGCCGTTGCCGGCCTTCATGTCTTGCGTGACCTTCGCTTCGACCGCATCGCCGGTTTTAATTTTCTTTGCGTCAATGCTCTTGGTGAGCTGAACCGGAAGTACGCTTCCGGGGGCAATTTTAGAATTTGCGCCCGCCGGAGTTGAAGCGGCCTGAGGAGAGCTGGCGGGAGCCGACTGGGTAGGGGTAGGATTCTGTTGCGCCTGTGGCGCCGCTGGGGATTTAGCCGCCGGAGTTGTTGCGTCCTGCGCGATCGAGAAGCCGCATAACAGCGCTAATGCCGCAAAGATTCCAGTAAAAAGTGTTTTCATCGCAAGTCTCCTTCTGCTTCGTCATCCGTTCCAACGGTTCGAAGGGGCGCGCACGGACGATTCCAGATAATAATTAGATGTAGTTTCTCGCTGAAGGGTAGACGCTGGAAGGAGTACAAATTTTGTGATTCTGGCGACTCTCAAAATGGCGTAACTATTCCGTCCTCATGGATTTACAACTGCGTCCCCCTTTTGCCCTCTTGAAGTGATCAAACCCGCACCTACAGGACGCAGGATAGATTCTCAATACTGAATCCTTGATATTACGCCGTTCACCCGATAGGCGAAGGTTTTGTGAACGCCCACAATGTCGGCAGGTGAGCATGGCAGTCCCAAAGCGGGTTCTAATCGTCGACGACCATCTCGCAATGAGACGCGCAGTAACGCGCGTGCTCCAGTCTCAGTCGAATGTTGAAGTCTGCGGGGAAGCGGAAAACGGCCGCGTAGCGATTGAACAAGCGCAACGCCTGAAACCGGACTTGATCGTACTCGACCTATCCATGCCAATCATGAATGGTTTGGAAGCTGCGCGCATCTTGCGCGGGATGATGCCAGATGTTCCGATCCTGATGTATACATCGTTCGCGACCTCAAATTTGGCGGAGGAAGCTCTGGCGGCAGGAGTTAGCCGAGTATCCACAAAATCGAGCCCGCCCGCTTTGATCGAGGACTTGCAAATACTCCTCAAGACGGCGGCTTAGCTTCCGGAACTTCCTGGCTCAATGTCTTTAGCCCTCGGACAGCAGCTTCAATTGCCATAGGTTCTTCCGGCGTACCGAAGTGATCCTGGCTTAATTCCGCAACACGCGCTCTAATGGCGGAGTGCGCCTCCGCAATGCGTTCCGAAAGTTTGGAGCGGTCGGTTTCGAGCACAGCGGCAACGTAGGGACGTTGCCATTCGTAATCGACGTTCATAGGAAAGCCAGCACCTAGCTGGGCTTGAATATCGATTCCGTAAACCCCTCTAAACGACAAAAGTTTCTTTCATGGCAGGAAGAGGATGACAATCCGCGCAGTAGGGCAGGCGAATGTTCCAGCCATTCTCAGCTCCCTCCATCCAAAACTGCGTAGGCAAATACCGGAGAACTGACCCGCAACGGGAGCAGTAGCGCGTCGTGGCTGGAGTTGAACTTTGGGCGTTGAGAAAGTTCTTTAGAGTTTCGACAAGTTCATCGTGACGCTCGGTACCGGGGAGGTGGCGCATAATGTCTCCTTCGAAACCAGATCCAGATTGCGAAGAGGTTTATGAATTGATGGTAGGAGCCATGGTGCAGTCCGTCTGTCCGCCATGGTACAGCGTTGTGTTCGCCAGCGGACGAAAGCTAGGATGACTCTTTTTTCCACATCTGAGTGTGCTTGCGGATGAGGTCGTAGCATTCGCAAGCGGCATCTTCGAGCAGGGAGCGATTCACAATTTTGACGTGTCCGCGGTTATAAGTAATCAATCCCGATTTAGCCAGAAGCCCGGCGGCTACGGTTACGCTGGACCGCCGCGTTCCCAGCATGTGCGCTAGAAACTCGTGGGTCAGCGGGACGACACCGCCGTCGACTCCAATGCGGTCCTGGCTCATCAGCAACCATCGCGCCAGTCTTTCGTCTACTTCATGGAGGCGGTTGCAGGCGGCAACCTGCGATCCTTGCATGGCCAGGAGAAGTCCATACTGCTGTATTCGTTTGGCCAGGATGGGGCATTGGCGCAAGACTTTCATCAAGCTTTGGCCGCTCACCCGGAAGGCCGTACCCGCAATTTGCACGAGAGCCCGGGTGTCGCTGGTCTTGAACCCCGCCGCGAGCTGTAGCCCAGTGCATCCTTCCTTGCCAGTGAGACCGACCTCCACACTTTTTCCATCTCGCATAACGCTTAAGATCGAGACCATCCCACTGTCTACGAAATATGCATATTTGATAGGTTCCTCGGTCTCCTGAAGAACATCGTGTGTCCGCAGTTGAACGAACGTAAGATCGGCGAATATGGAGTCGCATTCCTGCGCGGGAAGACCCAGCAAAAGCTCGTTCCTGACGGGATTTCCTTCGATGAGGGGCGTGGTTCTTTGGCTTACACGAGCACGAGAGGGGACCATGGACGGCTCCTTGCACAGCGAATCGCTGTCTGATTTCGCAAGGACCGTCTCCAATTAAGGGTACGGCGGAAGGATGCTAGAAGAGACCACGCAATACTAGCAGTAAAGGGTCGGTGAGACGAGTGAAATCGCGAGCGATCTGGATGTGTGCTGCCCATACATTCGATGTTCTTGCAGGAGTGCGAGGAGTTTTCTTGATGATCTTCTTTTTTCTTTTTTCTTTTTCTTCGCGTATGTCTCTTTGCGTGTCTGCGGGAGATTCAGGCGAGTCGGGAAAGAGCCCGCCAACCTTCGCGAATCTTATCTTCAACCAATACTAACGCAACGCTTGCGTAGAATAATTCATCGCAAAGTTGGTTCCGTGGTCGAAGCGGCACTGGCCGCCCAGCGCTCTCCTATGTCGAAAGATTCCGATGCGATCGTGATTGGTGCGGGTGCGGCTGGCATCACGGCCTCGATTAAGCTTGCTCGCACTGGGCTCGCCGTCACTATTCTTGAGGCTCGGGACCGGATAGGGGGGCGCATCTTCACGCTGCTTGATCCTGAATGCAAAGCTCATGTTGAATTCGGCGCTGAATTCATTCACGGCCGCCCCCTTGAAATATGGAACCTTCTCAATCGCCGGAAAATTCGGATCACAGAAGTCGACGGTGATACCTGGTGCGTGAACGACGGCCAGTTGGGCCGCTGCAACTTTTTTTCAGAAGTCGATCAGATTCTGGAAAAAATGGACGATCGCAAGCCCGACCAATCCTTCCTGGAGTTTCTGGAAGAGTGTTGCCGTAAATCGAATCTCGGCCCGCCGCAAGAAGAGGCTAAGAAGTGGGCCTTGAGCTACGTGTCCGGATTCAATGCGGCTGACCCAACGCGGGTCGGCGTGCACTGGCTGGTGAAGGGAATGCGCGCCGAAGGAAAAATTGAAGGGCAGCGCGCGTTTCGTGCTGAGCACGGATACGCAGATTTAATTGACATCTTCCAGCAGCAGCTAAACGACACCGGCGTCGCAGTTCAGAAAAATACGGTGGTCGAGAACATCCAGTGGCAGCCTGGGCGGGTTCAAATAGTCGCGCGCGGACCGAACGGCACGACAACATTCTCAGGATCGCATGTGTTGATCACCGTTCCGCTCGGCGTGCTACAGGCTCGACTCGACGAGAATGGGGCAATCCGGTTCGTTCCCGAGTTGCCCGAAGAAAAGCAAAATGCCATCAACGACGTGGTGATGGGCAAAGTAATTCGCGTTACGCTACGATTTCGCGGACGCTTTTGGAAAGACCTTCCACGGATGCGCAAGAAACGCGGCAAGACTATGGACGGTATGAGTTTCCTGCTTTCGCACGATGATTGGTTCCCTACCTGGTGGACACATGAGAAGCAGCCATTCCTTACGGGTTGGGCGCCATTCCACTGCGCTGAGCGGCTGTCGGGACAGAGCGAGTCATTCGTGGTCGAGACGGCTCTGCAGACGCTGCATCGATTGCTGGGAGTAAGCGTTCAGGAACTCGAGACTCTGTTCGAGCAAGCATACTGTCACGACTGGCAGAGCGATCCATTCTCGCGCGGAGCGTATAGCTATGGAAAAGTTGGCGGAGATGGGATGGAAGAAGCTCTGGGCCGGCCGATTGAGAACACGCTATTCTTCGCCGGCGAAGCCACGGATGCTGATGGCCACAACGGAACTGTGCACGGCGCCATAGCCAGTGGCGAGCGGGCCGCTGCTGAAATGTTAGCGGTCTTGGGTAAGGGGAAATCCAGCAAATTAAAAATGCGGTCTTCGGAGTGAAAGTATTCAGAATCCGCAACCTTAGGCGGCCTTGCGTTGTTGGACAACGTCTTCTTTATTTTTATTCTTTGGTTCGGATTTCTACTTGCTCATGCGTGATGTCGAGGCCGAGATGGTTGTAGATGCTCATGTACTGGGCGACCCAGACTAGCGCGAATGGGTGATGAGATATCCCTGCCACCCAGGGTACAGAAGTTCGAAACGCGTGATGATGAGGAATATCGTGAGGGAGCGTGCCGCGATTAACCTTCTACTAACACCGCGACAGGAAACTTCGCAAGAATCTCCGCTATTTGGATTGCGCCGGATTCGCCATTCTTCGCCAGAGATAGGACTTCTCCTGTGAATGCGTTCCGATAGTCCGCGGACTGGAAGTAAGACGGGATTACAAGTTGAGTGTCTCCCCAGACCTCAGGACCAATCGGCGGAATCTCGCGTTCGTTGAGTAAGCTGGCGACGAGGCGGGGAGCAATCACGAGCACGTTCGTATTTTCAAATCTCCGCGCGAAGGCCACGACGTGATCGGATTTCGCGCCCTGAACTGTCAGCGGCAGATACTCGCCTTGCTGAAAAAGTTTCGGCCGCTCCTTACGCAAGCACAAAGTCCTCCAGATTAAATACAACTTGAGTCGGCCGTCCTCTGGATTGGCCACAAGACTTTGAGTGGCGGATGGATCTGTCTCGCTGCTCAAACCGCGAATGCTCTCGAACACCTGCCGGCGGTGTCCGTAATCGACGGGTCGCCGGTTGTCGGGATCGACCAGACTGAAGTCCCACACCTCATTCCCCTGATAAATATCGGGAACGCCGGGGCTGGTCAGTTTGAGAAGCGTTTGCGACAGGCTATTCCAAAAACCAATGCGGGTAATGCGACTCTGGAACGGCACAAAATCATTGAGGAACCGGTTCTTGGTGCCTGGGGTAAGCAACTTTTTGACGAATGACGAAACCGCGTTTTCGTAGGAGGCGTTTCGATTGATCCAACTCGTGTTCTCTTTGGCTTCGCGAATCGCCTTGAGCATGTAATTCTCGATCCTCTGAGAAAAAGCATTCCAGGCATTCTTTTCAGTCTTGTCAGTCATTAAGTCCAACGGGCAAGAACCCACCAGAGTCTGATAAAGGTGATATTCGTCATTGGAAGAAGGCGCAAGCTGGTTATTCACCAATGATTTATAACTGCGATTGAAGCGACGCCAGTCTCGCAGTCGGAGTCTCCATTGGCTGGGGATTTCCGCGAGCACGTTGATGCGGGCGCGTACATCTTCTGAACGTTTCGAATCATGGGTGCTGGTGGCGAGCATGTTGTGAGGCCAGTTGCGAAAACGTTCCTGGTTCGCCGAGTGAAATTCTGTAGCGGTAACTCCGAAGTTGTGAAGGTTGCTTCCAACATCATTCAGCGAGATCAGGCGGTTGTAACGGTAGAACGCGGTGTCTTCAAGCCCTTTCGCCATAACCGGACTCGTGAACTGCTGGAATTTCATGGCGAAGGCGACGACTGCCTTCCGGTAAGCCGGATTGCGCCCTTCGGCGATGCGAGTGAGAAGCACCTCGCTGATGAAATCGAAGACGCTAGTATCGGCGGCCGGACTTCGCCACTTGGCTTCGTCGATCGCAACTCGAATGTAGCGCGCGTCGCTTTCCGAAACGGAGGAGGCGGTGACATAAGTGCGGTACACGGGAAAGCTGGCGACCACCTCGGTGAGCGCGTCGCGCAGGCTATTGAGCGTGAAGTCGCAGGTATGGCGTTCGGAGAGTGCGATGCGCGTGAGCTGATCAGCGAGGACGTTGAGTTCGCTGGCCAGGGCGACGCGAATAATCAGCCTTCGAGAACGATATGCGAGATCGTCGAAATCGATTTCGTCTCCGATAAAGTTTCGGTAAATGCGCTCGAAACGTGAGGTAGCGGTTGTATCGACAAAAAGTCCATTGACCAAATTCGAAAAGTCATAACCGGTGGTGCCGCACACCGGCCATTTTGCCGGCAGTCGCTCCGCGCCGGTAAGGATTTTCTCGATCACTACATAGCGAGACTCACTCCCGCTGGTGGCGGGATCGACCGCGTTGGCGAGGCCTTGCTGCAGTCGTTCGAAATATTGCGCGGGATCGTAGAGGCCGTCGGGATGGTCCACGCGGAAGCCGTCTATCTTTCCCTCAGCCACGAGGCGCAACACCAGATGGTGGGTGGCTTCGAATACCGCCTCATTCTCCATTCGCAGGCCGGCCAAATCGTTGGTATCGAAAAAGCGCCGGTAATTAATATCATCCGAGGCGACTCGCCAATTGGCCAGGCGAAAAGCTTGCGCTTTAATGAGTTCGTGGAGCTCGTTGAAACTAGCGGGATCGGCGGGAGTTCCGTTGATGAGAGCGACCGCATCCATAATCCCGGAGACGATTGCTGGTGATCGCGCGCACAATTCCGCCAGCCTACGCTTATGGATTTCCTTATCGCGATTACGCTCCGCGATGCGCTCGCTGTCAGCTTCCTGTCTTGCCGGTAAGTGGCCGAAACCGGTGATCAGGCTTTGAAATTCCAACAGGTCTGGGTTCTCCTCGCCAAGAGTTGCCACAAGTTTCGCGGTACTGTGCTGCAAGATGCGCGGATACTCACGCGGGTTCACGGGGAAGCGATGGTCTCGATAGGAAATATCAAACGCGCCACGCTCCGGTGAAAAAACCAACTTCAATTCTCCACTTTCGAGCACGGCGCCGTAATGATCGTGCAACACCGGTACCAGCACTTTGCCATGGAGTTCTTCTTTCAGAGGACGCCAGTCGATATCGAAAAAACTTGCATAAGCGGAAGCTTCTCCATTCTCGAGGACGTCGAGCCACCACGCATTGTCGCTGCCCATGATTCCCATGTGGTTCGGAACGATATCGACAATCAATCCCATGTCGTGTTGGTGAAGCGTAGCTACTAAGCGGTCGAAATCTTCCGGATTACCAATTTCAGGATTGATAGAACTGTGGTCCACGATGTCGTATCCGTGCATGCTGCCGGGACGAGCTTTCAGCAACGGAGAAACATAGCAATGGGTGATGCCGATCGCGGCGAGGTAGGGAACGATCGCACGGGCCTGGTCGAACGTAAAATCACGATTCAGCTGCAGTCGGTAAGTGGCGCGCGGGATTTGAAAGTCCGGCTTCATGACTCCAGACACCACACCACCGACCAGGGTGGAAGTGTTCCTTCTTTCAGCAAGTCATCAGTTACTTCATCGCTGGCATAGATCACAGGAGCGTCTGGAGGCTCGATTTCTGTGACTACATCTGCTCCAAAATTCGTCAGCAGAGTAAGCTTCGAGTGGTCCGGAAACTCCCAACGCACCTTCAGTCCGTGGTCACCTTCAACTTTATAGTTTGCCCTGATTGCACATGAGCCGGAGAGGCGAGGGACAATGTGCTGAGATCTCAACTTCAGGAGCGTCTGATAAAAACTCAACCATTTTTGATGACGCGGCTGTGCGAGATCGTGCCAGTCAAGCTTCGAGGCCTTAAAGGTTGTGGCTGCGTTAGGGTCGGGAATTCCTTCCCGCGCGGCCGGATCGTTGAAGCGGGCAAAACGCGCAAACTCATTTCGCCGTCCGGCGGCAACCGCTGGGGCCAGGCTCTTCTCAAAATCACAGAAAAATAGAAACGGACTTTCCACGCCGAATTCTTCGCCCATGAAAAGCAAAGGCGGAGACGGCGCGAGCAGCAAGATTGCCACCGCGGTGCGCACTGCACGGGGATTTGCGATGGTCGTGATTCTTTCTCCGAAGGCGCGATTTCCCACCTGATCGTGGTTTTGGAGAAACGATACGAAGGCGCCGGGCGGCAGTCCGATGCTACGCTCACCGCGAGTTTGGCCATTTCGATAGAACGATATCTCGCCCTGATAATCGAAACCTTCGCTCAAACAACGCCCCAGGCGATTGATGGGACGATCCGAATGATCTGAGTAGTATCCATCCTTTTCTCCAGTGACGAGGACGTGGAGCGCGTGGTGGATGTCGTCGTTCCACTGCGCGTCATAAAACTCGGGCTTGCAGAGCTTCGTACGTTTGAGTGGGCGCGCCTGGTTAAGTTCGTTTTCCAGGATAAGGTGGACGTGACGATCCGGCTCAAGCTCATTTCGAACTTTCTCGGCGAGTTCCGTGAGAAAGTGGGGCGAGGAGTCGTCAAGAATCGCATGAACCGCATCCAGGCGAAGTCCATCGAAGTGATATTCCGTTAGCCAGTAGAGGGCGTTGTGGATAAAAAAATCCCGGACCGCTCGACTGTCGGCGCCGTCAAAGTTGATGGCATTTCCCCAAGGAGTGCGATGCCGGTCGGTAAAGAATTGTGGAGCGTAAGAGTTTAGGTAATTTCCTTCGGGACCGAAATGGTTGTAGACAACGTCGAGCAGAACCATGATTCCATGATCGTGGGCGCTTTGAATTAATCGCTTGAGATCTTCGGGGTGGCCGTAGCTGCTATCTGGAGCGCAAGGCAGGACGCCATCGTATCCCCAATTGCGCTTTCCCGGGAAATCGGCGATGGGCATCAACTCGATGGCGGTGATTCCCAATTTCGCCAGATAGTCGAGCCGGGTTCGGACCGATGAAAATTTGCCCGAAGGCGTGAAAGTTCCTACGTGCAGTTCGTAGAGCACAGCCTCTTCCCAGGGACAGCCACGCCACCCATCATCGTGCCAGTCGAAGGATTCTGGATCGATGACTTCGCTCGGACCGTGTACGTCTCGTGGTTGAAAGCGCGAGGCGGGATCGGGAACTTCCAGCTCGCCATCGATACGGAAGCGGTATTGTGTGCCGTGTCTAGCCGCGTCGGTAACAAGCTCAAACCAACCTTTCGTTTGCTCCTGTAGGGGAATGTGTGTTGAACGCTTCGCGCCTGCAAGGCTCAGTTCCACCCGGCGAGCGGCGGGGGCCCACAAGCGAAAGCGCACGCTTCCGTCTTCACTACATTCAGCGCCGAATGGCATTTTATGACGGCGCTTCATTAGACTCTTCCTTTTTTTCGTTCTTGCGCTCCATCAGGCGGCGTTCCATCAGAACGACCAGAGAGCGCGCCTGTAGCGGATAAACTCCTCCCGAGTCGTGCGTAGCGGCGGTGCGCAGGCCATCCTCGTGCGAAGTATCCATCCAAGCCACCCATCGCGAGCCTGGGTGAAATGTTGGCAGCGTGAATGCCATATCTTCATGGTGAGCATTCAGCAGCACGAGAAAGTTTTCGTCACCTAGCTTCCGGCCACGCTGATCACTCTCGTCGAGTCCCTGACCTGCGAGAAACATTCCGAGGCAGCGGGCCTCAGGATCGCGCCACTCCTCTTCGGTCATTTCGTTGCCACCGGGATTCAGCCATAAAACGTCTTTTACGTTTGCTCCCTTGATGGGGCGCCCCTGAAAAAAATGGCGCCGCCGGAAAACAGGATGCCGCTTGCGCAGGTTAATCATGCGCTGAACGAACGTGAGAAGGTCACGATCCTGAGGCTTTAGATTCCAGTTGATCCAGCTAATCTCATTGTCCTGGCAGTAGGCGTTGTTGTTTCCCAACTGCGTGTGACCGATAGCATCGCCCGCATACATCATGGGTACGCCTTGCGACAGAAAAAGCGTCGCAATCAGGTTCCGCTTTTGTTTGGCCCTCAGAGCCTGAATATTGGGGTCGTCGGTCGGGCCTTCTACTCCGCAATTCCAACTTCGGTTGTTGTTATTGCCGTCGCGATTCTCTTCACCGTTAGCTTCATTATGCTTGTCGTTGTAGCTGACCAGATCGTTGAGGGTGAAGCCATCATGCGCGGTAATAAAGTTGATGCTGGCATAAGGACGGCGGCCGCTGTGCGCGTACAAATCGCTGGAACCGGTAAGGCGATACGCCAGATCTCCAACCACTCCTCCGTCGCCTTTCCAGTAAGAACGCACTGTATCGCGGTAGCGATCGTTCCATTCCGCCCATCCCACTGGGAAATTTCCCACTTGATATCCGCCTTCGCCAAGGTCCCAAGGTTCGGCAATTAATTTCACCTGCGAAAGGATGGGATCCTGATGGATGATGTCGAGGAACGCTCCCAGGCGATCGACCTCATGAAGTTCGCGGGCGAGAGTTGCCGCCAAATCGAAACGGAAACCGTCGACATGCATTTCCAAAACCCAATAGCGCAGGCTATCCATAATCAGCTGCAAGACGCGGGGATGCTGCATGTTCAGCGTGTTTCCGGTCCCCGTATAGTCCATGTAGTAGCGCTGCTTCTCGGGCACGAGGCGGTAATAAGTGCTGTTATCGATCCCCTTTAGGGAAAGGGTCGGGCCGAGATGATTGCCTTCCGCGGTGTGGTTGTAGACCACATCGAGAATCACCTCAAGACCCGCGGAATGCAGGGTCTTAACCATCGTCTTGAATTCGCGGACGGAACCGGTTGCCAGGTACCGCGGTTCGAGAGCGAGAAATCCAATGGAGTTGTACCCCCAATAGTTGCGTAGGCCGCGCTCCACCAACTGGCGGTCGTCTACAAAGCTGTGCACCGGCATGAGTTCGATTGACGTCACTCCGAGGCGGGTAAGGTATTCGATGACCGGGGCGGTGGCCAATCCGGCATAAGTTCCGCGCAAGTGCTCTGGAACATCGGGATGGCATTTGGTGAAGCCCTTTACATGGAGCTCGTAAATTACGGTCTCGTGCCATGGAATGTTTGGTGGCCGGTCTGATCCCCAGGTAAATGCAGAATCGATGACACGGTTCTTCGGCATGCCCGCGGCATCGTCGCGCCGATCGAAAGACAAATCTTCCTGCTTATGTCCGACTCGATATCCAAAATGCGAGTCGGCCCAGCGGATGACTCCTTGAACCTGCTTGCCGTAGGGATCGAGAAGAAGTTTATTAGGATTAAAACGATGTCCACGATCGGGCGCATAGGGACCATACACGCGATATCCGTACAACTGCCCTGGGCGCGCCTCGGGCATGTAGCCATGCCAGACCATATCCGTTTGCTCGGGTAGGGGGACGCGTAGAATCTCGCGTTTTCCGGAATCGTCGAATAAGCAGAGCTCTACTTTCTCCGCATGCTCCGAATAGAGCGCGAAGTTAACGCCTTCGCCATCCCAAGTCGCCCCTAAGGGGTAAGGTCGGCCAGGCCAAACGATTGGCTGAAGTGGATTCGGCATTTATTTTGAACTCCGCAGAGGCAGGCTTAACGAATTTATGAACCGTTGGTCTTAGAGCGCTTTAAGAACGGCAGCACCTCGCTGCCGTAGAATCAATCACCCGCTCCTGATCTGCCTGGCCAGAATGAATGTTCACGATTGTAGCGCCGGAATCGAAGAATTCATTGATGACTTTCAGGTGAGCAGAAGAATCCGTACTGACGGGCCAGTCTCCCCCCGGGCGGCTTTGATGTTTTGATTGTTCTGATCGTTTGTCGGATACGGCGGACGCGCGGCTGGGAGACCCGCTCAAAGCGGAAGGGCCGATCAGTATACCCGCGATCCCCGCGGACTTGAGCATATCTCTGCGGTCGACCATCCGTATGCCGCTGTTATTGCCAAGCAAGCGAAATCTTCCTCTTCCAGAATTAAGCGACACTCCTGCGCATTGTTATTGGCCGACTCTTTGATGCCGGTGAGTTAACGAAAGTTTGCCGCCGTTCTACAAAGGCACCCAGCCAGTAAGAGAAGAAGGAGTCTTTTCGAACTATTCCGATCTGGCGCTTCTCAACTTATTTGCAAGTTTCTTTATCTCGTTTTCCCGCGCGATATTGACGACTCCCCTGGCATCGTCGAAGAGACTGTCGCGCAAAAGATTTAAGAGCCGAGCTTTGAGTCGCGCTCGCTCTGCGACGGGTCTGGCTACGTAAATAGTGTGCGGTTGTTGAGAACACGTCAGAGGGCTCCCAACGAACGCATTCTTAAGATCGGGCTCTGGTTCTCCTGGTATCTGACCCAGCACCTGTGCGCCAGCGAGGGCAGAACCAAGAACGACAGGCAGCAGAAAAAAGCTCCTCTTTGCCACATCTCTACCTCCTTCTCATACGCCGAGGAATAGATGGCAGTCCGTTCCATCCGGCAATTTAGAGATGATTCTTTGAAAGAAGTCGTTGCACTCTAGGGGAAGGCAAATTCAGGAATACGGCGACCGCAGTATCACTGTCTGGGAAATTTGCCAGACGCGTGGAGACAGGCATAAACACTAAGGGTTAGAGAGCGCTAGTAAGCGTTGAGAGTAACTTTATCGAACCACAGATTTGTAGGGCTGCCACTAATAATTTCCATCGAGCTGAAAGGCGATATCGATTTCTTCCTGGTACCAGTTTGGCTGCGCAGTGTAGTAGGTATCGACTGAGTAATTTTGGTCGTCAACATTCAGCGCTATGTAGTGGAGCTGGTTTACGACACGCTCCAGAGTTCAGACCAAATGCTAATGCGTGAAAAATGAAGATTCCGACTGCGAAGAAATGGTCCAGATCTGGAACCAAAGGTCGGGCAGGTCAGAGGCCTACGGTGCTCCCCGTATTGCCGCTGGGATCGAAGTCTTTCATAGTCGTTAAACTTGCTCGTCTTGGGGATTCCAGCCGATCGCCGCTCCCGACCCTGGTCCCACGTTAGCTATCTGAAACTGGAGGTTCGTAAATGCGTGCGATTTCCCCCGCTTTTCGGAACATTCATATTATTTGTGGAATATCCGCTGTGTTAGCTGTCAGTTTATCGATGGCGGGATGCAGCGGTACTTCGAAAAGCATGAGTACAACCACGACTCCAAGCAATCCGACCCCAACGCCGACACCGACACCCACACCGACACCTACGCCGCCACCCACGACACCTCCGCCTTCGTACCCACCGACACCGCCAGTTCCGATCACATGGTCGGCGAGCAGCAGTAACCTGCCTGCTCCGGTTGCGACACCGCCCCCGGCAGGCTCGAACGATTTTCCATTGACGATTTCGAATCCAACTGAAGGAGCGAGTGTAACGTCTCCTATTAATGTCGTGGCGTCGGCCACTCCGAAGAACCCGATCTTTTTCATGCGTGTATATGTCGATGGTGTGTCGGTGTACTACACCTCTTCGAATTCGATCAACACACAGATCTTTGCCGCGCCTGGCCAGCACACGGTAGAGGTGATGGCAGAAGATAACGGCGGCTACATCTCCGCTATTCCTCTCAACGTTACGGTCACGACGCAATCGCAGACAACCATCAGCGGCATTCAAAATATGCCGGGCTGGCAATCGTGCTCCGCAACATTTCCTCCCGGATCGCAACGTGCGGGGCAACTCTGCGCTGCGGGAAACGGGACTGCGGTGTCGACCATGACCGAAGGGCAGACATCGCCTGCTATGGACGGCAAATCGGCACAGTTCAGCATGGCCGGACCCGTCGGATATTCCAACATGCTTTACTTCAATCCGATTGCGGGTGGAACCAGCGTCAGCACATTTGTCTACGATTTATATTTCTATATCGACCATCCGGAGAGAGCTCAGGCCCTCGAGTTTGATCTCAATCAGGCTTACGACGATACCGGACTGGGAAACCCGCAGCGCTGGACATGGGGCTCGGAATGCAACCTCAAAGGCTATTATCCAAATCCGGGTAGGTGGGATATCTGGGATGATGCGAACTCGATATGGCGGGAAACGAGCGTGCAGTGCGATCCTTTTCCGGCAAACGCCTGGAACCACTTGATCTGGAACGTGCACCGTTCGGGAGACCAGGTGGTTTACGACACCTTGACCGTGAACGGCCAGGTCTATCAGATAAATACTTCGTACACCAATCAAGGTGGTTGGGACCTGGAAGAAATCGATACGGCGTTTCAAATGGACTTAGACTCTAATGCCGAGCCTTACAACGTCTGGTTGGATGAGGTGAATCTGACGGCTTACTGAAGCGGCGCGCGCTGCTGGCAAATTAAATGAATGGAGGCCTAATTAGGATGAAAAGAAAGGAAAAGGTCTAATTACACAGCGTGCGCAGGACCAACCCCTTAAGGAACGTTTTCCTCTAAACCAGCAGGAGGAATTCCATGGCAGGCAAAAAAAAGTCCAGCAGAAAGTATGGAGAGGCCGCGGGCAAGTCAGTTAAGAGTGCAATGCATAGGAAGAAAAAGGGAACACTCAAATCCGGTAAAGGCGGCAAGGGTGGAACCGTAAAGAGCCGCAAGCAAGCTATAGCCATCGGGCTCTCGGAGGCGCGCGCAAAGGGCGCGAAAGTGCCGAAGAAGAAAGCTGCCTAAGACAGATGGCGCGGGCGAGCGAGTCTCGCGCACTCGCTAACCGCTTCCAACGCGAGCGTACTACCTGGAGATTGCGGCTGGTGCCGCAGTCGCCAGGTAATACGAACACGTAATAAGAATTGGACACCTGGCGCAGGTTGCCGTGTGTCACTGCGTTGTTAGGATTTCCTAATCTCGAATATTCGCCTACTCCTGCCCATTCGTTACGCGATTTTGCTTCCAGAGAGGGCACGCCGCTGGTTCCAGCTCCTATATTTTCTAAAGTTAAATTTTGCGCGGGTCGATATGGCCATTAGATCGCAGGAACCGTACAGCGTTCCGTGTCAGATCAACCAATTTCTGAGGAGACACTCATGTCAACAACCGCCGTTTCCAATACATCCCCGACTCAGCAACTACAGCAGTATTTTCAAACCCGGCACAGCGACCTGCAACAACTCGGGCAGGCGCTTGGCTCTGGCGACGTAGCCGGGGCGCAAACCGCTTATAGCAAGATTGTTTCGTTAGGCCAAAAAGGCCCCTTCGCAGGTGGGAATCCCTTTTACCTAACCCCGCGCGAGCAAGATTTCAAAGCCGTCGGAACAGCTCTTCAAGCCGGCGACCTCGCGGGCGCCCAGCAAGCATTTACCGCGCTCAAGGCCACTTTCCAAAAAGGGGGACCACAGCTCGATCCAACACCCACCACGACCGGACCTGAAATTATCCTCAATCTCAACTCGGCCAACGTCGGCAACAGCGGCAGTCCCGAACAGATCACTCTCAATATCAGCAATACCGCCGGGGGTGGAGAACAGCTTTCGCTCAGTGTCGGTAGCCAGGGATCCTCGGCTCAGCAGGTCACATTCAATCTGCCTTCCAACAGCAATGAGCAGATTGTCGTGAATTTGGGTGCTTCCCCGAGTTCTTCAACCGGCTCCACTACTAGCGGTTCAACCGCTAACGGAGGCCTCAGCGTTTCCGCTTGAAAGCCCTTGAACAACCGGTGCAGTAGGCGGGAATCGCGCCCTCCTCGACCTGCATTACTGCACCGGCGCATTCAAGGCCGCTACCAGTTCCAGGAAATTGCTGGCGTGAACTGCTTGATCCACTGCTTCTTTGCGGCTGAACAGCTCGCTGGCATCGGCCAGCAAATCTTGTTGAGACTGGTTATCTCCGGTCAAAATCAGAACGATCAGCCGCGCCGGCTTGCCGTCTCGCGCGTCAAAATCCACTCCGTTTGTTATCGCGACCACCACCAGCGGATGACTCAACCCATTCACGCGCGCGTAGGGCACCGCCAATTCATTCTCCCACCCGCTGGCCAGGATGCGCTCCCGTTCCGACACCAGCCGTAACAATCTTTCAGGGGCATTACTAGCGGCCTCGGCCGCTACTTCGCACATCTCCCTCAAAGCCCCGAGCTTGGTCGTCGCCGCCATGTTAGGAAGGAATAATTTGGCCGTCACCGTATCCTTCAGGGTCAGTTTCCGCCTTCGCCCAATCAGAAAGTGAATCGCCGGCGCTGAGATTAATGAAGTGAACAAAGCCATCACCACCATGGCAACGAACATGTTTTCCCGTATCAATCCCGCTTGCAGCGCCAGGATGCCAAGAATGATTTCCATCGCCCCCCGGGCATTCATGGCCAGACCCACCGCCAGAGACGAAGTCCGGTCCATGCCGCCCAGGCGAGCGCCCCATCCCGCGCCCAATAACTTACCCACGCAAGCGACCCCTATCACCGTAAGGGTCAAGCCCAGATGGAAATTCGAAACAAAATTGGTTCGCAATCCAATGCTGGCAAAGAAAAAAGGCGCGAACACATTATTAACGATCTGGTGAATGTGCTCTGAAGTCCGCTTGCGCAGGTGTCCGGACTCTCCGACTGCGATGCCGACAACAAAGGCGCCGAACACCGCGTGAATCCCGGCATATTCCGTGAATGCCGCGCCCGCCATCGTAAGCGTGAAGATGAACCCCAGCACGCCACCCGGCCACGTTGTATGCGCTTGCAAGACCGGCAAAATCTTATCGATCAACCAGCGTCCCAGCGTAAGCGTGCCGCCTACAAACAGTAGTACCAAGATGATTGTGTGCTTTATACCATCTCCGATACTGCCGCCCGCCGGTGGATGCATCATCCCCAGCACGAACGAGAACAAGATCCACCCCACCAGATCGTCAAACATCGCGGACGAAATGATGACTGTCCCCATTTCCGTTCGGAGTAGATTCAGATCCATCAAGATTCTTGCGATAACCGGCAGTGCGGAGATGGACAAGGCAGTGCCCACGAAGAGGGCAAAGATCAAAGGATTGGCGCCCGATTCTGCACCCATATAGCGGGGGAAAACTTCAGCCGCCAGGAAGCCGGCCCCGAAAGGAAACGCGACGCCAAATATGCTGACCAGCAACGCGCTCTTGCCTTGGCGGAAAATGCTTCGCAAGTCGATCTCAAATCCGGCCGTCAACAGGAAGAACACAACGCCCAGCGTTGTGACAGTATCGAGCACGATCGGCATGGGCCCGGTCGTGGGAAACAGTGTCTGGTACAGATGCGGGCGATAGTGTCCCAGGACGGTCGGTCCCAGAAAAATTCCAACGGAGATCTCTCCGAGAATCGGAGGCTGGCCGATTTTCTGCATCAACTCAGCCGCAAGCTTGGCGCAACCCAGCAAGGTCGCCAGCGCCATGAACATCGTCATCACGTCATGCGGGCTTAAGTGTGGCATCGCCAGATCTTTCTTACGACTACCGGGTTAGTCCCTTCTAGATCTTTAGGCTTAAGGCATATCCCTAACAGAATCCACCCGTTACATAAATCCAAAAGTACAGTGAATACGGTAGGCACTCATAAGTTAGCGGCACTTACACTTTGTTTTTCTGTTCTCTGTGCATGCAAGCAAGGAGAGAGCCATGAAGATCCGATTATCGTGCGTGATTTTGACAATTTTGTTTACCTTACCAACCTTGAGCGTAGGTCAGGACCGCAATCAAGCCTCAAGCCGGTCGCAAGACCGTATCACCAAAGAAGTTCGACATGAACTCCTCATGCTGCCCTGGTTTGGAGTGTTCGACAACATCGCCTTTCGAGTGGATGGCAGCACTGTAACACTGTTAGGCCAGGTTGTCCGGCCCTCGCTGAAATCTGACGCGGAAAACGCGGTGAAACACATCGAAGGGGTTGAGAAGGTGGTTAACCAAATCGAGGTATTGCCGACCTCACCCATGGACGATCGGCTGCGCCTGGAGTTATACCGTGGAATCTACGGGTATCCTGCGTTGGAAAAGTACGCGCTTGGAGTACAGAAACCGATCCGCATCATCGTGAAGAATGGTCACGTCGCACTGGAAGGGGTTGTGGACAACGAGGCCGACAAGAATCTTGCCGGAATGCGTGCGAATGGAGTCCCGGGCATTTTCTCGGTGACGAACAATCTGCAAGTCGTCCCATCGAAGTGAAGACATTCGCATTCAGGTGCGCAGCCTGCGCGGGTGATTTACTCGGCGGGCTGCGACACCGAAATCTCTCCCAACGTAGGATCCCAACCTTACAGACTTCCTTCAGGCACGTACAGGATTCGTCACTGTAGGTGTGGCGACCATCCGGGAGATAATCGTTTGATGGAAGCAGGATTTCAATGCGCCGGTTGCGGTGAATGGAACTCCACTACGGTGGATGAATCCGCGGGCGGGCGGCAGAGCTATGTCGAAGACTGCCAGACCTGTTGCAAACCTAACGTATTGCAAGTTGGATACGATACAATCGCGCAGGAATTTGTGATTGCGGCCGCATTGGAGTGAGCGGAAGTGACGCTTAAATAGCTCTGTCTGTACGAATAGCCTCGATATCGCGCTATAGTTAGCTGCTCGGCGTTGCAGATTCAGAAAGGAATGAAAACAATGGCGACCAGCTACACAGGCGGTAGCAGGATGGTGGCGCACAATATGGTCACGACGCAGTTCGAGCTCGATGGATTTCGCGTTACCCGCACGCTGGGCGTGGTGCGCGGTATTGTGGTCCGCTCGCGCTCGATCTTCGGCACCATCGGTGCTGGATTGCAGACGCTCATCGGCGGCAATATTACTCTGCTAACAAACCTGTGCGAGAAGACACGCGCCGAAGCCTTCGATCTGATGCTGGTGCACGCAGCCCAATTGGGGGGCAATGCCGTAGTTGGGGCACGCTACGATGCGACCGAAGTCATGCAAGGTGTGACCGAAGTCCTTGCCTACGGCACCGCGGTGTTCGTCGAACCAGCCAAATAATAGCCACCTCAACTCTCAGAAAGAAGTTGGGGAAGAATTTTCTGCCTTTGCGCGAATGTGTCACATATCCTGCGAGCGATCAAGAGCTTGTCGCCAAGCGCTCCTAGCGGACCAAACCCAACCTCATATTCGATTACATCGCGCACCAGCGTGCCGTCGATTCCGTCACGATTGTCCGTAACAAATTCGTGAAGGTGATGCCAGCGTTTGAAGGGCCCTCGCTGTTGCACGTCGGCAAAGTGATGGTTCCATTCGAATTCGGTGATGCGGGCGACCCACTGCGCGCGCAGAGGCAAGATGGGAGATAGGCGGAAGGAAGTCACGATAATCGAGCCAACGCCAGCGCTTCGCTGAACATCGAGAAAACCTGTCGCCGCCGGCGGTGCAACGAGATGAAGCTGATCAAGTCTGGTCTGTGTCGCCGTCGGCATGATCCGCGGCAGATTTTCGGGATTGGAGAAAAACGCGAAGACCCTCGGGGAGGTGAAGGGAACCCAGTCTTCGAATTGGAGTCGGTGCGCCAAGCGGCTTCCTTCAGGCGTAAAGAGCCTAGAAGAACTTTTTCCACAAGAAAATGCAGGACCAGCGCGGAGTGCAAGAAAAATCGAAGCGAATAAATGGCGAATGAATCTAAACCGTAAACCCAAGCCCTTGTGGGCACACTTATAGTTAACCACAAGGCATCGTATTTTGTACTTCAGGTACTAAAGTATTGGTCCTACCTTTAAGTTTCTTCTTGACAATCAACAACTTACGGGTAAGATGTGGTACAAAGTGGTACGGAGTGGTCAAGACAAGTAAATCTGTGGGAACGGGAAGCTGATAAAGAGGAGCCGGTGGAAAACCGACCCAAAAGCACGACAAACAGCCCGAACCGACCGAGTTTGACCGAACTTTGCGTATTTTTCACCTCCCTTGTGGCGAGAGTAGTGGTGCAGAGATCCTTCGGCGACAAAGAACGTCGCCTCAGGATGACAAAGACACAACATGTTTCGCGGCAATCACCCAACTCGCGTCGACGAAAAGGGACGGCTCAAGGTTCCCGCCGAATTCAAGCGGGTGATCGACGAAAAGTACGGACAGCAATACTACATCACAAGTCTGGATGGGAAGGTTGCTCAAGTGTATCCCTTCGAGGAGTGGGAGCGGATCGAGCAGAAACTGGCCGGGCTCTCCACTTTCAATCCTACGAAGAAGAAGTTTCTCGACCGGGTGAACTATTACGGGCAGGTGGTCGAGATGGATGGGCAAGGGCGGCTGCTGATGCCGCAACTGTTGCGCGAAGCGGCGCAGATCAAGGGCGAGGTTGCGGTTACCGGCAACTTGACGCACTTGATTGTGCGCAACCTGGAGTCATACCGCAAGCAGGTTGAGGAAGAAAAGTTTACGCCTGACGATGAGAAGACGCTCGACGAATTGGGCATCTAGTGGGCGAGGGATCAAAAGAAACCCCTCAGGGGGTTGGGCATGGTGGTGGAAGGGAAGCGAGCCCTCTTTTACAAAATCATGTTCCGGTTCTTTTAAAAGAAGCGATCGACTTTTTAAACGTGCGGCGTGGCGGGACTTATATCGACGCCACGGTGGGCCTGGGCGGGCACAGTTACGAAATCGCAAAACGCCTCGGCGCACCGGGACATTTGATTGGCCTCGATAAAGATCCAGCGGCGCTGGAAAGAGCGGGCTCCAGGCTCCAGGCTTCGGGCTCCAGCAAAGCGGATTGGCCGACTATC